>Ga0070726_10000334_pt1 | contig 62924 bp, 37 predicted proteins | sample tdAd471_FD_67275 | JGI IMG/M metagenome (GOLD analysis project Ga0070726, IMG submission 67275) | Marine sediment microbial communities from the Atlantic coast under amendment with organic carbon and nitrate - tdAd47.1 | ecosystem: Environmental > Aquatic > Marine > Coastal > Sediment | place...
GTCGCCGCCGAGCAGCGTGTCGGTGGCGTCGAGGCTGCCCTGGATCGTGTCATCGCCCGCCCCGCCATCGACTCGGATCGACGTCAGGTTGGGAAAGCCGATCGTGGACACGCCCGAGATGTTGATGTCGTTGTTCCCGCCCCCGCCGCGAACGTTCAGTGACTGGACCTGACTGGCCAGGATTGAGGCGGTGGACGAGTCCACGTTTCCGTTCGCAAGCACCTGGACGAAGTTGGTATTCGTCGGGTTGCGGCGAACGGTGATGGAGTCCGCCCCGTCCGAGGTGACGGTCAAAGCTCCACCGATGAAGAAGGTCGAGACCGAGAGAACCGTGCGGTCTTCCAGGTTCTCAAGGTTGGCTGACACCGGCTCGCTGCCGCGGCGGCGACGTCGGAGACTGCGAGCTGGGCGGTTGCGAAACGCGTCAAGCCAGGCCGAGAACTGCATGGGATCCATCCCTGTGCTGAGATTCTGAAGCGATCATGGTTGCGGCCGATTCACCAGCCGTTCGGCACGGACACATGTCCGGCCAAAGCGTCGTCCTGTGCGAGCCAGGAAACCCTTGCCGGTGGTATCGACATCCGATCTTCGGAATCGTCGACATTGCTCATATTCGCCCTGGACTCGCCCCAACCGGACGAGCTGCAGGAATCGATTCCGGCATCCTAAACTTCCCATGTTCCGGGCACGTCGCGTGCGACGGGTGCCGCAGCAAAACAAGCCGCGTCCGCCTGCGGGCGCACGAAAACTGGTGCCAAAACCAGTTTGTCGGCAGATTTACAGCGCTCGCGACGAGTTGGCGATGTCGGCAGGACAGCTCCGGCACGCGGAGCGTTCAGTCGCTTGCTCGCGTTCGATTCAGGACGGACTGCAGACGACCGATGTCGCCCGGCGTGAGGCGAAAGATCTGCACGGAGTGGCCAATCTGATGGACGGGTTCGAAGAACCGCAGCCATCCGAACTCATCAAGGTCCGCGTTTCGCTGAACGCGATCCGGCTCCCAGATCGGTGTCGGGCGGCCCTGCAGCAGACAGACGCTGATGGCATAAACGCCGGGCTCCGGAGCGACGCCTGTTCGCAGCGGGGATCGAATCGGACGACTGGAAATTCCCAGGTCGGCTGGTGGCTGAGTCCCGAACCATGCGAGATGAAGCTGCTCGACATCGTTCTCCATGACCCACTGCCGAAGACCATAGAGATCCTGGCCCCAGTCAATGTTGGAGTCTGACAACAGATGCCAGCCGCTGTCCGGACCACCGGCCAGCTCATTGAAGTAGGCCAGATGGTGCGGATGATGCCGCACGGAAGCCAGCAGCGCCGCCACAGTCAGCCCTGCCAGCAGTCGCAGCAACAGGCCGGCTCGATGCGTTACGCACTCGGCCAGCGACGCCGCGAATACAACCAGCAGCGGGAGCACCGGCAGAACGTAGCGAATGCCGAGCTGCATTCCCGAGCCGCTCGCCAGAACCATGAGCAGCACAACCGGCAGCAGCAGTCCCGCCGCGATGCGCAACTGTCCGCGGTCAGCACGGAGCATCAGGACTCGGCACCCGGCGGACAGCAACAGCAGCTGAAAGACGTGCGGCAGCTTGTACCACAACACGTAGAAGTAGTAGCCGCGGAAACCGTGCAGCGACCATTCGCCGTTCAGAAAGACGGGATGGTCAGCTTCCATCATCTGACGCTGATGATCGATTCCCTGCAGCCAGTCCTGCGGAACCGGCAGCGGCAGACTTGCGATTGGCCCCGCGGCCGACTGAATGCCGCGCATGGCTGAGCTGGAAAACTGATACTCCGCAAGCGAGGTTCCCGTTCCCTGAAACAGGTAGCCGAGATTCAGAATCAGAATGCTGATGGCCGTCGCGGCGACCCAGCGCTGCAGTAGCGTCGCAACGTTCGGCAGTTGTCCAACGACGTTGTTAGCGTCCCCTGCCGAATCGATCCGGGCTCTGATTCGCGGTTCGCTTTGCGATGGCCTTCGGAACAGAAAAATCAGCGGCAGGCTCAGCGGCCACAGAATGACTGAGGTGTACTTCGCCAGCTGTGCGAGCCCGAGGCAGACGCCGAGAATGACCGTGTTCCTCCAGCCGGGCCTGCCGGAGAATCTCCACACACGCCAGCCGGTCAGCGCGAAGAAGAACGCCGCACCCAGGTCGGTCGTCACCAGCGACGCACTCGCCAGCACCGTCGGGCTGACGCACCACAGAAACAGCGCGAAGACTCCCGCCCGTATGCCAAACAGTTCTGTCGCCCAGCAGCCGAGGAGCCACGCGGTCAGCAGAGACAAAACCACGATCGGCATTCGCGCCTGGATCAGCAGCGATCGGTAGCTGTCGGGATTTGAGGCGAACAGGTCGTCTCCGTAACTCCAGATTTGATCGGTCGGCTCGTCAATCCGCCCGGCCTGAGCAGTGACGGTCAGCGGCGCGGCGGCCAGCATGCGGATCAAAGGCGGGTTCAGGTTTTCCCAGTCGAAGCGGCCACTTCGCCAGTGCAGCAGGCCGACCGGAATGTGCCAGTATTCGTCGTGAGTGACCGAGCAGTAACGTGCAGTCTGGACGGCAAGGGTTCCATGCAGCATCAGCACGGCAGCGACAAGCACGGCAAGCCATTTTCGTTCGCGGCAGGCTCGCCACAGCGACGGTCGGGCGTCGTCGAGACTCTGCCCCGCCGCGACCGATTCGGAGTTCATTCCGCCTTCTGAGTCCGGCCCGGATCGCGAACTGCTCATCAGGATGACAGTCCCGCGCTCGCCAGCTCTTCGGCAATCTGTTGGTCTGCGGCGATGATCGGCTTGAGCAGTGCGTCGATCTCGGTCCGCTCCGCATTCGTCAGTTCGCGCTGCGGAGGTCGCGGTGGTCCGAAGTCCTGGCCCAGCGACTGCATCGCGTGCTTGAGCATCGAGATGTTGAAGCTGTCGCCTTCGCGCGCCCGGTAATCCTCGATCGGCAGCAGTTGGGCCTGATACTGCATCCCCTCGTCGTACTCGCCCGCCGCGAAGGCCGCGTGCATTGCCAGCGTCAGGTGCGGAGCCACGTTGCCGGCCCCGGTGGTGTAACCGCGCGACCCGGCCAGAAAATAATACGGAGCAAACCGCTCGGCCGATCCACACAGCCATTCGATGCCCTCGCCGTCGGCGGCAACCGTCGTTCGGAATTCGTGCATCTGATTCCAGGCGTACTTGACGCCGACGACGTTCGGATGCTTCGCCATCTCCAGCAGCAGCGAGTTACTCGGCAGCGGCGCTTTCTTGTAGACCAGCGTCGGGCACGGAGCGGCATCCATGACGGCTTGGTAGTACGCCTTCGCACCGACGTCGCTCATGTACGGATGCGAGAACGGCATGAACATGATCCCTGTCGCGCCGACATCGACCGACCGCCGGGCGATGTCGACCGCATGTCCGACCTGCAGCCCGACGGGGGCGAAGACAACCGCCTCAGGGCCGGTCGCCTCGCACGTCGCGGCGACGATGTCGACAACCTCGTCAGCCGACAACGAATGAAACTCGCTCGTCCCGGCCGCTGGCAGAAAGCAGCGAATGCCCGCGTCGTACATCCGTGCCGAATGAGTCTTCTGCAGATCGAGATTCAGCGATCCGTCCGGTGAATATGCCGTCAGCGGCACCAGATGCACGGTCTGCAGCGATGTGAGATCAAAGTCAGCGGCCATCAGATTCTCTCCCGACCAGGCAGCCGAACGGCGCAAGCCCAATGTCCCTCGAGTTGTCAGGCATGATGTTGTGAGCCGCAGGCCGTAAGGCCTCGGGCAACGTCCAGTGCCCGGCCGCTTACGCGTCTCGGCTCACAACTCGGGGACCATTGGGTCCAGGCCGTCCGGTCAAACCGTTCGTTGGTAAGTTTGCTTTCCTTGCCGTGAAACGACAATCCGCAGATTCGACTGAGCCCCGCCGGCGATTGCAAACGAGTCGGCTCGCCTGATGATCCCGCACAGTCGCGGTCACCGCCCCGCAACCGGACGCCGGTCAAATTGCTCGTACATCGGCAGGTGCCGGTAGTAGACCTCGAGCGTCATGGCAGCCAGGCAGGTCATGTACAACCGCCCGCCCGGCCCGCCGTGCTGGTCGGCCAGGTCCCAGCTTCCGGCGGCGTGCCCGGTCTTCTTTTGAGTGGTCACGAGCTGCTCGCGCATCTTCTCGTTCCACGTTTTCCACTCGTCGCCACCCCAGTGGTGCAGCACCTGCGTTGCATAGTAGTTGTAGTAAATGTCGTTTTTCGCCGGCCCCGCCTTGTCGAGAATCTGCACTCCCTTGCGCAGACCTGGCCGCAGGCGATCCCAGCCGAGATACATCCGGCAGAGCAGCCCAATCGCCGTTGTTGATGTCTTCTTGCCCGGCCCCATGTATCCATACCAGGCACCGTCTTCGAGGCTCACCTGATCGAGAAAGCGTGAGGCCTTCGTAAAGACCGTCCGCGGAACCTGCAGCTTTGCCGATCGGCCGCTGGTCAAGGCCATGATCTGCCACCCAACGACAGACGTGTCGCCGGCTTCGCCTGGTGAGTATCTCCAGCCGCCTCGCGAGTGCTGCGCGTCGACGATGAAGTGGATGGCTTTCTGAGCGGCCAGTCGCAACAGCCGCGTCTCTTCATGCACAATCGACGCCTCTTTGATTCCGATCTGCGACGCGTTGCGACCGGCTTCAGCAATCGCCAGCTCGTTCATCGCGATGGCCTCGGTCAGACAAATCGTCGCCAGCCCCTGGATATACATGCCCGAATTTCCCTGAGCGTTGCCGCGCAGGTCGAGATTCTGCCCGCGTTTCACCTCGTTGGCATGCTTCAGCAGGTAGGCGATCCCGTTCTCGATCGGCTTCTGGTAATCGCCGCCGGTGTAACTGCTGCCGCTCCCCATGTACGTCAGCAGGGCGAGCGCCGTCGCGCCCATGTTCGAGTTACCGAACGAACCGGGGTGCGAACACGCGGCGTCACATTGCGGAGTGCGATGGTTGAAACTCCAGCTTCCGTCGTCGCGCTGGTGTCGTTCGAGCCAGTTCAGCGCGCGAGCGACGGCGGCTTCACTTTCCGGCGTGCCTCCGTAGCGAGTCAGCAGAGCTTCCCGAGCCGCCTTGCTGCGTCCGCCGAGATCGCCAGTAACTGGAACGATCGGACTGTCGCCGGGACCGGGCTCCGGCACGCGTGACATCTGCGGTGTCAGCTCGTTGACGTCGACCGAAAACGGCTCCGTCTGGTTCCGCACAATGTCGGGAATGACTTCCGTCGGCAGCGAGTTCTCGATCTTCTTCGGCAGCTCCTCGTCGAGCAGCACCTGCATCTCGGGTTCGTCGTTCGATGGTTCCATCGAGCTGAAAATCCGAAACGACGCCGGCAACGATTCGACCGGAAGAACGATCAACGCGAGCACAAACAGCAGCAGCCCGTGCAGCGTCAGATTTGCCGCGTAAACTCCGACAGCCTGCCAGCGACGCCGACGAAGCAACGCGGCTTGCTGTTCCGGATCGGCCTCGTCCGAAACCTCAAGCTGCGGAGCAACCGACGCGGCCTGCTTCGTCGATCGGGCACGACGAAACCAGCCTGGCGGTTGAGGAGCCGACGGCGATGGCGAATTGTCAACGGGCTCAGGCACGGCGACAGAATCGGCAGGGAAGAAAAGAGGTCAGCAGACGGTCCTGCAGGCTACTGAGTCATTCCGGCGGACGATAGATTTCACGCCGCTCGCTGTACGACATTTCCGGTATTGGTTCCGATTGAAGAGGTGAGCTATCCGACGAGCCCGATTCAGCTTTCCGATTCTGACACGCGAGCTGAGCGAGATGGCCAGCCGCCGGCGAACGTACGTCTGGCGAACTCTCTTCGCAACGCTGCTGCTGGGTCTGGTCTTCTGGAATCAAGTCGACCGATTGCAGCGTTACTCGAGTCCGCTACAGCTTCTGGGCAGCGGTCGATGGGTTTTTCAGTCGATTATCAGCTGGCTCAGCCTGGCGGCCTTCTTCGGGATGCCGCTGCTGACCTGCGGGTGCATCGTCAGCGAACGAGACCGCAACACGTTGTCAGTCCTCCTGACCACACAGGTCTCACCCTGGTCGCTTGTCATTCAGAAACTGGCCGCTCGGCTGTACGTCATGCTGACGCTGGTCCTGGTTTCATTGCCGCTCATGGCCCTCGCCTATTCGATGGGCGGTGTCACCAGCGAGCAGATCGTTGGAGGTGTTGTCGCCATCACTTCGCTGAGTGTGCTGACCGGTTCGTTCGCTCTGTTTCAGTCCGTCCGTTCCGCATCAGCGGTCGGAGCGCTCGCCTCAACGCTCGTCTGGATGAGTCTGACCGTCGTCTTCATCAGTGTTTTTGCGATGCTGACAATGACTAACCCGGCCGAGGCTGTCGTTCTCTTTGCCGTATTTGCTTCAGTGTTTTCTCTGGTTCTTCTGCTTGCTGCTGCGGACCGTCTCCCGCAAACCGCAATCGACCCGCCGCGCAACCGCCTCCTGAACGCGTTCCGCCGGATCGACATCTTCTTCCGGGAGTTAAACACGGGCAGCGGCGAAATTGAGAGAGCGCACGACCGTACGAATCTTCCAGACGACGAACCGCTCTACTGGCGGGAGCGCTACAAGCGAGCGCTCGGTCAGACGCACCATCTCGCCTGGATCGTCGCTCTGGTTGAGATCCCCACCATGATCATCGTCTCGCAGGCGGTGACCGGCAGCGGTTTCCACTCAGGCAATCCGCTGGGGGGCTTTCTCGATTTCCTGTGGATCGTCGCCGTTCTGATCGTCGCGACCCGAACTGTCGGCATCTGGCCTCTGGAGCGTTCGCGAGAAACTCTCGATGTTCTGCTGACGACGCCACTCTCTGCCCGCGAACTGCTTGATCAGACGATGCGCGGCATCCACCGCACAATGATCGCCGTTGCATTTCCAATCATGACGGTACAGTTCGCAACGTTTTACTCGCATCAATCAGAAGCCGGTCACTGGCACTACCTTGCTGGAAGCCTGCTGGCCGTGGTGACTGTCCTGCCGGTCGTTGCCTGGGGGGCCATGCTGATCAGTCTAAGGGTCCGGTCGCAGTTGCCCGGCACACTCCTCGCTGGAGTGCTGATCTTCGCGAATCTGTTTCTCGTACAGTCCGTCCTGCCGGAAAGCTCCGTCTCCACGAACTTTCTGCTATTCATGGTTCGAGCAGCGATTGATCCCGGCCTGATAATTTCCGCGACAAACTGGCTGCTCGGCCCCCTCAGCGTCACTCTGCCCCGTTCAGCTTTCATGCTTTTGGTTCTTGGCGCGCTCGCCAGCTGGAATCTCGTCCTCGCGAGGCTGATTCGCTGGCTTTGCCTGCGTAACCTGAGTGGCTGGCTGGGGCGGAATGACGAGTCGATCGCTGTTCGATTGCCTGGAACACCGGTTAAGGACCAACTGAGTACGGATGAAGCTTCTGTCTGAATTTACGATGCGACTGCTGATCGTTGCGCTGATGGCTGCCGTTCATGGTGAGCTGGTTGCTGCGTCCGAAGGCGTCGGGCGGCTGCGTCGGCCAGGGGCGGCAGCAAGCCTCGGCGACTCGGTGCTCGTCGCACTGCGCAACGGCGACGTGGCGTTCATCAGCGACAGCGACGATTCGTCGACCAGCGTCAGCGTCCCGTTGGCCAACCGGCTGGATGATCTGGTCGCCTTGCCGCAATCGGAAACGCTCGTCGGTATCGACTCGTCGCAACATGAGGTCGTCATCGCCGACTGCGGCGGCAGCCCCCCGCAGGTGATTCAGCGGCTGAAGGTCAGTCAGTTTCCCGTCACCGTGGTTGCTGATCCTTCCGAGCGGTCAGTCGCCGTCGCGTCGAAGTGGTCGCGTCGCGTGACTCTGCTGAGCGTCGCGGCGAAGCCTGGGACTCGGTCGGCGGCGACACTCGCAATCGAGGCTGTTGTCGATCTGCCGTTTGCACCGTTGCGGCAACTGTTTCTTGACGAGCGGTTTCTGCTGGTGACGGATGCTCATGGCGGCGAACTGGCGGTTGTTGACGCTCAAGCCGGAAAGCTGCGGTCCCATCAGAAGCTGCTGGGGCACAACATCCGCGGACTGGCTTTGACGCCGGACGGTAAGAGCGTTGTGCTCGCGCATCAGATTCTGAACGTGGCGGCGTCGACGACGCGGAGCATCATTTCGTGGGGCGGTGTCATCTCGAACACGCTGCACACGATCGAGGTTGCTGAGTTGCTGAAGTCGACGTCGACGGAATCCGCCGACCGGATTCACGGAACGCTGTTCCCGCTCGGCAGGGAGAAGATGGCGGCGGGTGATCCCGGCGATCTGGCCATCGCTTCGAATGGACGCATCTTTGTTGCGCTGTCCGGAGTTCACGAAGTTGCCGTCAAGTCGCCAAGGAGTTTCGAACTGACACGCGTCGCTGTCGGTCGGCGTCCGACGCGGCTGCTGCTCGACGAGGACCACAATCGGCTGTTTGTTGTCTGCACGTCGCAGAGCACGGTCGAGATTCTCAACGCAACGACGCTGCAGCGAGAACGCGTGATCGACTTCGGCTCGCAGGCCGTCCGCAGTTCTGAAGCTCGTGGCGAAGAGCTGTTCTACGACGCCCGACTGTCACTCGACGGCTGGTTCAGTTGCCACAGTTGCCACTCCGACGGGCACACGAACGGACTGCTCAACGACAACCTGGGCGATGAGTCGTACAACACGCCGAAGAAGATTCTCACGTTGCTGGGCAGCGGCGATACCGAACCTTGGGCCTGGAGTGGCGGCCAGATTGACTTGCGGAATCAGGTCCAGAAGTCGATCGAGTTCACGATGGCCGGGCCGTCGAAAAGCTTTCACTCGAGTGCGGACGGCGCACCCGTCAGCGACCGCGACGTTGATGCGCTGACCGCGTTCATCTCGTCGCTGGAACCCGCTCCAGGCATCACCGCTGCTCGAGGCGAACTCGACCAGAAGCGCGCCGCCATTGAGCGCGGCCGGCAGGTTTTTCGAGCCCACAAGTGCGACAGTTGCCACGCTGCTCCGAGGTACTCGTCACCATTGAGCTTCGATGTCGGCCTGCGCGACGCCGCCGGTCGCCACTACTTCAACCCGCCGTCCCTGCTCGGCGTCAGCCAGCGCGCCCCGTACTTCCACACGGGCGAGGCAGCGACACTGCGCGAGGTTCTGCTCGACTTCAACCACGACGGCGCGGCGTCACTCGAACCGGAACAGGTCAACGATCTGATTGAGTTTCTGAGGAGTCTTTGAGAGAAACGCGGGGCATGCCACGTCATCCAGACAAGCACATTCAGGCAGCCATCGATCATGCTCTGACGTGTGGCTGGAGGTTCGAGAAGGCTGGGCCACGGGCTCACATTTACGGTCGAATTCTCTGTTCGTTCGTGGGACGGGAAGGCTGTTCGTATAACATTCACGGGACGCCTCGGGTGCCGGAAGTCCATGCTCAGCGAATTCGCAGGGCGGTTGAATCAGTGCCCGCATCAGATCGGAAACAGTCCATGAAGATTCATAGTTTCACGCTGGTCGTTCCGGACCTCAGCGACGAACAGATTGATGCCATCGCGGCGCGCTGTTCGGACAGCGGTATCGGAACCTGCAACGGTGAGACGTACATTGATTTCGATCGCGAGGCGGCGTCTGTCGGCACGGCGATCGATTCCGCGATCGCGGATCTGACTGCTCTCGGCATTCCAGTCCTGCAACTCCGTGTCGATGAACTGCAGCCCGCCTGATCGTGCTGAGCGGCCCACGCGGCGCAGAGGCGAGCACAAAAACGGGGCACCTTCGGCGGGGCAGGTTGCGGGGTCGGGAGACCCGCGCACAACAACGAGTTACCATCTCGCCATGAAGACTCCGGAATCATTCGATCGGGCAGCACTGGCGGCGCGGCAGGGCGAGCGGCTGGGGGAATTGTTCTCCGCTGTTGAGGCCGGTAATCCGTTCTGGCAGCAGCGGCTTGCCGGCTCGGCGGGCGAGCGTGACCCGCTGGCGCGGCTGCAGCGGCTGCCGTTTGTCTCGAAGAGCGACCTCGTCGCCGACCAGGCAGCCAACCCGCTGTACGGGACGAACCTGACGTTTGGCCGTGATGCTTACTCGCGGCTGCACCAGACATCCGGCACGACGACCGGGACGCCGATGAGGTGGCTGGACACGCCCGACAGCTGGCAGTGGTTCATGGACTGCTGGGCTCAGATCTTCCGGATGGTTGGCCTGCGGAACGACGACCGGCTGGCCTTTCCGTTTTCGTTCGGGCCGTTCGTCGGATTCTGGGCAGCGTTCGAGGGCGCGAACCGGCTCGGCAATCTGTGCCTGGCCGGCGGCGGCATGACGAGTCAGCAACGGCTGCGACTGATTGCGGACAATGAAGCAACCGTCGTCTGCTGCACGCCGACTTACGCGCTGCGACTGGCCGAGATCGCCGCCGAAAGCGGTCTCGATCTTGCGGCTGGTTCCGTGAGAATGCTGATCGTCGCGGGAGAACCTGGCGGAGCTATCCCGGCGATTCGACAGCGGATCGAGTCTGCCTGGGGGGCTCGCGTTTTTGATCACTGGGGCATGACCGAGATCGGAGCGCTCGGAGTTGAAACGGTCGAAACACCTGGCAGCCTGAGCATTCTCGAAACCGAGTGCGTTGCCGAGATCATTGATCCGACAACCGGCCAGGCTGCCGAACCAGACGATGCCGGCGTGCGACGCGGCGAGCTGGTGATCACGAATCTCGGGCGAGTCGGCTCGCCGCTGATCCGCTACCGGACCGGCGATCTGGTCGAGACGGATCCGGCGCCCTGTCCTGCCGGCCGATCGTTGTTGAGGCTCAAAGGCGGCATTCTCGGCCGCGCCGACGACATGATCACAATCCGCGGCAACAACGTATTTCCGTCGAGTGTCGAAGCCGTGCTCCGCGAGTTCGATCAGATTGCCGAGTTCCGTATCGAAGTGCGCACGGTCCGGGCGATGCATCACATGCGGATTGAGATTGAGCCGGTCGCCGGATTGTCGGCGGTCGAAGCTGGCGAGCTGCGAAGTCGAGCCGCCGCCGCGATCCGCGACCGGCTGAACTTCAACGCCGAGATTGAACTCGTCGCTGAGAACTCGCTGCCAAGGTTTGAACTGAAGGGGCGACGGTTCTTTCGCATCGAAGAATGACAGTCGTGCCGCGCGACGAAACCAGATCAGGACGGAGTTGGCAGAATAATGAAGGGCAGAATGATTTACTGACCTCGTTACTATTCTGCCCTCAATCATTCTGCCAACTTTTCCGGCAGGCAGAGCTTGGCATTACAGGACAGCATGGTGTCAGACGGTTTCATTCTGGCGTTTGGATTCTCCAGCCCGGCGTTGCTGCTCGGTCTGGCGCTCGCCGGGATTCCGTTGCTGATTCACCTGCTGCATCGGCGGCGTTATGTCGAGCATCGCTGGGCGGCGATGCAGTTTCTGGTCGCGGCGATGAAACGCGAATCGCGGCGCGTCCGGCTGCAGAATCTCCTGCTGTTGCTGCTCAGGACGCTCGTGCTGGCGGGGCTGGTCTTCGCCTTTGCCCGGCCATTTCTGGATGCCGATGATGGACTGCTCCAGTCGCAGCAGCCGGTGCATCGCATCCTGGTCATCGATACGTCGTTCAGCATGCAGTTTGAAGATGCCGCGTCGCCGTCGATCGTGGCGGGTGCCGACGGCGTGCTCGACGAACGCTCTGCCGGAACGCGTTTCGCTCGGGCCAGGCAGTTGTTGCGCGAGCAGCTGGAGGCCGGACGGCGAGGCGACGCCTGGAATCTCGTGCGGATCGGCGGCCCCGAACCGCTGGCCGTTGTCGGGCAGGCATCGTTTCGGACGGACGCCGTCAGTGAAGAAGTCGAGCGTCTCAAAGTGTCCGACGCGCGCGGCGATCTGCTGCAAACGCTGACCAGCGTGCTCGAACTCACGCAGCAGGCGCCGGAACTCAGCCGCAAGGAAGTGACAATCGTTTCCGATCTTCAGGCTGCATTGTGGGCTCCGCAGAATGAGGAGCGTCAGCAGAAGCTGGCTGAGCTGACGCGGCAGATCGCGGCGAACGCCCGGTTCTCGGTGATCGGCGTGGGAAGTGCCGCGTCGTCGAATGCGGCGGTGATCAGTCTGGGGAGCGGTCGTTCTCCCGTGATTTCCGGACAGCCGGCTGAAGTCGCCAGTGTGCTGCGAAACTTCGGCGCCTCGCCGCTCCGAGATCAGATCGTCGAACTTCTGGTCGATGGCCGGATTGTTGATACGCGGCGGGTTGACCTGTCTCCGGGCATTGATGTTCCGGTCGAGTTCTCGCCGACCTTGCGCGAAGCCGGCCAGCATCTGATTGAAGTGCGGCTGGAAGGCGACGCATTGCCGGTTGATAACCGACGCTGGCTGGCCGTCGACGTTCGTGACGAACTGCGAGTCCTGCTCGTCGACGGGCGTCCGTCGGGACGCGCTCGTGACCGGGCAGGTTTCTATCTGGAACGAGCGCTGGCTCCAGAGAGTGCTGGCGTTTCGGCGGACCAGGTTGGCACCGGCAGCAGTATCCGGCCGCAGGTTGTGACCGAAGGCGAGTTGCCGTCCGTCGCTCTGCGTGATTACGACGCCGTCATTCTGTGCGACGTTGGACTGTTGACGGAACGCGAAGCGGCGCTGCTGGAAAGTTTTGTCCGCGGTGGCGGCGGGCTTGTCATCTTTCCGGGCGATCGAACGCAGCCGGACAGTTTCAACGCGCGGCTGTTTCGCGACGGCGATGGCATTCTTCCAGCGCGAATCGGCGAGCGGGTTTCGGCTTCTGGCGAGAACGAAGTTCTGACGTTTGATGCTCGCGGGTTTGCCCACCCGATCGTCGCGGCGTTTCGAGGAAATCCCGACGCCGGACTGGAATCAACAATCACGGTGTCTTACCTCCAACTGGAACCGGACGAGTCGGCGTCGGTCGCGTTGTGGTTCAGTGACGGTTTGCCCGCGCTGGTCGAGCGGCAGGTGGGAGCAGGCCGCGTCGTGCTGTCGGCAACCGGAGCGGACGATCGCTGGGGCACCTGGGCCATCTGGGCGCCAAGCTTTGTTCCGATGATGCACGAGACGGTTCGCTTTGCCGCTTCGGGACGCTGGCAGCCGCATGAGTCTCTGGTTGGCGACCCGGTCACCGTCCGGCTCGACGCGCGGACGACTGCGGGATCTGTCGCAGTCCGCTTGCCCAATGATTCCACTCTCGAAGTCGCGGTGAGCCTCGACGCCCAGGCCGGTTCGGCAGCAGCACTGTTCGATTCCACTGACCGTGCCGGCGTCTATCGGGTGGAGTCCGACGGCTCCATGACGGACGAGCGAATGCGGCAGGCTTTCGCAGTAAACGTCGACCCCGCGGAAAGTGATCTGACACTGATCGATCAACAGCAGCTGACCACCGAGCTGTACCCGGATCTGCAACTGCGGACAGCCGACGCCGCCGCGACAGAGGCAGCGCGGTCGACGGCAGCCTCGTCGGAAACCGTGGCGACGCTCTCGCGCCTGCTTGCCTGGCTCGTGCTGCTGGGCCTGCTCGTTGAACCCGTACTTGCCTGGCGGTTTTCGACCGGAGTGATGGCCGCAGTCGGTCTGCTTGTGCTGGTCGCGGGCTGGCAGTTCGGCCTGGCTTACGCCGCGTCATTCGCCGCTGTCTGTGGAGCCGCCTGCTGGCTGATTCGACAGCGCCGGCCGGTCACGACAAACCAGCACGGGATGCCTCGCCGCTGAAGCGAGTGCGGCGGACACTCCAGATTGCTGTCCTCGATCACGGCGTTGCGGAATAAGCTGTGTTCCGGGACGAACACTGTTCCCGACGAGATCTGTGTTTCGGACGGAAGCTCTTTTTCGGACGGAAGCTGTGAGCCGACTCACGGGGCTTCGGCAATTCTTCCAGCTCAATGGAGAGCGCACTGCCATGAGCGATTACGAACAACTCTGCCAACAGGCCAGGCACGCGTTGAAAACCGAGGATGTGCTGGACGCGATTGACCTGTTCGAGGAGGCGGTCGAGCTGAATCCGGACGGCGTTGAGGCGCATGAAGGCCTGGCGATGGCCAGTTTTCTGGCGCAGGAATACAGCGGCGCCGCCGAGCACTTTCGTCGCGTCACGCTGCTCAAACCGCGTGACGCGCGGGCCTATGTCAATCTTGGAGCGATCCACAATCTGCGAGGCGAATATCGCGAGGCAGTCGCCCAGTTGCGAAAGGCTGTTCAGCGAGACTCGAAGAATGCCGAAGCGTTCTACAATCTCGGTATCGCCGAACGGCACCTCAACGCAACGTCGATGGCGATCTCGGCCTACCAGAGCGCGGTGCGAATTGATCCCGGCATGGTCGATGCCCACATCAACCTCGCCAACCTCTACGCCGAGCAGACCAACCGCCGGAAGGCGATCGAGCATTACGAGGCTGCGCTGAACATCGATCCGAGCTGCGAGAAGGCTCGGCGCGGCCTCGATCGTGTGCAGAACCAGAAAGCGAAGTCGGTCGTCAACGACAGTCCGTTCGGCCGGCTGGTTGACGTCAGCCAGCTGGCGGAGAAAGGCGAGGAGCAGGACAGCAGTCGGAAGCTGACGGAGGAAGAACGCTTCGAGGACCGCCAGTTCCTGCAGCTCAACGCCGCCGAGTCACTGCAGCAGGCAACCGCTCTGCTGAAGCTGCTGCAGGATCATCTGGAACCGGCATTGCTGGAAACCAACCGCCTGATCGTGATGGACGTCGACAACCAGCAGGGCCTGTTTGAAACTCGCCGCCGCCTGCATCAGGCCCTGGAAGCCGCCAGCGAACTCTTCGCGACCTGGCAGGCCGGCCATCAGCAACTGCTGCAGCACGAAGCCGAAATGAAGAACTGAGCCGCCGTCGAGCCTCGCGACAGGTCAGTCTGGAGACGGGGCAGGTCAGTCTGGAGACGGGTCGGACAAGGCGTGTGCCCAGCCGAGTCGTGGAAGCGGCGTGAGGGCTCCGGTATCCGTCCTCAACAGACAGGTCGGCTCCGCTGTGATCTCACCGATGTGCGACAGGCCGATTTCGAGCGGATTCGTGCTGACCAGCTTTGCCCCGTCCTCTGGCGAAACGGCAAACAGCAGTTCGAAATCCTCACCGTCGCCGAGCGCCTTCTCAAGCGGCGATTGGTCGGCCGCTGAGTGTCGAGCCGCTGCACTGATGGGAATCGCGGTCGCATTCAGAATCGCGCCGGTCCCGCTTTCCTCAAGAATGTGATACAGATCGGCGACCAGCCCGTCGCTGACATCGATCATGGCATGCAACTCGACCGTCTGGTGCAGCGTTTGAGCTTCGCGAACGCGCGGCGCGAACGTCAGGTGTCGGCCCGACAGGCTGCCACCGAGTTCGCCAGTCACAAACAGCCAGTCGCCGGGCCTTGCTCCGCTGCGTTTGACGGCCCGTTCGCCAGCAACCTCGCCAACGATTGCAACATTGATCACAAACGGCCCGTTCCAGCTCGTTGTATCACCGCCAACGATCGCCGTGTCGAACTCGTTCGCCATCGACTTCAAACCTTCAAAGACGCTGACGGCAAGGCGGTCCGAGGCTGAGCGCGGCAGCGCCAGACTGACCAGAGCGAACCTCGGCACTCCCGCCATCGCGGCGACATCGCTGAGGTTAACCGCCAATGCCTTGCGACCGATCTCGACCGGCGACTGACTCGACGAGTCAAAGTGCACGCCATCCAGCAGCATGTCCGCCGCCAGCAATCCCAGCCGGCTGCCCCATTCAACAATTGCCGCGTCGTCACCGATCCCCAGCTCAACGCCGGGAACAGCGCGCAGCTGGTCGCGGAAAGATTCAATCAATGCGAACTCGGGAGACTTGTCAGGCAGCACGTTGAGGTTCCAGTCAATTCGCCAGTCGGCGACGAGCGCGCCGCCCGGCAGGCTGCAAGGAATCGGCGGCGTCCCGAGCCATTACTCGCTGACAGAAGCCGCCAGGGTCTCGATCAGTGGGAAACCGCTGCGGTCGCTGGCGGCGTGTGAGCCACCGTCGTCCAGTAGAGCGCGAAGCGCCGGGCGATCTGTCGCATCCGATCGAAGTTGACCGGCTTGGAGATAAACGAGCAGGCTCCGTCAGTATAAGCTCGAAGGATATCCGACTCCTGCTTGCTGGTCGTCAGCATGATGACTGGAGTCTGTGCGAGTCGAATGTCTGACCGCATTTCCGCAAGGACTTCAAAGCCGTTCATTCTCGGCATGTTGATGTCCAGCAGGACAATCGCGGGACGCTGCGCGTCGGCAAACGGAGTCTGGCCGCGCATGTAGCGGAGAGCCGTTTCGCCATCCTCCGCGGTCGCGACCAGGTCGATCAGCGAGCAGTCAGCGAACGCTTCCTTCAACAACAGAATGTCATCTTCACTGTCATCGACGACGAGCACCGGCACGGGCTCGACACCAGCATCTGAAGTGGCCGCTTCGATGATCGACTCGAACAGGTCGTCCGAGTTGCTGCCCGATCGAGGCAGTTGCGAAACGTGAGCCCAGTAGTCGGCGAGCTGCTCGAACAACTGCCGACGTTTCTCTGGACAGTCCGGCTTGCTGACGAACGAGCAGGCGCCCGAGGAGTACGCATTGAGCACGTCCGCCTGGTCGCTGCTGGCCGTCACGACAATCACGGGGATCGAGCGCAGAACCGGATCGCTTTTCAGCTCGCTGAGCAGTTCGAGTTCGGCCGCCACCGTTGGTTGGTGGGCCGCCGGGCAGTTGAGGTCGAGAAGAATCAGCGACGGTGACACTGGCAGACCGTCATGCCGCGAAGACGCCTTGCCTCGCAGGACCGCCAGCGCGGCGGCACCATCCGGCACGGCATGCACCGTATTGCTCACTCGCGTCCGGTCAAACGAAGAACGCAGCGAATCAACATCGTTGTCGCAGTCGCTGACCAGCAGAATCTCGACCTGACGTGCTCCAACCACGATACGAATTCCCTGAGCCCGAATTCGAAGCGTCGCAGACGAAGGCCTCCGTACCTGTTCCCCCAGTGAGCCGTCCTGAACCACCCGTCTCTGGCAAACCTGTCCCCGGAATGAGTCGCGATCTTCCTTGAGATCACGCACCCGATTGCCAGAACCCGAAAAGACATTCGAACAGATCGTGTCGAGTCTGGGCGGTTTGCCTGTCGCGAAGGTTACCCTGGCGGCCTGAAATCGCCTACCGAGCGAAGGCCAGGTAGAAGCACGACCCGCCACCGGGGCGCGGCTCGGCCCAGGCGTCGCCGCCATAGCGCTTCGCAACCTGTCGAACGATGGCCAGTCCGGCGCCGGTCCCCTCGACCTTGCGACCGACTGCGCGTTGAAACAGCTGAAAGATTCTTTCGGCATGTTCTTCCGGGACGCCGGGGCCGCGGTCGCGAACGATGAGTCCTGTCAGCGTACCAATGTCGCCGGATCGTTCGTAACCGACGATCTCGATCTGCGGAGCCTCACCCGGATTCACAAACTTCAGCGCATTCGCGACCAGGTTAAAAACTGACTGCCGCAGCCAGCGCGGATCGACGCGCACCTGCGGCAGTGAATCAGCGACCTCGACCGACGCGCCGGTCTCAGCAATCTGAGGGTCCAGCTGTTTCAACACGTCGTCGATGACCATGCGCGGATCGATCAGTTCGTTGGCCTCGCTGGCCCGCTGGGCGCGCGACAGCATCAGCACGTCTTCCAGCAATCGGTCGAGCCGGTCCGCGCCGTCGATCACGCGCGTCAGAAAACCGGCTTCCGTTTCGCCAAGCTGTCCGGACGTCCGGTCACGGAGCAGTTCACTGAAACTGCGGATTGCCCGCAGCGGTTCCCGCAGGTCGTGCGAGGTCACGTAGAGCAGCGTTTCCAGATCCTTGTTCTTCTGGTCGATCTCCTCGCGATGCTTCTTCCGCTCCGTGACGTCGTGCAGAAACATGGCGAAGACCGTGCGACCGCCGTACGGAATCGGCTGCAGAGCCATTTCGACAAAGAACGCGCTGCGGTCTTTTTTCAGAGCGGGAACTTCAACGCGTTTGCCGAGCATGGAACCGGATTCCTCTCCGGTACCGTATCCTTCGCGGTTTGCCCGTTGCCGTTCGTCGAGTTCGGGCGGAAAGAACTTCTCGTCGATGTTGCCGCCGATCAGCTCTTCCCGCGCGTAACCAAACGTCTGCTCGGTCGCCCGGTTCGCGTCGATGATCTCACCGTCCTGATCGACAATGACGATGCAGTCGAGCGATGAGTCGAAGATCGCGCGCTTGAGCGCGGTGCTTTCCTGCAATGCCTCTTCAGCAAGATGTTTTTCGGTGACGTCCCAGAAAAGCACCTGCGTTCCGATGATGCGCTGCGCGGAGTCGTAAACCGGAGTCTTCAGGATCTGAACGAACCGGGGCCGCTCTTCGCCTTCGACCTGATGCCGTTCGACGGTTTCCAGAACGTCGCGCTTCTCCAGCACGTCCAGATCGTCCTGGCGGTACTTCGTTGCCAGGTGAGGCGGAAAGAGGTCGGCATCAGTTCGACCGATCATTTCTTCCGAAGACCGCCCGGCAAACTGACAGAACTGCGGATTTACAAACGTGAACCGGCCATCAAGATCCTTGCGGATCAGGCTCATGGGAAGCTGTTCAACCAGCGAGTGGTAGAGCGCTTCGGAATCGCTGAGCGCCTGCTGCGACCGGCGAATCTCACTGACGTCAGTGATCAGTGAATAAAACCCGCTGACGTGCCGCGCGTCATCGATCTTTGGAACGTGGATGACCTGACACTGAACCAGCCTGCCATCGCGCCCGGTCAGCGTCGCCTCGAAGGAAACCTGTCTGCCGAACAATGCCGTATCGATGTGCGGCTTCAGTTCGGCGTACTTGGCTTCGCCGAGGATCTCCTGCAGCGGCATTCCGGCAAGTTCTTCAGCGGGCTGGCCGGTCCATTTCTGGAAGGCTGCATTGCCGAACCCCAGAGTGCGGTCCGCATTGACAAAAGAGATCAGAACCGGGAGCGCGTCGACCACGGGGCCCGGAGACTGGAATCGGAGAATTCCGGAATCGCTCATCGTTGACTCGCGAGCTGAACCGCGAAACTGATACCTTCGCGATTGTGCCGCGTGACGATGACGCTGCCAACGCTCGAATCACGATTTGCCATCGTCCGGCACAAGTTACCGGCGTAGCTGGATTCGCAGGAACTCAGTCGCCGCTGTTTCCTGCCTGAAGTCCTGCGAATCCAGCTACACAATCATCAACCTCAATTGGCCTTTGTCGGAGTTCGCCATGCCTCGTCGTCTGACACGGTTCGTCGTTCTGCTGTCTGTTGTCAGTGTGACCGTCGCGGCGTCGGCCGAGAACTGGCCGGGCTGGCGCGGGCCTCGCGGCGACGGCACAAGTCTCGAAGCGGGCATCCCGACGGCCTGGAACGGCGAGACCGGGCAGAACATTCGCTGGAAGGTCGAGCTGCCTGGCACCGGACACTCGTCACCTGTCATCTGGGAAGACCGCGTCCTCGTGACGGCCTGCCTGGAAGACCGCCTCGAGCGGATTCTGCTCTGCCTGGATCGTCAAACGGGAAAGACGCTGTGGCAGAAGGCCGTCGTCAAATCGCCACTCGAAACCAAACACACGCTCAACAGCTTCGCGTCGAGTACCCCGGCGACGGACGGCGAGCTGATCTTTGTGTCGTTTCTGCAGGTCGATGGTCGCACGGTCCCGGCACCGAACGTCGGCAAGCCGAGGCCGATCACGCCCGGAGAAATGGTCGTCGCGGCGTACGACTTTGACGGCAACGAGAAGTGGAAAGTCAAACCGGGCGAGTTCGTCAGCGCTCACGGTTACTGCAGCAACCCGGTGCTGTACCGCGACACGGTGATCGTCAACGGAGATCACGACGGCGATTCCTACATCGTCGCCCTGGACCGCGAGACCGGAAGAACCGTCTGGAAACAGAAGCGGGCGAACGGCATTCGCAGTTACGTCACGCCGCTCATTCGCGAGATCGCCGGACGCAAGCAGATGGTGCTTTCGGGCAGCGAAGCGATCACGAGCTTCAACCCGGAGGATGGTTCGGTCTACTGGACGGTCGACGGCCCGACGGAACAGTTTGTCGCCTCGATGGTCTACGACGGTGAGTACTTCTTCATGGCCGCCGGCTTTCCGACGCATCACGTCGTCGCCGTCAAGCCGGACGGCAGCGGCAACGTCACCGAGACTCACGTGAGGTGGCACAGTACCGACGCGAAGTGTTACGTGCCGAGCCCCGTCCTGTGCAGCGGCCTGCTGTTCGTCGCCGACGACCGCGGCACCGCCAGCGCTTTCGATGCAAAGACCGGCGAGAAAGTCTGGCGGGACCGCATGGGCAACCACTTCAGCACCTCGCTGATCACCAACGCCGGCAAAGTCTTCTTCGTCGCTGACAACGGCGTGACGAAAATCGTCGATCCCGGTACCCAGTCCGAAAGCGGCACGCCGCAGATCGTTGCCGAGAACCCGCTCGGCGAATCGACGTACGCCTCACCGGCCATCGCTCAAGGCCATCTTTTCATCCGCGGCGAGAAGCACCTGTTCTGCATCGGCGATTGAGTTCTGCATCGGCCAGTGAGACGGGAAGTAGCACAAGAGTTCGACATTCCTCCGGCGAGCCCACGGCGTCAGCCGTGTGGTTGGTATGCGCGGAGTCTGATGGTGAGCCCTGAGCGACGATTCGGATGAAACCACACGGCTGACGCCGTGGGCTCGCCGGGGTGATAAAGAGAGTGTTTGTGGCGTGTGGGGCTGCGCGACACTCCCCCCCAAGCGAGTCATCCGACACGAAATTCCTTACTGTTCCACAGCCCGCATGAAATGCGGCAACCCGTGTTACTGGTCCATCATTCATTGCCGCATTTTACGCGGCTTCCGTGAGAATCTCATGCGAATTGTTTCTCGCTGTCTGCTTGCTGGTCTCTGTCTGCTCACGCTGCTGCCGTCGCTGACGTCCGCCGCCGATCAGCCAAATGTGCTGATCGTCATGGCGGACGACTGCACGTTCTCGGACCTGCCGCTTTACGGCGGACAGAATGCGAAGACGCCGAACATCGACCGGCTCGCCAGCGAGGGGCTGACGTTTCAGCGAGCGTATCTGTGCTCGGCAATGTGCCAGCCATGTCGGGCGGAACTGTTCACCGGCCAGTACCCAATGCGGAACGGCTGCGCCTGGAATCACTCGGCCAGTCGGGAGGGCACTCAAAGCCTTCCGCAGCACCTGGGAAAGCTCGGCTACCGCGTCGGCATCGCCGGCAAGGTTCATGTGAAGCCGGACTCGGCGTTTCCCTTCGAGCCCGTTGGCGGCTTCGATCCGAACTGTGTCCGCAACCCAACGCGGCAGCACGATCTGACCGGCTATCGCGAGTTCATCTCGCGCGATGCCGACCAGCCTTTCTGTCTGGTCATTGCTCTTGTCGAACCGCACGTCCCGTGGGTCATGGGCGACGCATCGCAGTACCCGCCGCAGAAGATCAAGCTGCCGTCGCACATCGCCGACACGCCGCGAACCCGGCAGGACTTCGGACGCTACCTGGCCGAGATCACGTACATGGACAGCCAGGTCGGCGAAATTCTCGACACGCTGCAGCAGGCGGGCCGCGACGACGACACATTCGTCCTGTTTACCTCAGAGCAGGGTTCGCAGTTCCCCGGCTGCAAATGGACGAACTGGGATGCCGGAGTGCATACCGCTCTGGTCGCGCGCTGGCCCGGTCGGATTAAGGCCGGCACTCAGACCGGCGCCCTCGTGCAGTACAGCGACGTTGTGCCCACACTGGTCGAAGCAGCTGGCGGCGACCCGACGACCGGCAGCTTCGACGGGACCAGTTTTCTTTCCGTCCTGACCGGCGAGTCGACGGCGCATCGCGAGTTCGTTTACGGCATGCACAACAACGTTCCAGAAGGCCCGCCGTACCCGGTGCGTTCGATTTCAGACGGCAACTGGCACTACCTCCGCAATCTGCGTCCCGACGAGATCTACATCGAGAAGCACCTGATGGGCACGAAAGGCGACGGCGGCCTCAACAATCCGTACTGGGGCACGTGGGTCTGGCATTCACAGAGCGATCCGCGAACCTACGAACTCGTCAAACGCTACACACGGCGACCGGCCGAGCAGCTTTACCACACGGCAAACGACCGGGCCGAAATGACGAACCTGGCCAGCCGACCCGAGCACGCGAAAATTCAACGGCGCCTCAGCGAGGCACTCGACAAGTGGATGGCCGCGCAGGGCGACCCCGGTGCTCCGCAGGATCTGCTGGAAACCCTGCAGTCCGCCCGACAACTGAAGCATCGCTTCGTACCGCCAGACGCCGACTGACCAGTTGCCGCTCAGTCGAGGTCACGGAACGGCGCAAGCCCAATGACTCCCGAGTTGTCGTCGTTTGCCGCTGCGCTTCAGCTCGCCGTTCAACAGATGATCGGAAACCAGACGCCAAGTGGTCGGTTTCGCAAGTTCGTATAGGGATCCCATTTGATCGTTTACCCCGAAGCCTGAGGCGACGGCGTTGGAAACCGGTCCGAAAACTCCGTCGCCTCCGGCCTCGGGTTAAACGAGACAACCCTGTCTGAACTTCTGAAACAGACCACTAAGGACGCGCACCGGCCGATCTTTCACCCGACCCTTCGCCGCAAGCCCTCCGATCAACTGCGCGCCGATTGGCATGTGTTGCCGGTCGCGTGGTTGGCTACTCGCCGCGCAGCGTGCTGACGATCGACGTGCGACCGGCTTCGCGGACGGCGAACAAAGCCGCAGCCATCCCGGCCAAAAAGACGACGGCCAGCAGCTTCGCTCCGTCGGTCCACGGTGTGTCGGCACCGACGCTCAACAGATGCGGCAGCATGGCCAGCAGGGCGGAGACGGTTCCCGCCACCAGACCCCAGATCAAAAGCATGGCGTTCTCGCTGAGCACCATGATCGACAGGCCGGACCGTCGAAAACCAACGGCTCGCAGCAGCGCCAGTTCCTCACGCCGTTCGACGACGTTTCGGAGCATCACCGTTGCCAGGCCCAGCGTGCCGAGCAGCAGGCCGAGGCCGCCGAGCGACTGAAACGTCGACAGGTAAGTGTTCTGCACAACAAGAAACGCGGCAATTCGATCCGCCACTCGCTCGGCGTCAAAACCGTACGGCGTGAGCGACGATTCCAGCAGGCTGCTCAGCCGAGTGACCTCGTCATCGGAGAAATGGCCGTTCGATCCCAGCCGGTCGGGGCTGGCGCCAATCAGTGCGTAGCGGAACCCCGACTGCTCAGGAAACAGCTCCTGGAAGTTCGCGTCGGACATCAACAGCACGCCCTGGAAGACGCTGCTGTCGAGCATCCCGACAACGATCAGCTTCTTCTCCGAGTCCGGCAGGTCGATTGTCGCTCCCGGCGATTTGTGGAGGCTGAACATCAGCGTGTTCATGTCGCCGAGCACCGGAATGTGCCCGTCATCGCGGTCTTCGGTCAGCAGTTTCCAGTAGTCCGCCTTGCGTTGATCGACGAACCGGAAGCCGCCGCGGTCGATAAGAGAATCTGGAACACCGAGCACTGTTGGCAGAGTCGTCTGGTACAGGTTCAGGCAGCTCGCGTTCTCACCGGGCCGGACGCGGAACGAGTACGCGTTCATTTCTGACAGCAGCGTCGCGTCATCCGACCCGTCCTCGACGTCGATCCCGAGCTTCTCACGACCGGCGGCTGTGTTGAGGTCGTTGAATAGAGGTGTTGCCGTTTCAGCAACCAGCGAAAAGCCACCGTTGCCCGAATTCACGTCTGGTTTCTCGACAGACGGATCTCGACGTCCCGCGGCGACGGCGACGATGACGAACGTCGCCGACGCGATCAGCCCGGTCGAAAGCACGCTGCGCGAGCGGTTCCTCGCCGCGTTGCGCAGACCCAGCCGGGCGGTTCCTGCCAGGCCGGCCCCTCGCACGGCCGAGCTGCGGTCACGTGACAGCCAGGCGGACAACTGAAACATTGCCGCGCAGAGACTCAGGATCCCAACGACAAAGAACGCGACCATCTGCCACGACAGTCCAGAGAATGCCTCACTGCCAGGAATCACGCCAAGCAGCCCGGCGGCGAGGACGAGCAGCGAGAGCACAAAACCAATCCTCGCCCACTTCGCGCGCTGCCTGCCGAAGGCCTGCAGATTCTCGACGGTTGTCGCCGGCTCAGTCGCTCCAGCCAGAAGCTGCCGCGTCGAGATCTCTTTCAGTCCACGCAGTGCGGCCAGCAGTGACATCCCGGCAACAAAGACGGAGACCGCGATGCCGATTCCGATGCTTCGCCCCGTGACCGAAACTTCCAGAAACTGCGTGCCGATCGCTCCCCCCCACCAGTCGGGATCTTTCAGTGCGAAGACCATCAGCCGCGCATAGCCGACCGCCGTCGCGGTGCCGATCAGACTGCCAAGCAGCGAGACGGCCAGACCTTCGGACACGATCAACCATCGGACCGCACGTTGTGAGAATCCCACTGCTTCCAGCAGGCCGATCCCGGACGTCCGCCGCTCAACGCCCAGTCGGAACAGCAGCCCGATCAGGATCATCGCCGACGCGATCACGAAGAAACTGAAGCCGATAAACAGTCCGGTGAAATCTGTCGTTCCGCTCGCAGCCGACACGCCTTCGTATTTGACCGGTCGGAATGCCAGGCCCGTCTGCTCCGGGCCGAGGTTCTTCAGCAACGCCGCGACGAATTGTTTCCCGGCGTCTTCATCGAGCGGACCTTCAGGCGGAGCGACGCGGACGGACGTCAGGCTGCCGTAACGGCTCGACCAGAGTTCACGGGCCGTCTCCAGCGGCACGAACGCCTTGGGGAGCGTGCCGTAATCCGGGTTCTCCCAGTATTCGTCGTCGCGTTCCGTGACCGCGTCGAGGTCCATCGGGAAGGGCTGCTTCCAGTCACGAAACGTCTTCGCGTCGGTAATCCCGCGCACGGTTGGAGTCAGCTTTCGGTCAGTCGCCGTGCCGGGAACATCGAGCGGCACGACGGAGTGAACACGGAACGTTCGCGTTGCCTCGGGCAGTTCCCCATGCGATCCCGCAAGGTGATACGCAATGTCGATCGAGCCGCCGGCGCCGACCTGCAGGTCGTTGGCCAGCCAGTCATTGATGACGATCTCGCCAGGTCCCGGCTTTGAAGTGTCAGCAGCGTCGGTCAAAAGCGGCCCGAACGGCGCACTGGCGACCTCGTCAAAATCGACACCGGCGATCATCGAGTACATCGATCTCAATGAGGCGTCCTGCGGATTGCTGTACTGATTCACGAGATAAACCATCGCCGAAGACGACTGCCAGCCGAGCTGTTCCGCGGTCTGCTCGACCGCGTCGGCAATTCCATCTTCGAGCACCATCTGCTCGGACTCGATGGCCAGATAACCGGCCTGGTCATTGACCACCGATCGCAGGCTCAGATCGGCCAGTTCCAGATTCGCATTCAGCTGACGCGTCGCCAGCTCTGACGCTTCGACGGCCTGCTCAGTCACGCGCGACGCGGCAGAGTACGACGAAAGGAACACGGCATTGATTCGCGCCGGGCGACCGTCGGGGAACTCGCGCGAGCGGCGGATTCCGCTCAGGCCGATCGCATCCTGCAGATTCTCCAGCGAGACAAACACCGTCAGCGGAAGCTGCTGACTTGGATTCAGGTCAAATCGTCCGACACCCGACGTTTCATCCAGCACATGCGTGACCGTCAACGGCACGTCCTGAGTTTCCTGATCCTCGATTCCCCCCAGCAGGCTTTCACGCGGAATCGTCGCCTGCAGTTCAATCCAGAGCGTGAGTTCGTCGCCGGCCTGCGCATTGATCTGTGACGCGACTCGATGACTAAGCACCAGTCCGTCACCGGTTGGCAGCAAATCGGCCGTCAGCCCGCTGAGTTCTGCAAACCGTTTGTCGACCGCATAAACATGGACGCCGCCGACGCGCTCGCTGACGGTGCCGTCATCAGCCCCGCGAACGAGCGCTCCGTCCATAATCAGAGCCGGGGCGAGCGTCGTGAACCGTTCCGAAGTCTGCAGTTGAGTGGCAAGTTCCTCGGCCAGGTTCTGACGCACAAAGCGTCCGGCATGGAGTGCGTGGTCAACGCCGCCGAGCCGTTCGAGACTCATCGTCCTGAGACTGTCGCGGACCGAGTCGCCGACGATCAGCGCCCCGCTGATCACGGTCGTCCCGGCGATCACTCCCAGCAGCACGGCCAGATGCGTCCGCCAGTAGTGCGTCAGACTTCGCAGAATCAGTGTCGAACTCTTCATCACAGTCAGCCGTCGTTAAGGTCTCGCGTCTACGTTGGGATTCCATTCGAATGTTACGCCGACGACCTGACTTGAGAAGGGAGCCGGATCATGGGACTGGATGGCGTCGAACTCACCCTGGACCTGGAAGACCGGTTCGCGATTTCTTTCGACGACGAAGAAATCATCTACCTCTACATGACGCCGGCCAGGATCGAATGGCTGGTTCGCGAAAAAATCGCGGGACGCAGCCCGACGATCGTTGATTTTGAGAAACAGACGCAGTGGATTCTTGAACGGCTGAATTCCCTCCCTGGCGGAAGAACTTTCTGGCTGCAGGGATGGAGTCTTGAGAGTGCCTTTCCGCCGGGACGACGTCGCGAACTGTGGGATGACTTCAGCCAGGCACTCGGAGTCAGATTGCCTGCGCTTGAACTGAAGAACTCAGCGCGTCCTCGAATTCCCCGATACGTGTCCAACATCGAGAGGCTCACCTTCTGGATGCTCGACCATCATTTCGAAACCTTCCCGATCAAACGTCAGGGCACACCGCTGATCCCACTTGGAACCGGCCGATGGCTGGAAGAAGATGAGGTCACTGCGGGAATCGTCGAGGCCATCTGCCATTGTCTCGGCGTTAAATCCGTCGAGCTGACGCCGGACACTCTGCTTCGAGACGAACTGGGGATGGACTGATCGTTCGGAAGCAATGCATGACGCGACGCTTCGTCCGGTGGGAACCGGCCCTACTTCTTCTTTGGGCGGAAGGCGACGATGCGTTCCTCATTGGTCGTCAGAAACGGGCCGTCCAGCAGGTCGATGCAGTAGGGGATGGCGGGGAAGACGGCGTCCAGGCATTCGTTGATCGCCTTCGGCTGGCCGGGCAGGTTGACGATCAGCGCGCCGCTTCGGATACCGGCGGTCTGGCGTGAGAGAATGGCCGTGGCGACTTTCTCCAGCGAGACCTTTCGCATCAGCTCGCCGAACCCTGGCATCAGTTTCTCCGAGACCGCTTCGGTCGCTTCCGGAGTCACATCGCGTTTCGCCGGTCCGGTGCCGCCTGTCGTGACGACCAGACAGCAACCTTCGTTGTCACACAAATCGATCAGCGTCTGCTCGATGCCCGGCTGGTCGTCGGAAATGACGCGCGCGACCGGTTCCCAGTCCGACGTGAGGACCTCGTCCAGGTACTCACGGATCGCCGGGCCGCCCCGGTCTTCGTATTCACCACGGCTGGCTCGGTCGGAAACGGTGACAATGCCGATGCGGGCGACGGATGACATTTCGCAAGGCTCGATGGAGGATCAGGAACTGGAGATCGGGTCGAGAATCGAACGGAGCCGCGTTCGGCAGAACGCGGGCACTGCCGACAGGCCGCATTCTGGCGAATGCCGCCGCGATGAAAACCCGATGCTGATCCAGGACGAAAGACGCCAGTGAGTCAGGTATGACTCGCGACGAGAATTGAGCCATCGATGATCGCCGACGGCGCTGAGTTGAAAAGGCAAACTGCCCCGCAATACTGCGTCTTATCCTGTGCGGTCTTAATCTGTGCGACGGTCGCCGGACCTGCTGAATGCGTGGGATCCCGCCGTCTGGCGACGGCAGCTGACTGCAACGCCGAGCTTCCAGGCAGAGACCGCGGCGTTTCTCCGCTGACCAGACGCATCATCACTTTCTTTTTCGAGTGCACACACTCACCCGTCACGATCGTTTTCCACTATGTCCACCGACCAGATCCGGCAGTTTGTCAGAGGACTCGAGCTGCACGCGACGGGAAAGTGGTTTCTGCTTTCGTCTCTGGTGGGAACAGTTTCGGGTCTCGGCGCGTTTCTGTTTCAGCTCGCCGGCCAGTTCGTCGTGCAGTATTCCCTCGTGGCGGTATCCGGTTTCACTCCCGGCGAGGCGGCGGGCGAGCACCCGTATTTTCCTCACGTCGACCACGAGTTGTCGCTGTTCCTCCTCGTTGTTGTCATGGGTGTAGGTGGGCTGCTCTCAGGCTGGATCGTTTATACGTACGCGCCGGAAGCGGAAGGTCACGGAACAGACGCCGCAATCGAATCGTTTCATCATAAGAAGGGCCGCGTTCGCGCCCGCGTTCCGATTGTCAAAACCATCTCGTCGGCGATCACGCTGGGGACGGGAGGCTCGGCAGGACGTGAAGGCCCGATCGCACAGATTGGCGCGGGCTTTGGTTCACTGCTCGCCACTCGGCTGGATCTCTCGGACCGGGACCGCCGCATCATGCTGGCCTGTGGAATGGCGGGCGGTGTTGGCGCGATTTTCCGCGCGCCGCTGGCTGCCTCGCTGTTCGCCGCAGAGATTCTGTACCGCGACGAAGATCTGGAATCTGACGTCATCGTGCCGGCGGCGATTTCATCCATCGTCAGCTTCAGCGTTTTCAGTCTGCTGATCGGGGCGAGCGGGTTCACGCCGCTGTTCGGCAACGGGCTGCACTACGAACTGAAGTCGTTGTTCGAGCTGATCCCGATGGCGCTGATGTCGGTCGTGCTGGTCTTCGCCGCCGTCATTTACATTAAGACGTTTTACGGGATCCATAAGCTGTCGGCGAAGATTTCGGTGATCCCGAATTTCGTCAAGCCGGCGATCGGCGCGGTGCTGGCCGGGCTGGTCGGTGTCGGGCTGCATCTGACCTTCGATGAAGAAGGCAGCCGAGCCATGCTGGCCGTGCTGGCGACGGGCTACGGGTCGCTGCAGATCGCGCTGGAAGATCCCGCCCAGCTGGGAGTCACCGCGCTGCTGCTGATCGCGTTTGGCAAGATTCTCACGACGTCGCTGACGATCAGCACCGGCGGATCGGGCGGAGTCTTCGGCCCGTCGATGGTTGTCGGCGGTTGCGTCGGTGCCGCTGTCGGACTGATTTTCCACGACCTGCTGGGTGTCGAGACGCATCCCGGAGCGTACGCGATTATCGGCATGGCCGGCTTCTTCGCCGGCGCGGCTCATTCGCCGATCTCGACGATCATCATGGTTTCCGAGATGACCGGCGACTACAAGCTGCTGCTGCCGACGATGTGGGTGTCGACACTGTGCTTCCTGCTGTGCCGCCGCTGGACGCTGTACGTCAAGCAGGTTTCGACGCGGTTGAACTCGCCGGCTCACCGGGGCGACTTCATTGTTGACGTCCTCGAAGGGATCCGCATCGCCGATGTCTACTCGCCCAAACGGGAGGTGGCGACGGTGTCGGAAGCGGCGTCGCTCGATGAAATCGTGCATATGCTCGCCGAGTCGCATCAGCACTATTTTCCCGTCGTCGATCGGGATGGCAGGATGGTCGGTATCTTCACCGACGACGACGTCCGCAGCTATCTGTTCGACGAATCGATCTGGCGACTGGCCGTGGCTCGCGATGTCATGACGCAGAAGGTGGTCAGCGTCAGTCCGCACGATGATCTGAATATCGCCCTGCAGCGGTTCACTTCAATGAATCTCGACGAACTCCCCGTGCTCGATGAAGACGATCCGGGGAGACTGCTCGGCATGCTGACGCGCCGCGAGACCATCGCGTTTTACAACCGGCGACTGAAGGAACAGAAGCAGGGAGCCGTCTGACGATTGCCGCCAACCGGTCCCAGCCGGCATCATTCCAGCCGTTGCTGAATGCCGGTCGTGTGTGTGCCGTCTGAGCTGAAGCTGATTCGCCCCCCACTGATGAGACTGCCCGTGAGTGCTGCCCCTGCGACACCTGTGGAAACGTTCGAGCTGAATGGCGTGGCCGTCGCCGACACGTTCGCCGAAGCGTTTCCGATCACAGCAACAAGGCTGCTTATCACGGCGGCCAGCGACGAATGGGCCGGAATCGCGGCGAACGAGTTCTGCGGCTTTGCCACAAGCGTCATCGCCTGCAGCGTCGAAGCGGCGATCGAACGGACGCTCAGCGCGGACGAAACTCCGGACGGACGGCCCGGCGTCAGTGTGCTCGTTTTCGCGTTCAGCCGTGAAGCTCTGGAAGCCGCTGTCAGTGACCGCGTCGGTCAGTGCGTGCTGACCTGCCCGACGACCGCGTGTTTCGACGGCCTGCCCGATGCCGACAAGGATCGCCGCGTCGCCGTAGGTGGCCGCATCCGTTTCTTCGGCGATGGTTACCAGATCTCCAAGAAGCTGGGCAGCCGCCGCTTCTGGCGCATTCCAGTCATGGACGGCGAATTCGTCTGCGAGGACAAGGTCGGCACAACGAAAGGCGTGGCTGGGGGCAACCTGCTGATCTGCGGCGTCGATCAGCAGTCGGCACTGGCCGCCGCTCAGAAAACCGCCGACGCCATGCGCTCTGTCCCGAATGTCATACTGCCGTTTCCCGGCGGCATCGTTCGCAGCGGCAGCAAAGTTGGCTCGGTCTACAAAGCGCTGAAGGCGAGTACCAACGACGCGTACTGCCCGACTCTGACGGCTCAAGTGCAGACCGCACTTCCTGCTGGCACCGGAGCCGTTTATGAACTCGTCATCGACGGCCTCTCCGAAGATGCCGTCCGCGAATCGACACGAGCCGGACTGCACGCCGCCTCGCAGTGCAGCGGCCTGAAGCTGATCACCGCCGGCAACTACGGCGGCAAACTCGGCAAGCATCACTTCCATCTGAAAGAGCTGCTGTGACGCGAGGGTCGCGCAAGCGAGGCTGCCGCACCGCGTGAAGGCACCGCGGGAAGGCTCTGCGGGAAGGCACCGCGGGAAGGCTCTGCGGGAAGGCTCTGCGGGAAGGCTCTGCGGGAAGGCTCTGCGGGAAGGCTCTGCGGGAAGGCTCTGCGGGAAGGCTCTGCGGAGTCGCGCCGCGGACCATGCAATCGTGAGATCAGCCAGTTCTGCAATCAGGCGATCAGGTCATGGACGACGTGGCCGAGGCCGTTGCCGGGGAGCTGGTCCTGGCCGTTGTGGAAGTACGAAAGCTGCAAGTGGTCGAGGCCCAGCAGGTGCAGAATCGTCGCGTGCAGGTCGTGCATGCTCAGCCGGTTTTCGACGGGGTGATAGCCGAATTCGTCGGTCTGGCCGTAACGAATACCGCGTTTGACGCCGCCGCCTGCCATCCACATCGTGAAGCCAAACGGGTTGTGGTCGCGACCGTGCCGATCCTGTGAAACCGGCGTGCGACCGAACTCGCCTCCCCAGATGACCAGCGTTTCGTCGAGCAGTCCGCGGCGTTTCAGATCCTCAAGGAAGCCTGCGATCGGCTGGTCAGTCTCGAAACACAGATCGCGATGCTGCTCTTCCAGATTCCCATGGTGGTCCCAGTTGGTCTCAAATCCGCCGTGGTAAACCTGCGCGAAGCGGACGCCGCGTTCGAGCAGCCGCCGCGTCATCAGCAGCTGCCGGCCAAAACGTTTGCACTCGGGAACTTGCAGACCGTACAGCCGCTGAGTCTCCTTTGACTCGCTGGCGATGTTCACGGCCTCGGGCACCGAACGCTGCATGCGGAACGCGGTCTCAAAACTGTGCAGCCGCGTCTCAAGCTGCTGCTCGTGCGGGAATCGTGCGAGATGCCGGCCATTGATGTCATTAAGCAGCTGGAGCTGCGCATGCTGCCGCTGGCTGGTCAACCGGCCCGGTCGCTGCAGATACAGAATCGGGCTGCCTTTTGACCGCAATGCGACCCCCTGATGCTGTCCCGGCAGAAAGCCCATATCCCACAGATTCGTGCCGCCTTCCGGACTGCTGCGCTGGTCGTAAAGCACGACAAACGCTGGCAGATCGGCAGTCTCGCGACCGAGCCCGTACGAAACCCACGAGCCCAGGCACGGCATGCCCGCTCGCGGCACGGCACAGTTCATCATGTAGCAGGCCGGCATGTGGTTCTGGACTTCGGTGCTGCACGCCAGCAGAAAGGCCAGCTCGTCAACGTGCCGGGCCAGATGCGGAAAGACCTCGGAAACCGGCGCTCCGGACTCGCCATGTTGACGAAAGCGGAACGGCGACTTCATCAGCGGGCCGGGGTGTGGGAACAGAGTTTCGACTTTCCCCGGATAGGGCTTCCCGTGCCAGACGTCGAGCGCAGGCTTTGGATCGAACAGGTCGATCCCGGACGGTCCTCCGTTCATGAAGAGCCACACGACGCGTTTCGCCCTCGGGGCATGATGCGTGCGCACGGTCTCGGCAATGCCGGCCAGCGCGTCTTCGTGCAGCAGTGACGCTGCCGCCAGAGCCCCGAATCCGGAGCCGGCTTGAGCCAGCATCGCTCGCCGTGACAGCGTTGGAGCCGCAGGGCTGGTCGATTTCAAATGGCAACTCATGGAGATCTCGCAGATCGCTATTCGACGTAAAGAAATTCGCTGCTCATCAGGATGGCATGGCAGAGATCTTCGAAGTGCAGCGTTCGCAGCTTCGGCCGGAACTTCGCGTTGTGGCGGAAGACGTACCGCTCAAACTGCTGCCGTTCTTCCTCAGTGGCTTCCCGGCCAAAGGCGATGACCAGCAGGCGATCGATCGCTGGCGACAGGTCATCGGACGTGACCGGATCGACGCCGGTCTCGCGGACCAGTCGCGCGGCCAGCCGCTCAGCCTGTCGCCGCACAAAGTCCGAGTTCCACAGGGCGAGGCCCTGAGTCGGCACGGTTGTCGTTTTCCGCTCTGAACACGGACGGCCTGCCGAGGGGGCATCGAACAACTGCATCAGCGGAATCGGGACGGTGCGTTTTCTGGTCAGGTAGGCGCTGCGTCGCCAGATGGCGGCCCGGTCACGCGACGTGTTGCACGGCCACGTTTCCTCTTTCTCCTGCTGAGTGTGAAAGACGGCTTCCGCCGGGATTGGCTGTCGGATTCCGGGGCCGTACATCACCGTGGTCAATGTGCCGCCAGCTGACAGCAACGCGTCGCGAGTCATCTCGGCCGTCAGTCGCCGGAGTGGGAAACGAGCCAGCCAGCGGTTTTGAGGATCGCGATCGAACTTCTCGCCCGAGCACTCGGAACTCTGCTGCCAGGCGGTGCTGGTCACGATCAGACGATGAATGTGTTTGAGGCTCCAGCCGCTGTCGACAAGTTCGCAGGCCAGCCATTCGAGCAGCTTCGGATGCGTTGGCTGTTCGCCCTCATAGCCGAAGTTGTCGAGCGAACCGACAAGTCCGCGGTCGAAGTGCTGCTGCCACAGCCGATTGACGATCACGCGTGCGAGCAGCGAGCCAGCTCCGTGTTTAGTGTCCGTCAACCAGTTGGCCAGAGCGGAGCGGGCAGCTGGCGAGTCGGCGGTTGACCAGCGTGACCAGTGCGTTACTGGAACTCCGCTGCCGACCTCGTTCGGCACGGACGCGGTGAGTGCAGATAGAAAGCCCGGCTCGACCTGATCGCCTTTGCGGTCAAGCCGCCCACCGTGCAGGACGAACGTGGGAACCAGTTCGCTGCCGGCAATCGTCAGGCCGACCGGCGGTGACTCCGGGACGTGCGGTTCGAGTTCAGCCAGCTCGGTCTTCAGTTGCCGGAACCGCTCAGCGTCTTCCGGCAGCGGCGTAAAATCGAAGTCCTCACTGTACTCGTAGTCGCGTTCGTGAAAGCAGCGTTCGCACATCGGCAGCAGCCGCGCCTGCTCCGCGTTCTCCGGATCGATGGGCTGGCGAATAATGTTCTTTTCAGCGTCGGTCAGATGCTCCTGAGCTTCAATCAGGTCGTCGCGGATCCGCGCTGTTTCCATCGCGTGAAGTTCTGCCCGCCGCCTGGCAACCGGATCATAAAAGACTCGGAAAGCGGCTCCGCGGTCGGCAGTGAGATAACTCTGGTCGCGGCGCGTACCGACAAACGCCGACACGACCTGGTAGTACTCGCGCGACGAAATCGGATCGTAAACGTGGTTGTGGCAGCGGGCACAGCCGATGCTCAAGCCGAGCGTGGCTGTGAACAGTGTCGACACCATGTCGTCGAGTTCGTCCCAGCGTTCGATCTCCTGCGGGAAGAACGTGTTCAGCGGGGCGGCTGCCAGAAAGCCGGTCGACGCGACGGCGACAGGATGCTCCGGAGCAATCTCGTCGCCCGCGACCTGCCAGCGCACGAATTCATTGAACGGCACGTCATGGTTCATCGACCAGATGACGGCATCGCGAAACGGCCAGGCGTTCGGCCGCATTTCGTCTTCTTCGTACCCGTTGCTGTCAGCGAAGCGTGCCAGGTCGAGCCACATTCGCGCCCAGTGCTCACCAAACGCCGGACTCTGCAACAGCCTCTCGGCCAGCAGGTCGAACGCGCGGGGATCGGGATCGTTGACGAAACCGTCAATCTGCTGCGGCGTCGGCGGCAGGCCCGTCAGATCAAACCACAACCGGCGAGCGAGCACGCGTCGTGACGCTGACGGATTAGGCTGCAGTCCCTCACGTCGCAGCGCGGTCAGCACAAAGCGATCGATCGGGGAGTTCGACCAGTCGTCGGCGTCGGTCGCTGGAATCGCGGGACGAGACAGCGACCGAAATGCCCAGTGACGTGCGCGTTCGTCGCTCGCCGACATGCGCAAGTGCGACGTGTCCGAGTCAGGCCTGTCCGAGTCTGGCGGGGTGATTGCTGACGACACAGCAACCGCTGGTGTGGGCAGCGTTGCTGTCGACAGATCGCGGAAGGCTCTCCCGGCATTCTGAACCGCGGAGTCCGTCGGGATCTGACAGGCCGCGAGAGACTCGATCCAGCGGGCTCGAACGGCAGCGGCCTCCCGGTCCGACTCGGCAAACTCACTCAGGTAAACCTGTTGAGCGAGGTCGGTCGTCGTCCCGGAGTAGGGATTGGTCTCGTCAGAATACTGATTGCTGGAGCCCGGACTCAGCGTCGAGGAACGACTGACAGAGCCGGATGACTCGATTTCGGTGACAACAGGTTCCGTGACGACAGGCCGCCTCGCACTGGCTCCCAGAGGCACGCGCAGCAGAACGACCGCCGCGAGTCCCAGTCCGATGAACAGAGCAGAACCAGACCACTTCAAATATCGCCGAGTGTTGCGCATCGACACGTCGCCAGCCGCAGAGACTGAACTGGAAAAAGACCTTCCAATCAGTAGCTCACACGTCGCTGGCGGCAGCTCGCGAACGGCGTCCGTCCGCGAAATTCCCGACAGTTCTGCCGATTACGCAGAACTGTCGGAACTGCTCGTAACCTTCGCGATCCGGTCAGACGCGACGACTGCTGCCATCATGCCAATCCGGCCTGGCTCACCAAACCGGCCTGGCTCATACCGTGTACGGCTTGCGGTACGGGCGGTCGAGTAGCGCGTTGGCGGCTTCGTCATCGACGAAGGATTCGTTCTGCGGATCCCAGGTGAGCTTGCGGCCGAGTTCCGCGGCGATATTGCTCAGATGGCAGACCGTCGCGCTGCGGTGGCCGATCTCGACGTCGCAGATCGCCAGCTCGCGCGACTTGACGCAGTCGAGGAAGTTGCCGACGTGGTCGCCGCTCTCGTACAGCCGCACGTCGTCGCCGGACAGGTCCTGCTTGATGATCTCGTCCGGAGTGCTGCTGAGCTTCCCGCGGTTGACGAAAATCTTTCCCTTGCTGCCGATAAACGTCGTGCCGCCAGGAATGTCCTTCTGCCGCTGCCCGACGATCAGCTCAACGCCGTTCGCGTAAGTGTGCGTGATCCGGCAGCTCTCCGTGACTTCGTGCCAGCCTTTGGGATGGAAGCTCGCCGTGCCTTCAACCGCGACCGGGCCCGAGTCGTCCGCACCAATCCCCCACTGCGCGATGTCGATGTGATGTGCTCCCCAGTTTGTCATCTGGCCGCCGGAGTAGTCCTTGAAGAAGCGGAAGTTGTAGTGGACGTGCTTTTTGTTGTACGGCTTGAATGGAGCCGGCCCGAGCCACATGTCGTAATTGAGTTCCGTCGGCGGATCAGAATCCGGCACGGGCTCGCCCGGATGGTTCGGGCCAGGGATGCCGACCAGCACGGTTTCAAGTTTGCCGATGTAACCATTGCGAACCAGTTCGCAGGCCTTGCGGAAGTTGCCTGCCGAACGCTGCTGCGAGCCGGTCTGCACAATCCGTTCATGCTTGCGAGCCGCGTTGACCATCAGCCGGCCCTGCGCGATCGTCAGTGTCAGTGGCTTTTCGACATAGACGTCCTTGCCCGCCTGGCAGGCATGAATCGTCGGCAGCGCGTGCCAGTGATCCGGTGTCGAAATCACGACCGCGTCGATGTCGTCGCGCTCAAGCAGTTTGCGATAGTCGCCGAAGACCTCGCACTTGCCGTACCTGCCTTCGACCGATTTCGCCGCCTTTGCCGCGCGGCCCGCGTCGACATCACACACTGCCGCCGCCTGCACGGTCGACTTACCCATGAACCGCCCGAGATTCCCGCGACCCTGCCCTCCAACGCCGATGTGCCCGGTCACAATCCGCTCGTTCGCCCCGAACGCCGATGCGGGAACAAAGTACGGAGCCGCCACGGAAGCTGCTCCAGCGGCGGAGGTGGCAAGAAATGAGCGGCGATTCATGCGCTGGTGCATGGACAGGAACCTTTCAGTTTGAGCAGGAGAGACGAACTCGTCGTCACTAATTCGGGCAGCAGCGTAACGCACCACCTGGCGGCTTCACACGAAAGCAGCTGCATCGTCCCGCGCGCGACGATTCAGAAACGCGTCCAGAACGAACTCCCGATTCTGAACCACTTCGCAGCAGCCGGCACGCAGCAGCATGCGGGTCTCACAACGCAGAACCGGCGGCCTACGCGGTCTTGCCCTGCGTGAGTTTCATGAACGCCGTTTCCATGTCCATCGCCTCGGGCTGGAACATGCGGATGCGGGCGCCCTGTTCCATCAGGGCGTCGTGCAGGTCTTCGACGGACGTCTGTTCTTCGTGCAGTTGGATGGCGATGCGGTCAACCTGCTCCTCGATTGATGAGACGCCGTCGATTTCCCGCAGACGTTCCAGCAGTTCGGGCGAGCGGTTGGCGAGCTGCACATGCACAACTCGCAGCAGCGAAAGCTGACGGTAAATGTCGTTCATCGATCCCTGAGCGACCATCTCGCCGGCCTCGATAATACCGATCCGCGTGCAGAGATGTGCCAGCTCGTGCAGGATGTGGCTGGAGATGAGGATCGTCTTGCCCATCTCGGTCAGCGCTTTGAGCAGCTCGCGGACTTCGATCCGGGCACGCGGGTCGAGACCGCTGGTTGGTTCGTCGAGCAGCAGCAGTTCGGGATCGTGCAGCAGAACTCTGGCGAGCGACAGACGCTGCTTCATGCCGCGCGACAGCGTGTCGACCTGAGCGTCGATTTTGTTTGTCAGGTCGGTCAGCTCGAGAACGTCGTTGACGATCGACTCGCGCTTGCTGCGTTCGATCCGGTACGCCGCCGCGAAAAAGTGCAGATACTCGCGAGCCGTCAGATCTTCATAGACGCCGAAAAAGTCCGGCACATACCCCATCTGCTCGCGGACGGCGGTCGGGTCGACGCGAACATCGACGCCGTTGACGCGGGCCGTGCCTTCAAAGCTGCGCTGCAGCGTGGCGAGGACTTTGATCGTCGACGACTTGCCGGCTCCGTTCGGGCCAATAAAGCCGAAGACCTCGCCCTGTGGAATCTGCAGTTCGATGCCCTTCACGGCGGCCATCCTGCCGTAACGCACCCACAGATTGCGGACGTCGACAACCAGCCGCCGCTCGGGGCTGGCCGTCGCGGTTCCGGTTTCAGAGTCTGGCGCGGTTTCAGAGTCTGGCACGGTGGCAGCGCTCTGACCGTCATCGGCTGGGCGTTCGGACTCGGGTGACGGGTCAATCATTGCTGGCCTCGAATAAGAGTTTCGCCGGCTCCGGCTCTGGCTTCTGCATCATCATCAGGCTGGATCTCAGACCGCGACTCCTGTTGGGCAACCGGCCTGCCAGGAGACTGATAAAGTCGGCGGTAGATCGTCATGTTTTCGTCGTGCGGCACCGCGATCACGAGCAGCCACTGAGTCGCGTCGGACGGGTCGAGCAGCGTCAGGTCTTCGAAGTTTGCTCCGCCGTGTGGCGAGACTCGACAGACGGCACCGAACAGACCGGGCCCCTGGAGCCGCACGCTCGAATCCCACAGGAAGTCAGTGTAGGTCCACTGTTCCTCGCGATTGCGTGTCGCGTTGTTCGGAATCTGCTGCAGCATCGACTCCTGAAAGACCGCCGTTCGACTACCGACGAGGTCGATCGCTTTTCGACTGTTGAACAGCACGGCGGTGGCCTCACCACCAAACGCAGTCACAACGGAATCGCGAAGCTGCTCGCGCTCGTCAACGTCGCTGAGATCGCGCGGACTCTGCCAGTCGAACTCGGGAAGTTCCGTCGGCAGCTGTTCCGCGTCGGGAGCAATCTGAAAGACGCGATTGATCTGCGGCGTCCATTTCGGAACAGCCTGAACGGCGGCAAAGACTCCGGGAGGTCGTCCAGCGATGATCGGTGCCGGAACCGTCCGGCGGTGAACCGGGCGTTGATACTGGTCGTGCACGGTGCCGCCGAAACGCGAATGGTCCAGAGCCGTAAAGATGCCGCTCTTGACGTCCGTCGTCACCTCGTTGGACGACATGGTGAAGAGCAGTTCCAGCCGGTTCGAGCGTGCGACTTCGCCCTGCGATGTCATGTCGAGAATCTGCACGAACGTCCGTTCGGCGGAGCTGCTGAGGTACGTGTTCGACAGCCAGACGGTGAACAGCGTGAAGCCGATGGTCGCCAGCGGAAACGTGATCCAGGTGAAACGCCGGGCCTTGAACATGCCCAGCACGAAGTAGTCCACCGGTCCGATCGTCAGCAGATAGAACACGAGAATCGCTCCGATATAAGGCAACGGAACGACTTCCACATCCTGCGGCATCAGCCGTTCCAGCAGACCCTGCACGCTTTGAACCGGGCGCACTCCCAGATGACTCTGCTGGTTCTGAAACTGATTCTGCTGATACATGTTTCCGTAATAGCGGTACCGGTTGTTCCTGTATGGCTGGCCGAGGTTGTCGGGGTACAGCTCGCTGCCGGCCAGCCATTGAAACCTGCCTCGTGTCGCGATGGCCTGCTGCTGGTCAGCTCGGAAATGCCACAAACCTGCGACTGCCGATTGCCAGCCTGCCGCGGTTGTGTCGAAATCGTCAAGCAGCGCGGCATAGAGCACGACAGCCTTTCCGAGGCCGCAACTCAGCGTTCGGAACGACCGGTCGGCAGGGATGATCAACTGCCCGCGGTCGTCAATGACCAGCTCGGCTTCCGGCGTCTCGATGGCCAGCTTGTTCAGAAACTCAAGATGCGCATCGTCCAGGCCGCCGAGCGGTTCGACACACAGGCTGCCGCCGGCCTTGACCCATTGCAGCAGGGCATCGAGCTGTCGTGGCCGCAATTCCGAGAACGCATTGCGGCTGAGCACGATGATCGACGTTGTGCAGAACCAGTGAGGATCGGCCGGCAGGTCAGCGGGCCTCAGGCTGTCGAAATACGTGATCGCAACGTTGTCGGGACTGGGCGGCTGATTGCGGCCGGGAGCCTGCCAGAACTGCTCGAACTTCAGCGTGTTCAGAAACGCGGCGACGCGGCGGTCGTCGGTGCTGGAAACCGGATCGCAGTAGACGACTCGGAAAAACCGGCTGACATCCGGGGCGATGCGCAGAGGTCGCGATTCGAGGTCGAACGTGTCGCCGTCCGGCGTAACAAAGCTTGCCAGCAGGTCGACCGTCTGAAATGCCGCCCGGCCTTCAATCGAGGGCAGCAGGATGCGGTAAGTCGTCGTGCCCGGATTGATTGCCAGGTCGCTTGAGACATAGTGGCCGTAGGTCTCGATGCCGTCCGTCAGGAGAAGCCGCAGCTGGCCTTCCAGCAGAGTCACTCCAGCACCGTCCCAGACCAGGTCGAACGTCACCGGTATCGGCCCGCCAGTGCGGACCGTCTGCTGATTCCTCAGTTCAAACCTCAATGACGGCTGGAGCTGCGTCGGATCGTCCTGAGCGTTCGCGGCTGAAAGCTGTGAGAAGTGACTGACGAGGAAGCCGGCGACGATCGCAAACAGCAGCGTTGCCGACCGAGCCTGGTAGCGAAACTCGCGCAGAGTTTCGGCCTGTAGATTTTCGGCATGGCCAGCCGATCGAAAGTCTGCGCGACCTTCGCGACGAAGCCGTTCCGCTCGGCTCGACGAATCTTGCGGGTCTGTGGGCATTCTTTTCACAAGAGATTCCTCGCGCGAAATCAGCTCACGGCCGGACGTTGAAAGAACCACCACTCGGCCAGCAGCACGAAAAATGCGATCGCGGCCAGAGTGGGCCACAGCGGCCGGTCGGTGTCGAGCAGTTCGTCAGCGGCCTTGACGGAAAGCTCGTCAAACTGAATCTGCTCGACCGACGCCAGCGACGTTTCCAGCGAATCGAGCAGGCTGACCGCGACCGAAGTCAGCTCGCTGCCGCCATCCATAATGCGGTACCGGCCCGACTCGAACGCGGCGACGCCGTTGAGCATTCCGTCTTTGCCAGAGCGCACGGTTTCGCTTTCGCCCGACGGCGCGACGACCTCGTACTCCGTGTCAGAGGCGACTTCGCGTGTCGGCAGCACGCTGGTCTTCGAGGCTCGAACTTCCGAAATGCCGGCGGCCTGTCGCGCGATCTGAACGGCATTCGAGACGAAGATCGGAAACGCGACGCGGTATGGCAGCGTCGAGTTCTCCGTGTGAAACAGATTGAAGTATTCGACGGTCGCTCCGGCGCGGCGTTCGAGCAGCAGTGGGCCATTGTTGCCGTGCGCGAGGATCAGGTAACCCGCCGCCTCAAAGTCCGCATCCTCGACATCGTCCTGCTTTGTGATGTCTTCCGAAATCTGCACATCGCGCAGCTGCATGTGCTGCAGCAAAGCCGCCGAACGGTCCCAGTCGATGAACTCGGTCAGTCCCGTCACGACAGGCGTGACGATCAGCGACGAGACGTCCTCCGGAATCGCTCCGACAAACAGCCGCGTGACGGCATCGATCCCGCGGTCTTCGAGTCTTGACGAGATCACAAGGTCATACGCCGCCGAACGAACGTTGCTGTCGACCGCGCCGTCATCGCTGGCCGGGAACAGGTCGACGTTCTCCGCCGTGCGCAGCGCGTGCCGGTAGTTCGTCAACTCCGGATCGACATACGTTCGCAGCGGCCTGGCGGTCGGCAGGTCGAGAAACGCGACGTTGTCGGCGGCGAGCGAATCAAAACTGCCCTCGTCGACTTCGAGCTTCGCTTCGAGCCGTGATGAGATTTCCGACTCGACGTCGAACGTGATTCGCTGCGACTGGCCGGCGTCAAGCACGAACGTCGCGTTGCCGAGTCGCTGCCCATCCTGCCAGAGACTGACCGTTCCCGACAGTGCCGCCGACGCTTCGACGCGCAGGAAGACGTCCCAGTTCGGCGGCTCCGCCTGACGCGCATTAAACGCCGTGATGCCGGCGTTCGATCCAGCTGGCGGAAGCTGCTGGTAATTAATCTCGAACGGCAGATCGAAGCTGACTCGCTGCGGGAAGTTGCCGTCCGAGTACACGAGAACCGAATCAACAGGCACCGTCCGAGCGAGGGCCTGTGTCATTCGCAGCGCGTCTTCGAGACGGCTCGGCACATCGCGGATCGTCAACTGGTCGAGCGCGTCGAGCAGGATCCGTTTATTGTCCGTGAACTCGGTCAGCCGCTGGGCCGTCGAGTGCATCGCGATCAGCGAGACTCGCTGGTCCGGCAGCAGATTTTCGACCACTTCGCGAATGCGTTCTTTGGCCAGGTCGAGCCGCGAGTTTCCGGTCTCGGCATCCGTCGCCGCCATGCTCGCCGAGCAGTCGACGAGAATCGGCAGGTACCGCGATCTCGCCGAGCCACCCACGAAGAACGGCTGCATCGCCGCCAGCACCAGCAGGATCAGCAGGGCCATCTGCAGCCACAGCAGAATGTTGCGGCGAAACTTCTGAAACGGCGAATTGACGCGCTGGTCATTGACGACCGACTGCCACAGCGCCAGCGACGCAATCTCGACGCGCGGCCGACGCAGCTTCAGGAAGTAGAAGATGATCAGCGGGATCAGCAACAGCAGCCACCACGCGTTGGCGATCGCCGAGAAGCCGGGCCAGTTCATCGCTCGGCCCTCCCAACTGCGAGCCTCAAAGAATCAGTCAGATGATTGCCTGCCACAAAAAGGCACAAAAAGACACGAAAAATGAACTGTCTTTTTTGTGTCTTTTCGTGCTTCTTTGTGGCAATGCCTGACCGCACATCGGCTCGCGCGAGAGCAATTCGGGAATTCCTTTTCAGCACAGGGCAGGCGTGAACGCAGCTCATTGGACCCACCCCTGGCGCAGCAGCGTCTCAAAGAGGATCCGTTCGACCGAATCGCCGGACGTCGCCGAAACGAATCGTCCGTTACGCTTCCGGCTCTGCTCGCCGAGGTACTGTTCGAGGCCCAGCCGATGCTCGTGATAAAGCCCGAGCAACTCACCGGCGGACGAGATATCGAGCGCGTCGCCGGTTTCCGAATCGACAAAGCGGACATCGCCGGTGATCTCGGGATCGATCTCGGTCGGTCCCAGCAACTGCAGAGCGAACAATTCCAGCCCGGCGCTGTAGAGCAGGTTGAACGATCGCGAGACGTCGCCGAACGTCAGGAAGTCGGAGAGCACGATCACGATGCCGCGTCCGTGATGCAGCCGCAGCATGGATTCGATGGCGTGCTCGACCGGGACCTCGCCACCGGGTTCGAGATTCTCAAGAAACCGGAACACGCGCCGCGTTGAGACGCGCCCGGCCATGCGGGTTTCCATTTGCGGGCCCGCTCCGGAATGGTTGCAGGCAAACACGCTGACCCGCTCGCCGCCCATCAACCCCATGATGGAAAACGCCGCCGCCAGTTGCTTCGCCCGGTCGAACTTCTCTTCCGACCGCATTGACGACGACGCGTCAACGAGCACCGTGACGTGCATCTCTTCTTCGTGGCTGTAGAGCTTCAGATACGGACGCTGCAGCCGGGCAAAGATGTTCCAGTCGACACGGCGGATATCGTCGCCGGCGACGTAATCGCGGTAGTCCGAGAACTCGATGCTCGTCCCGCCCTTGCCGGAAAGATGCTCGCCCTGAGCCCGGTTCGTCCGGCGGCGATTCGGCACCAGCCGCATCCGCTCAACGCGCGCCAGCGTCTCATTGCTGAGCAACCCGGTCAGTCGAGGCTTCGAAGACGTCTGCTCCATGAAGAAGGCCCGGCATCGGCGGAAAGAACGCAGCACCGGACAACCGCCTCAGACAGCGACGCCACGGTACGGCAGGCAATAGATGTGAATCCCGGAAAACGCGTCGGCCGGCAACCGAATGGTTTCAGAAGAGTCCAGCATTGTGGCCAGCCCCCCGCCCGATCGCAATTCAGGAAGCTGGCATGTGACAATTCGTTCCGTGGACGGTGGCGGCAATCCCCGGTCAACAAGGCAACTTCTGAACTGTTGAGATGTATTTGTTGACTAGCTACTTTGGTCCAATGCATATCCTTCTAATTAGTGCTCGATTCGCTCAAGTCGTATCCGTGATTACCGTCACGGTCATGGGATATATCCTCGACCTGGAAGCATCGAAGACTCACGCCTTGTATCGCGACGAAGTCGTGTGGGTGCAGGACTCTGCCGATCGCATCTTGATCGTTGCGGGTATTGGGATTCTTGTCGGCGAGGGCATCGCTCGCTGGTTGAAGCCGAAGTCAAGAGAGCAGCAACTGATCGACCGGATGGTTCAGGACGCGCTGGACAGGTTCTGGTCCAGGGTCTTCGATGGCATTCCGGAATCCGAACCGCGCGACAACAACCGCGTCACTTTGTTTGAGCACAGAAGCTGGCAATGGAAGATTCGCCCACGGCGATGTGCATTCTGGCCCTGGGGATTGTGGAACGGGCCAGCATCCGGTTGGTTGTGCGTGGCCCATCGCTCTGGTCACACAACCAAGGCGTCGACGACCGTCTTTCTTGCTCCAGACGAGTCTCAACATGCTGAAGGGATCTGCGGACGAGTCTGGCGAGCGGACAAGGCAGTCAGAGTCCGAAATCTCCCGGACCTTTCCGGGCTCACGTACTACAGTTGGTGGATGCGTTTCTGGTTCACCCTGTCAGCGAAGCTCCGTCCCGGGAAGAGCGTTGACCGGGAATTCGAACAGGCTTCCACTTTGGTCAAGGACTACGCATCATCCACCTACACGGCTGAAGCGGCTGTTTGGTATCGACTGCGAAAGAAGAAACGGTGTCCAACCGCGATACTGGGGATCCCGATAGAAACTGCCGATAACGCCCGATGGGGTGTCCTGATCATGGACAGCTCGAATGGCATTGAATGTATCGATACAAATCATCGAACGTTTCGAGAAGCAATCCGGGAACTGAAGAGGACGCTCAGTGCGTGCGGAGTTGTGAGGTAACGCCGATGAGCAGACAAACATGGATCGAGCTTGAGCCCAGTGATCTGGCGCCTCAGCGGAAGACCAGTCATAACGCTGTTGAAGTTGTCGTCGGACTATCTCCGTTCGACCTGCCGGACGGCGTCCGAAGTTTTTACGACGACTCGTGCGATCGATTCGTCATCGAGTTTCGTTATCTGAATGACGAGCCACTTGTCCCGGAACGCGCCGACGATTACGTGACTTTCTTCTTCGGGCGAAATAGCGACCGTTTGTACAAAATTGAAGTCGATGTCAAATCGCTCGGTGCTGAGCAGGTCGACCTCAAAATGCTCGTACCTGACGAGATTGCTGACGCCTTCAGGAAACTCGAACGATCGAAGCGAGTTCGTGACACGCTCAAGCGGCGGCGATTCCGGAATCACAAGATCGCAGCTCAGGTACTTGAGGACCGGAAAGCTGAGCTGCTTTCTGAGATCAAGTAGCCAACGGCGGAGCATTTGACGATTGTCGTAATTCGGACCTCACAGATACCTATCTGTACGAAATCCATTCTCGAAACCTCTCTTCGTCGACGTTGCGACCGCTGAGGACCAGGACGACGTCGCCTTGTCCTTCGAGGGGGACCTGGCCGTTCAGGACGGCGGCGGTGGTGATGGCTCCGGAAGGTTCTGTGCGGAGGCCGTGTTTCTCGTAGAGCCAGGCCATTGCCTGGCGCGTCTGAAGGTCGGGGACGGTGACGGACGAGGCGACGAGTTTCTGCAGGATTGGCCAGTTGTGCTCGCCGACGTCGTAGGAGAGCAGGCCGTCGCAGATGCCAGACGGGCGATCGACGCGGACTCGCTGGCCGGCTGCCAGTGACTGGCGGAAATCGTCGGCGGTGTCGGGTTCGACGCCGGTGATTGTGGCGTTGGGAAAGGCGTCGGCGATTGCCAGAGCGTGACCAGCCATGAGGCCGCCGCCGCTGACCTGGCAGACAAACTGCGAGATCGTGCGTCCCTGCCGCTGCAGTTCGTCGGCGATTTCGAGACCGCCGACTCCGTTGCCGGCGATGACGTGGTTGTCGTCGTACGGCGAGGCCTGAATGCCGCCTTCCTCGTTTGCGATCTGCTCCGTCAGTCGGTCTCGTTCCCCGGTCTCGTGATCGCGAGAAATGTCGTACGTGCGGATTTCCGCTCCGAAGGATTCGGTCAGTCGGAACTTCACCTGGGGAGCCGAGTCGGGCATCACGATGATGACTCGCTTGTTCAGCCGCATTCCGGCGAACGAGATCCCCGACGCGAAGTTGCCGGATGAGTGCGCGGCGACGGGGCGGTCGCCGATTTCGTCCGCGTGGCGGCTCATCCAGTTGAGCGCTCCCAGCAGCTTGAACGAGCCGACCGGCGTCCAGCCGTAATCCTTGATCCAGACCCGGCGGCTCGGCGGCAGGCCGAGTTCCTTTTCCAGGGCGTACGACCGGATCAGCGGCGCGGGCGAAACGTGTTCGCGGATGATGCGTTGAGCACAGCGAACATCGTCAATCGTGGCAATCGGATCGGGCATTCTCAGTCTCCTTCGACGCAGTAACCGGTGCGGCGAAGTTTACCCAAACGATTGCTACGTCTCTGCTGATCACGGGCGGCAGTAGCACAGCACGCGACCGCGAAACGTCTCGGCGGGATGTTGAAGAGCGGCCATGCGGGCGCTCTGCTCATACCCCAGCGACTGCATCCTGCGAGTGAACGGCGCCTGATGACCGCGGCCCGGATCGACGAGAATCACCTCACAGGTCGTGCTGGCGTGGCGATCGATAAAGCTCGACAGCAGATTCACATGCGACCGCTCGTAAAGCACGTCGCTGCCGATGATGAGGTCAAACTTTCCGAGGAGCGTCTGCTCTTCATGCCAGCCCGTGCGGACAAACGGGATCACGTTCAGCTTGTTGAGTTCGACGTTCTCGGCGAGAAACGATGCGGCGTCCGGGTGATGGTCTGTTGCAGTAATATTCGCGAGACGCTGACTGAGCACGAGACTCGCCAGCCCAATCCCGCAGCCGACTTCCAGAATCCGCAGGCCGGCAATTTTGTGCACAGACATCAGTCGCGCGAGAACCTCCCCGGACTCCCAGACAATTCCGAACAGTGGCCAGGCAGCCGATGAGATGCCGAGATCCTCGGCCACCTGCTGGTCGTCCGAAAACTCCTGCCGGTCCCGCAGTGTGCGGAGGTGGACATCAACGTCGCCGAATTCAAGCGTCTGGTAGCGGACTCGGTACGAGGACATGCGAATTCAGACGTTGTGAGGGTTGGAAATTGAACACGGCGGGCCGACGGTAGCTGGATCACTCGGGCAAAGCGACGCACTGGCGGTGTGAGCACCGTCCAGCAGCAAGGGCGAGCGGTACCGAACCGACGTTCGCATCTGGCTGTGTGACGCCGCTCTCAACGCAGCTTCCGGCCTGTCGGCAGGCTGTTCCGGCTCGGTTTCGGTAGGTTTCCGGCGGCCTTAAAGTACCGACCTGATCGGCAACCAATTTCGCTTTTTGCACATTCGGAACGCATCATGATCGTCAGTTGGGACTGGCTTCAGGAATACGTCAATACCGGACAATCGGCCCACGAAGTCGCTGAAAAGCTGATGATGACGGGGCTCAATCTGGAAGGGATCGAGGAAGTCGGCGACGACCTGGCCATCGATCTCGAAGTGACCAGCAACCGGTCCGACTGCCTCGGGCATATCGGGATCGCTCGTGAAGCCGGCGTCTGCTTCGACTCGCCGTTGACGATCCCGGCCGCCCAGCCTGCGACGAACGGGACACCCGTCGCCGAGGCGACGTCGGTCGAGATCGAGTGCGAGGACCTCTGCCCGCGGTACATCGCACGAGTCATTCGCGGCGTCAAAGTTGGACCGAGTCCCGACTGGCTGAAGAACCGCCTGGAGACGATCGGCATCGCGTCGATCAACAACATCGTCGACGTGACGAACTATGTGCTGATGGAATGTGGGCAGCCGCTGCACGCATTTGATCACGACCGGCTGCGCGAAGGTCGGATCGTCGTTCGCCGGGCCAAAGACGGCGAGACGATTCAGGCGATCGATCACAAGGAATACAAACTGACGTCCGACATGTGCGTCATCGCCGACGCTCAGCAGCCGGTTGCGATCGGCGGCGTCATGGGCGGCGCGGAAACCGAGATCGGCGACGCGACGACGAACGTGCTCATCGAAGTTGCCGACTTCGCTCCGATGTCGATTCGCAGCACCGCTCGCGCGTTGAAGCTGTTCAGCGATTCGTCGTACCGGTTCGAGCGGGGCATCGATCACGAGCAGCTCGACTGGGCCAGCCGTCGCTGTTGCGAGCTGATTCTCGAAGTGGCTGGCGGCGAACTGCTCGACGGTTCGATCTGGGCTGGCCAGCCCGTGCCCGAAGCTCCCGAGCCGGTCACGCTGCGGTTCGCTCAGATTCCTCGGATTCTGGGAATCGATGTCCCACGCGACGAAACGCTCCGCATCCTGCGGGAACTCGGGCTGACGCTGCAGGGCGAAGCGACTGATGAGTCAGCAACGTTCGGCGTTCCCGGCTGGCGACGACGCGACATCACTCGCGAAGCCGATCTGATTGAAGAGGTCGCCCGGATGTACGGTTACGACCGGATCCCCGAAGACGCGGTCGTGCCGCTGACGCTGTCCAGTAAGTCGCTGCGGGACCGCGTCACTGAACGCGTCTGCCAGGCTCTGACGGCCAGCGGGTTTTACGAAGCGATCACGCTGACGATGGTCGACCCGGAATCGCAGAAGCTGTTCAACCCGCTGGGTGCGGACGGACCGCTGACGATCGAACACTCGGAGTTCTCAAAGCTGTGCGGTCTGCGGCTGAGCATTGTGCCGAGTCTGCTGGAGTCCCGCCGAGCCAACGAACGGCATGGCAACTTCGACGCGCGGTTGTTCGAGTTCTCGTCGGTCTTCCGCGCCGTCGACCCCGGCAACACGGACGCCGAGCCGAAAATGATCGGACTCGTCACCGGCCAGTCATTTGCCGAAGCCAAAGGCCTGCTGCAGACGGTCGCTCAGAGAGTGAATCCGGACTCAACGATCACCGTCCGTCCGAGCGACGTCGCCCAGTTTGCTCCCGGTCGCGGAGCCGAAGTGCTGCTGAACGGCGAGTTCTGGGGCTGGTTCGGTGAACTGGATCGCTCGGTTGCTGATCAGCTCGATCTGCGAGATGCCGTCGTCGTTGCCGAGGTCAGCCAGACGGTGCTTGAAGCGTCGGCCAATCTGCGTCCGCAGTTCTCCGAGCTGCCACGTTTCCAGCCGGTCACTCGCGACCTGAACTTCGTGCTTGATGAGTCGGTCACCTGGAGCCAGCTCGAAGACGCGGTCACAAACGCGGCGGGCGACTTCTATGAAAGCATCGCGTTCAGCGGCGAATATCGCGGCAAGCAGCTTCCCGCCGGGAAGAAGTCGTACCTGCTGACAATCAGCTACCGCTCGCCGGAACGCACGCTGACCAGCGAAGAAGTCGACGAGTCTCAGCAGTCCGTGATCGCTGCTTGCGAGTCGGGTCTTGGAGCACAGTTGCGGTAGGCACCGAGTGTGCCACTGCTGGCTTGCCAGCAGTGAATCTTCGGAACCACAGGCACTGCCAGGCAAGCCAGCAGTGGCACCCAACGGTCAGTCGAACAGAAGAGAAGAAGGCAACGAAGCGACGCGCTGGTTTAGCAGAGCGGAGTTCATCAACGCCTCTGACTACGGCGAAGCCGTTGTACTCAATAGCCAGGGGTCAGCGAAGCGGCGCAGCCGCGGAGCGCCACCCCTGGTTATCGGAAGTGTTTTCTGAACCACGCTCACGCCTGCCGAGATGCCGGTCCCGCTGTTGTAACCGGCTACTTGCAGACAAGGCATGTCGCAGCGGGACCGGCATCTCGGCAGGCCACACGAGGTACTGGCGGGCCTCCTTCCAGATCCAGGCGTGCGCTGCTGCGCAGCGACACCTGGCTGTTGGGTGTAACGGCTTCGCCGTACTTCAACTTTGCGAGGTCGAGAACTAAGAGCGCTGGCTGCGCTTGTGTCCGGTAGTTCCCATGCTGATTACCGGCCCGCTCCCAGGAACCACGGCATCAGGTCGCAGCCCTGCTCGAAGACGAGCGACGACGCGGCGGCGGTGACGTCGTCGTATGTCGTCGCGCTGTCGGCAGTGATTCCTGCCCCGCACGCTCCAACGGGCACGTAGCCGTGGCTGTGCGTCTTTGTGCGGAGAAACGTCGGGTGGTCAGGCGAGAGCAGCAGGCGGTACTCGCCCTGCGACTTCAGCCAGTCGTGCAGCGGGCCGACGATTTTCTCGTCGATCTCTTCGAGAGCTTTGACCTTCTCAGCGACGTCACCTTCGTGCGAGGCCTCGTCGGACGCCTCAACGTGAACGACCACGAAGTCGTGATCGCCCGAGAGCGTTTCGATGGCAGCACGGCCTTTGGCGGCATAGTCCGTATCGAGATACCCGGTTGCACCTTCGACCTCGACGACGTCCCAGCCAAGCAGCCGCCCGATACCGCGCAGCAGATCGACAGCAGTGATCACAGCTGAGCGGACCCCGAAGCGTTCCTCGAAGTTTGTCAGAGCAGGTCGACAGCCCTGACCCCAGAGCCAGCTTTGCGTCGCGGCGTCGGCTCCACGCGCCTGGTTCGCCGCGTCGGCGGCAAACAGCGGGATGCTGCGCTGCATCAGTTCGCGAAGCTCGTCGGAACCTGGACCGCCGGGCAGGTACGGCTCGATGGCCTGGTCCGTGATGTCGTGCGGCGGCGTTGATGTTGTTTCGCTGGAGAACGGAGCCCCGCCGTCACGCGATCTGTAGATGAGCAGGTTTCGATAGCTGACGCCGGGGTAGAACTTCCAGTTCTGGCTGCCGCACTGGTCTTTCTGCAGCAGTCGGATCAGTCCAGCACCGACGTCGTTCGGGATCTGACTGGCCGTGAAACTCTTCATCACGCCGTCGAGGATCGTCACCAGATTGCAGCGAACCGCCCAGTCGTTCGCCCCAAGTTCGATGCCCTGCGCAGCGGCTTCCAGGGGAGCCCGGCCCGTGTGGAACTTCAGCGGGTCGTAACCGAACAGGCTCATCGTGCCGACGTCGCTGCCGGAAGGCATGGAGTCCGGAACATGATTGGCTCGTCCGACAACACCTGCCGCGACGACGGCGTCCATGTGGGGAGTCTTCGCCGCCTGGAACGGAGTCAGGCCGTCCAGTTCGGGCTGCGGTTCATCGGCGGCTCCGTCGGGAATGACCAGTGCGTATTTCATGGGAGTGTTGATCGGACTGTCGGAGAAGCGGTGCGGAAAATGATCTGGCGCGAGCGGAATATCGCTGCGACACGGGCTGCTCACAACTGTGTCATTCGCGACAGTTTCGCATCGGTTGCGGTCGATGATTGAAGGCCGGTACGACCAGCCATAACATGCTTTTCAGCGTTCGCCCTGATGAGCGGACCGTTCTGTGTCAGAGCGGAAACGGCATCAGATCGAGAACGGCGGTTGCCGAGACCTGCCCGCCACGAACCAACTCGGCCTGCCGCCGCATCAGACTTCTGCCGACGACCGGCAGAGTGTCGTCACCCTGACTGCGGGCCCGACATCATGCCAGCTTCCACGGACGTGCGGATTAAGGACGCTCTCTGTACTTTCGAGCCTGTTTCCTTTCGTGCCCCTTTGAAATTCGGTGGCCGCATCGTCGACAAGACGTTTCTCATCAACGTCGAAGTGACGGTCGAAACGCAGTCGGGAGCCCACGCGACGGGCCTGGGCAGCATGCCGGTCGGCAATATCTGGGCGTGGCCCACTTCGAAGCTGACCGGCGATCAGACCGAAACGGCCATGAAGGAATTCGCCGAGCGGATCACGCAGATGGCGATCGAGGTGCCGCACTATGCTCATCCGCTTGAGCTGATGTTCGACCTCGCTGCCGAGTACCACCATCTCGGGCAGACCGTCTGTGCCGGGCACCAGTTTGACGAGACGTTTCCGAAGCTGGCCGAACTCGTCGCCGCCAGCCCGCTCGACGCCGCCGTGCATGACGCGTACGGCCGTGTCCACGATGTCAACTCGTACGACGCGCTCTCGTCCGAGTTTATGAACGACGACCTGTCCGATTACCTGGACGATCAGTTCAAGGGCGAGTACCTCGATCAGTACACGCTGCGTCAGCCCAAGGACCGCATGCCGCTGTACCACCTGGTCGGTGCCCTCGACCCGCTGACCGATGCCGACGTCACCGATCGTCCGGACGACGATCTGCCGGTCACACTCGGCGAGTGGATTCAGGCCGATGGCCTCACGCATCTGAAGATCAAGCTGTCCGGCGACGACTTTGACTGGGATGTCGCCCGCGTTGTCGCCATTGAAAACGTCGCCGCCGAAACGCAGGCCGCTCGTGGCTGCAAAGAGTGGTGGTACTCGCTGGACTTCAACGAGAAGTGCGAGAACGTCGAGTACGTCGTCGAGTTTCTGAAGAAGGTGCAGGAGCAGTCGCCCGCCGCCTACGACCGCGTGCAGTACATCGAGCAGCCGACCAGCCGCGACCTGAAAGCGCACCCGGAGATCAAACTGCACGAAGCCGCGAAGCTCAAGCCGGTTGTCGTCGACGAAGCGCTGATCGATTACGAAGCCCTGCTGCTGGCCCGCGATCAGGGCTACACCGGCATCGCTCTGAAGGCGTGCAAAGGGCAGTCAGAATCGCTGTGCCTGGCCGCGGCCGCGCAGAAGTTCGGCATGTTCCTGTGCGTGCAGGACCTCACCTGCCCCGGCTACTCGTTCCTGCATTCCGCGAGCCTCGCTGCCCGCATCCCGACCGTCGCCGCCATCGAAGGCAACGGTCGACAGTACTGCCCCGGTCCGAACAAGGTCTGGGCCCACCGTCTGCCGAGCATGTTTGACATCACCGATGGCACAGTCGGCACCGGCGTCCTCAACGACCTCGGCCTCGGATTTTGAGGCATCGTTCGATGGCGAAAGACGAGGGGCGGTCGAGGTCGAACGCAGCGCGCCCCCGGAAGTCCGGTGGGTTCGCCGAGGCTTGTCCACAGCCACCCGAGCAGGACGAAATCCCATCACGCTGCGTCGTCATCGACCTCGAAGCGACCTGCTCGGACGATGGCGACGTACCTCGGAACGAAATGGAGATTATCGAAATCGGTGCCGTCATCGCGGACGCTCCGGACTGGTCGCCGCTGGCCGAGTTTCAGACATTTGTCCGGCCTGTCCGCAATGCCGAGTTGACTGCGTTCTGCCGCGAGCTGACCGGCATTGAGCAGTCTGACGTCGATGCGGCTCCATCGTTCCCCGCCGCGCTCGCGGCACTGGCTGGCTGGTTGAGCGACTGGCCGGACGCCGTCTTCTGTTCCTGGGGCGACTATGACCGTCGACAGTTCCGCCGCGACTGCGAGTACCACTCAGTCGGTTACCCGCTCGGCCAGCGCCACATCAATCTTAAGGAACGGTACGCCGCCCGCTTCAAACTCAAACGTGGCCGCGGCCTCTCCTGGGTGCTCGATCAGCACGGCATCCGTTTCGACGGCCGCCCGCACCGGGCTCTCGACGACACTCGCAACATCACGCGCCTGCTGCCACTGATCTTCGATTCGCCGACTAGCTGAAACGAGCGTCGTCCGCTCGCAACACACGCCGGTTCATTCCGAGGTCCGCTCCGCTGCCGCCAGGTGACAGGAATCGCCCTTCCAGAGTCGCGTTCGTTTCTCGAGCGAGTCCGATGGCCTGCAGGACCTGAGGCTCAGATGGCCGCGATGCCCAACAGGACGACGCTGCGGAGCGACGGGCGAAAGCCAGCGTGAAGCGATCGACGGGAACTGCCGGTCAGAGCATGCCGGTCAGAGCGCTGCCGGTCGGTGCACGCTTACACAAGCTGCGGGATGGGCTGGCTGGCATTCAGGTAGCTGGTGATGTCGCGCGGGATGCTCGGCGTGACTCGAAGTTCGCCGAAGTCGAGCAGCGTGCTCATGATCGTGGCAAACAGGTTGGCGCTGGTGACGACATCTCCCTGAGGAATCGCCGCGACGCGGTCTGACTCGCCAATGACCTGCCCCATCTGAAGTCCCCCGCCGACGAACGCCAGCGTGCAGAGATCGCCCCAGTGACCTCGGCCACCAGTGTCGCTGATCTGGGGAGTGCGACCAAACTCGCCGGTGATCACCAGCAGCACCTTGTCGCTCAGGCCGCGGTCTTCAAGGTCCTGAATGAATGCCGTGATCGCCTTGTCGGCAGCCGGCCCGAGCACCGGCATGCCGGCTTTGATGCTGACATTATTCTGGTTGCCGTGCATGTCCCACCCGACGCTGGGGACGGTGATAAAGCGACAGTCGGCCTCGATCAGTCGGCGGGCCAGAAGCATCTGCTTGCCGAGCGAATCCGGCGAAGCGGCCCGGCGTTTTTTCTGGAGGTGTTTCGGCAGCCGGAAGCGGCTCGTGTCGTAACGAGCGATGAGCGCCGGATCTTCGCGGCTGATATCAAAGGCGTCGCTCATACCGCCGAGAATGACGTCGTACGCCTGCTGCTCGAACTGGTCAGCGCCACCGAGCAATCCCGTTTCATCGACGCGCCGCTTGAACCCGTCGAGACTTGTCAGCAGCGCGCGACGGTCTTCGAGACGGCGGGCCGGGATCGTCAGCTTCATGTTCTGCACGATCTCGGCGCCCGAACTCGGATCGAACGGCTTGTACGAATTGGCCAGTGGACCGGGATCGGACACGAAACCCACAAACCGATCGCCGATTCCCTGGTACTCATCGCCAACGGCTGGAGGCGTGATGATCGCTGCGCTGGGAATTCCCGTGCGACGACTGTTCGTGCCTGCAATGCGAGCGAAGACCGACGCCATGTTGCTGCCGGACGGGTTTCCGCCGGCCATGACGTGTCGCGCCGCAGGTTCATGAGTGCTGATGCCATGCTGGTAGCAGCGAACCACTGCCATGCGGTCGGCCATGGACGCCAGCCCCGGAAAATGGCTGCCGAACGTGACGCCCGGCAACTTCGTCTGCACTTCGCCGAACATGGCCCGGTACTCGGCCGGGGCCGTCATTTTTGGATCGAACGTCTCAATATGGCTGGCCCCTCCCTGCAGATTGAGCACCACGACGGCCTTGTCCTTGATCAGCGGTGTGCCGCTCGATGCGCCAGCGCGGGCCGACAGCAACGTCGACAATGACAATCCGCCGATACCGAGCGAGCCAACCTGCAGCAGTTCGCGCCGGGTACATCCTTCGCAGGTGTGGTGATAGCCGTGGTCATAGAGCGTGAACATCGTCCGTCCATTCCAGCATCGGGATGCATCGTGAGGCGAGCATCAGGAATGCTCTTCAAGGGTCGCCCTCAGGCTCGCGGAAGGCGAGAATGTACCTGCAGGACGGGATCATTGCCCCGTCCCGCCACTCGGGGACATCGCCGTGAGCTGTCAAAAAACTGGGGTTTTCGAGGCAAATCGCTGCGCAGGTTTTGTTCCGTTCCGCTGATCGCGTTTGAGATTGGCAGAATGATCGAGGCAGAACGATTTCAGTATGTCACCATTCTGCCACAATCATTCTGCCAACCCGTACATGAACGGACGCACCGATTTCGAAAGAAAAACGAGCAGGCGAAGTGCGGAGTCGACACCGAAGTCTTGTCAGCCCAGCATTGTCCCGTCCTGCCACTCGGAACAATGGTCCCGAGCGACTTCGTTGGTGAATCTCATCTGCTGCACGCTTGAAGCCAGCAAATTCAACAAGAACTGAAGCCTGAGAGACTAACAGACATGCGAATTCAACGGTGCCTCATCTACACAAGTCTTGTCCTCGCCATTGTCTCGTTTGGGTTGACCGACGCTGCGATGTCGGACGAGCCGACGTTTCAGGCCGGGGCTGCGACGAGCAACATCACACCGTCGATCGCCTCAAACCGAACGGCTGGCAACAGCAGGCGGCAGGCGAGTCATGTGCATGATGAGCTGCATGCTCGATGCCTGGTGCTCGACGATGGTCAGTCCAGGTTGGCTCTGGTCGTCTGCGACCTGCGGCACATTTCGGCCGAGGTCGTGGTCAATGCCAAGCAGATCATCCAGCAGTCGACCGGCATTCCGCCCGAGTGCGTGCTCGTCTCGGCAACTCACACGCACACGTCGAGCGGTGCCCGGCTGGAAGACGTTGATGGGCAGCCGTATTACGACTACCGCGAGTTCCTCACCCGGCGGATCGCCGATGGCGTGCAGCGCGCCGTCAATCAGCTTCAACCCGCACGAATCGGCTGGGGCGTTGCCGAGGAACCGACGCAGGTCTTCAATCGTCGGTGGTTTCTGCTGCCCAGTCGCGGCACGATTTATGGAGCCCACGACAACATCGAGCAGGTCGACACGAATCCCGGATACCACGGTCTGCTGAGGCCCGCCGGTCCTGTCGATCCGCAGATCACATTTCTTTCAGTGCAATCGACCGAGGGCCAGCCAATCGGTCTGCTGGCTTCTTATGGGTTGCACTACGTCGGCGGCATACCGGCGAACACGATTTCGGCCGACTATTTCGCGATCTTTGCCGACCGTGTGGGAGAGCTGCTCGGTGCCGACCGCCATCAGGATCCACCGTTCGTCGGCATCATGGCCAACGGCACGAGCGGCGACGTGAATAACATTGCGCGCTATTCCGAAGAGGAGTTGAAGAAGCGCGGACCGCAGCCGAAAAAGAAGTATCAGCCGTACGAGAAAGCGCGGGAAGTGGCCCACCTGTGTGCGGAGAAAGTCCTGCAGGCGCACAAGTCGCTGAAGTGGCACGACCATGTGAAGCTCGCGTCAGTCCAACGCACCCTGACGTTCAAGCGACGTTACCCGACAAAGGAAGAAGTGGAATGGGCTGAGGCCGTCGAGGCCAGAAAGATCAAGCCCATGAGCACCAGTCGATACAGCACTTACCGCACGGTCCTCGCCTACGCCTCGCCAGAGATGCCGCCGACTATCGACGTGGTCGTGCAGACGCACCGCATCGGTGATCTGGCCGTCGCCGCGATGCCATTCGAGGTATTCGCGGAGATCGGCCTGGAACTCAAGCAGCGCAGCCCGATCCAGCCGCTGATGAATATCTCCATTGCCAACGGCTCGCACGGCTACCTGCCAACGCCCGAGCAGCACCGGCTCGGCGGCTACGAAACCTGGATCGGCGTCAACAAGGTGCAACTCGACGCCTCGGTGAAGATGGTCGATGAACTGATTGAGATGCTCGATGCGCTGAACGCAGAAAGCCGGTGAGATGACTCCAGTGGGCGCATCACGCCGTCGACGACGTCACTCAAATGCCGGTTCGTCATGCGCAAAACGAGAGTTGACGAACTCGCGGCGGTGTGTACCCGCCCTCCGCAGTTCCAGGCATTTCGTTCGCGAGGCCGACCGCGATCACCGCCGCGTGCAGGAGTTCAGCCATCGTAGGTCCCCGACACACTCAGCGAATTCAACTTGAATCACCTCTCTGGCAGTTGCCAGATTCGGATGGTGTAATCGGGCTCTTCGAGGCTGAGACCTGTCGAGGCCATCCTGTCGTTGCTCAGCACGACCAGTTTCGGGCCTGGGAGGATGTCTGCCCGGCGAGCTGCCAGTCGGCCGGTTTCGATTTCGAACACGCGAATCTCGCCGTGCATGTATCCGACGGCAACGTGCCGATCGCCTGCCAGGAAGCGGATACTGACCGGCATCTCCGGCATTGGTCCTTGCGACAATTTAAACTCGGCGGTATCGAGTGTCTTCACCGCCCGGCCGGTCTTCAGATCGCGGATTTGTACAGAACACCGCTTGCGAACCGGTTTGAGTGTCACGGTTTCGTTCGTCACGATCGCGGCCTGCCTGCCGTCGGACGAGATGTCGACATCGCCGCCCAGTGACTCGGGCCAGTCGGTCAGCGGGCTCAGTTCGCCGCTGACCGTGTTCCATCTCCAGTAGCTCTTGGCGGTGAAGATCACGTCATCCGAACCCGGAACGGGCGCGATCGCGCCGACCGGCTCGTCGAATGGGAAGCGATGCTCGTGCAGCCGCTCGCCCGTTTCCACATCCCACACGATCGACAGAGGTTTGTAATCGCCAGACGGCAATGCGCCCGTGACCAGCCGCCTGCCATCGGCGGAGAATGCCATCGCCCCGCCACGCACTTCGGTCTGATCCAGCGACTTTACTTTCCTCGTTTCAGCAGTGTCCCACAGATCGATATGTCCGTTCGTGCCGCGCACTGCCGCCAGTCTGCCATCGGCAGTGATCGCCACGCTGACCGGCCCGTCGTTCTCCATCGGCATCACGAACAACGTCTCGCCGCTCTCGGTATCCCACAGCCGCGCCGTTTTGTCCTTGCCGCCAGCCGAGATCAACGTCTTGCCGTTCGCCGTCGTTGCCAGCGAAGCGGTCGACATCCCCAGTCCGGAATGCCCTTTGAGCACTCGCTCCAGCGAGAGCTGCACTGGCGGCTCTTGCGGTCGCTCTCGCTTCCGCAGCAACTCAACTTCCTGTTCCGTCAGCGCCCGGTCGAAGAATACCACTTCGTCGATCATGCCGTCGATGCCGCCGAGCAGGCCGAAGCCGTGTTCAAGCTCAGGCACTGCGACAAACGGATGTTCGGTGGTATTGTCGTTGATAGTCACCCGCAGAACGTGGACGTCGCCCTTGTTGACCAGCGTCAGCGCCAGGAAGAACCACTCGTCCTTTGGGATCGCGTCTTCGTCGGTGACCGCGGTGGCGGACTGCGACTTGCCGGCCCGTTTGCCGAGTCCGGTGACAGCCATCTGCCGGCCGTGGAAAGCCACACTAACGGGAATCCTGCTCTTCGATGACCCTTCAGCATAGAGCATGCCGATCGACTTAACGCTGGGAACGGCGGGATTCGCAGAGTCGCGGATCCACAGTGTCATCGTGTACTCGTCCTGCCCCGCGAGCAACGCCGTCGGGAGTCGAAGCTTCTCCCTGGAAGCACCGATGACCTTGTTGTTGCAGAGCAGTGCTCCGCCGGACTTTCCGTTCGGAGTGTGGATCTGGTCCTCGCCTTCGACGGACGCGTCGTGCCCGTTGCCGGAGACATCGCGTACCCACAACTTGGTGTCTTTACGGAAAAACGTGTCCTCTTCGAAGGTGTAGACGGCCAGAGCGTCTTTGAGGAGCGGATGTTGCGAAGACTTTGCGCTTAGCAATTCGGGAGACAGCCGCACGTTCGGTCCCAGCGAGGCGATTGCCGTCCTGATGGTCTCAAGCAGGGCGAGGTCTTCCGGATTGTTCCGGTCAACCGTCGGACCGGCGTCCAGCACGACGGGGCGGCTGAAATTCACTCCGGTCAAGGCAACGACCTGCAGCACGGCCTGCTTTCCATCGGCGTACTCCGTGCCGTTGATCGTCAGGACACCATTTGGGCCGCGTTTGTGATACACGACTTGGATTTCGTCCGCTGATGCCTCTGGCGAGGACGCCGTCACGGGCAATCGCGTGACTGGCTGATCTCTCAATGCCCGGAACCGATCCTTCTGAATCTCGACCAGTTTATGGACACTGCGGCCCAGCAGTCTGGCTGTGTTTCCCACCAGCGGGATGCCGAGGGACTGCAGGCCGGGACGGCGGGGCAGGACATACCAACTGATAAATGCGTCGTCGGTCTCGGGAACATCAACCACGGCAAAGCCGGTGTCACATTTTCCCAGCAGCGACTCGACTGCCTGTGCCGGTGCCGCCTCAGAACTGTCCGGTGACTTCGGATCGAGTCCCTGTTTTTGGAACATCAGCAGTTGAAGCATCCGTTCGACGTCATCCTGACGATCGGCATCAAGCTGGCTGATCTCCCACTTCAGGTAGCCATCATTCAGAAGTTGCTGCTGTTCTGCTGCAGGAAGCTGGCCGAGCCATTCCAGAGCCAAACGTGGCAGCGGCGGCTGCATCGCGACCAGCGTCGGTGCCTCGGTTTCAATCCATTTGCTCAGCTCCGCGTTACCCAGTCCGTCACGCGAAGCCGTCGCAAGTTCCGCCAAGGATTTCTGAAGTGTTGAAGAACGTCGTTCAGGTGCAAGCGATTCGGCGAGTCTCCAGACCCGCAAAGCAAAGTCGCCCGTGTGAACAAATCGGCCATCGCGATACGCGGAGCCGCCCCCGGCCACAACCTCGCTGCCGTCGGGCGAGAAGGCGACCGCCGAGTATCGATATTCCGGATCATCCGTTTCCGCGGGAAGGACCTCTCGTGTTTCGCCGGACGCGAGATCAAAGACTGCGATCACGGATTGTCCAGCAATGGCGGCGAACTGGTTGTCCGGTGAAAAGGCAACCGAGCGCCCACTCAAGTCCGGAATCCGTTTCAGTACCGTGCCGCTTCGCAGTTCCAGATGCAGGACAACATTCGCTGGGCCGGCGACCAGAGCTGTCTGCCCGTCCGAATCGACTGCGATGTCAACGACTCGCGTAGGAAACCTGTCAAATTCAGTAAGCTTCCGTTTCTCATTGAGATCCCAGAGTGCGACTGCTCCAGACTCATGACCTGTCAGTACCCGGTCGTCTTGCACCAGCGCGAGAGTCGAAACGGGATCCCTGTCGACCGCGATCCTGCCGGACTCAGACCGGCTCTTGATATCCCAGACCACCAGAGCGTGACGATAGGCTGCGATGAGGGAGACGCCGTCAGGTGTCGTCGCGAGACCGACGACATCTTCCGTTAGGTCATCAATGGCGAACGGCTTTAACCGCAGGAGCTTGTCGATTTCGTACCACTGCACCGTACCGTCGTGACTGCCGCTGAACAGAAAACTGCCGTCAGCGGAGAATGTTACACAAGTAACCTCACGAGTATGATCGACGAATCGCCCCGCCAGCGTGCCCGAAGTGTCGTCCCAGAGAATCAGTTCGTTCCCGAGTATTCCAGAGCCGGACACACTCGCCATCTGACGGCCATCCCGTGAGAACGCGATCTGGTTAATCCTTCCGGAGTGGCCAGAGACCCTGCGTCCTTGAGAAGTTCCGGCATCATTCGACTCAAGCTGGTTCCGATCCGCGGACTGCGATGAGGCAACCGTCGTCCCGTCCAATCGCGCTGTCGCCCCTATGCTGAACTGCCGACCATCCTTAAACACTACAACCTCGCCGGGGAGCAATTGGACGTGGAGCGTGACGTCGTCGCCACGGCGGAGGTGAAAGCTGTCAGTGACCAGTTCGAAATTAGAATCCTTTTGACGCACGATCAGCTTCTGCTCGCCGGCGCGGATGGTCAGCGACTTTTCTTCGTCTTCCATCGTGATCGTCTGGCCGGCGATTGAGACCTTCAGCGACGGATCGGTCACCTCGACCCGCACCACGCCGTTGTTGGTTTGGATGTAGAAGACGACCGCAGCAAGGGCTGCCAGAAACAGTGTCGAGATGGCCGTCAGAGCGAGTCGGCGTCGACTGCGGCCACCGCCAGGTGAGTAGCTTGTTTGCCCCGAGCCATCTCCGCCGCTGCCCTCACCGGTACGTTCCCGCAGCTTTCGATCGACAATCGTTTCGATGAGTTCTTCCAGCGCCGACGCCACATCCGCTGGAGTCGGATACCGCTCCGATGGGTCTTTGGCCATCATCTTCTGTAGCACGGTTTCGACTTCCGGCGGCACGTCGTCGCGAGTGTCGGACAGTACGGGACGATCCGCTTCGGCATGCGCCGTCAGCTTGTCGACGATCGAAGCCGCTTCAAATGGTGGTTTCCCGGTCAGCAGAAAGTGCAGCGTGCCGCCCAGACTGTAGATGTCGGCTCGGATATCGGCCGAGTGCGCGTCGCGGGCCTGTTCGGGAGCGATGTAATCCGGCGTCCCCATTACGCTGCCCATCTTTGTGAGCTGCATCGCGATCGTATCTGCGTCGACCGGCTCGTGTGCCTCGTCAAACTCAAGTGAAACCGCTTCCGTCGCGAAGCCGGCCAGACCGAAGTCGAGGATCTTGATGGAAGGCTGAGTGCCGGGAGTTGGGAGTCGCGAGCCTGATAAATCGTCAGAGATCGTGTCCGGCTCCTGCTGCTGAGCCTTTGCCTCTCGTCCTTCCACCAGCATCAGGTTGTGCGGTTTGATGTCGCGGTGAACCATGCCCTTTTCGTGAGCGTGCTGCAGACCGATGGCTGCCTGACGGATGTATTCGCACGCCTCGGCAACCGGCAGCGGACCACGTTTCGTGACGACGTCACTGAGATCAGTTCCGTCGACGAACTCCATGGCGAGAAAATGCACGTCGCCAGCCTGCTCGGCATCGAAGGCGGTCACGATGTTGGAATGATGCAGTTGAGCCGCCGCCTGGACCTCCCGGCGGAACCGCTCGACCGCCTGCGGATGCTTCGTCAGTTGCGAACTGATCAGCTTGAGAGCCACGGGGCGGTTCATCAGCCGATGTTGAGCGCGGTAAACCTGTCCCATCCCGCCCTGACCAATCCGCTCCAGAACCTTGTAGCGGGGATGATCACGCAGCTCAGCGGGCAGTTCGGACTCGTCAACCGGCTCGCCGGATTGAACCAGCACTGTTGCCGCATGGCGGGATTCGTCCTCTCCGGCAGCAGTGCCACGAACGGTTGTGTCTGTTTCCGATGCTTCGAGCGAAACCGGTTCGGTGTCGACCGCAAGCGTGCTTTCGATCGAATCCGGATCATTCTCAGTCGGGGAGCCGTCGTCTTCTGCAACCGACGGGCCTTCGTGATCGGGCAGCGATCGGACCAGTCCCGTGAACGTGTCGTCCTGAAGATTCAGCAGGGTATCATTGCACTGCTCGCAGTGATCGAGGTGATCCTCAAGCTCCGCCGATTCGTCCGGTCGCAGTTTGCCGAGCCCGAAGTCGACCAGAAGCTGATGTTCGGGATGTTCTGCAGGCTGATTCATAACACGACTCTCGATTTCAGAACCATCGGATCCGGCAGGCAAGACTCACGATTGCCCGCCCCTCAATGATGAAAGAGCCGCTTCAGCAGAAAACCCTCTCGAAAAATCTCCGAATGCTGCAAGTCGTTGGAGTGTCTCTGGATGCAGCCCGCTCAGGCACAGTCGATCAAACCCGCCGCCTGACTCCGTAACGCCTGCAGGACACGGCTTTTCGCAAGCTGCACCGCCTTGAGCGACATGCCGAGTTCCGACGCCACGGCCTTGCCCTTCTCTCCACGAAACATCTGCCGCTGAAACGCATCCCACGTCGCTGGTTCAAAACGAGGCCGGATGTCGTCCAGCAGCGACGACAGAACATGCCGATCGTGATCCGCATCCCACATCCGACTGGCACTGCTGGTGTCGTCCTCCAGTTCGGCGAGCTGCTTGAGAACGCTGCTCGTCCCGACTCTGACTGGCCGTCGCTGCTGGGAACGCCAGAAGTTCTGCAGCCGATGAACCAGAATCGTCCGCAGCCACTTCCGAAAGGCTCCCGTCCGACCTGAATGCCGAAACTCGGGAAGTTCTCTGGACACAGCGATCAGCACTTCCTGAACCAGGTCATCGACGTCGGATGGCTGAAGCTGATACCGGGCCGTCCACTGTCTGAGCAGCG
>Ga0070726_10000335_pt1 | contig 62890 bp, 60 predicted proteins | sample tdAd471_FD_67275 | JGI IMG/M metagenome (GOLD analysis project Ga0070726, IMG submission 67275) | Marine sediment microbial communities from the Atlantic coast under amendment with organic carbon and nitrate - tdAd47.1 | ecosystem: Environmental > Aquatic > Marine > Coastal > Sediment | place...
TTAACGTAATCTTCAATGTTAAACTTGTATTTTATATACAACGGCTTATCCCTGTCTTTTAGGTTTTCATCTGAAATACTGTCCAAAATAAATTTATTACTCCCTTTATTAAAAAATGTTCTTAACGATTTTATTTTATCTTTTTCATTAAGTCCGTCTAATCTAGAAGTTAAGTATGTTTTATAATACCCTTCATATTTCGATTCGCCTGCACCAAGAATTTTTGTATTCTCAAGGTTCAACTCTACATTATCAGAAATTTTATTAACTGATGCATCTACAATAGGTACATTTACTAGTTTGTAACTGTTTGGGCTGATATTTATAAGCGCTTCCTTCCCTTGAATGAAAGATGAAGGTAATCCAATAGGTAAAGTATTTGAAGTAGCATCTAAAAAGTAAAATTTATCATTATACTCAAAACTGGCAATCATGTGGTTGTCTGCAGAAGGTGTAGGTAAATCAGTATAAGAATAAGGGATTTCTCGCGTTCCAATCCAAGTATGGTAAGCTTCAATATTTGCTCTTTTAGCCATTTGCACAATCAGATTTGCCATATCTTTACAATCTCCGTAACGCTTCTTGCAAACTTGTATTGAACTTCTTGGCACAAATCCGCCATATCCTTCTTCTATAGCTATATATTTGATGTTGTCTTGAACCCAATAATATATTTTCCGCATTTTTTCATAAGCATTTTCCTCAGTTCCAATTATTGAATCTACAATTTTATTTAGTTCATCATTTTCTTCCTTTTCAACATTGCTGATTAATGAATTATACCATTTATGTAAGTCAGAAACGTCATTGATCACAGACTTATTTTCACCTGACTTAGTTGTATAACTTTTTATATAAACATGCATGTGAGGTAGAAAATATCTGTAATTTGGAGATAGTTCTTCATTTTTTACGGATTTTATATTTTTTCGACTCCAATTATAAATAAGTCTTCCTTTTTTTTCTGAAACAGAAAAGTTTAAACTGTCTTTAGAAATGTTAAAATACTTATCCTGTATCAAAATATCCTTATCACAGTTTATGGTTAGTTCGACTAAATCAAGAGGTGTGAAATCAGCAAATATGGTGTAAGGAACAAACCTGGGTTGCTTTATGTTTTTTTTATACTCAAGTACCGTTTTACTGCCTTTTACCAGTGAAGGGAAATAAAAGTTTATTGATTTTACATCATCACTGAATACAGATGTTTCAAGTTCATCTTTAGTGGTAAACTCTTTAACTTTAATGTCTTTATACTTTCCCGAAACAGGGATTACACTTTTTGCTGAAACATCAAAAACATCTACAAAAGAATTAAAATATATAGCCTCTGAAGCGTAAATTCCTGCATTATCAGTAAGTATAAGTCTTTCTTCGTAAACCGTTTGAACAATTTCAAGAGAGTCACCAGCTTTTGAGATGTCTAAGGTTTCTTTTCTACTCAAGATTACACTCTTTTCTCCTTGATATTTTTTTTGAAATTTTTCTAATTCAATTTCAGGTTGAGAAACAGTAATTACTGAATAAAAAACTGTAAAAAAGAATATCGCCCCTTTAAAAAATATACTCATGGATTAATTAGAATTTGTTGAAACTGGTCTTCCATTGTAATATATTTTGGTTTCTTTTAACTTTCCTGCTTCATCATAATATTTAGCTTCTCCGTGAAGCTTTCCTAGCTTATAGCTTAACTCCTTTTTAATTTTTCCGGATGGAAAATAATATTTACAAGCTCCATCAAGCTCACCATAGTAATAGTTTTCGTGTGATTTGAGTATATTATTGGCGTAATAAGTTTTGCCTTCCCCATGATAATCTCCGTCAACATAAGTATAGTCTTCCCAAAGATTGCCATTTGGAAAATACTCAAGATACTTGCCTTGTAGCCATCCATTTTTCCGTTCAAATTCAATTGACTTTTTCCCATTTTTATAGTACGCTACTACTTTTCCTGTCTCATTTTTTAAAGGAATTATATCTACTTCATTTCCTTGTTGGTCTTGATAAGAATAACCAACAAATTGATCGTAATTATAAACTCTTATATATTGTAGTTCACCATTAGTAGCATAGTAATATTGAGGGCCATGCCTCATCCCATCAGAATAACTGTTTTTTCTAGCTATTTTGCCATCAGAAAAATAATATGTGCTCTGGCCTTCTTCTTGACCATATTTATAATTGATAAAATAGTTTAGAGATCCGTCTTCCCTGTAATAATTCCACTTCCCTATTTTATCACCATAAAAGTATTCTCCTTCAGTTTCTTTTTTTCCGTTTTCATAATACCAGACCCAATTTCCATGTTTTTTATTGTTAAAGTATTCGGCTTCATTTTCTTTCTTTCCTGAAGGGTAGTAGAAATTAAATTTTCCATGTGCATTGCCTCCTATATAGTTTCCTTCAAGCCTTACTTCTCCTCCATAGTGATGTTCTAAATAAGGGTTAGTACCATGATTTAAGTCAACTACTTCCCTCACTTTAGTTCCTGAAGTATCGTATAACAAGTTTTTTACTTCAATCCCTTGTTCGTAATAAGATTCTCGCACTAATTTTCCATTGACAGAATAGTACTCTTGCCAACCCTGTAATTTACCCTCTTTATAAAAATTTATAGATTCTAAAGAGCCATCAGAAAAATAAAATCTCCACTCACCTTCCATCAATCCATTTTTACAATATCCTTGTGATTCCATCTTTTTGTTAGAGTAATACTCTTCATAATACCCATGTTTTTGATTGTCGGAGTAATTGACTTTATAATATATATTTCCGTTAGGAAAATAAGAAGTAAGCAAGCCCTCTAACTTACCAGCCTTAAATGTTTCTTCTGCATCCAGAAAATTATTTTGGTCATAATATTTCCATAATCCTTCTTTTTCTCCGGCTACATATTTTCCTTCATATTTTTTTGTTTCGTCAGGGTAGATACCAACTAAATCAATTTGATTTTTCTTTTTAGCAAATTGTGCTACTACCTCTCCTTTTTTATTGTAATATCTACAAGCGATTATATCTCCTTTCTGATAATCAAGCTCATAATATAATTTACCGTCTCTATCGAATTCTTTTCTTGTTCCATTATTCTTACCGTTTTCATCATAAGTTGCAACTACATTTATGGTTCCATCAGAAAAATAGGATTTAGTCGTACCTACAACAATATTGTTTTTTGCTGTTCCCTCAGAGGCAATTTTACCATTCACAAAGTATTCTTTAAAATCTCCTTCAAGGTTGTCGTTAACGTAGTTTTCTTCAGAATTAATTTGACCGGTATTAAAATATTTTTTAAAACTTCCATTCTTTTTACCATCCTTTATCTTTACATCAAGATATACTTCTCCATTATAATGATACTCTTTAAAATCGCCTGTTAAAACATCATCACTAAAGTTCTTAGTATATTCCTTTATACCAATTGCGTAATAAACATCTTGTTGTCCTGAAAGTTTATCATCCTTTAAGTTTGAAACTTTTGCTAATTCACCTGAACGAAAATAATCTTTCACTTCTCCTTGCATTAATCCGTTAACGTATGTTCCCTCTCTTGCCAAAACTCCATTTTCATAGTATGTTTTAAATGGTCCGTCTAACTCACCGTTTGTGTAAGAAAGCTCATATTTAGGTAATGTATTTTCATAATAAAACCGCCATGTTCCTTTGCGATTTCCAGCATCATCAAAATAACCGACAGTGGTGAGAGCTGTGTTTCTATCACTGTATATTTCCCAAGTACCTTGATATAAGTTGCTTGATGATTTATTACCTATTGTTTCTAATGTAGTGTTGTTATAAAATCTAAATTGATACTCTCCTTCTTTGCCATCTACTACCACCTTCTTCTTGTTATGAAGTTCCCACCATGCTGTTCCGCCCCAAGAAGCGAAACTCTTTATCTTAGATATGTTTTTTTCTAATTGACTTACTAAGTTTTCATTTTTAGAACTAATTAACATATAATAGGAATATCCCTCAAACATATCTTCATCGTAAAGTTTTTTCCAAAAAGGCACGTAAAATTGCATCCAAAAGCCCTTGTCATTTTCGTCATATTTAATCTTTTCAAGAAGAAGAAATGTCTGTTTTGTAATTGGATAAGAGAGCTTACTTTGTACTTTATACTTCTTCCCAAGTGCAATTCCATTATTGATAATAAGCTCTATATCAGAGTAATCATCTCCTGATTCACTAAAAGTAATTCCTTTTTTCTTAAGCTCAGGCTTAGAAGAAACTAAAGAATTAAAATAATCTACAACTGATCCAGCTCTTGTAGTGGAAGGCTCAAGCAACAAAAATGTGGATAGAGATAATATTGCTTGAGCTATTTTTCCTTCTTCGGCACTTAAAACTCCCAATCTAAGATGAGTTTTTGGATGATTAGGAAAGTAATAAAGTACTTCTTTGTAGGCTTCAACCGCTTTATTGAATTCCTCCATTTTTTCATACGTTGCTCCTTTATTATACATCAAACCGGATGAGTATGGAAAAATTTTAAGACCACTATCAATTACTGCTATTGACTCATCATTTTTACCTTGCCTAGAAAGAGCGATGGAATAGTTTACAAAAACATTAGGATCGGGCGTTCCGTATTTAAAGGCAGCAATAGCTATTTTAGCTGTTTCTATAGCCTCATCGTATTTCTCTAACTCTACGTATGTTGCTATTTTTTCGTTTAATGCAGCAATATATAAGGTGTCGTTTCTGTTTATTTTAGAATATTCTTCTATTGCTTCTTCAAACTTTTCTTCAATATAATACTCAACACCTTTTCGAAAAACAGTTTTTGAAGAGGTAGAGTCAACTTTATCATTTTGAGAATGGGAAAACAATGCAACCAATGTTGCTAATGCAAGCAAAATAAAATGTTTTTTCATAGATAGGTTTTTAACCCAATAAAAATAAATATTATTTAATAATGTGGAAAAATAAGTGTATCAATTAATAAATTTATTTTTCCAATCAGTAGAGCTTAGATTGACACCAAAACTCATCCCTATAAAGGTTAATACTCCGAAACTAAAAATAAATGCATGAAGAGATATATAGACACGCTTTAAGACCGTTAAGTCAAATGGAAGCAAAAAAGCAGCTAACAAGCAAAAAGATAAAACAGTAATAAATAGCGTTTGGAAGTTTCGCAGCGGGAAATAAATAAACTTTTTGTACCAAGCCATGTCATTTCCCCAACTGGCTATCAAGCAATACTTTCCGTTTGACAGAGGAATAAATAATAATGGATCAGCATTTGGGTCTTTTAAATTAAACTTTGACTTTGGCGCAACGACTTTGAAGTTAGTTAAAGAACAATCAAATTCTTTTTCAAACTCTTTCACTTTGACTAATACATCGTATGGCAACTCTTCTTTATAAAAATGACTATCTAAAAATCGCAATCGATAGTTGACACAGATTGTTTTAATATCTGATTCTGAAAAAACATGGTCAGGTTTTAATTTCGCTTCATTAATAAAAGAGAGCTCTCCGGCAGTGTTTTTAACTGCCTGCTTTATCCTTTCTTCGTGAAGAAAGTCATTTTCTATAATTTGATTAGCCTCAACAATAAGCTCAGAAACGTTAGAAATTCTCTTATTCTTTTCTTTTATAAGCTCTTCTTGTATGTTAATTGGTGTAAACATCAATTACAAAATTAAACATACTTTTTTAAAATTTCTTTTATCTGAATTAAATATGAGGTTCCAAACAAATTTAAATGAACCAATAATGGATAAAGGTTAGCAATATGAATAGCATCTTGCCAGTTAGTTTCTAATTTATAAACTGATTGATAACCTTCATAAAATTCACTTTGAAAACCACCAAATAGTTTAGACATTCCTAAGTCCATTAATCGATGACCATAATATACAGCCGGATCATAAACAACAGCGTCACCATTCTGGCTAAACATAAAATTCCCACTCCATAAATCGCCATGTAATAAAGCAGGTTTTTCAAGAGGAAAAAAATCGTTTAACTTTAAATATAATTTTTCAAGGTTATCTGTGCTTTTTTTATCCATATTACCGTTATCAAAAGCCATTTTTGACAAATACCCAAGTCTGTATTCAATAAAGAAATCATTCCAGTTATCCGTAAAATGATTTACTTGCTTAAGGCTACCAATGTAATTGTCATACCCTAAGCCAAATTTTTCAGAAGAATGATTATGCATCAAGGCAACATTTCTACCGAAATCAAAAAACAAATCGGCACTGGAATTTCCTTCCTCAATCCATTCCAAAATTAAATAAGAGTTATCTCCAATATTCAAGACAGATTCCACTTTTGGTATTGTTAAACCTGAATTATTTTGAAGCAACTGAAGCCCTTTTTCCTCAAATTCAAACATTTCCGGAAACTTTTTACGGTTGTTCTTTTTTAAAAAGAATTTACTCTTCTTTGTTTTTAGTAAAAAAGCTTGATTAATAGAACCGCCATGCACAGACAAGACAGACTGTATTGAATCTGATATAATTTCTTCAATATTTGATAGCTCGTTTTTGCTTAGCATTTATTGCAAAATAAACCCATTATTGATAAATCCACAATAAAACCGGTTTGGATGACTTTGAAAGTCTATCGTCAAGAAGTTTCATAAAATTATTAGATACAGCCGGGCAGCCCCAGCTTTCAGGCGAACCATTTGGATATATCTCTTCGTCTGAAACTGCATCCCAAGAATGCAAAACAATAAAACGCTTATACGCATTATCATTGGTTTTCTCTAAGCCATGTAGTTTGTAATTGATATGTATGCCCCAATTGCTATAGCCCCTCACTCCTATTTTATATTTACCAATAGAGGAACAATGACTATCAGGAGTATTACTAAAAAAAGGGCTGGAAGCCGTTGTTTCATCTGCCCATTTTCCTTTACAACAACCATGTGTACAAATGGCTTTTTCAACGACAGAATCTTTCTTAAAGTCCCAAATAAACAACCGCTTTTTTCCTGAATGGATATTCATGTCCACCAAAATACAATAGTCAGTATTTAAGCCATTGGTTTTACAAAACCCTATTGCTTCTTCCGCCTTTAGGTTTGTTTTAGAAAACAGAATTGAATCTTCATTTATTTTTGAAAAATGTGCACTAACACATGATTTTCCTGAAACAAAAAATAAAATGAAAATTGAAATACAACCCAGTAGAATAAAGGTCAGCCAATAAAATCGTTTCATAGTAGTAAGTTTTCTTACAAACGAACTACTAAATTTCATTAGTATGTTTTACTAAGAAGTTTTAACAGAATTTAACTTATCCAAAATTTTATCCGCAACCCCTACTCTGTTTTGAATATAGTTTTTGGAATTTACAGAAGCAGATTGATAAATCTTTTTATTTTCCAATAAATTTTGGAAAACAGACTTTAAATCTTTCTCATTCATTACTGAAAATGCCGAGCCTTTTTGAATTAAATCAACAGCCTCAGGAAAGTTATGATAGTATGGCCCGAAAACAACCGGTAAGCCAAAAGCGCATGCCTCTAAGATATTGTGTAATTTTTTATGAAAAGCCCCACCGATATAGGCAATATTAGCATACTGGTATATTTGAGAAAGCATACCAATGTTATCAATAATTAAAACTTGCTCACCACTCTCTTCTTTTAGATTAGAGTATCTGACATAACTGATTTTTAGTTTGTTTTCTATATCAGATAGATGAGCTTCATTTATTTCATGTGGAGCAATTATAAATTTAGTATCACTTGTGAATTCATTAATTACAGGAAGCAAATATTCCTCATCATCTTGCCAAGTACTACCACAAACAACAACCTTGCTATCTAAACAAAATTTCTCAATTTCACTAAATCTCTTAATATTTTGGACAGTTTCCCAAACCCTATCAAACCTTGTATCTCCTGATACAATTTGATTTTCATAACCAAGCAATTTCAGGTTATCAGACGAACTGATATCTTGGAGAAAGAAATAAGTAAATGCTTTCAGTCGCTTTTTAAACCAGCTTCCATACCATTTAAAAAACACTTGATTTTTTCTGAATACTCCTGATATCAAATAAAAAGGAATTTGGTTTGATTTTATTTCCGACATATAATTAAACCAAAACTCATACTTAATAAAAAAGACACTTTTAGGTTTAACAACATTTATAAAGCGCTTAGCACTTTTTGGTGTGTCAATCGGTAAATAACAAACATAATCAGCCAGATCATAATTCTTGCGAACTTCATAACCTGACGGAGAGAAAAAGGTGATTAAAATATGCTGATTAGGGGCTTTAGCTTTGATTCTCTCAATTAAAGGTCTGGCTTGTTCAAACTCACCTAATGAAGCACAATGAAACCAGTAAGGATTTTTCAAATTATATGACTGCTCAAACTTTTTCCAAAAACCTTCTCTACCATCTATCCATTTTTTTGCCTTTGGATTAAATAAAGAAGCCAATCTAATTAACAGCAGATAGAAATGAATCCCTAAATTATAGAGAACCTTCATAGTTAGTAATAGTAATATTCCTGAGTTTTAGATTTGTATAGTGGAAGAATCCAACCCACTCTAAAACCGTAAAGAATATCTGTTCTTTGTTTTGTGTCGTACTGTTGAGTATCAAAATTATACCCTCTCCTATTATAGGTTAATGCATAATTGTATTCAAATCCACCATAAAAATTAACCAATCTACTTTTACTCAAGAATACATAACCGAAAAAACCTTCAAAAGCCAATCCGTTACTTAAGCGATCGTACCCCTTTGCATAATCCCCTTCAATATTTGGCAAATTACTATCTTTATACTGAAACTTAATTTTATGTTGCAAAAAACCAACTCCACCGTTTAAAATGAAACCAGAGTTTTTATTTGGAGCCAACACGTTAAACATTCTTCCAAAAGTAAACATGGTAGTAAAACCTCTTTCATCAAAAAATACCCTAGCCAATTCCCCATTTTCGTCAATAATATTGACATAGTTAAATTTTTCATCTGTAGTAATTGTTAAATTACTTAAGATAGAATCTTCTACTAATTTATTCCCCCAGATAAAAGTTCCTTTTAAACCAAATGTCCAATACTTTTTAGTCTTTATATTAAAGTGAAGCCCAATGTTTGAATTAAAACCAAAACGGTCTTTTAAATCACCTTCGGGAAGTTGTGCGGCATAAGATATTTTAATAAGTGGAGCAAAATAGCTAGAATCCTGGTATTTGTCATCTTGTGAAAAGATGTTAAAACTTATGCCCAACAAAATAATAAATACTCCTAAAAACCGTAATTTCATATCGACCACAAAGAAACAAAAATAATACTTATGTAGCTCCCTTAAATTAACTATATTCGCAAACTTAAACACGCTAAAGTGTGATTTATTGTTGATATAGGTTATTAAGCCATAATATTTTACAAACTTTATTTAGATGAAGGAAATAAGAATGGTTGACCTTCTTGGTCAATATGAAAACATACAAACAGAGGTAGATAAAGCAGTCATTGATGTTATTCGTTCTACAGCATTTATTAATGGCCCTGCGGTAAAAGAATTTCAGGAAGATTTAGAAAAGTATCTTGATGTAAAGCATGTTATACCATGTGCAAATGGAACTGATGCTTTACAGATAGCCATGATGGCACTTGGTCTAAAACCCGCTGATGAGGTTATCACAGCTACTTTTACTTATGTTGCTACAGCTGAAGTTATTGCTTTACTTGGTCTAACACCAGTTTTGGTTGATGTTGACCCGAATACATTTTGTATAGATGTTGGAGCACTTGAAAGAAACATTACTGATAAAACAAAAGCTATTGTTCCGGTTCATTTATATGGTCAGTGTGCCAACATGGAAGCAATTATGGAAATTGCTGAAAAACATAAGCTATTTGTAATTGAAGATACTGCTCAAGCTATTGGAAGTGAATATACTTTTAGTAATGGTGCAACTACAAAATCAGGAACCATTGGCGACATTGGTTGTACCTCTTTTTTCCCTTCAAAAAATTTAGGTTGTTACGGAGACGGTGGCGCAATATTCACTAACGATGACGAGCTTGCTAAAAAAATGAGAATGATTGCTAATCATGGTCAAAGCGTAAGATATTATCATGATGAAATTGGTGTAAATAGTAGGCTTGACACCATACAAGCGGCTGTTTTAAAAATAAAGCTACAACACTTAGATAAATACTGTGAATTCAGAAACAATGCAGCCAACTATTATAACTCAAGATTTGAAGACCATCCTAAAATTAAAGTTCCATTTGTTGACCCCAAAAGCACACATGTATTTCATCAGTATACTCTACAATTAACCGGAGTAGATAGAGACGGACTTCAAAAACACCTTGAAACAAAAGGAATTCCTTCAATGATATATTATCCGGTTGCGCTTCATATGCAAAAAGCGTATGCAAGTGATAGGTACAAAGAAGGTGATTTCCCTGTAACAGAAGAGCTTTGCAAAAAGGTAATATCACTGCCTATGCATACCGAGCTTGATGAAGATCAGTTAAAGTACATTTGCGACTCAGTATTAGAATTTATTAATCAATAAAATTAAGTAAAGAATGAATATAGCCGTTGTCGGTACAGGATATGTAGGATTAGTTACCGGAACATGTCTTGCAGAAACAGGAAACAATGTTATTTGTGTTGACATTGATGAAAAAAAAGTAGAAAAAATGAAAAATGGGATTGTTCCCATTTATGAACCACACCTTGATGTTTTGTTTGACAGAAACATTAAACAAGGTAGACTAAAATTTACTACTAATTTAAAGGAAGCGGTTGATAGCGCTCAAATTATTTTCTTGGCTCTTCCCACCCCACCTGATGAAGACGGTTCAGCTGACTTGTCTTATATATTAGGAGTTGCTGATGAATTAGGAAAAATAATAACTGATTATAAAGTAATAATTGATAAAAGTACCGTTCCGGTTGGCACTGCCGAAAAAGTTACTGCTGCCGTTAAAAAGAATGCAAAAGTTGATTTTGATGTAGTGTCAAACCCTGAGTTTTTACGTGAAGGATTTGCAGTAGATGATTTCTTAAAGCCGGATAGAGTGGTAATTGGAACATCTTCAAAAAAAGCTAGAGAAATTCTTGAAAAGCTTTATAAGCCTTATGTAAGACAAGGAAATCCAATCATCTTTATGGATGAGAAGTCTGCTGAGTTAACTAAGTACGCTGCTAATTCATTCCTTGCTACTAAAATCACGTTCATGAATGAGATAGCTAATTTTTGCGAAAAAGTTGGTGCAGATGTAGACATGGTAAGAATTGGAATGGGATCCGACACTAGAATTGGGAAACGATTTTTATTCCCTGGTATTGGATATGGCGGTAGCTGCTTTCCAAAAGACGTGCAAGCTCTTGCTAAATCAGGAAAAGAAGTAGATTATACATTCAATATTCTTGATTCGGTAATGAGTGTTAACGAAAAGCAAAAAACCATTCTTATCCCTAGAATTAGAAAACACTTTTCAAATGATTTTAAAGGAAAAAAAATTGCCATTTGGGGATTAGCATTTAAGCCTGACACAGATGATATTCGTGAAGCTCCTGCACTTTACATCATTGACGAGCTATTAAAAGACGGAGCTCAAATTAAAGTATATGACCCGGAAGGTATGCACAACGTACAAGCAAAATTAGGAGATAAAATTTTATATGCTACCGACCAATATGATGCGCTGACAGATGCTGATGCATTAATTATTTGCACAGAATGGTCAGTATTTAGAACTCCTGATTTTGATAAAGTAAAATCCGCCTTAAAATCAAATGTAATTTTTGACGGAAGGAATTTATACGAAACTGAGTTAATGGCAGAATTAGGTTTTACTTATTATAGCATAGGTAGAAGAAATATTATTTCCTAAGCATGAAAACAGTATTAATTACAGGAGCAGCAGGTTTTTTAGGTTCACATCTTTGTGATAGATTCATCAAAGAAGGTTTTAAAGTTATTGGGATGGACAATCTAATAACAGGCAACTTAAAAAACATTGAGCATCTGTTTAAATTAAATGAATTTGAATTTTATCATCATGATGTTTCTAAATACGTTCATGTTCCGGGTAAATTAGATTATATACTTCACTTTGCCTCTCCTGCTAGTCCTATCGATTATTTAAAAATTCCTATTCAAACACTTAAAGTAGGCTCTTTAGGAACACATAACCTTTTAGGCTTAGCAAAAGCTAAAAATGCCACTATTATGGTAGCATCTACATCAGAAATTTATGGCGACCCTCTTGTTCATCCACAGACAGAAGAATATTGGGGAAATGTAAACACAGTTGGTCCTAGAGGAGTTTATGATGAAGCAAAAAGATTTCAGGAGTCTATTACTATGGCCTACCACCGTTTTCATGGAATTGACACCAAGATTGTAAGAATTTTTAATACTTATGGACCTAGAATGCGTCTGAATGATGGTAGAGTCTTACCTGCTTTTATTGGCCAAGCATTAAGAGGTGAAGATTTAACTATATTTGGAGATGGCTCTCAAACCCGCTCATTTTGTTATGTTGACGATTTAGTAGAAGGAATATACAGATTGTTATTAAGTGATTGTCACGACCCTGTGAACATTGGAAACCCTGACGAAATAACCATAAAAGAATTTGCAGAGGAAATTATAAAACTTACCGGAACTACTCAAAAAGTTATTTATCAGGATTTGCCTGTAAACGACCCAAAACAAAGAAAACCGGATATTACAAAAGCAAAAACTTTACTAGGCTGGGAACCAAAAGTAAGCAGAGCCGAAGGCTTAAAAATTACCTATGAGTATTTTAAATCTCTTCCTAAAGAAGAGTTATATAAAAGCGAACACAAAGAATTTGATGATTATATAAGAAAGTAATGAGTTATTTTTCACATGAAACAGCAGTAATTGATGAGGGGGCTCAAATTGGAGAAGGCACTAAAATTTGGCATTTCTCTCATATTATGCCCAATTCCATTATTGGTAAGAAATGTAATATTGGACAAAACGTAGTTGTATCACCAGGAGTTAAGTTAGGCAACAATGTCAAAATCCAAAACAATGTGTCACTTTATACCGGTGTCATTTGTGAAGATGATGTATTTTTGGGACCTTCAATGGTATTTACTAATATATTAAATCCCAGAAGCGCAATAGTAAGAAGAGACCAATATGTTGAGACTTTAGTAAAAAAGGGAGCTTCAATTGGTGCAAACGCTACAGTGGTATGTGGAAATAACATTGGTGAATACGCATTAATTGGTGCAGGTGCTGTGGTAACTAAAAATGTTCCGGCTTATGCACTTTTAGTGGGTAATCCGGCTAAACAGATTGGTTGGGTTAGCGAATACGGACATCGATTAAATTTTGACGAAACAGGAAAATCAACTTGTCCTGAAAGTAAAGAGGTTTATGAGTTAAAAAACGGAGAAGTAAAAAAAATAATAGCATGAGTGATAAAGTAAAATTTGCAGTTGTAGGCTGCGGACACATTGGAAAAAGACATGCTGAAATGGTTGACGGCAATCCTGATTCTGAGTTAGTTGCCTTAGTTGACATAAAGCAAAAAGACAGCCTTGGAATTGAGAAATATGATGTTCCCTTTTTCAACTCTATAGATGATTTATTGAAATCAGGTATTGAGATGGATGTGGTAAATATCTGCACCCCCAATGGTCTTCATGCCAATCAATCAAAAAAAGTATTAGAAGCAAAAAAACATGTTGTTTGCGAAAAACCAATGGGATTAAGCAAAGCAGAGTGTGAAGAAGTGATTTTCAAAGCGCTGCAAGTAAGCCGTCATGTATTTTGCGTAATGCAAAATCGCTACTCCCCTCCTTCAGCTTGGTTAAAAGAAGTGATTTCTGAAAACCGCTTAGGAAAAACATTCATGGTGCAGGTAAATTGCTATTGGAACAGAGATGAGCGTTACTATAAAGCTGACGGATGGAAAGGAAAACAAGATTTAGACGGAGGAACTTTATTTACCCAATTTTCGCATTTTATTGACATCATGTACTGGTTGTTTGGCGACATTCAAAACATACAAGGTAAGTTTAAAGACTTTAACCATCAAACTAGCACCGACTTTGAAGATTCAGGGTTTGTTTCCTTTGATTTTGTGAACGGAGGTATGGGTTGTATCAATTATTCAACTGCCGTATGGAATCAAAATCTTGAAAGTAGTATGACAATTATTGGTGAAAAAGGAAGTATAAAAGTTGGCGGACAGTATATGAATGAAATTGTTGAGTGTAATATTGAAAACTATACTATGCCTGAATTAGCTCCATCTAACCCTCCAAATGATTATGGCCCTTACAAAGGTTCCGCTGCTAATCACCATTACGTAATAGAAAACGTCATCAATACACTCAAAAAAGAAGGCACAGCTACTACCAATGCCCTTGAAGGACTGAAAGTAGTGGATATGATTGAAAGAATATACATTGAAAGAGATAAAACATTAACTAAAACACAGAAAAAACAAGAACAGCATGTCTAATATTTACGATAAATTAGTCAATAAAGAAACTAAGCTAGCGGTAATAGGTTTAGGTTATGTAGGATTACCTATTGCGCTTGAGTTTGCGAGAAAAATAAGTGTAATAGGGTTTGACATCAATCAAAAAAGAGTAGATATGATGAAGAACAATATCGACCCTAGCGAAGAATTAGAAGCAAAAGATTTTGAAGGATGCGATATTGAGTTTACCGCAAACATTGACGATTTAAAAGACGCCACTTTCTTTGTAGTAGCTGTTCCCACTCCTATAGACGAACATAATTTACCAGATTTAAAACCACTTATTTCGGCATCTAACACCGTTGGTAAGGCACTTAAAAAAGGTGATTATGTTGTGTACGAATCAACCGTTTATCCCGGTTGTACAGAAGAAGATTGTGTTCCTGTTTTAGAGCAGGTTAGTGGATTAAAATTCAAAGATGATTTTAAAGTAGGTTATTCACCTGAAAGAATTAATCCCGGTGATAAAGAACACACCATTACTAATGTAAAGAAAATTGTTTCTGGTTGCGGAGATGAATCATTAGACCAAATTGCAAAAGTGTATGAACTTGTAGTCACTGCAGGTGTGCACAGAGCAGCAACTATTAAAGTAGCTGAAGCAGCAAAAATTATTGAGAACACACAAAGAGATGTCAACATTGCTTTGGTAAACGAGCTTTCTATCATCTTTAATAAAATGGGAATTAATACTTATGATGTTTTAGAAGCTGCCGGTACAAAATGGAATTTTCTTCATTTTAAACCGGGTTTAGTGGGTGGACACTGTATAGGCGTTGACCCTTACTACCTAGTATATAAAGCACGTGAATTTGGTTATCATGCACAGGTAATTAATTCCGGTAGGTTTGTGAATGACTCTATGGGAGGATATACCGCCAAGCAAACCGTGAAAAAAATTATTGCAGCAGGAAAAGATGTAAGAGCCGCAAAAGTTTTAATTATGGGCGCTACATTTAAAGAAGATGTTAGCGATATTAGAAACTCCAAAGTAGCCGATGTTGTAAAAGAATTTAGTTCATTTGGTGTGAATGTAGATGTAATTGACCCTCACGCTAGTTCAGAAGAATTAAAACATGAATACGGATTTGGTTTAGCAGATAAAGTAGGTAATGATTATGACGCTATTTATGTTGCGGTTAATCATCAAGAGTATTTAGGTTTAGATGAAAACTATTTCCTATCTATTTCATCTAAGCAAAATCCAATTTTAGTCGATTTAAAAGGTATTTATAAAAACAAAATAGCTAAAATGACTTACTGGAGTTTGTAATGGCAGAAAAGAAAAACATACTCATTACAGGTGGCGCAGGATTTATTGGTTCTCACGTAGTACGCTTATTTGCAAATAAATATACGGATTATCACATTGTCAATCTGGACAAGTTAACCTATGCCGGAAATCTGGAAAACCTTATTGATGTTGAGCAAAAAACAAATTACGAATTTGTAAAAGGTGATATTGTTGATGGAGCTTTTATTGATGAACTATTTCAGAAATACAACTTTTCTGCGGTAATACATCTGGCAGCGGAAAGCCATGTGGATCGCTCTATTTCCAATCCATTAGAGTTTGTGCAAACCAATGTAATAGGGACGGTAAACCTATTAAACTCAGCTAAAAAATTATGGGGCAGCAATAAAGACAACCAAACTCCTCAAGACAAAATCTTTTATCATGTTTCTACTGATGAAGTTTACGGTTCTTTGGGAGAAACAGGCTTCTTTTTAGAAACAACACCTTACGACCCACAGTCGCCTTATTCGGCTTCAAAAGCTTCAAGCGACCATTTTGTGAGAGCATATGCAAACACCTATAATTTACCCGTAGTTATCTCTAATTGCAGCAACAACTATGGTTCACATCAATTTCCCGAAAAATTAATTCCACTTTTCATTCATAATATCAAAACCAATAAATCATTACCGGTTTACGGAGATGGTAAATACACCAGAGATTGGCTTTGGGTAGAAGACCATGCAAGAGCAATAGATGTAATTCTTCATAAAGGCGAATTAGGAGAAACCTATAACATTGGTGGCTTTAATGAGTGGCAAAATATCGATTTAATAAAACTACTTTGCCAACAAATGGATGAAAAGCTTGGGAGAGAAAAAGGAGAATCTGAAAAGCTGATTACTTATATCAAAGACAGACCGGGACATGACAGAAGATATGCCATTGACGCTACAAAGCTGAACAAAAACTTGGGGTGGAAACCAAGTGTTACGTTTGAAGAAGGATTGTCTAAAACTATTGATTGGTATTTGAACAACGAAGAGTGGCTGAATAATGTTACTTCCGGTGATTATCAAAAATACTACGAGCAACAATATAGCTAATGGCTCCAAAATTTCATTCTAACGACATTTCCCAATTTACTTTTTTAGTTACCGGTGGAGCAGGTTTTATTGGCTCTCATTTAATTGAATATTTACTCAACAACAATGCTAAAAAAGTAATCTGTTTAGATGACTTATCCAATGGAAGCATTAGTAATGTCGAACTTTTTAAAAAATTTGACAACTTCCAATTTATTGAAGGAGATATTACTAATATTCAAACTTGTGATGAAGCTTGTAAAAATGTAGATTTTGTATTGCATCAAGCAGCTTTAGGCTCTGTGCCTAGGTCAGTAAAAAACCCTTTAGCTACTCATGAAGCCAATGCCACAGGATTTATTAATATTTTAAATGCCGCTAAAGAAAATAAGGTAAAACGTGTAGTTTATGCAAGTTCTTCTTCAGTTTATGGTGATGACAAATCTTTACCTAAAGTAGAAGAAAATGTGGGCAATCCGATGTCACCTTATGCTGTTTCTAAGAAATCGAATGAGTTATACGCTAAAGTCTTTTATCAGCTATACGGTTTAGAAGTTATCGGCTTACGCTACTTTAATATTTTCGGGCCAAGACAAACCCCTAACGGACCCTATGCAGCAGCTATTCCTATTTTTATTACTCATGCTTTAGAAGGGAAATCTCCTTTTATTAATGGTGACGGAAGCAACTCAAGAGACTTCACTTACATCGAAAATGCCGTACAAGCCAATATCAAAGCACTTTTTTGTGAAAATAAAGATGCGTTGGGTGAGGTATTTAATATTGCCGTAGGCGAAAGAACTACTGTACTTGAACTCTATAATACCATCACTGAAATTTTAAACTCAGATTTAAAGCCAACACACCGAGAAGATAGAGTCGGTGATATTCCTCATTCATTAGCCGACATTTCAAAAGTAAAAAAATTATTGGACTACTCTCCTACTATTATGAGTAAGGAAGGTTTAAAAAGAACCGTTGAGTGGTATAAAACACAACAATAATTTTCCATTAACTTTGCACCATGAATTTCCTTTCCAACATATTTGGTAAAAAAGAGCCTAAGCTTCCTTTTGATTTTTCTGTGTTTAAAACAGACATGCATTCGCATTTAATTCCAGGAATTGACGATGGTTCAGAGAGCTTAGAAAACAGCATAGAAATGATTAAGGAGTTTGCTTCACTAGGTTACACCAAGTTGGTTACGACTCCACACATCATGAGTGATTACTTTAAAAATAGTCCCGAAACTATTTTACCGGGACTGGAAAAAGTAAAACAAGCACTAACTGAAAACAATATTAACATTACCCTTGAAGCCGCAGCAGAATATTACCTGGATGAGTTCTTCATTCAAAAGATTAAAGAAAAAAACATTTTAAGTTTTGGCAAGAGTTATGTTCTTTTTGAATTGCCGTTTATGAGTGAGCCTCCTCAATTGGCAGAAACCACCTTTGAATTACAAATGGCAGGTTACAAGCCTATTTTAGCACACCCAGAAAGGTATGGTTTCTGGCATAACAATCTTGAAAAGTTACAAGAACAAAAAGACAAAGGCATATTACTCCAAATTAATTTACTTTCAGTTATTGGTCATTACGGCCCTGAAGTGCAAAAAGCAGCGGAAAAACTTATTGAAAACAATTTGTTTGACTTAGTGGGTTCCGACTGTCACCGAATACAGCATTTAGAAGCCTTAAAAAATGCAACCATCAAAGAATCTATTTTAAGAAAGATAGAAGCAAGAGTTATCAATGCCACTATTTAGCCCAACGGGTTTTAGCCAAGTAAAAAACATTAATTAAGATAATAGCTACATTGGTAATAATGATAGGTATTGACATATTCAAATAAACACCATACACTACAAAAATTGAACAACCTACTATGTTTACCAGTCGTAATTTTTTAATGTCTCTCATTAAGAAAGAAAATAAAACTATTGCAGAAGCAACATAGCCAATAATTTCAACGGTTTGTTCAGACATAACATAAATTAAGACTGCTAAAATAAGCAAATAAATTAGCCTAGATTTTTCTAAACAATTACCTTTGCACCCAAGAAATTCTTATGAAGAAAACACACATCATAGCCATTGTTTTAATTGCAGTTAGTATTGGTGTTATTTTAAGTACTATAAAAGACAGTAGTTCGTTTGTATCATTTTCTGAGGCCATTGAAAACCCGGGAGTTTCTTATCAGGTAATTGGTGAATTAAACAAAGAAAAAGAATTAGAGTACGACCCGCATGAAAATGCAAACTTATTTTCCTTTTATATGTTAGATGCTGAAGGCAACGAGCAAAAGGTTTACTTTCATGGTACTAAGCCGCAAGATTTTGAGCGCTCAGAGCAAGTAGTTGTGCACGGCAAGTTTAAAGACAATGAGTTTCACGCTTCTAAAATATTAATGAAGTGTCCATCAAAATACAACAACGGAAGCACAGAGCTACAAGAATTTAATGCTGAGGAAGCAAGCTAGAAATGGAGAATGAAATAGAGTATGTAGGCGAACATCTTATTCCCGGAGAAATTGGAAACCTTTTCATTGTAATAGCATTTGTCGGAGCCATCCTTTCCTTTTTTAGTTTTTTTAAAGCCACTAATTCCAATGATTCTTCATGGAAAAAACTAGGGCAGTACGCCTTTATTACTCACGGAGTAGCAGCCATTGGTATTGTTGTTTGCTTGTTTTACATCATTTTCAATCATTACTTTGAGTATTACTATGTTTGGCAACATTCCTCTTCTAGTCTGCCGTTACGTTATATCTTTTCTTGCTTTTGGGAAGGACAAGAGGGAAGCTTCTTACTTTGGATGATTTGGCACGTTGTGCTTGGTTTTATCCTTTTAATAACCACCGGAAAATGGCAAGCACCTGTAATGGCTATTTTTTCTTTAGTACAAATATTTTTAGGCTCTATGCTTTTGGGCATTACTATTTCTGACTGGTTTTCTATCGGTAGTAATCCATTTGGCTTATTGCGTGAGCATCCTGACATGGCCAATCTGCCTTTTATTCAAAACCCTGAATATGTTTCCTTAATTGAAGGAAGAGGCTTAAACCCATTACTACAAAACTATTGGATGACCATTCATCCTCCTACATTATTTTTTGGCTTTGCCTCTACTCTTATTCCGTTTGCTTATGCCGTTGCCGGAATTTGGACCAAGCAATACCAAGAGTGGATTAAACCTGCTTTACCTTGGACATTCTTTGGAATAGCAATTTTAGGAACAGGTGTATTGATGGGTGGTGCATGGGCGTATGAAGCACTTAGTTTTGGAGGTTTTTGGGCTTGGGACCCTGTAGAAAATGCTTCGCTTGTACCTTGGATAACTTTTGTGGCAGGCGGACATTTAATGCTGGTAAACAAAAACAGAAATAGTTCTTTGGTAGCCACTTACATTTTTATTTTTCTTACCTTTTTACTTGTCCTCTACTCTACTTACCTTACCCGTAGTGGTATTTTAGGAGAAACATCCGTTCACTCTTTTGCCGAAGGGATGCCCGGACAGCTAATAGTATTTATGAGCACATTTATTCTAATGGTAGCTTATTTACTTATCAAAAACTACAAAAGTATTCCGAAAATAAGACAAGAAGAAAGCCTTTGGAGTAGAGAATTTTGGATGTTTATTGGTGCTCTCATTTTAGGAATTGCTGCCTTTCAAATATCGTTTAGCACTTCTATACCGGTTACCAATAAAATATTCGGTACTAATATGGCACCACCCGAAGATGCTATTAGCCACTACAATTCCTGGCAAATACCTTTTACCATTATTGTGTGTTTGCTCATCGCTTTTGCTCAGTATTTAAAATATAAGAATAGCGACAAACAAAAGTTCTTCAAGCAAATTGCACTTTCATTAATTGCATCTGTTGCATTAACGGTAGTAATAACCATTGGAATGAGCTTTAAAAACTCTTTGCTTATCGGGTTAATATTTGCCAGCTCGTTTACCGTTATGGCAAATCTTGATTACTGGCTAAGAGTTTTAAAAGGTAAACTAAAAAGTGCCGGACCGTCTGTGGCGCATGTCGGTTTTGGGTTACTGATACTTGGCGCATTACTCTCTACAGGTAAAAAGCAAATCATTTCTTACAACACTTCCGGTATCAATATCAATCTTGAAAAGAACGAAGAAAACATTGACCCAAATGCACAAAACATTTTCTTGGCAAAAGAAGATACACTTAAAATGGGTGAATACTACATCACCTATAAAAATGCCAAGAAAGAAGGAGTAAACATTTATTATGAAGTAGAATATTTTAAACTAAATCAAGATTTAAAATTTGACTATCAGTTTACGCTTTACCCGTCTATACAAACCAATGAAATGATGGGAAATGTATCGGAGCCATCTACCAAACACTTTTGGAACAGAGACATCTTTACACACATTACATACGCAGAAGTTGACCCCACCACAGGTCTGGAAAACAAAAAAGAAGAATATTCAGAACCGGAAGTAATTAAAGTTGGAGCTAAAGACACTGTTGCTTTAAACAGCAGCATTATGTATGTTAAAGGCATTAACAAAGAAATAGACCCTGTCATTTATCGGTTAGATAGTAATGATATTGGCATTAGCTTAATCATAGAATGTATTAACAGCAAAGGAAAACGTTTTACCCTTGAACCCGTTATGATTATTAAAGGCACACAAGTTTTTCCTATTCAGGTTGAAGATGAGGAGCTGGGCTTAAAACTTGCCATAAAGCGTATTATTCCTGAGGAAAACAGCTTTGAATTAGTAGTGTCTGAAAAGAAACGAAGCAATTTCATCATCATGCAAGCCATTGTATTTCCTTATATTAATGTGCTTTGGCTAGGTTGTATTATTATGGTAATAGGTAGCCTGCTTTCGGTTTATTACAGAATTAGAAAAAGTAATAAATAAGTTATTAGAAACAACCTATCGGCTATTAACTACGTCTTGTGAATGTATTTTGTAACTTATGATACAAAAAAGTCAAAATAAATGTGTTAATTTGGCAACATAATGAGAAGTGTAATTGCTACTATATTAGTTTTAGTTTTATCATTCCCGCTGGTGATGAAGTTTTCTATGGTAGTGAATTATTATACCCATTTAGATTATTACAAAACAGAGTTGTGTGAAAATCAAGACAAACCTGAGCTACAATGTAACGGTACCTGCCACTTAAAAAAAGAAATAGCGGAAGACACTAATCAAGAACAAGAAAAACCGGTGGAACTCATTAATGTTGAAATTTCTGCCTTTACATTAAACACTTCAAGTGTTGTCTCTTTTAACTTATTTGAAGTTGTTTCAAAAAAACTATTTAGTTACAGTCAATCAATTATAGAACTACCTAAGTCTGTATTGTTCTCCCCTCCCGAGTTTTAAGTTAGTATATCCCATTTTCCCTTACTATTATTTACAATTAACTTAAAACATTTTAAAATGAAAACATATATATTTTTATTAGCTGCTGTGGTAGCTATATCAACTACTAGCTGTAAAAAAGAAGGTTGTACAGACCAAGCAGCAACCAATTATAATTCAAAAGCAAAAAAGGATGACGGCTCATGTATTTACCCTGCCGCACCCGCTCCAACACCTACTGCTAAAAAAGGAAACCTAAGAGTTAAATTTGACCCTAAGTTTAATGGAAACCCATTTTACCTTGATAGCACTTACGTTAACTCAAGCGGTGACTCTCTAAAGTTTTCTACTGTTAAGTATTACATATCAAACATTAAATTGAAAAATAGCAGCAGTACTTACTGGGTTGAAGATGAAAGCTACTATTTAGTAGATGTTTCACAAACAGGCGGCATAGAAATAGTTATTACCGACATACCTGAAGGCGATTATAACGAAATAACCTATACCATTGGAGTGGACAGTGCCAGAAATGTATCCGGTTCACAAACGGGAGCTCTTTCTACTTCTAACGGAATGTTCTGGAGCTGGAGTACAGGTTACATCTTTATGAAGTTTGAAGGAACATCTCCGCAAGCATCAAGTGGTAGCTTTGCTTATCATATCGGAGGATTTACTTCTTCAAATAACGCCTTACACACCAACACTCATCCATTCGGAACAAACCTTGCCGTTACCGAAGGAGGTAATCCTAAAGTACATATGCACGTAGATATGAAAAGTATCTTTGATAGTCATCACACTATTTCTGTATCTACTATGCCAATGGTACACATGCCAGGAACAAATGCACAAATGGTTGCTATGAACTTCCATCACGGATTTACGCTTGATCACGTTCATCAGTAAGCAATGAGACACAAACAAATATGGGCAGTAGTTTTTACTGCCCTTACTTTGCTTTCTTGTAAAAAAGAGTATTCTACCGGTGGTGGTAGCCCTCTGTTTACTCCACCCGCCCACTTCCCTGAACCGGTATATACCTTTAAAAACAACCCGCTGACTAAAAACGGAATTACCTTAGGTAAGAAACTGTTTTACGATCCTATTTTGTCTGCCGACAATAGCATTTCATGTGGTTCTTGCCATGCACAAATGCACGCATTTGCCGACCACAATGTAGCCTTGAGTATGGGCGTAGGCGGAAAACTGGGAAAAAGAAACTCTCCCACTCTTTCTAACCTGGCCTGGTATCCTAGCTTTATGGCTGACGGTGGTATTAACCATATCGAAATAATGCCGCTGGCTCCTATTACCGACACTTTAGAAATGGCCGAAACCATGAGCAATGTAGTGCAAAAAGTTGCGGCTGACAGCACCTACAGAGCATTGTTTAAAAAAGCATTTAAAACAGAAGTAATAGATGACCAAAAAATATTTTATGCCTTGGCGCAATTTATGGGCACCATTATTTCAGCCAATGCCGATTACGATAAGTACATTAACGGAAAGCTTACTTTTAATGTCTCTCAGGAAAGAGGCTTAAATCTTTTCAGACAACATTGCGAAAGCTGCCATAAAGAACCCTTGTTTACAGACTTTTCTTTTAAAAACAACGGCATAGATACCGCTTTTGCAGACATTGGCAGAGGTAGAATTACGCAAGATTATAATGACTACGGTAAATTTAAAGTACCTACCCTACGTAATATAGAAATGACTTACCCTTATATGCATGACGGTCGGTTTTACAAACTGGAAGATGTGATAGACCATTATTCGGAAGGAGTTAAAGCATCGCACTCCAAAGATGCTTCTGTAAATAACCTACACCTTTCTACACAAGAAAAGAAAGACCTTATCAACTTTTTAAAGACACTCACCGACTATAGTTACATGAGCAATGTAAACTATGCCGAGTAAAAGTTTATAAATTTGCCCATGCAATTAGAAGAAAAACTAAAAGAACTTGGGTTGATTTTACCCCAAGCCACCAAGCCCGGTGGAAACTATGTATCGGTAAATGTAAGAAACAACATTGCCTACGTAGCTATTCAGTTTCCTTTTTTTAACGGTAATATTATGTACAAAGGAAGATTAGGCAACGAACTAACTACCCAAGACGGCTACAAAGCCATGCAATACTGTGCCTTAAATGTGGTGGCGCAAATGCTTTATAAAGTTGGGCTCGAAAATATTGAAGGACTTAACCACATGGACGCCTACTACCAGGCAGCAGATGATTGGGACGAAGCCCCAAAAATAGTGGACGGTGCTTCCGATGTGTTTGTAAACCTGTTGGGCGAAAAAGGCATCCACTCCCGCTCTATATTTGGTGTACACAAGCTACCCAGAAACTTTCCCGTTGGCATACAAACTTCGTTTACACTGGTTTAGCGACTGCTTAGTTTAACCACCGACTTTTCAACAAGCCTTTCCTATCTCAACAAAAGCAAACAGATTTCTCAAAACCAATTAAATAAGCTACCTTTAGGGGTTGTCGATTTAATGTTGCTACATTAAAACCATATAGCAGTACTTCCTTTACAACCATTTTATTTACCCTCTTTAACAACTATTTAACGCATGAAGCTATATATAAAATACATGGTTAGTTTAAGATGCATTATGATGGTAAAAGAAGACTTAAAAAAAATTGGTCTGCAATATTTTATAGTAGACTTGGGAACCGTAGAAGTGCTTGAGAAAATCTCAGAAGAGCAGATAAATAAACTACGGCTAATCTTGTTAGAATCGGGATTGGAGTTGCTAGATAGTAAGAAGAGTATTTTAGTTGAGAAAATAAAAAATCTAATTCTGGAAATGATTCACTTCACCGATGAAGTACCAAAAGTTAATTACTCAGACTATATTAGTGAAAAACTTGGTTATGACTATACCTACTTAGCCAATACTTTTTCCGAAGTAAAAGGTATTACCATTCAGCAGTTTATTATTAAGCATAAAGTTGAAAAGATTAAAGAACTTATTTTATACGATGAACTTAATCTTACCGAAATTTCATACAAGCTTCATTACAGCAGCGTAGCCCATCTATCTAATCAGTTTAAAAAGATAACAGGCCTCACCCCTTCTTTTTACAAAAAACTAAAAGATAAGCGTAAGGGCAATTTAGAAAACCTGTGATTTATGTAACTAAATAGAATTGATGTGTAACATATCCACTCATTAATACCCCATCTTTGTATTGTTCTGAAAATACTTTCATTACATAAACAAAAAACAGATGGAAAATACAGCCAAAACCAATACCAACGAAACAAAAACCAACACTAACGGAGAATTTAAGATGACCGGAGACTGGGCTGCCCAATCAAAAGAACTTAAAGGAAAGTTTTCGCAACTTACTGATTCAGATTTGAAATTTGAACCAGGAAAAGAAAATGATTTGCTTAAAAGAGTGGAAACTCGTTTAAACAAAAAGCGTGATGAGGTGATTAACATCATCAAAAAGGTTCAACCCGCCAAAGCATAATCATTAATCAAGTTGTGGTTTTAAGACGGAAAAGCAGAGACTCAATCACTCTGCTTTTTTATTTTCCGGATTATACCCTTAAAGTGGCATATATGTAACTTATTTAATAAATAGTGTAACACTTTTTAACCCGGGTATGCTCACCTTTACATAACAAGAAATACTAACCAAATAAATTATACTATTATGAAAAAAAGTAACCTCCTCCACTCTTATTATGCAGTAAACAGCGTTGACGGCATAATAATTAAAAAATTAAAAAAAGTAGTAAGCCGATTTGACTTAATCAAAAACTGGTTAACCGATATAATGTTTTCTACACACACCATGTTTAATTTACAATACCACTATGCTAAGTAAGTTAGGTAGATATAAAGTAGGGCAAGTAGTATATGCCAAAACAGACCCTTATATTGCACTAATAGTAAAAAGCTTTTTAAGCCGTATATATTATTGCCAAATAAAAAACGAACCTGATAAAAAAGAACTGGTATATTTTGAAAGAGAACTGCTGGGAAAAATGGTGCCATTAGCTAAAATTAAAGCCGACTAAACTTATCCTCAGAAAGAATAAATTTCCACTTCTCGACAAAAGCAAGTAAATTACGGTAAGTTTGAAAAACTATCGTTTATGAAATTAATTACAGTATTTTTCTTTGCAGCTTCTATTATTTTTATTTCTTGTGAAAAAGACTCTGCACCAGCAAATTGTCCAACAACATCAAAATGTGGTTGTTCCTCATATTCAAAATCAGAATGTGGTTCAAAAAGTTGTTGTAAATGGACAACTGGTCAAGGTTGTGGGTGTAAATAATCTCACCCATTTTGCACCTTTCACCAATCCGTTTGTTCAATGAAGCAATAAGCATTGGTGGCGGAGGCTTTCGCTTTGGTTCAAAGGGCTAACGCTAAGGTAAAGGGGGCTTAGGCTAAGCCCCCTGAGGCAATGTGCTTTGGTCTTTTAGGCTTTCGCTAAGGTTAAAGAGGCAAGCGTTTTGGTCTATTGGGCAATGTACATTGCCCCCCTAAGCTTTCGGTAAGCTTCGGTCGGCTAACGTTTAGTCTAAGGCGACAATCCGTTAGGTTCATTCAACTAACAGTTTGCTAAAATCACCTTACGGCAAGCTTTATTCAACTACTAAAATGTATGATTTAGCTATGTGTAAGCAGATATTGTCTTTTGCATTGGTTCATTCTACAAAAAAAGAAACACCGCCAAGCCATGATAAGCTAAAGCGGTGTTCCCGACCAATTAAAACTACTAAAAAGTAGTGCTACGAACTAGGATTAGGTGTGGTTGGGTCATCGCCCTCTCCACTATCGGCAGATGGACTTCCACCGGGAAATCTATTTGCCAAGTCTTCATAAATGGCATCGGTACCCGGCACATTGCCTTTGTTGGCTTGCTTTACGCTATTGTAAAAAATAAGCGCCTGCTCAAACTCTTCCGTTCCCAGTGCCATTACGGTATCGTCAACGGCTTCTACCAGGGTATTGAGTTCTCGCAAAATGTGTAGCAACTGCTCCCGCAAAGTGTGGTCTTTCTGAAATTCACTTACATTCAGATAAGGCGGCACTAAATTAGGGTGCGCAGTGGCGTACTCCAATGCCTTGTTTACAAACGCCAAACTCTTGTCGCCCAGTTTTAATCCGCCTTTCCGCTCGCTTACGGTAAGGTTAATTAAAAACGGCAACGCAGCTTTAATGGCGTTAATCCTGTTAATAATTTGGTTATAATCACCCGTACTCAGGGTGCTTGAGATATTTGAATAAGGAGCCATGATGTCCCTCCTTTTGTTTTAACTTCACTTGTTGGGCAAAATGAAAACGTTTTACTTGAATTAGTTAACTCTTTAGTAACCCAACGTTTTAATTGGTATACTGCCATAAACGCAGACTAGCCTGCATTTAGTATATGCTTAACAAAAATTAAGAGAGTAAATAGTTAGAAAATAAAAATAACGCCTACTCTTTCCTGCAACAAGCATCTAGCTTGTTGTGGGCTTCTTCGTCTGCCTTTACATCATCGGCATCAAAGCCCATGTTGGCAATAGCTTGGCGTATTTCGTCAGGAGTAATTTTTTTAGGTTTATACACTACGGTAATGATATTGCTTTTATCATCTACATGATAAGATTTAATGCCTTTGTTATAGATAAAGTTGTTTTTAAAAGTAGCATCGCCTGTTTCGCATATCTGAAAATGGCTGCAATAAATATTAGTTTTTACTTGTAGCGTATCTACTTTCTTTTGTGCTTGCACAAAAACAACACTCATTAAAAAACAAACAATGGCAACTACTTTTTTCATAACACTAAAATGATTTAATCAAAGATAAGAATTTAAAAACTTATATCTACCCTTTCATACCCGTGAAAACGGGTATCCATTGGATTAGCTTCGCTGAACTTGTGTTTCCTGCCTTCGCAGGAATGACGCTCTTTTATGGGTTAACGCTCTGATTTAGCAAACTAATCACTAATCAACCAATTACCATTTAACTAGTTAACTATTGCCTTTTGGCTAGTCAACTAATTACTAAATTACCTATCTTAGCCTTATGGAGATAAGTGAATACATTAACAGATTAGATAAAAATACGGAATTAGCCATTGCCTTAGCTAAAAGCTGTACACCCGAACTACTGAACCAAAAGCCAGACACCGGATGGAGCATTGCGCAAGTGTTAGAACACATCTGCATGACGGAACTATCCGTTTGCAAACGCATTAGCAAGCCATCAGAAAAAAGTAACGAAACCGCTACTATTTACGGCAACGAAAAGATGGAAAAAATACTGGTTGGCTACCGTGACAGAAAAGTTGCCGCTCCTGACTTTCTGGAGCCCAAAGGCGATATTACTACTGCTGAAGAATTTGAGAAAGTATTTACCGCCCAACGCAACCGACTGAAAGATGATTTAAACTCCGGTAAATTAGTCATTGACAACCAAGTATATCTTCATCCCAGACTAGGTGAAATGACCATAAGCGATTGGCTTAATTTCTTAATCCACCACACACAACGACACTTGGAGCAGGTTAGGGATTTGAAGAAGGTGTAATAATTATTTTTCTCCTAGTAATTGCTTGGCATTTTCAAGGGCAGCATCGGTAATGGTTTTGCCACTTAGCATTTTTGCCAATTCCTCTACCCTGCTTGCTACCTTAAGTTCAGCAATGTGGGTAGTAGTCTTTTTCTTTTCATGGCTCTTAAATACTTTGTAATGTAAATTACCTTTAGAAGCCACTTGCGGTAAATGTGTAATACAAATTACCTGATGTTTTTTGGCAATATCGGTAATCATATCGCCCATTTTATCGGCAATTTCTCCGCTTACGCCTGTATCTATTTCATCAAATATTAAAGATTGAATACTGTCTTTATGTAAAACAGATTTCAAGCAAAGCATCACTCTAGAGAGCTCACCGCCTGAAGCTATTTTACCTAACGGTTGTAAGCCATAGCCTTCGTTAGCGTTAAATGAAAAGTTAATCTCGTCTATTCCTAATTCGTGCAATTGTTTTGCAGGAGTAATTTCCGTTTTAAAATCAGCTTTAGGCATACCTAACTGACGAATTTTCTTTTTTAGTTCTTCGTCTAGCACCTTGCTTGCTTTCACACGCTTATCTGTCAGTACAGCAGCTATTTTAAGCAACTCCTTCTCTTGGTGCGCAATCTCTTTTTTAAGTGTTGCTAATCGTTCGTCTTTCGTTTCTGCTTCATACAATTTGTCTGAAATAGCTTTTTTAACTTCTAACAACTCAGCGGTATTGGCTGCTTTGTGCTTATGTAATAAGGAGTTAATTAAGTTCAAACGGCTTTCCATTTCCATCAATCGTTGTGGCTCAAACTCAACGCTATCGTTAATCTCTGAAAGCTCCGCTTCAATGTCATTCAACTCTATCTTTACGGATTCTATTCGTTCAATTAGTTTTTCTAAACCACTATGGTGACGAGCCGCATTATTGGTAGCAGAGATAAACTGTTTGATGGATTGTAAAATGTTTTGTTCACCGTCATTTAATAAGCCGTAAGCTTGTGCAATGGCCGATTTAATTTCTTCCGCATGACTCATTACCTTGTAGTCCTCTTCTAGCTGCTGTTCTTCGTTCTCAGTAATCATTGCGCTTTCCAGCTCTTCCAGCTGAAACTTCAGATAGTCAACATCCAGGTTAGCATCATTTGCCTGCTGCTCTATTTCTGCTAATAGTTTTTTGTTGGCGGTATAAGTATTAAACTTAACCGTATAATCATCTAGCTCTTTTAAATCAGCAAAAGCATCTAATACTTTAAACTGAAAGTTGTTTTGTTTAAGCAAGGTATTTTCATGCTGAGAGTGAATGTCAATAAGCTGCTCTCCTAAGTCTTTTAAAACATTTAAACCAACAGGCGTATCATTTACAAATGCTCTTGACTTTCCGCTGGGTAATATCTCTCTTCTGATAAAAATAATTTTATCCCAGTCTAAATCATTCTCTTTAAAAAAGGGTTTTAAAATGTTATCGGTAGTAAACTCCCCTTCAATAATGCATTTCGATTGTTCATCAGCCATAGCTGACAAGTCGGCTCTTTGTCCAAGTATTAAAGATAAAGCACCCAACAAGATAGACTTTCCTGCTCCGGTTTCTCCTGTTATAATGGTAAGGTTTTTATCAAAGCGGATATCAAGCTGCTCAATTAGTACATAGTTGGTAATTGAAAGGCGTTGAAGCATATCCTAGTTTTCGAGAATTTGAGCGTACTTTTTGGTGTTTCCAGGGTCAATCCGGTTTAAGAGATTGACGACATTATTCTTTTCTGTTGGTGTGGCTTCTTTAAATAAATTAACTATTTCATCTGCTTTGGAATAGAAAAACAATTGCAGCTGATACGAACCCGGCTTTTGATTATACACATCGGTAAGTAAGTTCAAGGTATTTGCAATATGCTCTCTTGATTTAACTAAATCTTTTTGCATGTTATCAAAGCCAATTCTGTGGTACTCATAATAAAGCGTTCTTATAGGTTCAAAAACATTGTTTAAAGTGTTTTCAACCACCCAATATCTATTAGAAAAGTCACCAAACGATTTCCAGCCCGGCTCACTGGCGCTTTGCGCATTGTTTGCAATCTGCTGAGCCTTTTTAAAATAAGGCGTTCCGCCATATAATGAAAAAGAATCATAATCTAACCCGATAATATAATAGGCATAATAGGCTAAAACAGATGTAAGGTTTGAAATATGGGCATTTTCAGAAAAATCAAGTGGGTCGAACTCCACAAACTCCCAGTCCATGTCTTTATCCACTCGGTTTAGTAAAGTAGAATAATAAGAAGTTCCGTAAACAGGTCTTCTGCTTTGAACATTAAGTGTTCCTTTAAATCTGGTAGATGAAGTTCTCTCGGTAACATTAAACGTGAAGTTGCATTCAATTCTTTCTTCAGGAGCAAACTTATCTTCCGTCCATTTACGTGAATTCATAAACTCAAAAATGGCTTTTTCCATTACCTCAAACACCCTTCTTTCAGAACCTTCCACCTGATCTGCGTTAACAGAAACCGTGCAATTAAGTTCTTGACCTACAAGCGATTGATATGAGTTAATTAAAGTGAAAAATAAAGCGAATAATGTAAGCCTAGCGTTCATTAAAAATTCCGGTTAATTTAATCAAAATATCTTCAGCAACTTGTTGCTTTGATTTCAACACAAATTTCTCAATTTTATTGTTTTTATCAATTATAGTTATCTTATTTGTTTCAACATCAAAACCCGCTCCTTTATCTTTTAAAGAGTTAAGCACTATAAAATCAAGGTTCTTAGACTTTAGCTTTTCGAAAGCGTGTTGTTCTTCATTCTCTGTTTCAAGTGCAAAACCAATGAGTATTTGATTTGTTGTTTTATTTTCTCCCAGATACTTAAGAATATCCATTGTTTTAGATAATTCCAAGTTAAATTCAACTTCTTTCTTCTTAATTTTCTCTGCGGCAACTTGTTTTGGTGTGTAATCAGCCACAGCGGCAGCCATTATAATAACGTCAGCATCTTTTTGAAGGGCTTTCACCGCTTGAAACATCTCAGCAGCTGAAACAACATCATTTCTAGTATAGTTGTATTTTGATTCTACCTTACTTGGTCCGCATATTAGTGTAACCTCTGCGCCTAATTCATAAGCCTTGTCGGCAATGGCAACTCCCATCTTACCTGAAGAATTGTTGCCGATAAATCTCACAGGGTCAATTGCCTCATGAGTTGGGCCGGCAGTTACCACTATTTTCTTTCCCTTTAAAACTCCCTTATCAAACTTGGTTTGAATATACTCAAACAAAGCTTCAGGTTCCTGCATTCTCCCTTCTCCACTCAGCCCACTAGCTAACTCTCCACTTTCAGGATTTAATATTTCAACTCCGCTTTCTTTAAGTTTATTAATGTTTTCTTGTGTAGATGGGTGTTTCCACATATCCAAATCCATTGCGGGAGCAACTGCCACATCACATCTGGCAGAAAGGTAAGTAGCCAGCAGTAAATTATCTGCCTGACCATTAGCTATTTTAGCAATTGTATTGGCTGTTGCGGGAGCTATCAAAAGTAAATCAGCCCACAAACCAAGTTCAACATGATTGTTCCACTCTCCTGTTTTCTCATTAAAAAAGTCAGAGTAAACAGGATTTTTAGATAACACAGATAATGTGAGGGGTGTTATAAAAGAAGAAGCAGAAGCGGTCATTATAACTTTCACTTCTGCTCCATTTTTTATCAGTAATCTTACTAATAAAGGTATTTTGTACGCTGCTATGCCGGCTGTTATGCCAATTAAAATTTTCTTTCCTTGCAGCATCACCAGAGATTTAATCTCTTACTGTTCGGTAGTTGTTTCAGGGTCTCTGAAGTAAATTTTACCGTCCAAATACTCTTGAATAGCAACTGAAGGAGGTTTAGGTAAACCTTCATAAAACTTAGAAACCTCTATTTGTTCTCTGTTTTCAAAAATCTCATCCAAATTATCGTTAGCCGATGCAAACTCAGTTAATTTTTGATTTAACTCTTCTTTCAGCATTTTATTAATTTGGTTAGCTCTTTTTGACATCACTAAAACAGATTTGTAAACATTACCTGTTTCGTTATCCAGCTCATGGGTATTTCTGGTAACAATTGACGTTTGAGCGTTTGTTTTTCTAAAGTTCATAACTTATAATTAATTTATTTTTTTAGCGTCTTCACGCATTTTTATTGAATTTTCGAATATGTTTTCAGCTTCTTTTAGCATGGTACTATTCGGAAAAACGTCCACAAAATTATAATAAGCATCGATAGTATACTCAATTCTTTCCAACTTTTTTTTCTGAATACTGTTTTTAGCCAACAAATACTGCGATTTTAAGCTTAAGAAAGTTACCTCTTCAATTTTATCAGAATCAGGAAAATCTTTGATAAAGTTTTCTACAGAAACCATTGTTGCTCTATAATCTTCAATTTTAAAGTATTGTTTTAAAATTAAATAACTCTTCAACTCAAGCTTTTTAACTAAACTATTTACTAAAATATTGCAGGTATCGTTTTTAGTGCTTTTAGGATATGAATTCATAAAAAGTCTGAATTCTTCTAATGCACGATGTGTAGGTGTTTGGTCTAGCGTAGCCGTTGGAACTTGCTTGTAATAACATAATGCACTCATAAAAAGACATTCTTCGGCATATTCACTTTGAGGAAAAGTTTTGGTAAACTTTTTAAAGTAATATCCGGCCAAAATGTAATCATATAACTTGTAGTGGTTATATGCATACAAATAATTGATTTCTTCTGCTTTTCCTGAACCTCTGTAAAGCGATACCAGCTCTTCAAATAAAGGCAATGAACGGGAATAATCTTCATCTTCATAGTAAGAAACGGCTGCCTGATACTTCAAGTCCATATCTCCGCCTTTAAGCAGCTTTTGGTAATCGCTACAGGCAGAGATAATAATTAATAGTAAAAAATAGACAAATACTTTTTTCATACAAAGGCTGCAAAGGTAGTATTTCTTATCAAATTAGTGTTTATAACTAGATTGTTTGAAATTTATTATGAGCAAAAAAACATTACTTTTGTCGGATATTTAATTTAAAATCACATTTATGACTGATTTATTTGAAAAAATCAAACAAAGAAAGAGTCCGCTAGGACAATATTCATCTAAGGCGCATGGTTATTTTACGTTTCCAAAACTTGAGGGACAGTTAGCCAGCCGAATGATGTTTAGAGGGAAAGAAAGATTACAGTGGAGTTTAAACAACTACTTAGGCTTAGGAAATCATCCTGACATTAGAAAGGTAGATGCTGAAGCTGCTACTGAATGGGGTTTGGCTTATCCAATGGGTGCAAGAATGATGAGTGGAAACACGAAATTTCACGAGCAATTAGAAGCAGAATTAGCAACTTTTGTAGGGAAGCAGGATGCTATCCTACTAAATTACGGTTATCAAGGGATGGTTTCGGCAATTGACTGTTTAGTGGATAGAAATGATGTAATTGTTTATGATGGTGAATCTCACGCATGTATAATAGATGGTGTTAGACTTCATCAAGGTAAACGATTTGTTTATCAGCACAACAATATTGAAAATCTTGAAAAGCAACTTGAAAGAGCAACAAAATTAGTTACACAAACAGGTGGTGCGATTCTTGTCATTACCGAAGGAGTTTTTGGAATGTCCGGTAATCAAGGAAAACTTAAAGAAATTGTTGATCTTAAGAAAAAATATACTTTCAGGCTGTTTGTTGATGATGCACATGGAATTGGAGTAATGGGTAAAACTGGTGCAGGAACAGGTGAACATCAAGGATGTAATGACGGAATTGATGTGTATTTTGGAACTTTCGCTAAAGCATTTGCAAGTATTGGAGGTTTTATAGCTGCCGAAGAACATATCATAATGCATATGCGATATAATATTCGTTCTCAAATTTTTGCTAAATCATTACCTATGCCTTTGGTAATAGGAGCATTGAAACGTTTGGATATGATAAGAAGTATGCCTGAATTAAGAGAAAGTATGTGGAATATTGCTAATGCTCTTCAGAAAGGATTGAAAGAAAATAACTTTAATTTAGGTACATCTGACACACAAGTAACTCCGGTATTTTTAAAAGGAGGTGTTGGAGAAGCTTCTAACTTAGTGTATGATTTAAGAGAAAATAAAAATCTTTTCTGTTCAATTGTTGCTTATCCTGTAGTACCTAAAGATGTTATTATGCTAAGATTAATTCCTACAAACATGCATACATTAGAAGATGTGAAATATACTGTTGAATGTTTTGCAGAAATTAAAGCTAATCTAGAAGCTGGAGAATATCAAAAAGAAATTATAGCAGCCGGAGGGTTTTAAATATATTTTAAAGACCAATTACAAGCCACATTAATTGTGGCTTTTTTATTTATAAATTGTCATATAAATTGATGATATTTACACTTCAATAAAATTAAGTGAAAGCAACACTATCAGTTTTATTATTCATACTAATCAACCTAAGCCTTTATTCGCAAGAAAGAGGAAGCAAGTTTTATGTTTTATGGGGATACAATAGAGCTATGTTTTCTCCTTCTAATATTCACTTCAAAGGAGAAAATGTTGATTTCACACTTTTAAAAGTAAAAGCGAAAGACCGACCAACTCCCTTCGATTTATCCACCTATATTAATCCACAAACGATGTGGATTCCACAATACAACTATAGAATTGGATATCATATAAACAATAAATTTGCTGTTTCTGTTGGTACTGATCACATGAAATATGTTGTGAATCAAAACCAAGACGTAAAGTTTAAGGGTGATATTTTATTAAATAATTCCAGAAGGCATTCTGAAGGTGGCGAAGTAATTTCTATCACTCCTGATTTTTTGGAGTTTGAACATACTGATGGCTTTAACTACATTAATACCCAACTCGAACGAACTTATATTGTTCATAAATTTTCAGATAACTTTTCTTTTAATTTTAAAATTGCTCCCGGAATTGGCGTTATGATTCCTAGAACCAACGCAAAACTAATGGGATACGAAAGAAGTGATAAATTTCACTTTGCAGGCTTGGGAGCTTCTGTCGCATTAACTCCACACTTCCAATTTTTTAAACACTTTTTCATTCAATCAGAATGGAAAACCGGCTACGTAAATATGTTTGATGTAATAGTTAATGAAAATGTAAAAGCAAGGCACAATGTATTTTTTGAACAATACAATATTTCTTTAGGAGCTTCATTTAAAATAGTAAGAAAAAACAAGGCATGATACTTTCAATACAACTTAAAAGATATGTTATGAAATATTTATTTCTACCTCTAATACTACTAAGCGTTTCTTCATTCTCACAAAATGATTATTGGCAGCAGAAGGCAGACTATGAAATGGAAATAGATATGGATGTTAAAACACATATTTATAAAGGAAAACAAAAAATAACCTATACCAATAATTCACCCGACACCTTAAAGAAAGTTTACTATCATTTATATTTTAACGCCTTTCAGCCGGAAAGCATGATGGACGTGAGGTCAAGAAACTTACCTGACCCTGACGAAAGAGTTGGCGATAGAATTTCGAAATTAAAAGATGACGAAACGGGATACCAAAAAATATTAAGCTTAACTCAAGATGGAAAAAAATTGGAATTTGAAGAGCATGAAACCATTCTAAAAGTAACATTAGCTGAACCAATTCTGCCCGGAAAAACAGTTGTTTTTGAATTAACAAATGAGGCAAGAATACCTTTACAAATTAGAAGGTGCGGTAGAAATAACAAAGAAGGAATTGATTACTCTTTTAGTCAATGGTATCCAAAGTTATGTGAATACGATAAAGACGGCTGGCACCCAAACCCTTACATAGCTAGAGAATTTTATGGTGTCTGGGGAAATTTTGATGTTAAAATATCTATTGACTCCAGTTACATTTTAGGAGCCACAGGTGTTCTACAAAACCCTGAAGAAATTGGAAAAGGTTATGGGAAAAAAACTTCGGCAACTAACTCACAAAAACTAACTTGGCATTTTAAAGCTGAAAACGTTCACGACTTTATGTGGGCAGCTGATCCGGACTACACTCATACTACCAGACAAGTTGAAAATGGTCCATTATTACATTTTCTATATCAGGCTTCAGAAGACACGAAAGCCTGGAAAGAACTGCCTGAATACACCGAAAAACTATTTATTTGGGCAAGTGAAAATTTTGGAAAATATCCTTATCCGGTTTATTCTGTTATACAAGGTGGTGACGGTGGAATGGAATATCCTATGGCTACGCTTATAACAGGTAAAAGAGGAAAAGGAAGTCTAGTTGGCGTTACTGTGCACGAAGCGTTTCATAGTTGGTATCAATGTTTATTAGCTACCGATGAAGCTCAATATCCCTGGATGGATGAAGGATTTACAACTTATGCCAGCAACAGAGCAATGCAATATCTTTTCAATACCGATAAAGATAATGCACAAGAAAGCAGCTATTTATCGTATGCTAAACTTGCAGCCAGTGGCTTAATGGAGCCAATTTGTACTCACGCTGACCATTATAATACAAATTTTGCGTATGGAGTCGGCTCCTACTCTATGGGCTCAATATTTTTACATCAATTAAGTTATGTAATTGGTCAAGAGGCCTTAGATAATACGTTAAAAAAATACTTTAATGAATGGGCCTTTAAACATCCACACCCAAGAGATTTTATAAGAATAGCTGAAAAAGTGAGTGATATGGAATTAGATTGGTATTTAGCGTATTGGACTCAATCAACTAAACACCTTGACTATGCTGTAAAATCGGTTGATAAAAACAAAAAAGGAACCACCATTGAGTTAGAAAGAAAAGGTGATATGATTATGCCTGTTGATGTTAAGATTGAATATGTTAACGGAAATATAGAATACTACTCAATTCCTTTATCTATAATGTACAATCACAAAAATGATGAGTATAATGAGAAAGAAGTAAAACCACTGGAAGCCTGGAAATGGGTAAACCCAATTTACAGTTTTGATATAGACGTAAAAAACAAAGAAATAAAAAGTGTAGAAATAGACCCTTTAGGTAAATCAGCAGACTTAAACCTAGATAACAATAAATTCAGTGTCAACTAGAGTGGTCCGCAATAATAACCCAATCATCATTAATTTTTTTCCAAATAATAGTTGAGTAGCCTGATAAGGTATCGCTTTTTCGAAATAAGTTCCAGTTGCCAATCATCATAGCCGATTCTTCACTTAAAGGTTCAACTATTTTAATATCAAACCTTAGCTTCCCCATTAACTCCTTGCTAGGATATGATTTTTTGTAATTATTTAATGTCCGATCCCACCCCATTTGCAATCCATTTTTCCCAATAAATTTTAAGCTATCAGACTTCCAATACGTCTGCATAAAGCATTCTATATCGTGATTATTCCAGCAGTCTTCTTGTAGTCGTATTTTTTCTTCCAGCTTTTGCTCGTCAAATGAATTAGTTGTACAAGCAATCAAACAAAAGAGAATACCGTATAAAGGTATTCTCTTAACAATTAGAGTCTTTTTATTCATTAAAATTGATGATAATTACTTCTGACCACTAATTTTTTAGTTAACTGTTCTTCACCATTTTGAAGAACAATTAAATAAACTCCACTTTGTAATTGACTTTCAAAATTGAATTTTTCAGTAGCACTTCCATTAGAGGTATTTATCTCCTTACGCATAATTTTCTTACCAAGTAAATCAACAATCTTAACGGTAGTCATCTTTTTATCATTCACTCCGGCAATATCAATAGTGAAATTAGTTCCGTTATTCGGATTAGGGAAAATTGATAAATTTATATCCTCAGCTAAAACATGTGGTTCTTCACTGTTTTCATCACCACCAGATATTCTAAATGAATTAGGAGTAGTAATTTGGCAAACTGGTCCATAAGAAGTATATACTCCACCCACCTCTGCTCTGACTCTAACATCATAAGTTGTGTTTAATTGAATTCCTGGGACATTATTAACATAAACAAACCTCCATTGATAATTACGTGTCATAACTTGATTGAAGCCCAAACCAGTGTTTACAAACTCGTATTGATATCTAGTAGCATTTGGAACCTGATCACAAAGAATGTAATTAGAAAAACTTGACATAACTATTCCACAATCACTATTAACTAATTTAGTTGTTAAACCTCCTGCAGGAGTAGTAACTTGACAAACTGAACCGTAAGAAGTATAAACTCCACCAACTTTAGCTCTAACTCTTACATCGTAAGTAATACCATCCAAAATACCAGGGACATTATTAACATACAAAAACCTATATGCACTTGGTCTTACAATAGTTTGGTTATAGCCTAGACCAGTATTTACAAATTCATACTCATACTCTGTTGCATCTGCATAGTAATCACACATAATATAGTTTGTGTAGCTAGTCATAACTATACCACAATCAGAAGATCTAAGTTGAGTAGATTGGCTAACGGAAGGAGTTGTTACCTGACAAACCGTACCATATGAACCATATATACCACCCACTTTTGCTCTAACTCTAACATCATATGTTGTCCCACTTAGTATTCCGGGTACATCTTTAATATAAAGAAATCTCCATTGATAATTTCTAGTTATAGTTTGATTAAAACCTAGACCAACATTACTTATTTCATATTCATACTCTGTAGCGCTAGGAACATAATCACAAATAATATAGGTAGTATAATCTGGTAAAGTTATCCCACAGTGAGCATTAATTAATTTTGTTGTACCGCAATTATTCACAGTAATATAGTTAGTTTGAAGCAAGGTATCCGAACCATTGACATTCGTTGCGATTAGCTGTACATTATATGTTCCAGGACTATTGTAAGTAATCGTTGGATTTTGTGAAGTTGAACTTGACGGTATTCCGCCAGGGAACAACCATGTCCAGCCGGTTGGGGTATTTGTACTTAAATCTGTAAAACTAACTGTATTTCCGGCACATAATGTAGTTGGTGTACCTGAGAAATTAGCAACAGGAGCTGAACCACAAGTATTAACAGTAATGTAATTAGTCTGTAATAAGGTATCAGAACCATTAGCATTAGTTGCAATCAACTGTACATTATATGTGCCTGGAGTGTTGTAAGTAATCGTTGGATTTTGTGAAGTAGAACTAGATGGTGTTCCGCCTGGGAACGACCATATCCAGCCAGTTGGTGTATTGGCACTTAAATCAGTAAAGCTTACCGTACTTCCGGCACATAGAGTTGTCGGTGTTCCCAAAAAATTTGTTACAGGTGCCGGGCAAGAATTTACAGTAATATAGTTAGTTTGAAGTAAAGTATCTGAACCATTAGCATTAGTTGCGATTAGCTGTACATTATATGTTCCAGGACTATTGTATGTAATCGTTGGGTTTTGTGATGTTGAACTAGATGGTGTTCCGCCAGGGAATGACCATGTCCAGCCAGTCGGTGCATTGGTACTTAAATCAGTAAAGCTTACCGTACTTCCGGCACACAGAGTAGTTGGTGTTCCTGAAAAATTAGCAACAGGCGGACTAGCTAAAGGAATAACTGTTGTATAAAGCCCTCTTCCATGAGTTGCTGCCACAATTGTCCTATCAGAGCTCCTGTATTGCAACATATCTGTTCTAACATTTGCAAGACCTGAGTTAGTTGGCGACCAATCTACTGAACCTGCAGTTAAATCAGTTGTTGACCAAACACCCACTTCAGTAGCAAGAAAAACCTGAGTATAATCAAAGGGATTATACATTGCCCATCTAACAGGCATATTTGGTAAGTTACCTTCTTTATTTGTCCATGAACTTCCTCCATTGGTAGTTTCCCAAACAGATACCACTCCATAGTTTGATAAAGTTACTAGTAGTTGTTGCTCACTGGCTCCTATTGCAATACAAGAAATATTACCAGCTGGAATTCCGCTACCAATATTAGTAATAGTAGGAGAACCTCCTTGTGCATTAGAAACTTTATAAACATCTCCCGCATCAGTTCCCACAAAAACAGTAGAATTACCTGCTGTTGAGTAGGGAGAAGCGGTGATATGAGAAACATCATCTGAAGAAGTAGCTATAGTTACTGTTCCTGATGTTGCTGAGCCAAAAGGACTGGTAATTCTTTTTAGCCTCAATGAAGAACCGTTTGCGAAACCTGAATAGTAAATATCTTCTTTATCATCATAATCAGATGGGTTAATGAACAAACCTGTAGTTTGGTCATTACTAATTTGCGCTGTACCAGACGACCAGTTGTTCGTTGTTCTATAAACTACATTATATACATATTGACTAATTTGATTATTCCCGTTTGACTGATCAATATGACAAAACGCCCCATCACCACCAGTTACTTCACTTGTAGAATTTATCCCAGCAGATGTAAATTTATGTGTCCCATTGTCTTGAGCACCGGCTAACATATTATTTGAACCGGAAGTACCATTAATTGCAGCTGCGTAAAACTGAGTAACATTATAACCATTATTACGTGCAGAAATAGTTGGCATCCCTGCATTTGCATTGCTTGAGTATGATACCCCTCCATCATGACCAAATATTATTTCTGTACTTGAACCGGGCTTATATACTGCTGCATGTTGGTCAGCATGAACCTCTTGAAAACCGAAACCACCATACCAATGCGACACCTGAGACCAAGAAGAGCCTCCATTTGTTGATTTAAATAAATCGATACCTCCCACAAACAGTGTGTTTGAATTATTAGGATCTACATCAACAGATAAATCATACCATGCTTGCCCTCTAGTAAAATCTCCTGCAGGAATACCTGTGTCCGCATCATTAGGCAAAGCTAAAGTTGACCATGTAACTCCTTTGTCCGTAGATTTGTATATTCCTTGTATAGAAGTTCCGCTACTTTGCACTAGTGCATAAACTACATTTGCATCACTTGGGGCACAACCAATTTCAATTCTGGCTATACCTGAAGTTGGAAATCCACTTCCACCTGTATTTCTTTTTGTCCATGTAGTACCATTTGTTGAAGTATATATTCCATCTGTAGAAAATATCCCCATGGCAGCATATAAAGTTCCGTCTGCGCCAATTTCAATATCTGCAGCTCTGTTAGTTGAAGCTCCAACTCCTGACCCCAATACTTTAGTCCAAGATGAACCACCGTTTGTTGATCGTATTATTCCACTACCATTAGTAGATGCATAAACATCTCCATTACTCGCCACAACAATTTTAGTTATATATGAATAAACAGAAGTTGAGGATAGGTGAGACCATGAAGCTCCTCCGTTTGTACTTTTCCATATTCCACCACCGGCAACGGCATCTACGTTATAAAAACCCTCTCCCGTTCCTGCATAAAAAGTAGTGGTGGTTGTAGGATCATAAGCTATAGTTGTAACAGCTAAGTTATCCCAAAAATCATTAATAGGAGTCCATTGAGTAGAACTACTTGTAATATTTGTATTTCTCCACAATCCACCAGCAACTCCACCAGCAAAAACCGTTCGACCGGTTCCATCATTTGGATCCCATATCAAGGCTCTTGTTCTTCCACCAAAGTTATTAGGACCTCTTTCTGTCCAGGTGATTCCGGGTATTGCTGTTTTATTTTGCTGAACAAGTAAATCTGTCTTTTTATGTGCAATAATTAATGCGTCTTTCGGAACATAACCCAATGCAGGGTCTAATGTTTGTAATACATTTAACTCATTAGCCAAATCTGGTCTATCCTTCTTTGGAATAGCCTTTAATTCCTCCTCAGTGTAATGAGGTCTATTTTTGTACTCGTGATTTTTTAAAAACTCTCTATACTCTTCCTTTTTTTGTTGATTGTATAAATCAGAGTGTTGAGCAAATAAACTAGTGGCTAAAAAAATAACCGCAAGACTAGCAGTGTAGATTTTTTTCATAAAGTGGATTTTGATGAAATTTAATTATGTTTTGTGAGTCGAAAAAATAATTTCGACAATCACAGCAATACTTACGACAAAACTTAAAAAAGGTTATACTAATTTTTTAACAAAACATCTTCTTCTTTTATGTTGAATGTGTTCGTAATTTTTCCAGTTAGATATAGCGCTGGTATTAGTTTCAAAAATACCGGTAGTTTCAATATACTTCATCCCCTTACTAATCATTACATTTTGGAGTTCCGCCATTAAAATTACGGCTGCACCTGTTGCCTGATGTTCGGTTTTCACTCCGGTAAGCATTTGATCCATGGTATCGTTATTTTTTGCAGCTCTGGCCTGCAGAATATACCAAAAGCCAAACGGAAAGAGTTTTCCACCTGCTTTTTTCATCGCTTTTGAAAGACTGGGCAACCCAATAACAAAACCTATAATTTCATCTTTCATCTTTACCAATTTCACAAACTCAGGGTTCAATAGCTTAATATATTTCTCACGATAGTAAGCTATCATTTCGTCTGAAAACTTGGTAACAAAAGGTAAGTCATCAAAAGAATCATTCAATATTTGAAAAATAGTATTTGTGTATGGCAATAATTCCGATGTTTTAGTAAAATGCATTACATCAATTCCATAACGTTTGGCAATTAGTTTTGCACCTCTGCCTGCTTTATTTACAGCTGTTTCTCCTATTGTTAGTCTAAACTCTAGCCAATCAATTTCCTTTTCATAACCAAAGCTTTCTATCATATCCTTATAATACGAATGATGGTAAACAGAGGCTATAGACTGAAGATGATCAAATCCTTCAATCAACATTCCTTGTGTATCTAAGTTAGAAAATCCTAATGGACCATGAACTTCGGTCATTCCTTGTTCTTTCAGCCAGTTTTCAGCAGTAGCAAGCAACTCAGATAAAACATTTTTATCCTCTATAAATTCTAAACGAGATATTCTGCCAATTTTTTTTCCAACTTTTTCGATGTAGGGTTTATTTATAATTGCCCCTATCCTACCCACACATTTATTTCCGTCAAAAGCTAGCCAAAATTTTGCATCACAAAACTTGAATGCAGGGTTGGTAGAAGTTTGTAATGATTTTACTTCATCTACCTTCATTGGCGGAACCCAATTGGAGCTTCCTTTATATAACTGAAATTGAAAATCAACAAACTGCTTACAATCTTCTTTGGTTATTACTTCTCTTATTGTAATTGACATTTAATACTTTTTAATCGATGCTAAGATAATAGAAATGTTGGACTTTATCTGAGTAATTACAAACTCCTGAAAACAAAAAATTAACATAAGTTTAACTATACTAACCACTTGAAAAAAGAAAAAAATGCAAAGTGAATGCTTAAGTTTGTAAATAAATTTAAGATGATATGAAAAAAATAACCTATACAATTGCTATTGCCTTAGCAAGTTTAACCCTTGCTTTTAAAACAGACCATACCAATACTATTTCTGTTAATACAGAATTAAGCTCTATTGAATGGACAGGAAAAAAAGTTACCGGTGAACATACAGGAAATATTAAAATTAAGTCTGGGTCACTTATTATGGATCATGGACTACTTTCAAGTGGAAGTTTTGTAATTGATATGACTAGCATTACATGCACTGATTTAAAAGGCGGAAGTGCTGACAAATTAGTTGGTCATTTAAAATCGAAAGATTTTTTTGATGTAGAAAATCATACTACCGCTACTTTTAAAATTGAAAGCGCCAACTTTATTGAGCCAAAAGAAAACAATGGTAACAACTACCAAATTACAGGTAAACTTACTATTAAAGGCATTGAAAGTGAGTTGAGCTTTCCTGCAAAAGTGGAAGTAAAAGATGGAGCTGTTGCTGCTTATGCCATTGCAGAAGTTGACAGAACCAAGCATGATATTAAATACGGCTCAGCCAGTTTTATTGACGGTATTGGCGACAAAGCTATTGACGATAACTTTACACTTAAGATTAAGATAGCTGCAAAATAAAGTCTCGATTACTACCATAAAAAAAGCCCGAACGATGTTCGGGCTTTTTAGTATCTGTTTGTTTACTAGCTATCAATTTTAGCGTATTTTGCATTCTTCTCAATAAACTCTCTTCTTGGTGGTACATCATCCCCCATTAACATTGAAAAAATTCTATCCGCTTCTGCTGCGCTATCAATCGTTACCTGACGTAATGTTCTATGCTGGGGATCCATGGTTGTTGCCCAAAGCTGTTCAGCGTTCATCTCTCCCAAACCTTTATATCGTTGAACGGTAACACTACTCTCTTTACCTGCTCCTTTCATTTCCTCTAACATTTTATCACGCTCTTCATCATTCCAGCAATATCTTTGGTCTTTTCCTTTCTTTAATAAATATAAAGGAGGAGTAGCAATGTAAACATATCCATTCTCTACCAACTCCTTCATGTGTCGGAAATAGAACGTTAAAATCAAGGTCTCAATGTGACTACCATCTACATCGGCATCACACATAATGATGATTTTGTGGTATCTTAGGTTTTCTAGGTTCAGCGCTTTTGCATCTTCTTCTGTGCCAACTCTAACACCAAGTGCTGTGTACATATTTTTAATCTCTTCGTTTTCAAAGATCTTGTGATGCATCGCTTTTTCAACATTCAAAATTTTACCTCTTAATGGTAATATCGCCTGGAATCTTCTATCTCTTCCTTGCTTAGCCGTTCCGCCCGCAGAATCTCCCTCAACCAGGTAAATTTCACATTGTGCAGGGTCTTTTTCAGAACAATCGGCTAATTTTCCCGGAAGACCTGTAGAAGTAAGCACATTTTTTCGTTGCACCATTTCTCTTGCCTTTCTGGCAGCGTGACGAGCCTGTGCCGCAAGAATTACTTTTTGAACGATTTGTTTCGCATCATTAGGATGTTCCTCTAAGTAATTAGTAAGCATTTCACTTACGGCCTGACTCACGGGAGCCTGAACATCACTGTTTCCTAATTTTGTTTTAGTTTGTCCTTCAAATTGTGGCTCAGCAACTTTTACAGAAATTACGGCTGTCAACCCTTCTCTAAAGTCATCACCGGCAATATCAAACTTTACTTTTGAAAGCAAACCTGATTCATCTGCATATTTCTTTAGGGTTGTGGTTAAACCTCTTCTAAACCCGGATAAATGCGTTCCACCTTCATGTGTATTGATATTATTCACATAAGAATGAATATTCTCATTGAATGAGGAGTTGTAAAGCATTGCCACTTCTATCGGCATTCCAAACTTATCACTCTCTAAATAAATTACATCTTGAATAAGCGGCTCTCTGTTTCCGTCTAAAAACTTAACAAATTCAGATAGTCCAAGTTCAGAGTGAAATTCATTTACAATATTGTTGCCCTCTTCGTCTTTCTCTCTTTTGTCTTCCAGAATAATTCTAATCCCTTTATTAAGGAAAGAAAGCTCACGCATTCTGTTGGCTAAGGTTTCGTAATTATAAACCACACTATTAAATATAGTGCTATCAGGCTTAAAAGTAACTTCCGTTCCTGTTTCCTCCGATTCCCAGTCGCCAACTGTTTTTACATCGTATAATGCTTTTCCTCTTTCGTATTCTTGTTGCCAAATTTTTCCTTCACGCTTAACGGTTGCAATAAGGTGCTCAGAAAGTGCATTTACACAAGATACCCCAACACCATGCAAACCACCGGAAACCTTGTAAGAGTCTTTATCAAATTTACCACCGGCACCAATTTTAGTCATTACCACCTCTAGGGCAGACTTTCCTTCTTTTTTGTGCATTCCTACCGGAATACCTCTACCGTCATCTTTTACGGTTACGGAGTTATCTTCATTAATGGATACATATATATTACTGCAATAACCCGCTAAGGCTTCATCTATGGAGTTATCAACAACTTCATATACTAAATGATGTAAACCTCTAACACCTACATCACCAATATACATGGATGGTCGCATTCTTACGTGCTCCATTCCTTCTAACGACTGGATACTATCTGCTGAATATAAATTTTTCTCGCTCATTATTTGCTATTTTTTTAAGGCACACAAATATAAGTATTCGCTACCTTAAAAAGCGAGTGTTTGGCTAGTAAAATCAATGGGTTTTAAACATGATATTAACAGTTTTTTTAACTGCCGCTTTTTCAGTTGTTTACAACTGAAAAAGAAATAAAATTAAGTAGTTATAGACTGATATAGCCTTACCCATTAAGACACTTGTACGTTAGAAAAAATTTAACTGCTTCATATTTCAACATATATAACTTTAACTGAACAAGATTGCCTGTTGAACCATAAAAGTGATACACCTCCCATCTCATAGCAACATCATCAGAAGCCATAACTTCATTATTGTTAAAATGTATATTCACCATACAACTATCTAATCCAAAGTAAATTAAATCTTCTTTAAGTTGTGATATTTTTTGCGACAAATCAAATGCGCTATAAATCCTATTAAAAGGTCTATTAGGGTCATTATTAAATAAAAATAGTTTTAAATTTTCATGACCTTTTAGAGTAGTATAATTATCTGCTTCATAAGATACCTTTATACTCATTTCATTTAAGTATAAAATATACTTTGTCAGCAAGAATTTAACAGAGTCATTCTCAACACTCTTATCTTCTAGTATTTTTCTCCACTCTTCATCTACTAAGAAGTTTAAATTTTCGATATAGGTCTTTGTAGCATCTCTGTCAACATTTGGCTGTTCACATGAGAGTAACACAAAACAAAGTAAAATATGAAATACATTTATAATTTTCATCCTTTAGAATTTAAGATAATGCAGAACTTAAAACACATTTTATTTTTTCTGAAACAACACAAAAATATTTCCGGGTGGTGAAGGAACAATTTTTTCTATTAACCAAACTAACCAATTGGGTAGTTTCTCTCTTAAAAAAAGAGTGTGGTATCTGCCCAGCAATAGTTTATACATTTTCTTTTTATAAATAGGTTTAAAGCCGTTTTGTTGAGCAAAATCAAGCATTTCACTTAGCGTAAAACCTGCCGCATAAGCGGTTGATTTAAAACGGCTGACATGATAGGCATCCACCCACAAAAAATAACCACCACTTTGTAAGGAATGATGTATGTTTTTTAACGCCTGATGAATTTCGTTTTCCTCTTTTAAAAACATAAACACCGTAAGTGCCGAAATAAAATTAGCCTTGGCATAACTTAAGTCATCTTTTACCATGTCTTTTATCTGGTAATCCATTCCGGGATTTCTTTTTTTAGCAATGGCTAATCTCTCGGCAGATAAATCAATGCCATATACCTTAGCTGAATCATCGGTAATGGAAGCGTAAAATTCTGTCCATGTTCCGTGCCCGCAACCAACATCTAAAAAATTAAATTGAGCTACATTATCTCCTCTTTTCCGAATAACATTAAAGGCTTCGTAAAAACACTTTAGAAGTTGGTTGTAGCCATAAAATCCACAAGTATTTACAAAGGAATACCTATCGGCATAGATGTCTCTTTGCGATGAATTATACTTTTCTTTGACTACGCTTTTATAGCTGTCCATCACAAATTGGTCTTGACTTTTTCCCAAGGTTTTATTTGCCAAATAATTGTAGCAGTAGCCAAATGATTGCCTGCTTTATCGCTAATAGTTATTTCATCCTTTACGTCCATAACGTCATCTATTCTTTCTGAAAGAAAATTAGCAGGCTTATTCACTTTTGCCACTGCATCCATCTTAGCCTGATAAAAATACTCCACCGCAATAGATTTCATGATTAAGCGATACTTTTTTACATCTAACCGATATAATATAGAAAGCCCAGAAGCGTATTCGGCAACGGTTGCCAAGCCACAGGCATGAATACCTTTTATATGATTGAAGTTCTTTTTTTTATAAGGAATTGTGGTTGTAAACTCTCCTTTATTAATCGCTGACACTTTAATGTTATGCCGCTTATTAAACGGAACAACAAAGCCCAATAAAAAATTAAGTTTCCATAAATGAAAACTACTCTTTTCCGCCTGATTAATTAGGTAAACTAAATCCAAAATTAATTTTCAAGGATTTTGGCAATATTCGGTTTAAAGTAAAGACTGCCTTTCAATACTTTTCCGTCTTCTCTATAAATGGGTTTGCCGTTTTCATCCAACTTACTCATATTGCTTGCTTGTATTTCTTTAAATACTTCTTCTATTTTATCCTGTAAACCATGCTTTAAAATGGTACCGCATAAAATATATAATATGTCGCCCAGAGCATCTGCTATTTCAACTATGTTTCCTTCTTTGCATGCTTCCAGGTATTCTTCGTTTTCTTCTTTTAACAGATTATACCTAAGCATAAAATCAGTTTCAGAAAGCTTTGCCTTTAATTCACTGGCATTTTCAATTCCGAAAGCATTATGAAAATCCTTTACCATATCAATGGTGTCTTTTAATTTTAGTTCGCTCATTGCAATAAATTTTTCATAAAAATAATTTTACTAAATCGGATAACACAACTTAATTGTTAACATTTTTTAACAGCAGCTAAAACACTTAGCCATCCTATTCTTCATACATTTGTGTAACTAAAATTTAAGCATGGAAGAAAATCAAAATTTAAATCAACCAGTCTCTACTTCGGAAACTACTCAAAGTTCCGGTAATTTTGATATCAGAGCGATAAACGAAAAAATTGAACGTGAAAGTGCATTTGTAAATGTACTAAAAATGGAAATGGACAAAGTCATCATTGGGCAAAAGCACATGGTGGAACGTTTATTAATTGGGCTTTTAGCTAATGGCCATATTTTATTGGAAGGTGTTCCCGGCTTAGCAAAAACACTTGCCATTAACTCACTTGCCAAAGCCATTAACGGTGACTTTAGCAGAATTCAGTTTACTCCTGACCTTCTCCCTGCCGACCTTGTGGGCACCATGATTTACAATCAAAAACAAGAATCGTTTATTGTAAAAAAAGGACCTATTTTCGCCAACTTTATTTTAGCGGATGAGATTAACAGAGCTCCCGCAAAAGTACAAAGTGCACTTTTGGAGGCAATGCAAGAAAGACAAATTACCATTGGTGAAACCACACACAAATTGCCTGAACCTTTTTTAGTGCTGGCCACTCAAAACCCAGTTGAACAAGAAGGAACTTATCCGCTTCCGGAAGCACAAGTTGACCGTTTTCTGTTAAAAGTTGTGTTGGGCTACCCTAAAAAAGAAGAAGAAAAAATCATCATCCGAAAAAACATCTCTAAAGAAGGTTTTGCTAAAATCAATCAGGTAATTAAGCCCGAAGATATTATTAAAGCAAGAGAGACGGTTAAAGAAGTTTACATGGATGAAAAAATTGAGCAATACATTGTAGATATTGTATTTGCTACAAGAAATCCGGAGGACTATAAACTTGGACAATACGCTCAACTTATAAGTTTTGGCGCTTCACCAAGAGCAAGTATTAGTTTGGCATTAGCCGCAAAAGCTTATGCTTTTATTAAGAGAAGAGGTTATGTAATTCCTGAAGATGTGAGAGCTGTCTGCCATGATGTGCTGCGTCATAGAATTGGATTGAGTTATGAAGCAGAAGCCGAAAACATTACTACCGAAGAAATTATCAATGGAATTTTAAATGCAGTTGAAGTTCCATAATAGTTAGGCAAAGTAGAAGAAGGAAAAAGTGGAAGCTAGAAACACATCAGAAATATTAAAGAAGGTTCGGAAAATCGAAATCAAGACGAAAGGCTTGAGTAATCAGATTTTTGCCGGACACTACCACTCCGCTTTTAAAGGAAGAGGAATGGCATTTTCTGAAGTGAGAGAATATCAAATTGGAGATGAAATAAGAACTATTGACTGGAATGTTACTGCCAGATTTAACCATCCATTTGTAAAAGTATTTGAAGAAGAAAGAGAGTTAACCGTAATGCTTTTGGTTGACATTAGTAATTCTCAGGCTTTTGGTAGTCAAAATGATTTTAAACAAAACATCATCACAGAAATTTCTGCTGTCTTGGCTTTTTCAGCTATTAATAACAATGATAAGGTTGGCGTAATTTTCTTTACCGATAAAGTTGAAAAGTTTATTCCGCCTAAAAAAGGAAGAAGCCACATTTTAATGATTATTCGTGAGTTATTAGAATTCAAACCGGAGAATAAAAAAACCAATGTAAACGAAGCCATACGGTATTTTAATAATGTAATTAAAAAGAGAAGCACCGCTTTTTTAATCTCTGACTTTATTGATACCTCCAACTTTGAATCATCTTTAAAAATTGCCAATAAAAAACATGATTTAATAGCTCTTAGAGTTTACGATAAAAGAGAAATGGATATTCCACCGCTAGGCTTGGTAAGGTTTTTAGACCCTGAAACCGGAAAATATACTTGGATAAATACATCCAGTAAAAAAGTGCGTGATGATTTTAAAATAAATGCCTTAAAAAAAGAAGCAGAACTGGTAAATACATTTAGAAAGTCCGGTGTAGATTATGTTCCCATTGCCACACATCAATCATATATAAAACCCTTAATGGGATTGTTTAAAAGAAGAGAAGGAAGATAATGTTCAAACAACTTGGTTTATACATATTACTTTCAATCGTTTCATTGAGTATGTTTGCTCAAGAAAAAAAGGTAGAAGTTTACCTTGATTCCAATTCCATTAAAATAGGTGAGCAAACTAAAATTACGGTTAGGGCTTTTGCGCCAAGTGCCAGCAAAATCATATTACCCCTTTTCTCCGACACCATAACTAAAGAGATTGAAGTACTTAGTCTTGCTGACCAAGACACCTCTTTTGAAGGAGCACAGCTTGAAAACAAAATGATTTCGGAAACCTATATCATCACTTCGTTTGACAGCGGTTTTTTTGTTATTCCTCCACAAGCTTTTATGATTGATGATGACACCGTATTCTCAGAACCTATACTGCTAACCGTAAATACTGTTTCGGTAGATACTGCTGAAGCCATTAAAGAAATAAAAGACGTTATTGAGGTAGAATACACCCTGCTTGATAAAATTAAAGACAACTGGCACTACATCGCTTTAGGAATAGCGGTATTAGGCTTAATCGCATTTTTGGTTTACTTCTTTTTCTTTAGAAAAAAACCTGTTGAAGAAAAACCAGTTATTGTAAAAACTATTCCTGCTCACGAAGAAGCATTGACTGCCTTAAACAAAATTAAATCGGAAAAATTATGGCAAAACAATAAAACCAAAGAGTATTATAGTGCCATTACAGATGTATTAAGAATTTACATTGAAAGAAGATTCCATGTTCCTGCTATGGAACAAACCTCTGATGAAATTCAAGCTTCGTTCCGACATGTAAATATCAGTTTAGATTTAAAAGAAAAGCTTCATGCCAACTTTAAATTGGCCGATTTAGTGAAGTTCGCCAAAGAAAAGCCGCTCCAATATGAAAACGAAAAGATAATTGAGGATGCCATACAGTTTGTAAAAGCAACCATTCCTGTTCAACCAAAAACTACGAAAGAAGATGAAGTGGTTGAATAACATAGAATGGGCAAATCCAGAATTTTTCTGGTTATTATTGATTATACCATTGATAATAGGCTGGTATATTTTGAGAAGAAACAGATGGAAGGGAGAAATTCCTTTTTCTCAAACCTCTAACTTTTCACAAAAGCAATTTAACTGGTATAACATTCTTGTTCATATTCCTTTTGCGTTAAGGTTGATAGCGCTAAGCGGAATTATTGTTGCTTTAGCACGCCCACAATCTTCACTTAGCTGGCAAGACGTAACTACTGAAGGAATTGATATCGTAATTGCGTTAGATGTTTCCGGTTCAATGCTTGCCGAAGATTTTTCACCTAACCGATTGGAAGCTTCTAAAGAAGTGGCCATGGAGTTTATTTCTGAACGGCCAAGCGATAGAATTGGCTTGGTAGTTTATGGTGGTGAAAGCTTTACACAATGCCCGTTAACTACAGACCATGATGTAATCATTAACCTTTTTAAAGGAATCAAGCATGGTATTATAGAAGACGGTACAGCTATAGGCATGGGATTAGCCACAGCAGTGAACAGACTAAGAGAAAGTGATGCAAAAAGTAGAGTCGTTATTTTATTAACGGATGGAGAAAACAACAAAGGCTCTATCCCGCCCATTACTGCTGCCGAAATAGCAAGAGAGTTTGACGTGAGAGTGTACACTATTGGTGTGGGAACGATTGGCGAAGCTCCCTACCCTGTTCAAACCATGTTTGGTATAAAAAGACAAATGCAAGAAGTAAGAATTGATGAGAAAACTCTTCAAGAAATTGCAAGCATGACTGATGGAAAATACTTTAGAGCTACCGACAATAAAAAGCTTGCTCAAATTTATCAAGAGATTGACCAGATGGAGAAAGCTAAAATTCAAGTAACTGAATATAAAAAGAAGAGTGAGGAGTTTTTCCCTTTTGCAATTATTGCCAGTTTAGTTTTAGTGTTTGAGTTTTTGTTTTCAAAATTGATTTTAAAAGGTGTTTTATAAATGATGCGATTTCAATACATAGAATTTATGTGGTTGTTGTGGATAATTCCCATCATTATACTTACTTATATCCTTTTAAATGCATGGAGGAGAAAGCGTCTAAAAGAATGGGGAGACAAAAAGCTTACTGACCAACTTACCAAAACCATTTCAAGACCTAAAAGAAATTTAAAAATTGTTCTTTTCTCTCTTGGGTTATGTTCGTTAATTCTTGCTTTATGTAATTTACAATTTGGCTCAAAATCAGAAGAAGTAAAAAAGCAAGGAATTGATATTGTTGTTGCTTTAGATGTTTCAAACAGTATGACTGCCGAAGATTTAGCTCCCAATAGATTAGAAGCTGCCAAAAGAAGTATTTCGCAATTGATAGATAAGCTCAGAAGCGACAGAATTGGTATTGTTTTATTTGCAGGACAGTCTTACGTTCAACTTCCTATTACTACAGATTATGCAGCAGCTAAATTATTTACCGGTACAATAGACACTAAAATTATTCCAACTCAAGGAACCGCCATTGGTGATGCTATTGAAACATCTGTTGGTTGTTTTGACCCTGAAAGTCCAACTAAAAAAGCCATTATTGTTATTACAGATGGTGAAAATCATGAAGACAATGCAGTTAGTGCAGCCGAAAAAGCGAAAGAAGCAGGCATCAATGTGTATTGTATTGGTATTGGTTCAGAAAACGGAGCTCCTATTCCCATTTACCAAAACGGAATTCAGCAAGGTTTTAGAAAAGCACCGGATGGCAGCACCATTATGACAAAATTAAATGAGCAAATGCTTTTAGAAATTGCCCTGGCAGGAAACGGAACCTACATACGTTCTACCAATGCCGGAACAGGTATTAAAGATATCATGAATGAATTGGATAAATTAGAAAAAACTGAATTTGGTTCTACTGTTTTTACAGATTACGAAGACCGTTTTCAAATTTTTCTGATTATTGCACTACTTTTATTTGTTGCAGATGCACTAATATCTGAAAGAAGAAACTTTAGATTTTCATCAATTGACTTATTTGGAGAAAAGAAATGAAAAGAGTTTTAGTCATATTGCTTTTATTAATCGTTCAACTGGGCTTTTCTCAAGAAGAAAAGAAAGCGCAGATAAAAGATGGTAATACAGCCTACCGAAAAGAGAACTATGTAGAAGCAGAAAACAAATACAAGGAAGCTTTATCAGGCACAAGCGATGATAAAAAGATAAGTAACTTTAATTTAGGCAATGCTTATTACAAACAAGGTCGCTATGAAGAAGCTGCAACACAATTTGAGGCAGCCGCTGCCATGACAGATGATAAAAAAGCCAAAGCACAGTCTTATCATAACCTTGGCAACTCCTATTTAAAAGATAAAAAGTATGAAAAAAGTATTGAAGCCTACAAAAATTCACTAAGATTAAACCCTGAAGACGGAGACACTAGGTATAATTTAGCCTACGCCAAAAAAATGCTTCAGCAACAACAGCAAGAACAAAATAAAGATCAGAATAAAGACCAAAATAAGGACAATCAAGAGAAAAAAGACGAAGAGCAAGAAAAGAAAGACGAGAATAAAGAAGAAAACAAAGACAAAGAAGAAGAGAAAAAAGAACAAGAAAAAGAACAAAACAAAGATGGAGAAGGTGAAGAAAACAAAGATAAACAAGAGCAACAGCCCAAGCCTAACCAACTATCTAAAGAAGACGCTAAGCGTTTGTTAGACGCCTTGAATAATGAAGAAAAAAATGTGCAAGAGAAGTTGCAAGGACAAAAAGTAAAAGCTAAAAAAGTAGAAATAGAAAAACCATGGTAGTTTTAGTGATTAGCTAATTAGTAAAATGGATAAATAGTAGAAAAGTGAATTTAGATAAGTACATATATCGTTTTCCAAGAGCAGTAGCTTTATTTGCTTTCTGTTTTCTATGTTTTAGTGCTTTTTCACAAAACGCTACATTTACCGCTAAAGCTCCGTCAAGTGTTGCGGTAGGGCAAAAATTTGAAATTAAGTTTACCACTAACGCTAGTAATGTTAGCAGTTTCAAAGGACCGGCATTAGATGTATTCTCGGTGTTATCCGGCCCTAATCAATCACGTAGTGTACAAATCATTAATGGCTCCATGACTTCAGAAGTGTCATTAAGTTATATTTTGGCAGCACAAAAAGAAGGAACATTTACCATCCCTCCTGCCAAAGTAATGGCAGATGGAGAAACATTACTTTCTAATGAAGTAACCATAACCGTAACTAAAGGTAGTGGCAACAATTCTTCAAGTGGTAGTAGCGGTGGAAATAACGGTTCGGCTAAATCAAGCTCAGGAACCGATTATTCAAAACATTTATTTCTTTCAACTGCAGCTTCAAAGCGAACAGTTTATGTGGGTGAGCATTTAACTTCCACTTATAAGCTTTACAACAGGGTAAGGTTTACCGGAAGTTCGGTAGAAAAGATGCCTTCTTTAAATGGTTTCTGGAGTCAGGATGTTAAATCACCTTTTGAACAAGTGCAATGGACAACAGAATATGCCAATGGTTTAAACTATGAAGTAGCTGAATTAAAAAAGACAGTGTTATTCGCCCAACGTTCTGGTGAGTTGGTGTTAGACCCACTTGAAATGACTTTTGATGTGCAATTACAATCCAGGAATTTCTTTGATAACTTCTTTGGAAGAACCCAAACCGAAAAGGTAACCATTAAAAGTGCTCCGGTAAAGATTAAAGTGCTTCCACTTCCAGAAAAAGGTAAACCGGATGACTTTAACGGTGCTGTAGGTAGCTTTAACTTTTCTGCAGAAATAGATAAAAACAAAGTAAAAGCCAATGATGCTATTAATTTAAAAGTAAGAGTTACCGGAACAGGTAACTTAAAGCTAATAGAAGAACCTGTTATTACTTTCCCAAGCGATTTTGAGGTGTATGACCCTAAGATTAATGAAGACATAAAAGTAACCGCCTCAGGAGTTAGTGGTTATAGAGAATACGAATACCTGATTATTCCAAGAAGGGCAGGCGATTTTACCATAGACCCACTCACTTTTAGTTATTTTGACCCAAGTAAAAAGCAATACATCTCTCATGAGTCAGGAACATTTGAGATTAAGGTAGAGAAAAACCCAAATGCCAGCGCATCAGGTGTGGTAACCTCAATAGCTGACAAAGAAGACATCAAAGTATTAAACGAAGACATTCGTTATATCATTCCTTCCTTTACACTTCAGTCGGCAGGGAGCAATTTAATAGAAAGTTGGTGGTTTTATTTATTACTATTAGTTCCGGCAGCATTGTTTTTAATTGCATTTATGCTCAGAAATACCATAAGAGAACATTTAACCAATACCGAATTAATCAGCTACAAAAAAGCAAGCCAGTTGGCTAACAAACATTTAAAGAATGCTAAAAAAGAACTAGAAGCAGGCAACAAAACTGAGTTTTACAACTCTTTAATTACAGCTATTTATGGCTACGTTGCTGATAAATTAAAAATTAAAAATGCTTCTTTAACTAAAGATAACTTAAGAGACACCTTAGCTTCTAAAAACATATCCGAAAGTAATATTCAGCAGTTCTTACAAATTATTGATACCTGCGAAATGGCAAGATACGCCCCTGTAGCAGGCAGCAATGAGCAAGAATTATTAAGCAAAACCGAACAAACTATTAAATCTATTGAAAATGAAATATAGTTTTGGTAAAATAGTTTTGATAGTGCTTGCATTATTTTCTTTTGCAACTGCACAAGCAGGGTTGGTGGATAAAGCAGCCAAGCATTACGAAGAAGGGCAATTTGCAGATGCCGAAAAGGTTTACAGAACTTTGCATGAAGACTACCCGCAAAGCTTTGAGGTAAACTATAACTTAGGTAATAGCCTATATAAACAAGGTAAAATTACCGAAGCCATCTTATATTATGAAAAAGCATTAAAGCTGAAACCTAATAACGAAGATGTAAAACACAACTTAAAGCTATCGTATTTGCGCACGGTCGATAAGATTGAACCTCTACCCGATTTGTTCTTAACGGCTTGGGCAAAAGACTTAGCACTTTCAAAATCTACGAAGTATTGGCCCATGTGGAGCATTATATTGGTGTGCGTAGGCTTTTTAATGCTCATCGTTTACCTGTTTATTGTTCAACCAAGACTTAAAAGAATTAACTTCTTTGGAGGCTTGGGATTTATTGCCGTTGGTTTAATTTATTTATGCATTGGCATTTATCAAAATAGCTTGTTAAATGATAATGAAACCGCCATTGTATTTACCCCAACCTTAAACGTAAAAGGTGGCCCTTCAGAATCGGCTACTAAGTTGTTTGTAGTGCACGAAGGCACCAAAGTAGTTATCAAATCTACCCAAGAAGATTGGGTGGAGATAAAGCTCATTAACGGAAATGTGGGCTGGGTAAAACAAGAAAACCTTCAAAATATCTAATATTGAAAGTCCTTTCTACCAATATAGGCAGGTGCGAAACACTGCATTGGAAAGGCAAAACATACGAATCAGGTATTAACAAGCGGCAAGTCAAAGAAGGTATATTTCTTACTTCGCTTGGCGTAAAGGACGACCATATTTCAGAAACCAAAGTACATGGCGGTAAAGAAATGGCCTGTTACCTGTTTAGCCATGAGCACTACCCGCATTGGAAGCTACAATACCCTGATTTAGTTTGGGAATACGGCATGTTTGGTGAGAATCTTACCTTAGAGCAGTTTAATGAAAAGGAAGTGTGCATTGGTGATGTGTACAAGCTGGGCGAAACCCTTATACAGATTTCGGAAGTGCGTATGCCCTGCTATAAGCTGGGCATTAAGTTTGGCAATCAAGGGATAATTAAAGAATTTATCGACTATGGTGTTTCCGGTGCTTACCTAAGAGTGCTGCAAGATGGTATTGTGAAAGAAGGCGACACCCTTAAGCTTCACCAAAAGAGCAAAGATCAAATAAGTATTTGGGATGTAAACCAAATGATTTACGGACATGCTTCAAAACAAATGCTTCAACAATCATTAAAAAGCAATGAGCTCAATGAAAACATAAAAAGAAAGCTAAGAAAACAACTTGGTGATTCGGCTAATTGATGTAAACCGCCTTTACCCTATCTCTTAAATTATAGGCCGATGCCATTACCTCTCCGTAGGCTCCCGTAGTACGAATTGCAATGTAGTTACCTCTCTGAGTATGAGGCATTTTTACCGCCTTACCGAAACAATCACTTGATTCACATATTGGACCTACCACATCATACTTTTCATTAGCTTCTGAAGGGTTGCTGATATTCTCGATATGATGATACGATTGATACAATGCCGGACGAATAAGTTCCGTCATACCTGCATCTACAATGGCAAAATTGGTTTTAACGCCATTCTTAACATAAAGTACTTTGGTTATGAGGCTACCACTCTGCGCTACCAGGCAACGCCCCAGCTCAAAGTGTAACTGCTGATCGGGTAATAGCTTTAAATGCTCGTTAAATATCTTGAAAAAGGTGGCAAAGTCACTTATGGCATTGGTGTCCGGGTTTTCATAATCTACGCCTAGTCCGCCACCCACATTGATGTGCTTTAGCTGCACGTGTTTCTTTACAAAGTACTCCTGTATTTCGTTTACTCTAATACACAAGCCTCTGAATACAGATAAATCGGTGATTTGTGAGCCGATATGGAAGTGAATACCAATTAAGTTGATGTTAGATAGATTGGGTAGCTTTTCCAATAAGTCGTCCATCTCCCACATATTAATGCCAAACTTGTTTTCTTCTAAGCCTGTAGTAATGTAATGATGCGTTTTGGCATTTACATTAGGGTTGATACGCAAAGCTACATCCGCTACCTGACTTCTGCCCTTGGCTATTTCGTTAATTACCTCTAGCTCGGGTAAAGATTCACAGTTAAAGCTAAAAATGTTGTGGTCTAGCGCAATGTTTATCTCCGCATCTGATTTTCCTACGCCTGCAAAGGCAATATTTTTGGACTCAAACCCAATTTCTATAGCCTTTTTTATTTCGTTGCCACTTACACAGTCGGCACCAAAACCTTTCTCCTTTATGATTTGAAGAATTTCGTTATTGGTATTTGCTTTTAAGGCGTAATGCACATGATAACCGTATTTATTACTCTCCGATATGCAAGCGTCTAGCGTGTTGTGCAGCAGCTTTAAATCGTACAGATAAAAAGGTGTAGGTGTGTTTTGTATAATATCTAACGGAAAGTTCATGGACTATGCCGGTTGTTGTAAGTTTTCAAAAATTGCCTTTAAGGCATCGTTTTTATGCTCCGTTTTTACCAGGATGGAGATGTTATGAAAGCTTCCACCGTAAGAAATCATACGGATAGGAATGTTTTCAAGGGCCGAAAAAATTTGTTTGGCGTAGCCTTTGTTTTCGGCAATAAAGTTACCCACCACACAAATAATGCTTAGCCCTTCATCTATTTCTACCATGCCAAATTTTTGCAGCTCTTTGGTAATTTCTTCCAGGTATTTGTTGTTATCTATGGTTAACGATACGGCTACCTCCGAAGTAGTAATCATATCTATAGGCGTTTTGTAGGTTTCAAACACCTCAAACACTTTACGAAGGAAACCATACGCCAATAACATTCGGCCGGACTTAATTTTAACAGCCGTAATGTCATCTTTTGCGGCTACTGCTTTAATGATAGTACCGTTATCGGTTTCTTTATCAGAGATAAGCGTACCGTAAGCATCGGGCTGCATGGTATTTTTTAAACGTACCGGAATGTTTTTAAGCTTAGCGGGTAATACACTGCTCGGGTGCAATATTTTTGCGCCAAAGTAGGCCAACTCTGCTGCCTCATCAAACGATAAATCGGCAATGGGGCGTGTACCTTGCACAATTCTGGGGTCGTTATTGTGCATACCGTCTATATCTGTCCAAATTTGTATTTCATCTGCTTTAATAGCGGCACCAATTAAGGAAGCAGAGTAATCACTTCCTCCTCTTTTAAGATTATCTATCTCGCCATAGGAGTTGCGGCAAATGTAGCCTTGTGTAATAAAGTAGGTAACGTCTTTGTGTTGGGCTAATATATTAGCAAGTTCCGTAGCTATGTAGTTATTATCCGGCTCTTCGTTTTCATCTATACGCATATAATCTAGCGCTGGCAGTAGTATAGAGTTTTTGCCCTGCTCTTTTAAGTAAAAATGAAACAATGCCGTGCTCATTAGTTCACCTTGTGCTAAGATTGCTTTTTCTTCATAGATGGTAAACATATCTTGCGTAAACGAACGGATAAAGGTGAAGTGCGAACCGATGAGTTCTTTGCCGTTGGCTTTGTATTCGTCTGTGGTAAACAGCTCCTCTATTTCGGCAGCGTATTTCTTCTCTAATTTATTGATAACATCATTAGCGGCTTCTATGTTTTTTTGATGCAGATAGCCCGATATTTCTACCAATGTGTTGGTAGTGCCACTCATAGCACTTAGCACCACTATTTTTTGGTTGCCATCGTCTATTAGCTTAGCTACTTCTTTTATACGCTGGGCAGAACCTACTGAGGTACCACCGAATTTTTGAATTATCATAACCCGATTGCTGTTTTTGGGACGGCAAAAATAGGTAAACAAGTTTACTAGACAATAGATTTTCGATTTTCAGCTTGCAGAATTCAGAATTGAGAGTGCAGAATTCAGGGTTCGGAGTGTAAATAGCGTGTGACTGAGTACAGATGGTAGCTCTTGGTGTTTTGACCTCTCCGACTCACTTTCGTTCGTCACCTCTCCTTGTTAAGGAAGTATATCTTGGTAGTTGAGCTTCTTCAACTCTTTTTATTATTTCACTAGTTGTTTAGAAATTTCTAGCTTTCCCTCAGGAGACCATGATGTATAGCTAACTTCTTTACCATTTTTATAGATAGAAACTAAAGCTTTTCGCCTAGGTATGTATATAAAGACAATGTCTTCACCTTGTACTGAATTGCTATTATCAACATAGTATTTTCCATACCACTCTGTCCATTCACCATGCTTAAGCCCATCTTTAAAGCTGCCTTCAAATAAAATGTAATTTCTATAATTGGTATCATATTTTATGTATTTGCCATTTGGCAAGCCATTTTCATACATCTGAACTTCGCTTTTTCTTCCTTCTCTATATTTTATCCATGTTCCAGACTTTTCTCCTACCTCATAACTTCCTTTTATCTTTTCATATACGAATGATGTGCCCATGTTTCTTTTATAGAGAATAAATTTTCCATGTAGGCTATCGTTTTTATATGTAAGTAGCTGCTCTTTTTTACCTTCCACCTTCAATAACCATGTACCTTCCTTCATTCCATTTTTAAAGCCACCCTTTACAAAACCGTAGGGCAATTTCTGCTTAAACTTACCATGCAATACATTGTTTTTATAGGGACAATTAACCTCTATTTTGGTGTTATTATTAAGCATTAAGCTTATTACTGCATTTTTAGCTGATGCAGGCACAAAATCTTTACTTACTAATGACAATTTATGATGTGCCTGAATTGGAGTAAGAGCAATATCTTGTGCTTTAATATCAATTACAATTATTGAAAATATAAAAAATGAGAGGAGTAGTTTTTTCATAGTTTGCTAAATTAGTATTTTGATGCATACTTGATGAAATTCCATAGTCTAATACATGGGTTTGGGATTCTCTTTGCGTTCAGATGACAAGTGTCTGCGTTCAGATGGCAGGTGTCTGCGTTCAGATGACGGGTGTCTGGGTTCAGATGGCAGGTGTCTGCGTTCAGATGACAGGTGTCTGCGATCAGATGACAGGTGTCGGGCTTCAGATGGCAGGTGTCTGCGTTCAGATGACAGGTGTCGGCCTTCAGATGGCGTGTGACTGCGTTCAGATGACAGGTGTCGGCCTTAAGATGGCGTGTGACTGCGTTCAGATGGCAGGTGACTGGGTTCAGATGGAAGGTTACTGCGTTCAACCTCTCCTTCTTAAGGCTACCACCTCCTCCGCCTCAGGCGGATACTCCTCCTAATTTAGGAGGAGAGTTTTTAGGGTTAGTACCTTGAGGAGTTAATATGGTTTTGAAAAGGGTCTTTTAGTTTTCCTTCATAGGGAATTTCTTTTCCTTGTTCATCCCATTCTTTGTATTCTATTACCTTTCCGTTTTCGTAAATAGCTAAGGCTTTTAGCTTGGTGCTTGGTCGCTTTTTAAAGCTATGGTAGCTAGTTTGTCTTGTACCTTCTTGTGTTACAGAGGTAGTAACAAAGCCTTTTTTGCCAACATCTTTATAATTGATAAAATATGCTTCCCACTTGCCTTGCTTTAGGCCTTGTACATATTTTCCTTCTACCAATAGCACCTTTTTGGGGTAAGCAATATTGTATTTTGTATAGGTACCATGTGGTTGATCGTTGGTATAGCTAAGGCTTTCTGTAAATCGTCCTTGCTCGTTTAGTTGCCACACTCCTTCTCGCTTACCGTTTACAAACAGCCCTTTTAACACATAAAAAGTATGGTAATAGGTAAACGGACCATGTAGTAGATTGTTTTTATAGTTGCATACAAAAATGGTATCATGGCTTGATTCGTTTTTTAGGTAGTACACACCGTTTTTTATGCCAGCGGTATCGGGTTGCCAGTAGGTTCTGGGAAAGGCTTTTTGCACTTCTTCGGCAGACATGCCCGGGTTTTGACAAAAAAGGTTTGCAACGCTACTTATAATAAGAGTGAATGTGGCAATGATTTTCATATGATGCGAATTTAGCATTTAGATGCTAAAGTGTTGGGATTGCATAAAGTGATTGTTTTTACCACCTCCTCTGCCTTAGGCGGATACTTCGACAAGCTCAGTACAGACTGCTTGCGATAGAGGGGGTATCCTTAACCAAAAGAATAAAACATTAAAAAATAAATTTCAGTAAATAACCTATTAATGCAGACAACCCATTTACTCCCAACCCAAGTACTATTGACCCCAATAATTTATATA
>Ga0070726_10000338_pt1 | contig 62627 bp, 47 predicted proteins | sample tdAd471_FD_67275 | JGI IMG/M metagenome (GOLD analysis project Ga0070726, IMG submission 67275) | Marine sediment microbial communities from the Atlantic coast under amendment with organic carbon and nitrate - tdAd47.1 | ecosystem: Environmental > Aquatic > Marine > Coastal > Sediment | place...
TCGATTCGCCTGATCCTCAGCCACATTGCCGATTCGATTAACGAAGGCAAGGCGGCCGTTCCGCAGAAAGAAGCGGCGCCCGTGGAAGAGGAACCGAAGGCCGTTCCGAGCATCTGATCGGCACGCTCTGACTCGCTTCGCCCGGCCTCGTTTTCTGGTCGGGCTTCTGAAATTTCTCTGCCGCGACCGGACACGGACGTTCGGCGTGCTGGTTGAAACTGCGGTCCCGCCCCGTGCGAGTTCGACTGCCGTTTCACCTCCCATTCACTCAGTCACTAAAGAAGTAAGGACAGGCCCATGTCAGTCAGTGCCGCAGCCGTGAAGGCACTCCGTGAAAAGACCAATCTGCCGATGATGGACTGCAAGAAAGCCCTCGTCGAAGCAGACGGCAACGAAGAAAAAGCCATTGAAATCCTGCGTGAACAGTTCAAGAAGATTCAGCTCAAGCGTGCCGACAATGCCACGACGGAAGGCACGATCGCCATCCTGATCAACGACGACGCGTCGCAGGCGGCGATGGTTGAAGTTCAGTGTGAATCGGCTCCGGTCGCGACCGGCGAGGATCTGCAGAAGTTCGCAAAGCAGTGCGTTGAGCAGCTGCTGAACGGACCGGGCGCCGCAACGGCGGAAGAACTGCTCAGCCAGCCTGCTCCGGGAGCGGACGGCAAGACGCTGCAGGGCTGCTGGGAAGACATGACGAATCAGATCCGCGAGAAGATCGTCGTCGCTCGCGTTGCTCGTGTTGACGGTCCGGTTCAGGGCTACGTGCATCACGATGGCAAGAAGGGCGTGCTGTTTCAGGCGGAAGGCGATTCCGGCAAGCTCGACGTCCTGCGTGACGTCGCCATGCACATCGCCGCTCTGTCGCCAGCCTGCTGCCATCCCGAGCAGCTGGACCAGGGGGCGGTGGATGCTCAGCGTGCGAGCCTGACGGAATCCGCCAAGGCATCCGGCAAGCCTGACAACATCGTTGAGAAGATCGTCGACGGCCAGATGAAGAAGTTCTACGACGAGCAGGGTGTTCTGACGTTCCAGGCCTTCGCAAAGGACGATTCGAAAACGGTCAGCCAGGCACTCGCCGAAGCCGGCTACACGGCCAAAGGCTTCACCCGCTGGGTGCTCGGTAACTGAACTGCAACCCGGAAACTCACCACACATCCGGGATGAACAGCTGAGAGAACACCGCGAGGGACAGGAGCAACCGCTCCTGTCCCTCGTTTCGTTGAGTCGCTACTCTTCCGCGCGTCGCTGGCCCGATCTCGTCGGTTGTCCGAGAGTTTGATCACGAAGTGATCACAGAGAGTCGCCGGGGGTTGAAGCGCAGCGGAAACCCCCGGTCAGAGAAGAGCTGGCTCTTGCATCCCTTCAGGATGCAATTTTGATCTCAATTCAATCCGGGGGTCTTCGACCCCCGGCTACTTTCTTTGATCTCTTCGGGATCGATTACTCCGATGCGGAACGTCGGAACGGAAATCGTCTTGCAGGAAGGAAGTCGCGATGTCTGAGGCGTCCGTCACCCCCGTTTACAGACGTGTGCTGCTCAAGCTGAGCGGGAACAGTTTCTGCCGAGCTGGCGAGTCCGGCATCACGATGGCCGAAGTGTCGAACGTTTCGGAGCAGATCAAGCGGATTCATGATTCCGGCGTGCAGCTGGCGATCGTCTGTGGCGGCGGCAACATTCTTCGCGGGCGAGACTTTGCGGCCGTCAGCGCGGCAATCAAGGCTCCGACCGCTCACTACATGGGCATGCTGGCGACGGTCGTCAATGGCCTCGCTCTGCAGGACGCTCTGGAAAACGCTGGCGTCCCGACACGTCTGCAGACGGCCATCCGGATGGAAGGCGTCGCCGAACCGTTCATCCGCCGCCGCTGCGTACGGCATCTCGAAAAGGGACGCGTCGTCATTCTCGCCGCTGGAACCGGGGGCCCGTTTGTGACGACCGACACGGCTGCAGCTCTGCGGGCACGCGAGATTGAAGCCGATGTCGTCCTCAAGGCCACGCGTGTCGACGGCGTCTACTCGGACGATCCCGAAAAGAATCCGCACGCCGAACGGTACGCCACGATCTCGTTCCAGGATGTTCTGCGGCACGACCTGAAAGTCATGGACGCTCAGGCGATCCATCACTGCATGGAGCAGAACATTCCGATTGTTGTCTTCAACTATCAGAAGCCGGGCAATCTGGAACGCGTCATCGCGGGGGAAACGATCGGAACCCGCGTCGGCGGCGCTTCGTAAACCGGCAGCGCTCCGATTGAGCCGCGCGGCGTTGTCAGCCAGAATCTGCAAGTCGCGAGTTGTTTGACCCGAAGCCGCAGGCGATGGCGTTTTCCGTGCTTCACCAGAACGCCATCGCCTGCGGCTTCGGGTCAAACGATTGGCCAATATCCAAATCAATGTCCCACAGACTTTGAGGACTCCCAAATGGATCAGGACGAAATTCTTCTCGACGCCGAAGAACGCATGGAAAAGGCGGTCGAGGTCTTTACGAATGACCTTTCCGGGCTGCGTACCGGACGCGCGACGCCGGGGCTCGTCGATTCGATCCGTGTGGACTATTACGGCTCGCAGACGCCGCTGAAGCAGATCGCGAATATCTCCGTGCCCGAACCACAGCAGGTTGTCATCCGCCCGTTCGATAACGGAACGATGAACGACATCATCAAGGCGATTCAGGCCAGCGATGTCGGCCTCGCACCGATGTCCGACGGCCGACTGATCCGCCTGAACGTGCCCGCCCTGTCGACCGAACGTCGTCGCCAGCTCGTTGGACGCATCAAAGAGTTCGCCGAGAAAGCTCGCGTTGCGATCCGCAACATTCGCCGCGACGCGAACAAGCACGCGGACCAGTCGCAGAAGGACAAGATTCTGTCCGAAGACGAACGCGACACCGTCAAGGATGAGGTGCAGAACCTGACCAAGACCTACGAAGGCAAGGTCAACGACGGAGCTGTGGAGAAAGAAAAGCAGATCATGGACGAGTAGCAGCTCGGCTCCGCATCCGGCGTCGTGAAACTTGCGCAGAGTTTCTGTTGTGGGGCACTCGAAGCGGTTGCCGAAAGTCTGCGCGACTTTCGCTACCTGGCACTCGTCGCTTTTCCGCTCTGACTTGACCGATCAGGTAATTCCGTCGTGGAATTTCGGCTGCGGGTTTCGGGCAAGCTGGAGTGGATCGCGGGCCGTCGTTCGGCGTGTTTTGAGTGAACGTTTCGCGGGTTCTGCTGACGATCCGGCCTGTCTCGCGCATACTGCCGCCGGAAGAATCACTCAGGCTCGGATGACCTGACCGCCTCGATCGAATGCGCTCCGCAACCGCCGACCGAAGCCGCAGGGGTCACGAGCCGCCGGGCTTTCGGACGCAGCCGCTGACGGACCGAAGGCCAAACGTCAGAGAGGACGTGTCCGTGTCTCAGCTTCGACTTGCTCTGGTCATTCACAATCATCAGCCCATCGGCAACTTCGACGGCGTGTTCGAGCAGGCCTGGAACGACAGTTACCGGCCCTTCCTCGATCTGCTTGCCGAGTTCCCCGGCCTCGCCCTGACGCTGCACAACTCGGGCAGCCTGCTGGAGTGGCTGGTTGCGCACAAACCGGAGTACCTCGACCAGGTCCGCTCGCTGATCGAACGCGGCCAGATCGAAATCATCGGCGGGCCGTTTTACGAACCGATTCTTGCCAGCATTCCGCGGCGCGACCGCATCGGCCAGATCCAGCAGTACTCGAAGTACCTGGAGCAGCACTTCGGTCAGACGGTCCGCGGCATGTGGGTGCCCGAGCGCGTCTGGGAGCAGTCCTTCGCCAGCGACATCGTCGACGCCGGCATCGAGTACACGGTGCTCGACGATTCCCACTTCCGCAGCGCCGGCCACGCTCCCGAGGAACTGACGTCGTATTTCCTCACCGAGGACGAAGGCCGCGTGCTGAAGCTCTTCCCGGTCTCCGAACCGCTGCGCTACGCGATCCCGTTTCAGGACGTCCATCAGTCGATCGAGATCCTGCGCGGCCTTTACGAAGCGAATCCAAACTCGGTCGCGGTCTTCGGCGACGATGGCGAGAAGTTCGGAACCTGGCCGGAGACCTACAAAACGTGTTACGAAGAAGGCTGGCTGCGGCGGTTCTTCGAGCTGCTGCAGGAGAACGCTGAGTGGCTGAAGGTGTCGACACTGGGCGAGTGCGTCGACAATACGCTGCCCGCCGGTCGGACCTACTTGTCGGATTCCAGCTATCGCGAGATGACCGAATGGGTGTTGCCGGCTGAGCGGCAGAAGATTCTGCTCGGCACGCGGAAGAAGAAAGAGCAGGAAGACCCCGACTGGCCGCAGCTCGCGCCGTTCGTTCGCGGCGGTTTCTGGCGGAACTTCCGCAACAAGTATCCCGAAACGAACGAGATGTATTCGCGGATGCTCGGCATCAGTAACCGGCTGGCTGACCTTGAGCAGCGCGATGCTGATCGCGAATTTGCCGACCAGCTCAGCGAAGCCCGCACCGAACTGTATCGCGGCCAGTGCAACTGCTCGTACTGGCACGGAGCCTTCGGCGGCCTCTACCTGCCGCATCTGCGGCACGCCGTTTATCACCACCTGATCGCGGCGGATTCGATTCTCGAACGCGTCGACCGGCGGCTCTCCGGCGTCGTGCCCGAGTCGGCTCGCGACGACCGCTGGGTCAGTGCCGCCTCCGACGATTTCAATTTCGACGCCCGCAAGGAGCTGCGGCTCGCTGGTGACCGGCTGGTTGCCTATCTCTCACCGGCAAAGGGCGGGCATCTGTACGAACTCGATGTTCGCAGCATTCGCCACAACCTGCTGGCAACACTGAACCGCCGGCCTGAGATTTATCACGAAGCGATCATTCAGGCCGCGAATCCGGACGGCGAACAGAGCGGTCTGAACGCGGCGAGCATTCAGGGCGAAATCAAGTGCAAGCAGGAGGGGCTTGATCAGAAAATCGCTTACGACAACTGGCCGCGCAAGGCACTGGTCGACCACTTCATTCACCCCGGCCTGTCGCTCGAAGACTTCCGGGCCGGCAAGGGACACGTCAGCGATTTTCAGTCCGGCGTTTATCAGACGCGGCTGACGACGTCGCGCGAACGCGTCGAAGCCTGCATGGCTCGCCGGGGGCATCTGGCGGACTACACGATTCAGGTCAGCAAAACGGTCTCGCTGGACGTGGCGAGCAGCGGCACACTGGAAGTTCGGTACGAACTCTCCGAGATGCCCGCCGGCCTGCCGGTGCATTTTGCCATCGAGATCAACCTCGCCGGCCTGCCCGCCGGAGCCGACGACCGCTACTACTACGGCGGCGATGGCCAGCGTCTCGGTCGCCTGGAAACCGAGCAGAGTCTCGACCACGTCGAACGCATCGGCCTTGTCGACGAGTGGCTCGGCATCGACGTCGGCCTCGACCTCTCAAAGCCCGGCGGCATCTGGACGTTCCCGATCGAAACCGTCAGCCAGTCCGAAGGCGGTTTCGAGATGGTCCACCAGTCCTGCTGCGTCGTCCCGCACTGGGAGTTTGAAGTTCCCGAAGACGGTAAGTGGTCCGTCGAGCTGAAACTCGCCGTCGACACCTCAGCTGCCCAGGCCCGGCAGCTCGCCGAAGCCGCCGGTGTTTCGCATTGAGCCATCGCGATGCCGGATTGTCTGTAGCCACGTTCGCCAGAACGTGGAGTGCGATTCCTGGAACGACTTCGATCCACGCTCTGGCGAGCGTAGCTACGAGACGCTTTCGCGAGGCGTCTCATCCGGAATGATCGCGATCGCTCGGCACCAGCCGGCGCTGGCGGACTTGATCTTCACCGGCAGGCACGAGACCCAGAAGCCGTGTGAAACCGGGATCTCGTCGAGGTTGGCGAGCTTCTCGATCTGGCAGTATTCGCTGGTGATGCCTGCGAAGTGGGCCGGCCAGATGTGGCGACCGTCGCCGGTACGCTGGAAGTCGGCGACCATGTTCGCGAAGGGGCGGTCGATCGTGTACGCGTCGATGCCGATCACCTTGACGCCCTGTTCGACCAGCCACAGCGTGCCGTCGCGACCGAGCCCCGGCTGCTGGAAGTACTCTTTCGAGTCGATCCGCTGGTCGGCTCCCGTCTGCAGCAGCACGATGTCGCGCGGCTTGAGTTCGTAGTCGATCTTTGCGAGTGCCTGCTGCAGTTCGTCGATCGTGATCTCGTCGCCTGCTGCCAGATGCCGCATGTCGAGCCGCACACCGGGCGCGAAGCACCAGTCGAGTGGTACTTCGTCGATCTTCTTTGCCGGCTCGCCGCCGGACGTCGGGCCGTAGTGGTACGGCGCGTCGACGTGAGTCCCCGTGTGCGTGATCATGTGCACGTCCTCGATCGCCCAGCCTTTTCCGTCCGACCAGAGCAGGTCATCCGGAGTCACGCCGAAGAACTGCTGCATCTGCGCGAGCCCCTCGCCGGAGTGCTCGACATAATGAATCGTGCCCGGAAATGGTTCGCTGACGGCGTTGTTTTCAAGCGGCACACTGAGGTCGATCAGCCGACAACCCTGAAACATCGAATGCCTTTCCATGAGGTTTCCGCGTGACGAATCGCGACGCAAATAACTGCCCCGTTGAAGGCGACGGCGCGACAGCGACACTGGAATGGAGCCGCTGGCCGGAAGTCTGGCTGTTCGGTGTCTTCAGTGCAGCCGACATCGCGCTGACGTATGTCCTGATCGGTTACCACGGTCACGTTGAGGGCAACCCGATCGCCGCTTGGTTCGTCGAGGGTTGGGGCCTGAAGGGAATGATCTGGTTTAAGGCTGGGATGATTGCCGTCGTGCTGACAGCCTGTCATTTCGTGCTGCCGCATCGCCCGGTTGCCGCGCGGTCAATCATGCGTCTTGGAGTTCTGGCCGCCTTTGCCGTCGTCGCCTACAGCGTCGGCCTGCTGCTGAAGTCTGCCTGAATCCGTCGGCGAGTTTCTCCGAAACTCGCAGCGAAACAGAGGCGACGACTTTCGTCCGTGGCAACCCGGAAAGCAGCTGGCAGTTTACGCTGCGTTGTTTCAGGTTTCAGAGAAACCTGACGACAGCTCACGCAGAGTCACCGCCTGAACCGCCGGGCGATCGATCTCGCCGCTTCGCGAATCGCAGCCGGCCTTCGTTGACTCGCTTGAGAACGAAGTACCACATCGAACCGACGACGAGGCCGCAGACTCCGAACGCCAGCCAGGCATAGCGAACCAGCCGCGCCTGCAGCTGGTTGACCGGCCGCAGGACTGACGCCACGCGTTCCTGAACCACTGCCGTCCAGCCGGTTTCACCGATCGGAGTAAACGCGGCCAGCCACTCGCCACCAGAAGCGTCCGGGTCGATCACGCTCAGCGGATCGCGATAAGCATCCAGCCGGATGCTGCCGGTGGGGGACTCAGCAAGCAACGTTGCCGTCTGGTCGTCAACTTTCAGCTGTGCTGACGAGTGATCCGCGACAGCCCGCTCCAGCACTTCATCGCTGGCAAAGCGGGAATGGTCGAGCACGCGGCCGTTCCGACTGTCGACGAGCGCGATCGTTCGCGCGACGCTTTCCGGCCCCGCAATGCTGAACTCGTACTGTGAGAGCAGCTGCCCGAGGTGTGTCGTCCTCGCCAGCACGCCAATGACTTCAGTCTGCTCGACATTCCAGACCGGCACGGACAACGCGACCATCGTGCGGTGCGTTGCCTCACTGACGAACGCAATCGAAATGTGCGGCTCGCGAAGCGGTGAAACCGTCTCGGGTGTCTCACCTTTTCTGAACTGCTGATTCAGGCCGTGAAAGTAGTCGCGCCACGAGTAGTCTTCGTCGAACGTGACGGGATCGTGCGGGCTGCGCCAGCGTTGCCGGCCTCCGGCGTCGGTGAAAAACCAGCTGACGTCGAGTTCCCGCAGGCGTTCCCTTCGCCGGTCATCAACTTTGCCGCGGGTTTCGTCGAGAAGCTGCAGCAGCTGCGAGCGATCCGACCAGTCCGACTGCTCTGCCGATTCAATCGCCTGTCGCAGGCGGTCCGAGTCCGCGACGTCAACGAGTTCATCGAGCCGGTCCTGCAGTTCGCGGTCGATGCTCCGCGCGAGAATCCCAACTGACAGAACGTCGCTCTCGAGCGCCCGCGATGTCAGATTTTCTTCGGCAGTCCGCACCGCACTGTTCATCGCGTTCGTCGCGAAGAAAAACATGGCCAGCAGAATCACGCCCGGCCCGATGCCGCCCAGCGCGACGAGCGGGCGATTGCGCCGCCGCCGCTCATGCAGTTTCAACGCGTCGAGAACCTGCTGCGCATTCGAATAACGATGCTCGGCATTGACCCGCAGGCAGCGATCAACAATGTCGGCCAGTCCGCGACGGTCGACACCCTGCACGCGATGGTGCTCCCTGGGAGCCGGCCCGCTGGCCACGATCTCGCGGTACGTTTCCAGCCGCTGTTCGAGCGACTCGGTTTTTCCGAGCCGGTCAATCACCTCGTTCGACCGGAACGGCGGTTTGCCGACGAGCATGAAATACAGCAGCGCGCCCAGCGAGTAGACATCCCATCGCGCGTCCGGAACCGCCTTCAGATCCGCCTGCTCGGGCGGCATGTAAAACATCGTGCCCAGCGACGAACTGGCCTCGTCCAGCAGCCGCGACTGTCCGAAGTCACACAGCTTGGGTTCGAGCGTCGAATCCAGCAGAACGTTGGCCGGCTTGAGATCGCAGTGCAGGATTCCCCGACCGTGCGCATAGACCAGTGCCTGACAGACGGCACGCACCGTGCGGACCGCGTCGTCCGCAGACAGCGGCCCGTTCTGCCGGATGTACTCTTCGAGCGATCCGCCAGCCAGATATTCCATCACGAAGTACGGAGGGTCGTGCTGCCAGCCGACATCCAGCAGATGCACGATGTTTCGTGACGCGTCCAGCAGCGCGAGCTTTTCGACTTCGCGATTGAGCTGCGTCCAGTCGAGACCGCGCCGGTTCGCGTACAGCTTGACGGCAACCCGCTTGCTGGTCCGCTCATCGCGAGCCAGCCAGACCTCGCCGTAAGCCCCTTCACCAAGCAGCTCGAACAGTTCGTATCCCGGCACGCGCGGCAGCCGGCCCGCCGGACGCTCGCTCAATCGCCGAGTTGCTTCAAGCTGCTCGGGCGTCTGAACCGGCGTTCGGTCGAGATTGCTGTTCGGCGTCCTGGTCACATCGTTCATCAGCTTGCTGGCTCAGCAGTTCGCGGCAGGGTTACGCCTGCGGCTCCGTCATGCGGTAGGGATCGAGCGCTTCGTTCAGCGTGTCTTCCGGCAGGATCTCCTGCTCGATGCACAACTCACGAATAGTCCTGCCGCTCTGGAAGGCTTCCTTCGCGAGCGCCGCGGCCTTCATGTAACCAATCAGCGGGTTGAGACTGGTGCACATTGACAGGCTCTTTTCGACAGCGGTTTCACAGGCATCTTCGTTCGCTTCGAGATCGTCGATGCACAGATCGGCGAAGGCGTTCGCCGAATTTGTGAGCAGCAGGATGCTCTCCAGCGTCGTCTGTCCCATGAGCGGCATCATGATGTTGAGCTGAAACTGCCCACCGGTCGCGCCACACATCGTGATGGTCTGGTCGTTGCCGATCACGCGAGTCATCGCCTGCATCATGCTTTCGCACATGACCGGGTTGACCTTGCCAGGCATGATCGAACTGCCGGGCTGCAGATCAGGGACCTTCACTTCGTAGAAACCGCAACGCGGTCCGGACCCCAGCCAGCGGATATTGTTCGAGACATTGAACAGCGACGTCGCGATCGCCTTCAGCTCACCGTGCGCTTCCACGAGGCCGTCGCGCTGGGCATTGGCCTCAAAATGATTGACCGCCTCGACAAACGGGATGTCGAGTTCCGCTGCGAGGACCGCCGCGACGCGGCCTCCGAATTCGGGGTGCGTATTCAGGCCCGATCCAACCGCCGTGCCTCCGACCGGCAGCTCCAGCACAGCTTCAAGTGCTCGCTGAGCGCGACCGACTGACAGTTCAAGCTGCCTGGCAAATCCGCCGAACTCCTGGCCCAGCCGCAGTGGCGTGGCATCGGCCAGGTGCGTCCGCCCGATCTTGATCACCTGATCCCACGCCTGTGCTTTGTCCGCCAGCGACGCCTGCAGCCTGCTCAGCGCTGGAATCAGCTCCTGTTTGATCGTCGTCGCCACAGCGACATGAATCGCCGTTGGAAACGTGTCGTTGGTGCTCTGCCCCATGTTGACATGATCGTTCGGATGAATCGGCTTCTCTTCCTCGAAGCGGTCCCCGCCGAAGATCTCGATCGCGCGGTTCGAGATAACCTCGTTCGCATTCATGTTGCTCGACGTGCCCGAGCCGGTCTGAAAGACGTCGATCGGAAACTGGTCGTCGAGCTTGCCCGCGGCGACTTCTTTCGCGGCCGACAGCAATGCCGCAACCTGCCCGTCATTCAGCGGGTTCTTGCCCGAGCCGGTCAGTTTGCCGAGATCCCGGTTGGCAATCCCACACGCAAACTTCACCTCGCCGATGGCGTGAATGAGTTGCGGTGGCAGCGTCCAGCCGGAGATCGGAAAGTTGCCGACCGCTCGCTGAGTCTGCGCTCCGTAGTAAGCCTGGGCCGGAACCTGGACGTCTCCCATCGAATCTTTTTCAACACGAAACTCGGACATTGTCGACGCCTCCGTGTGATGAAGATGCGCGGCCCACGGCGAAGCGGCACTGCGGAATGACCAGCCTACTGCAGCAGACTCTTCGCCACGACGTCGCGGGCTTTATCGAAGAACGGCTGCCATTCGATCGCCGGCGTGCCATCTCGCAGACAGTTACGAACGGCCTGCAGCGTGTTCAGGGCCATGTGCGGGCAGCGGTTGCAGGCACAGGTTTCGCCGGTTGAGGTCATGATGCCCGGCACGGGAACGAACTTGTGCTGCGGAGCCGATTTTTCCAGCGGGTGGATCATGTTCGCCTCGGTGGCGACCAGGTACGTGTGCGGCTCGGCAATCGCCATGACGTGTTTGCGGATCGCTTCAGTGCCGCCGATGAAGTCCGCGTGTTCGAGAATGCTGTGCGGGCACTCGGGATGCGCGACGACTTCGCTGCCGGGGTTGTTGCGCTTCGCGCGGAGCAGATCCTGCACGCTGAAGATCTCGTGAACCATGCACGAACCCGGCCAGAGGATCATCTTTCGACCCGTCACTTCGGACAGATACCGACCGAGATGCTGATCCGGGACGAACAGGATTTCCTTGTCGGCGGGCACGCGTTCGACGATCTCGCGCGCGTTGCCGCTCGTCACGATCCAGTCGACGAGCGATTTCACGGCGGCCGACGTGTTGATGTAGGCAACGGTCTCGAAGTCGTGGCCCTCTGCCCGCAGTTCTTCCTGATACTTTTTGAGTGCTTCCGGCTGACAGCTTTCGGCCAGTGAGCAGCCGGCGTTGAGGTCCGGAATCAGAACCGTCTTCTCCGGGTTCAGCATCTTCGCGGTTTCGGCCATGAAGTGGACGCCGCTGAACAGGATGCGGGACGTCGTGACCGTCGTCGCGTCGCGAGCGAGCTTCAGGCTGTCGCCGACAAAGTCCGCAACATCCTGGATTTCGCCATCGACGTAGTAGTGGGCCAGGATCGTCGTGTCCGTTTCTTTCTTCAGCCGATCAATCTCGTCCATCAGGTCGAGCGGATCTTCGTAAGTTTCCTGGCGGGCAATGGGCAGGCCGACTGACATGGGGAAAACTCCGGTTGTTTCTATCTGCTGTAGCGAAAGTCGCGCAGACTTTCGGCAGTGTTGCGTGAGAGAACGCGTGGCTGGGATACCTTAAAAACTGGTCGCTCGGACCATTGCCGAAACTCTTCGCGAGTTTCGCTACGGCGGCATCGGCGAGTCCGCAAACGTAGTCGAATTGTGGTGCTCACGCTACGATCTGGATTCTCCGCTGCGCGGGGCCACCACATTGTAACGGAGCCGTCATGGAAGGCTGCCTGTCGATGACTTTCGAGTTTGATTATTCCCGCGATGTCGAGTTTTCCCGCCTGCTGGCGCGCCGACCGATCCATGATCTGGCGACCGCGGCCCTGGAAATCTCTCGTGATGCGCAGCCGGATCTGGACATTCAGGCGACACTCGACTGGATCGACCGCCACGCCGAAGACCTGCGACCGCTTGTCGCTCAAGCGTGTTCGGAACGCGAGCTGATCTCAAGAATCGCCGGGACGATTGCGGGCGACTGGGGGATCATTGGCTCGCCGAACGCGTATCACGAAGCTGCCGGCAGTTTCCTCGACCGTGTCATCGAAAACCGCCGCGGTATCCCGATCAGCGTCTCGGTTCTGTACGTCGCTCTGTGCCAGCGCATCGGCCTCGACCTGTCGCTCGTCGCCGCACCACTGCACGTTCTGACGCGGTTCGAGGCTCCTGAAGGCACGCTGTTTCTTGACGCGTTTGCCGGCCAGCGAATTCTCACGTACGACGAAACGCTCGCCTGGCTGCGAGACCTCAGCGGCCTGCCGGGGTCCGTCATCGAACATTCGCTCGGCCCCGCCGACGCTCGGACGGTTATCACGCGGATGCTGACGAACCTCAAAGTGCTCTACAGCCGGCAGGAAGACTGGCAGTCCGTCTGGCGAGTGCAGAACCGGCTCGTCGCTCTGAACCCGACCGACTATCGCGAGCGCCGCGACCTCGGCGTCGCCGCGATCAATGCCGAACGTCCCGGCGTCGCCATCCGGCTGCTCGAATCCCTGCTGAACTCGTGCCCCGAAGACGACCACGCCGCTCTGACCGAACAGATCAACCGAGCGAAGCAGCGGCTTTCGAACTGGAACTGACTTCTCTGCCTGCCACGAGTCTTCTATTACGAGTCCAGCCAGTCCCGTTTCGTTTCACCCTCCCCTGGGAGGGTCGGGCTCTCAGGCCCGGGGAGGGTCTCGCTGGCCGAAGCCGCAACCAAACCAGGACAAGCCCTCCCCGCGGCTGAGACCGCGACCCTCCCAGAGGGCGGGTGACATCAGGTCGTGACTACTGTCTCAGCGCGGTGGTCCCTTTGAGAATGTGAGCCTTCCAAACTGATCCCCCCACGAGAGCGCCATGCCCATTGAACTTGCCACCTTTGCCTCTGGCTGCTTCTGGTGTACCGAAGCGGTGTTTCAGCAGCTTCGCGGCGTGATTTCAGTCATGCCCGGCTACATCGGCGGCTCGCTGGAGAACCCCGATTACAAGACTGTCTGCACGGGCTCGACCGGACATGCCGAGTGCGTGCAGATCGAGTTCGACTCCGACATCGTTTCGTATCACGACCTGCTGGACGTCTTCTTCAAAACGCACGATCCGACAACGCTGAACCGGCAGGGAGCGGACGTCGGCACGCAGTACCGCTCGGGCATCTTCTTTCACAACGACCAGCAGCGGGAACTTGCCGAGCAGTACATCCGCGAACTCGACGCGTGCGGCGCGTTCGCTGCGCCCGTCGTCACGGAAATCTCTGTCGCGTCGACGTTCTATCCCGCCGAGGAATACCACCGCGACTATTTCAACCAGAACCCCGGCCAGGGCTACTGTGCCGCCGTCATCGCTCCGAAAGTGGCGAAGTTCCAGAAGGAGTTCCGTGATCGCCTGGCGGAGTCGTCGTGATTGAACGCATCGTTTCCGGAGGCCAGACGGGAGTCGATCGGGCGGCCCTCGACGTCGCGCTCGAAGCCGGCATCCCCTGCGGTGGCTGGTGCCCGCTGGGACGCCGGGCCGAGGACGGTCGCATTCCAGACCGTTATCCGCTGATCGAAACGTCCGAACGCGACTACTCGGTGCGGACCGAGCGGAACATCATCGACTCGGACGGAACGCTGATCATCTCCGGCGGACCGCTGACCGGCGGCACGGCGCTGACGCGGAGTCTCGCCCGGCGACTGGGCAGCCCGCTGTTCATCGTCGACCTGCGCGAGCATGAATCAGCAAAGCCGAATCTGCTCGGAACCTCCGTGCTGGACCAGCTTGAGCAATGGCTGCTGGAGAATAGAATCCGGACACTCAACGTCGCCGGACCGCGTGAGAGCCAGCAGCCGGGCATTCACTCGCGAGCCAGCCAGCTCCTGCAGCAGCTTCTGTCGCGAACCGCACCGCACGGCACGCAAGACGCCTGACCTCGTTTGACCGCAAGCCGCAGGCGCACGCGTTTTCGAACTCGTGCTTACGCTCTGCGCAGACCAGTTCTTCGTAGCTGGATTCGCAAGAATTCAGACATGCGCAGGACGACTGAATTCTTGCGAATCCAGCTACCACAACTTCAACCGCAATCGCCGCTCAACGGAACACACCCATGGCCCAGCAGTACATCATGACCATCGAAGACCTCACTCGCATGTACGACGAGAAAGAGGTCCTCAGCAACATCTGGCTGGCGTTCTATCCGGGCGCAAAGATCGGCGTGCTGGGCAATAACGGCGCCGGCAAGAGCACGCTGCTGAAGATCATGGCGGGCGAGGACAAGGACTACATGGGTGAGGTCCGGCCCGCGAAGGGCATCCGGATCGGCTACTTTCGCCAGGAGCCACAACTCGATCCGGAGAAGACGGTCACCGAATGCGTCGAAGAGGGTGTCGCCGAATCGCGCGCGATTCTCGACCGCTACAACGATCTCAACATGAAGATGTGCGAGGACCTCTCTCCCGAGGAAATGGAAGAGGTCATGGAGCAGCAGGCGAAGACGCAGGACCTGATCGACACGCTGAACCTGTGGGAACTCGACCGCACCGTCGAAATCGCCGCCGACGCGATGCGGCTTCCCGATCCGGATGCGAAGATCGAAGTCCTGTCCGGTGGGGAGAAACGCCGCGTCGCCATGTGCCAGTTGCTGCTCAGCAATCCCGATATCCTGCTGCTCGACGAGCCGACGAACCATCTCGATGCGGAATCGATCGCCTGGCTGGAACGCTTCCTTGGCGAGTTCCCCGGCACGGTCGTCGCTATCACGCACGATCGCTACTTCCTGGACAACGTCGCCGGCTGGATCCTCGAACTCGACCGCGGCAAGGGCATCCCGTACGAAGGCAACTACTCGTCGTGGCTCGAACAGAAACAGAAGCGGCTGGCCGTCGAAGAGAAACGCGAATCGCGGCGGCAGAAGGAACTCGCCCGCGAACTCGAATGGGTCCGCATGAGCCCCAAAGCCCGGGCGACAAAGAACAAGGCTCGTCTGGAACGCTACAACGAACTGGCCGCGCAGGATTTCGACGAACGCGAAGAAGCCGCGCAGATTCAGATCCCCGTCAGCCAGCCGCTCGGCGATCTGGTCGTGCGAGCGGAAGGTCTCACCAAGGCGTTCGGCGACCGGGTCCTGTTTGAGAACGTGAACTTCGACCTGCCCAAGGGCGGCATCGTCGGCGTCATCGGCCCGAACGGCGCCGGCAAAACGACACTCTTCCGCATGATCATGGGCACCGAAGAACCGACCAGCGGTTCGATGCGCATCGGTGACCGAGTCGAGCTGTCGTACGTCGACCAGTCCCGCGATTCGCTCGATCCTAAGAAGACTGTCTACCAGGAAATCTCCGGCGGCCACGACACGCTGCAGGTCGGCCACTCCCAGATTCACGCGCGAGCGTACTGCGGTCGCTTCAACTTCAAGGGCACCGACCAGCAGAAGTTCGTCAACCAGCTTTCCGGCGGCGAACGCAACCGCGTTCACATGGCCAAGCTCCTGCGTTCCGGCGGCAACGTCCTGCTGCTCGACGAACCGACGAACGACCTCGACGTCGACACGCTGCGAGCCCTGGAAGAAGGCCTGTCAAACTTCGGCGGCTGTGCAGTGGTCGTCAGCCACGACCGCTGGTTCCTCGACCGCATCGCGACGCACATCCTCGCGTTCGAAGGCGACAGCCAGGTCTACTGGTTCGAGGGCAACTACAAGATGTACGAAATCAACCGCAAAGAACGCCTCGGCGCCGACGCCGACCAGCCGCATCGAATCAAGTACCGGCGAATCAGCGGCTGATCAACAAGAAGGACATCAAGTGCATATCGCTGCACTGCCTGCTCCGGTACCTATCTATCTGTTACGTTACGACGCACTCTACAGGTACTGCTATAGCAGTCGGACGTATGTGCCCGGCACCGACGACTTGGTTGCTTTCTCATCAAGGTGATTTCAAGTGTCTGACAATCCATACCGACCACCGGAAGCACTTTCTGGCAGCAGAAGCTCTACGTCGCTTGACGTTCGCGTTCAGGGAAAGCAGCTGGTTGTACGAACTGGGGCTGTGCTTCCTGCATTCTGCGTCAAAACAAATGAGGTTGTTCGGCCAGAAGAGATGCAGAATCGAAGTTTCACATGGTGCTCTCCACTTGTCGGGCTGTTGATCCTGCTGAGTGGTCCTTTGCTGATTCTGGTTTACTTTCTGCTTCGCAAGCACTGCAGGCTCACATTTGGACTATCGCCTGAGATTCGACGCAAGTACCGAAACCGCAAACTCCTGAAGACGCTCGCGATCGTCGTCTTGTTTTTTTCGATTCCAATCGCAGCTGGAGCAGAATCTGCAGCGATCGTTATCGGAGTAGTGGTCGCGTTTCTCGTCGCAGTTGTTTCGTTGTTCGTTGGCAATTCGCCGCTCACCGTCCGAGCACACCGTGACGGCGAATTCTGGATTGAGGGATGCTCGCACGAGTTCTTATCGCGTCTCGCTGAGTAGATCCCGACCGGTGGGAACCGGCCCTACGTTGGATCAGCTCATCGCTCCCTGCCGCGGGCCTTCACCAGCGAATCGATCGGATGTCACACGGCTACGAACTGGTCGTCGTGGTTGTGTCTGGCGTCGATTCGCGAGTTTGCTTCCAAGCAGACATGCCGGTCAGCGTGGTTCATAGGCCACGAATTTCAGCGTGCGGACTGCAAGCAGTTCGTCCTGCGGTGTTGCCAGACGCCGGGTTGAGGAGTTGCCGCTGCAGGTGACGAGCTTTCCTTCGCCGTTCAGCAGCGCGGCATGCGTGTCGGTGGCGACTCCTGTGAGCCGTTGTTGCGGCTCGAACTCCACATCGCAGAGCCAGCGTTCGAATCGTTCACTTTCGGCGTTCGAACTGGTCAGTACCGTTTCCGATCGACGGGTCGAGAGATAGAGATCGTACTCCGTGACGCCGTCCAGCTTCAGATGCGTGTTGCGGCGTTTGTCGAACGGCTCCTCAAACGCGACATCCGCCTGCAGACGCAGCGCTGAACTGTTCGTGTCCGGCTCGTCACCGCTGGAAGCTGTCTGCAGCGTTGTAATGACTTTGCCGGTCTCGTCCGCGATCTCTGGGACGGCTTCCCGATCGAGCGGTTCCACGCCGATGTGTTGCCGGGCCTCGTAGATCGTGATCTGAAACCGCGTCGCCGTGAGCAGCCGATTCTTCGGCCCTTTGACAATCAGGCTTCCCAGTTGAAGTGGCGTTTCTGACGACTCGACGGAAGCGTCCTGACTGCAGCAGCCGACCAGTTCGGCGGAATCGTTGAAGAACGCGGCGTTGTATCTGACATGGACCACCGATCGCGTCGGGTTGGCCACGTCCGCCAGTGGATTGATCATCCATTCGTCCCCGACGAACTCGTGCATTGACATGCGAACTGTCCACGTCAGCTGACCTTCGATCTTGAATTCAAACCGACTCTGACTGTCGTGTGCCGATGGATTAAAGGTCCCTTCTGCTCGGACAACAGACGGAAACCCTTCGCGGGGCTGAGGAGCGGTGACCACAACCTCGCTCGGGGACCCGTTGGTCGAACGCGATGTGTCGTCAGTTGATACCGACGAGTTTTCCGCGAGCGGCGACTCCTGTGACGCTGAGGGGCCAGTCGTGTCGCCACATCCCACAGTCCAGCAGGCCACGGCGATCACAGCACTCTGGAGGATCTTTCGATACCTCTTCATACGACCTTCTCCCTCATTCAATTCATTGAGTGCAGAGCACCGCTTTCTTTTGACGCTTCCTCTTTGCCATGATGCGGCCTCATGACGTTGCTGGCCAGCGAATGACTCGATCGATGCGAATCGCGTTGGCGCCATGCGTTTTCGCGAGGCATCCGTATGCCGAAAACTGACCGGCACACAACGGGCGTTCTGGCAGATTCTTAACCCGGAAGCCTGACGCTCCGAGTTTGAGTGGCTCGGGCAATCGTTGAACGCCCAGCCGCAGGCGCCGGCCACCTCCGGCGTTGATGTCGCTGGTGGCCGGCGCCTGCGGCTGGGCGTTAAACAATCAAGTGACAGGAAACCATGACCAACCGCGACTCCGCACCAGACGAAACGATCTCAGCTGACGATGCACCTCTGCACGACGAATCGCTCTGCGCCCGCGGCGGGTGGTTTGACGAGTTCACCACGCAGCCGAGCAACCCGCCGTTGTATCAGACGACGGCATTCGACCTGCACGGGGTGGAGCAGCTTGACGCGGTGACGTCGGGTGCCGAGCACGGCTACATCTACACACGCGACGGCAACCCGAATCACGCGGCCTTCGCGGCGGACGTCGCGGCCCTTGAGCACGCGGAAGCCGGAGCCGTCTGTGCCTCGGGAATGGGTACGGTCTCGGCGATCTTTCTCAGCCATCTCAGAACCGGAGACCACGTCGTCGCGGGCCGGATTCTGTACGGTCGCACGTCGCAGCAACTCGGCGAACTGCAGAAACGCTTCGGCATTGAGGTCACGTTCTGCGATGCGAATTCGCCGGAAACACTCGGTGCTGCAGTTCAGGACAACACGAAACTGTGCCTCGTCGAGAGTGTCTCGAACCCGCTGATGGAAGTCGTCGATCTGCCGGCTGTCATCGCCGCGATGGGCGAAGTGCCGGTCGTCGTCGACAATACGTTCTCGACGCCGTGTCTGTTCCGGCCGATCGACCACGGCGCGGCAATGGTCTTTCACAGTGCCTCGAAGTATCTCAACGGGCACGGCGACGTGATGCTGGGCGTTGTCGCCGGGAACCGACACGCGATCACGAAAGTGCGGCGAATCACGAGCCTGTTCGGGCTCAATGCGAACCCGTTTGAATGCTGGCTGGCGTCGCGCGGCCTGCGAACGCTGCCGCTGCGGGTTCGCGAGGCGTCAGCAAACGCGCTGGCCGTCGCGAGGTTTCTCGAAGGACACGCTGCCGTCAGCCGGGTCTACTATCCGGGCCTGAGCAGCCATGCGAGTTTTGAGATCGCTCAGAGGCTGCTGCCCGACGGAGCCGGCGGAATGGTCTCGTTCGAGCTGCAGGCCGGCGAAGCTGGCGTCCGACCGCTGTTCCTCAAGCTCGTCGAAACGATCCCGTTCTCGCCGACCCTGGCCGACGTGCGGACCACCGTGTCGTGGCCGGCAGGGACGTCGCACAAGTTCATGGACCCGGACGAACGCCGAGCGTGGGGCATCAGCGACGGCCTGATTCGGTTGTCAGTCGGGATCGATTCGGTCGACGATGTGATCTCGGAACTCGATGCCGCGCTGAACCAGTTGCCGTAAGAATCAGATCGGGGCGGTCAGAATGCGTGTCTGCCATCTCGTTTGACCCGAAGCCGGAAGCGACGGTGTTTTGGACAGTTTGTGAAACGCCGTCGCCTCCGGCTTCGGGTCAAACGAGGTCAGCACCTGGCAATTCCTCGACAAAGTCTCTGCCGGAAGAACAAGTTCATGCTGGTGAACAATGCGATGAGAACTCTGCTGCTGCTTTCTGCCGTGCTGCTGCCCGTCTCCGTTTCGAATGCTGCGGATGAGCCGCGCGTCAGCTTTGAGAAAGACATTCGACCGCTGCTCTCAGACCGCTGCTTTCACTGTCACGGACCGGATGAGAAGACGCGTGAGGCTGACCTGCGGCTTGACCGCAAAGAGGCCGCGTTTGCCACAACTGATGGCCAGGCTGCCATCGTGCCGGGTAATCTCAAGGCCAGCAGCGTCTGGCAACGGGTCGGCACCGATGATGCTGATCTCAGAATGCCGCCTGTCGATTCGGGCAAGACATTGAACGCTGCCGAGCGTGACCTCATCCGCCGCTGGATTGAACAGGGGGCGAACTGGGTTGAGCACTGGTCCTTCGTGCCGCCGCAGAAGGTCGAGCTGCCGGACGTCGCTCTGGTTGACGGTCTCGTCTGGCGGCGAAACGAGATCGACCTGTTCGTCCTCGCGAAGCTGCAGAGCGAGGGCCTGCAGCCGTCCACGGAGGCCTCAAAACAGACGCTCATCCGGCGGCTGAGTTTTGATCTGATTGGCCTGCCGCCGACCTGGGACGAAGTGCAGGAGTTCGTCAACGACGACTCGCCAGACGCGTATGAAAAGCTGGTTGACCGGTTGCTCGATTCAAGTCACTTTGGCGAGCGGATGGCGATGGTGTGGCTCGATGCCGCTCGCTATTCGGACACTGACGGCTACCAGGGCGATGGCACTCGGACCAACTGGCCGTGGCGCGACTGGGTCATCGACGCTTACAACCGCGACACGCCGTTCGACCAGTTCACCATCGAGCAGTTCGCGGGTGATCTGCTGCCGAACGCGACGCCCGAGCAGCAACTGGCGACGTGCTTCCACCGCAACCATATGACCAATGGCGAGGGCGGTCGCGATCCTGAGGAGTCGCGGGTTGATTACGTCATCGATCGGCTGAACACCCTCGGCACAGTGTGGCTCGGCCTGACGCTCAACTGCTGCCAGTGTCACAGCCACAAGTACGACCCCGTCAGCCAGCACGAGTACTACCAGCTCTCGGCGTTCTTCAATTCGATTGACGAGGATGGTCGCGCGGGGCTCGGCCGCGCGAAGCCGTACCTCAAGTACAAGTCACCGTACGCCGCCGCGTCGGTCGAGTCGTCGTCGCAGCTCGTTGAGACTCGCAAGGCTGAACTCGCCGCCGTCCGCACGAATGCTGAGCAGGACTTCGACGCATGGCTGGCCGAACAGAGAGAAGCGATCGAGAAAGCCGGCAGCTTTTCGGCATGGCGAACGCTGGTGGCCGATGACCTGTCGACGACTGACGGCACGCAGCTCGCGCAACAGGATGACGGTGTTGTTGTCGCGTCGGGGGCGAATCCCCGGCACGAGGATTATCGCATCGCTGCTGCGAACCCGCTGAGCGATGCGAACCAAAAGCTCACCGGGTTGAAGCTCGAAGTTCTGCCGCACGAGTCGCACACGAACGGCGGGCTGTCGCGGTCGGAAACCGGTGACGTGATTCTCACAAACCTCAAGGTCAGCGTTCGCTCACGCGGCGGCAGCATTGTTCGCGAGATCCCGATCAGGTCGGCTGTCGCGAACTACTCAGCAAAGAAAGCCGCCAGCAAGGCTTACGGTCCGATCACCGACGTACTCGACGACGATCCTCGCACCGGCTGGACGACGCGGGGCAGCGACGTCAACGAGGCGAAGGTCGCCGTCTTCGCGTTTGAAGAACCGATCAGTGTTGGGCCGAACGATGAACTGCTGATTGAACTCCGGCACCGGTCGCTCGACGGGCGGCACAACATCGGACGCTTCCGGCTGTCAGTTTCGCGCTGGCCGGGGCCGACGGTGCGGTCAGTGTCCGCGTCGGCGCTCGAAGATTTCGCGGCACTCGACGATCGCAGTGAGTCCGCGTTAACGAGCGACCTGCGGAAGCGGCTGCTCGATCAGTTCTTTGCCGGGCGGGCGGACGTGCTGGCGGCGGAAGACGCGGTCGCGCTAGCGAACTCGCAATTGAGCGCCATGAAAAAGGCGGCTGGCGAGCAGAGCGTCATGGTGCTCGCCGAACGCAAGGACAAGCGGAAAAGCCATGTGCTCATTCGCGGCGCCTGGGACAAACCCGGCGACGAGGTTTCGTACGGCGTGCCGCAATCCGTGCTCGCGTGGTCCGCGCCGACTGCAAGCATCGAAAACGCCGACAAGGCAGCGCAACCAACGCGGCTCGATCTGGCAAAGTGGCTCGTCGATCGGCGCAATCCGCTGACGGCGCGCGTCACGATCAACCGTTACTGGCAGATGATCTTCGGCGACGGACTGGTACGGACGCCGGAAGATTTCGGTGCTCAGGGCGAACCGCCGACGCACCCGCAACTGCTCGACTGGCTGGCCGTCGAGTTCATGGACAGCGGCTGGGACGTCAAGCACATCCTGAAACAAATCGTGACGAGCGCGACGTACCGGCAGAGTTCGGCGGTCTCGTCTGAGTTGCTCGCTCGCGATCCAGAGAATCGGCTGCTCGCTCACGCGCCGCGGTATCGCCTGCCAGCGTGGACGATTCGCGATGCAGCCCTGCGGTCAAGCGGCCTGCTGCACAATCAGGTCGGCGGGCCTCCGGTTTACCCGTATCAGCCGCCGGGCATCTGGGCCGAGAACACGATGGGTCGCTTCCATTACCAGCCGACCGAGGGCCCCGATCAATTCCGCCGAACGGTGTACGCCTTCTGGCGACGCTCAGTCGCGCCGACATTCCTGTTCGACTCAGCGCAGCGACGCATCTGCCAGATCAAGGTCTCACGCACGAACACGCCGCTGCAGGCACTCACCTTGCTGAACGACCGCACGATTCGAGAAGCCTCGATCCGGCTGGCCGAACTGGCGTGCGAGACCGCATCGTCACCAGCGGATCGGGTTGAGTTCCTCGTTCATGCGATCCTGACCCGCGAACCGTCAGCGGCTGAGTCGTCACTGCTCGCCCAGGAACTGAAACAGGCCGCCGAATTCTTCGCAGCCAACCCGGAAGCCGCCGCTCGTTTCCTGCAGCGCGAGGACGTCTTAACCGCGACGAATTCGACCGAGCAGCGGCCGACCGACATCGCTGCCACATCGATCGTCGCCTCGACGCTGCTGAACCTCGACGAAGCAATCACGCGCGAGTGAGCTTTGAAAAGTAGCCATCTCGCTCCGCCGAGATGAGCCGAACGCGAAGTCACGCCCCGCATACCTGAAACCATCGCCGTCAGTTCCCGCTTGGCGCCGTCCTTCTAAATTAATCTCCGCCGGAAAGGCGAATGAAACACTCGGCAGCGACACCTGACGGCGGCTCATCTCGACGGAGCGAGATGGCTACTTTCTGGCAGGCAACCAGTCAGAGTTACAGTGGTTTTGAGTAGTGGGTCCACTGACCGCTTTGCAATCGAGCCTTCGCGGGATTCTCGGCGATGTAGCGGCGGAAATGTTCGAACTGGTCCGCCGAACGGACGAGGTGGTCGAAACCGTCCTGCTGCCAGAATCGACCGCTGGTTCCGCACTGCTGATTGATCTGCCAGGCCGTGAAGTGTTTCCAGGAATCGCACTGCTCCAGCATCGCGTCTTCCTGGGCGAACGTTGCCAGTAGATGGACGTGATTCGGCATGACGACGAAGTCCAGCATCTCATAACGATCGTTGTCGAACTTCAGCAGGCTCTCTTCAACCACGCCGCCGAGCTGCGGGTTGGCCAGCAGACACGCTCCATGCCCTGCATCCAGCTCGTCATGCCAGCGCTGGGAGAAGTGGCGATAGAACTCGGCCTGCAATGCCGGTTCGAGCTGCAACAGTTTCTCTCGCCAGTTCGACGATCGCGGAGCAATCCCGTGCCTGACGAGCCACCTGCTGCGTTCGTCACGCCAGCGTTTGAGCACGTCCGCTGGCATGGAATCGTGAGTGCGAAACGTGATGAAGCAGACCACGCCCGCCTGTGACCAGTGAGGCAACTTCCGTTCGACGATCGCTGTCGGCTCTCGTGGATCGAAGAAGTGCAGCTCCGTCACGACAGCCTCCAAAGTCGTCTTCGCAAAGTAGCCATCTCGCTCCGCCGAGATGAGCCGAACGCGAAATTGCCCACCGACAACCTTTCCCTGTCGCCGTCATCCCAGACATTGCACAGGATCTCTGAATCTCTTTTCGCTGGCAACCTGAATGAAGCAACCGATCGCGACATCTGCCGGCGGCTCATCTCGACGGAGCGAGATGGCTACTTTGAAGCTGACTGTTCGATTGCAGGCCTTTCCGGCAGGTCCCAACATGCGCCGTTGGTTTCTGCCTGATCGTTCTCCCGGTTGAGGAGTGGTCGCGTGACTCGACTCGTTCGCATTGCTGTCGTTTGTTGTCTCGCCTTGCTGGTTACTTGCGGCAGCGCGTCGTTGCTGTCTGCAGGCGATGCGAAGCCGTTTGGTATTGATAAACGGGTTCCGTGGACGACGTCGACGTTTGTTGGGACTCCGGAACCGCCGTCTCCGTATCTGACCGAACGAGTCTTCCCGGAATTGCAGTTCCAGAATCCGATCGAGATGCTGGCCGTGCCGGGCTCGCACCGGCTGCTGGTCGCTGAGTTGAACGGCAAGGTCTGGACGTTTCCGAATCAGAACGACGCGGCGGATCGCGAACTGGCGATCGACATTGCCACTCAGCTTCCGGATGCGACAAAGGGGACGCGGCTGTACGGCGTGGCGTTTCATCCTCAGTTCGTTCAGAACGGCGAGGTCTTTCTCTGCTATATCACGGCGGCGAATGTTGAGGACGGGACGCGGGTCTCGCGTTTCACAGCGACCTCGCTGAATCCACTGACGATCGACGCTGGCAGCGAGGAAGTGCTGATTACCTGGCGGTCCGGCGGGCACAACGGTGGGTCGCTGATGTTTGGGCCGCGCGACGGGTACCTCTATATCTCAACGGGCGATGCCTCGCCGCCGTTTCCACCTGACGTGCTCAAGACCGGGCAGGACATCAGCGATCTGCTGGCGTCGACGTTGCGGATCAATGTCGATCACAGGTCCGGAGCGCTGGCGTACTCGATCCCGGAAGACAACCCGTTCGTCGACGTGCCGGATGCTCGCGGCGAGGTCTGGACTTACGGGCATCGCAATCCGTGGCGGATGAGTTTTGACTCGGTCACCGGCGATCTGTGGCTCGGCGATGTCGGCTGGGAAATGTGGGAGATGGTTTACCGGGCCGAACGCGGGGCGAATTACGGCTGGAGCAATGTTGAGAACACGCAGCAGGTGAATCCGCAGTGGCCGCGAGGTCCGTCACCGATCATCCCGCCGACCGCCGCGCACTCGCACACGGAATCGCGGTCCGTGACGGGCGGCTACGTTTATCGAGGCTCTCGACTGCCGAAGCTCGCTGGCACGTATCTGTACGGCGACTATGTCACGGGAAAACTCTGGGGCATCCGCGTCGACGGAGAACAGCTTTCCGAACCGCAGGAACTGGTCGATTCGTCGCTTGCCGTGATCTGCTTCGGCCGCGATCACTCGGACGAAATCTTCGTCGTCAGCTACGACGGAACGATTCACCGGCTGGTTGAAAACCCGAAGGCCGGCCAGCGATCGACGTTTCCTCGGAAGCTCAGTGACAGCGGTCTGTTTGCCTCGATTGCGGACCACAAACTTGCCGACGGAGTATTGCCGTTCGCTGTCAACGCTGAACCGTGGGCGGACGGCACGACGGCGACTCGATTCATCGCCGTCCCGAATGGCGAAACGATCGGCGTTCACACGACGAACAATGCACAGGTCGGCGATCTGAAAGGCGAGTGGGCGTTTCCCGACGGGACGATTCTCGGCAAGACGATTTCGATCGCGACGGTCGGCGACAGCGGCGAGCGACAGCAGCGTCTGGAGACACAGATTCTCCACCGCAACGTCGATTACTGGGCGGCCTACAGTTACGTCTGGAATGACGAGCAGACTGACGCGGAACTTTCGGACGGCGCCGGCTTCGACCGCACGCTGACAGTTGCCGATCCGGATGCCGCGAATGGCCAGCGCTCGCAGACGTGGCACTTCGCCAGCCGCACTGAGTGCATCCTCTGTCACACGTCGCGCGGCGGCACGGTTTACGGTTTCAAACTCGAACAGCTCAACCGCGACTTCGATTACGGAAAGCACTCCGACAATCAATTGCGGACGCTCGCTCACATCGGGCTGTTTTCCGAACCGCTGGCGAAGGGATCCGATCCGAAGATCGCTCCGCTCGACAAGCTGCCGCAGATGGTCGACCCGAACGACGAAGCCGCGTCGCTCGACGATCGCGTGCGGTCTTACCTGCACGTCAACTGCTCGCACTGCCATCGTCGCGGCGGCGGCGGCACGGCGGCAATTGAAGTGGTGCGAAACATTACGTTCGAGAAGACGAAGCTGGTGTCGCGTCCGACACAGGGCGCGTTTGGGATCGTCGATCCGTGGCTTGTTGCCCCCGGCGATCCAAACCGGTCGATTCTGTATTACCGGATGGCGAAGCTCGGTCGCGGACGGATGCCGCACTTCGGTTCGCTGCAGATTGACGAGGCCGGACTGAAGCTCGTTCGCGACTGGATCAGCAGTCTCGACGCTGCGGCGACTGGCAATCCCGAGGTCAATCCCGAAACGGTGGCGGCGATCAAACGGCTGTCGCAGACGATCAACGCTGACCTTGCCGAGCTGGCTTCTGGTTCAAAGGCGAGTGACGAACAACAACTCGCGGCGGTTGACCGGCTGCTGTCGTCAGCGAGTGGAGCCATCGCTCTGGCGAGTGCGCTGCGAGGCCACGAAGCGTCGCTGTCCGACGACGCTCGGGAAGTTGCCATCAGTCGTGGCGCCGCGCATCCGGACACGATCGTTCGTGATCTGTTCGAACCGTTTGTGCCGGAAGAGGCCCGCACAAAGCGGCTGGGCACGAGTGTCGATGCGGCGGAGATTCTGGCGATCAATGGCGACGCGGCGCGTGGTCGCGAGCTGTTCCTCACGTCCGCCGGACTGCAGTGTCGTAACTGTCACAAGGTCGGGCAGCAGGGACGCAGCGTCGGACCGGACCTCGATGGAATCGGCAAGCGCTACAGCTCGGCAGAACTGCTGACGAGCGTGCTCGCGCCGTCGCAGAAGATCGAACCGAAATACCAGACGTGGCTGGCAGAGACCTCAAAGGGCCTCGTCTACTCGGGCCTTATGGTTGAGGAGTCGAACGGCGAGGTCGTCATCCGGGACGCGATGGGTAAGGACGTGCGGTTGCAACGCGACGACCTGGAGCTGCTGATTGCTCAGCCAAAATCGCTGATGCCCGAACTGCAGCTCCGCGACGCGACGGCTCAGGACGCTGCCGATCTGATCGCGTTTCTGCAGTCATTGAAGTAGAGAGTTGTGCTTTCGATCACGAAGTGATCGCAGAAAGTAGCCGGGGGGTTGGAGCGTCGCGGAAACCCTCGGACGTGAGACCATTTGTCCGAGCATCCTGAAGGGATGCCAGAGGGCGGTGCCAGACGAGGATGTTCTGGCATCCCTTCAGGATACAGTTTTCCATTCGACTCGATACCGGGGGTCTGCGACCCCCGGCTACTCTCTGCGATCCCTTCGGGATCAGGGCCAGTTGGAACTCGATTCCGACGCTCCGCAGGGGAACGAGAAAGGAAGCCTGGCAATGAAACTTGGAAACCTCGACATCGCGATTGTCTCGGGAGGTCGCTTCTGGATCGACGGCGGTGGCATGTTCGGCGTTGTGCCGCGGCCTCTCTGGGAGCGTGTGTTTCCGCCGGACGATAAGCACCGGATTCCGCAGGAGACGAACTGTCTGCTGGTGCGCGACGGCGAGCGGAACATCCTCATCGACACGGGTTACGGCTCGAAGCTGTCCGACAAGCAGCGGAAGAACTTCGCGGCGCAGGACGGCGAACCGTTGATTGAATCTCTCGCGGAGCACGGCCTGACGCGCGAGGACATTGACGTTGTGATTTTCTCGCATCTGCACTTTGACCATGCCGGTGGAGCGACGCGGCTGGACGAGAATGGTGATGTTGTCGTCGCGTTTCCGAATGCGGAACTGGTTGCGCAGCGGCGCGAGTGGGGCGACGCGACCGCTGGGTATCCTGAGCTGCGGGCGGCGTATCCGCAGGACAACCTCGATCCTCTGCGAGACTGCGGAAAGTTGCGGTTGATCGATGGCGACGTCGAGATCGTCCCTGGTATTCGCTCTCAGGTCACCGGCGGGCACACGGACGGGCACCAGGTGCTGATCATCGAGAGCGAAGGCGAATCGGCAGTCTTCCTCGGCGACATCTGCTCAACGTCACGCCACCTCCCGGTGCTGTGGTGCCTGGGCTACGACGTCCACATGCAGCAGACTCGTCGAGCGAAGGCGCAGGTGCTCGAACAGGTTGTGGTCACAAACGCGATTGCCATCTTCGATCACGACCCCGACATCGGTGCCGCCAGGCTGCGGCGCGACAACCGCAAGGACTTCGCGGTGGCGGACGATCTTGGATTTCTGTCAAACGATTAGCGCCGGACAGTCAAGCCGTTGCTTGAAGTAGCGAAACTCGCGCAGAGTTTCGGTGCGATGTCACTCGAATGGCCGAAACTCGCGCAGAGTTTCGCTACGAGGGCGGGCGACATCGGGGAGGCGGCAATGTCGGACTCTGGCGATCAGTCGTCGTCATCCTCGTCGTCGATCAGCGCGGTCTCGCCGATTCGCCAGGCGAGGCGGCCGAGCAGTCGGGCTCCGATGAAGATCTGCGATGCGAGCACGGGGCCGAGCATGAAACCAAAGAGCCAGGGTGAGCCGATCATGCAGGCAAGCAGGAATCCGTCACCAACGCCGACGACCGCCAGTGTCAGAGCGTAAAACAGCAGCCAGTCGAGCGGGATGATTCTCAGGCTGCGAAAGATGGTTCTCGACCAGGGCAGCCAGATCGACTCGGCATCGAAGCCGGCCAGCAGAGTGATCGGGAACAGCGCGGCATGAACGGCCAGCACGATCGGCGACTGAAATCCAATGACCGGCTGCAGCAGCCTTGCCGGTCCGAGGCTGACAAACCCTGAAACAAAGAAGAGATAGCCGACGAGCATCAGGTCGGACATCCAGTCTCGCCAGCCGCCATCCGGCCAGCCTTCGACCCGGTCCAGGCCCGCCGCCGTATCGTGCAGGATCGACATCAGCACGCTCGCCGCGCACGCCGCCGTCCAGATCGTGATGACAATCTGAAACAGAACGAAGAAGATCACGCCCACCAGCGCGGCGAATCCATATGTCTCGACCAGCGTGAGATTCACGACAAGAAACAACCCGGACACGCTGAACCCGACCGCCAGCAGAGCCCAGCGGAGTAGAGCGTCCGTCGTCTTCCACGGAAATTCGAAGACGTTGCTGAAGAACGTGTACTGCGGCGGTGGCGGAGCTTCTTCGCGCTTGACCTGAGCCAGTTCGCGAAAGACCGAGACGGTGGCTTCGGCCCGCTCGACCTTCTCACGCATTCCATAAGGCTCGACGGGCTCGGGCTGTCGCGTTTCGCTGAGAGCCTGGTCGCGGCGGATTTCGAGGTACTGCTCGATCGTCGGGAGCTGGATCGGCGTTTCGCAGTCCGGACATTTGAGACGCCGCCCGGCGTTCTTCGCTTTCGGCGTCACGCGCGTTCCGCAGACCTTGCAGTTGGCGTGAATGTATTTCGGGATGTCGCTGGGGTCGGACACGGCGCTCTGACTGATGCTGGTTGTGAGTAGCCGGCAGGCGGACAGGATACGCCGAGTACCCGTTTCGGTTCAGCGCGAGGCCGGAATGGACTGCGGGGCGACGTGATTTCTGACTCAGGCGTCTGCTACCGTCCTTTCGTCAGGTCGCATTCGTTTAACCCGAAGCCGCAGGCGACGGCGTTTCAGAATCGAGTAACTCGGTGCCGTCGCCTGCGGCTTTGGGTTAAACAAACCTGCTATCTCTGAAAAAGGAGCGAACGATGGACCGACGAGAGTTTCTGCAGAGTTCGGCAGCCGGGTCTGCGGCCGCCGCGGTTCTCGCTGGAGCACCCGTTGCCAAGGCGGCGGCCAGTGAGCGGGTTCGTGTTGGCGTCGTGGGCGGCGGTGGTCGGGCGCTGTCGCTCAATCGGACGTTCGCCTCGAACGAGAACGTCGAGATCGTTGCCATCGCGGATATCGATCCGAACCGCCTGGCACCAGCACTGAAAGATGTCGAACAGCGGCAGGGCAAGGCGCCGCGAGCGGAACGTGACTTTCGGCGGATGATCGATGACCAGTCGATCGACGCGCTGGTCGTTGGCACGCCGGATCACTGGCACGCCATCCCGACGATCCTCGCCTGCCAGGCCGGGAAGGACGTCTATGTCGAGAAGCCCGACGGCCACAACATCGTCGAAGGGCAGCGCATGGTTGCCGCTTTGAAGAAGCACAAACGCGTCGTCCAGATGGGCTCGCAGCACCGTTCGACGGAGCGGATCAAGTCGGCGCTGGCCTACATCAAAACCGGCGTGCTCGGGCGGTGCCTGGTCGCGAAGGCGTGGGAAAGTTCGAAGCAGGGGTCGATCGGGTTTCCCGCTGACGAGCCGAATCCGCCGGCGGGAGTCGACTACGAAATGTGGATGGGCCCTGCACCGAAACGGCCCTTCAATCGCAATCGCTTTCATGGTCGCTGGCGCTGGTTCTTCGATTACGGGACCGGCGATCTGGGCAACGACGGCGTGCATCGTCTCGACGTCGCGTTCGCCGCGCTGAATGCAGCGTGCGAAGCTCAAGGAGACAGGCCGCTCGTTCTGCCTCGAAAGATTCACTCGGCGGGCGGCAAGTGGTTTTTCGACGACGCGCAGGAGTTTCCCGACACGCTGCAGGTTTCCTACGAATACCACGCGGGCGATACGCCCAAGCTGCTGACGTACGAGATGCGGATCTGGGCTCCGTACCGAATGGAGAACGAGTCGGAAGGTTCGGCGGTGTACGGCGACAAGGGTTACATTGTGATCGGCAACTCCGGCTGGCGCGCTTACACGACGCGGAACCAGCTGATCAAAGAGGTCAGGGGCGACAGCTTTGAAGGCCCGCATGTGCAGAACTTTGTTGACTGTATCAAGAGTCGTCAGAAGCCGAACTGCGATCTGGAGACCGTCGGCCATCCCGCGTCAGTGCTCTGCCACGCCGGTAACATTTCCGCGCGAGTCGGGCGGCAGGTCATCCTCGACCCGGTCACGGAGATGTTCGAGAACGACGAGGAGGCCAATGCGCTGCGGACTCGTCCCGAGTATCGCAAGCCGTGGGTGCTGCCGGAGGTTTGATGCGAGTCATCAGTAGCGATCGGTACCGTCGCACACAGTAGGTAGCCGCGCGTGCGAAGCGCCGATATCGTCCCGAATCACCTGTCAATCGCGAGGCTGCTGCTCGAATTCACTTTGACCCTTGAGGTGTGCGATGTCGGAATCCGAACAGGATTTTCTGGAACGACGAGACGAATTTGATGAACGACCCGTTCCGCGCAAAGAAGGGATGAGTGGTTGCGCCATCGCGGCCATTGGTTGTGGGGCGATGCTGGTGCTTCTGCTGATCGTTGGCGGATTCGGCGCCTGGTGGGTTGCGAACAATGCTCGGGCGATCGGATCAGACCTCGCCGCCCAGGTTCTGAAGGGCAGCCTGCGGGAACTCGATCTGCCTCCCGACCAGCAGAAACGGATTGACGCGCGCATCGATGACGTCGCGCAGCAGTTCAAAGAGGAAAAGCTCACCGGCGACGACGTCGGCCGCATCTTTCAGAAGATCAGCCAGGGTCCGCTGATGCCCGCCGGCCTGGCGCTCTTCGTCAAACGGGTTTACATTCGTGACTCTGGACTCAGTGATGACGAAAAGGCTGCGGCGGAGGTTTCGATTCACCGATTCGCTCGCGGCGTCATTGATGAGTCGATTCCCGAAACCGAACGGGAAAGCGTGCTCGACACCATCAGCACGAAGAATGCTCAGGGCCAGCGCGAGTTTAAGAATAATCTGTCAGACGACGAGGTCCGGACCTTCGTCGATGCGGCGAAGCAGGCGGCTGACGATGCGGGCGTTGCTGAAGAAGTTCCCGAGATCAATTTCGCCGATGAGTTCGATAAGGCCGTCGACGAAGCACTGAGTGAAGCCGGCCAGCCCTTCCCAATCCAGGAACCTGCCGAACCGGAACCTGCCGAACAAGACGCTGTCGAAGCAGAAGCGGGCGAATCGGCTTCCGCCTCCTGACCTGCCGAATCTCCCACCCTGACGAAGCTGGAGCTGACATGTCACGACTTTGCCTGAGCGTCGCAGCGATCCTGCTGTGTATTCGCGGACTGGCCCTTGCCGCCGATGAGCCGGAGACGTTCGACGGACTCCTTGCCGCCGAACAGCGGCGAACGTTCGAGCGGATCACGCAGTACGTCGCCGACCATCCGGAAGCGACCGACGCATTCGCCGCGCGGCAGTGGCTGTTGATGGCAGCTCTGGAGCACGGGCTGGAAGCCGATGCGGTCGCGCATGCCGACGCCGTTCTGGCTGCACCGACAGTCATGGAGCCGCTCAAAACACTGGCTCAGCAGGTACGAATTATCGGCCTGGCGAAGAGCGGACAGAACGACGAGGCCATTCAGGAATTCGCCGGGCTGCTGCGGTTTGCCCGGTTGAGCAGCGGCGGACCGATGATCGACTTTGGCCGCCGCTTTGCGACGCAGTTGCGCATGGCGCGGGACTTTGAAGCCGCCCGGGAAGTCTATTCGCAGATCGCCAACCGCTTTTTTCTGAACGCCGATGTCCGCGGGCTGTGCGACAACCTGAAAGCGAAGATCGATCTCGTCGACCAGCCGGCACCGACAATCAACGTGCCCGACACGGCTGGCGAGACGGTCGATCTGGCATCGCTGAGCGGCAAAGTCGTGCTGATCGACTTCTGGGCAACGAACTGCCCGCCATGCATCGAAGAACTGCCCAACATCCGACGACTTTATGAGAAGCATCGGGAGCGCGGCTTCGAGATTATCGGCGTCAGCCTCGACGGCGACGAATCGATGGTGGCAGCGTTCACGCAGCAACAGCAGATGCCCTGGCGGCAGATCGTCAACGAGGCCGACGTGGCCGCGCTGCGGGAGAAGTATCTCGTCCGCACGATCCCGACACTGATAATCGTCGGCCCGGACGGCAACGTCGCTCAGTTCGATGTCCGCGGCCGGGACCTGCAGCACACGATCGAGACACTGCTGGCAGGCGAGTAGACAGTGCTTTGCTCAGAACACTGCTGCCCGGCACTTATTATTCTGCCCCCAATCATTCTGCCAGAGCAGTAGTTGGCAGAATGATCAGGGGGCAGAATGATCTTCCGGATTGATGCTTCACTTTGACGGCTTGCTTCTCAATCTAAGTGTGCCGCAATAGCTCTGGGACGGAGGTGCTTTAATGAACGAATTCCGCCAATCGCGTCGCACTCTGCTGAAATCCGGTCTCGCAGTCGGTGCCAGCCTCGCGTTTAGCGATGTGCTCGATATGCAGCACAAAGCTGCTGCCGCTCCGAAACCGCATCGTTCGTTTGAGATTGCGAAGATTGATCGTGTTACGGTCAAAGTGCCTTTTCGCAAGGTTCCGCAGCGGAACATGTCGCGCGAGATTCCGCACTGGATGTACTCGGAAATCTGCTCGGTTACGTTGAAGTCCGGGCACGTCGGGCATGGTGAGACGCTGCTTTACTACACCTGGGGAGCGACCAGCGACGACGACGTTGCGCGGGCTCAGGGCAGGAACGCTGTCGAGCTGATGTGGGATGACGAGTTGGGAGCCGGCCTCCAGATGGCGCTGTTCGACGCTGTCGGCAAGGCGTGTGGAGTTCCCGCGTACGCGTTGCTGGGAACGCAGGTTAACGATCGGACGCCGCTCGCCTGGTGGAACATCGACACCTCGCCCGAAGACATGGCTGCCGAATGTGTCGAGGCTTACCGGCAGGGCTACCGTGCTTACAAAACCAAAGGCCGGCCCTGGTTTGATGTCTGGGAAATGTGCGAGCAGACCTCGAAAGCCGTGCCGCCCGAGTTTCACATTGCGCTCGACTTCAACGACACACTGCTCGATGCCGAACGCGGTATCCCGATCCTCAAGGATCTGGCGGCGAAGTATCCGCAGATCGCCATCTGGGAGACGCCAATCTTTCAGTCGGATGTTCCCGGCAATCAGGCCATCCGCAAAGCCACGCCGAACGTCCCCGTCGCCATGCACTTTGGCAGTCCGCCGCCCGTTGTCGCGATTCGACAGGAAGTCTGCGACGGCTTCGTGATTGGCGGCGGTGCCAGCCGAGTCAAACGTCAGGGCACGATCGCGGCGATGGCCGATATGAAGTTCTGGCTGCAGATGGTCGGCACGGATATTACCGCGACCTGGTCGAAGCACTTCGGCGCAATCTCCAGCCACGCGCAGTGGCCTGCCGTGAACTGTCACCAGCTTTATACACACCAGCTGACGACGCAGCCGATCGTCGTCACCGAAGGCTATTCGGATATCCCGCAGGGACCGGGGCTTGGCTGCGAGATCGACTGGGCAATCGTCGAGAAACTGAAAGTCCCGAAGCCGCCTCGTCGTCCCGAGCCCGAACGGCTGATCGAGACCACCTGGCCCGACGGGCGGAAGATGTACATCGCCAACAACGGCAAGGTGAACTTTATGTTGACCGCCGGCCAGCGCGGCCAGATTCCCTACTTCGAACGCGGCGTGTTCACGCAGCTGAAGCCCGACGACGGCTCACCCGAATGGCGCGAGCTTTACACACGAGCCCGCAAGGGGCCGGTCCTGATCGACGCCTGATTCGCTCCGGTGTCGGCCTCTGGATCAAGCTCTTCACCCGCCCTTTGGGAGGGTCGCGGTCTCAGCCGCGGGGAGGGTTCTGCCTGGTTTTCCTGATGACAGACGACCCGGTGAGGTGAGCCTGAATGATCAGCCGCTCACCAGGGCGGCAAGCCGGACACAATGCGTGACGTTGCCAGTTCAGACGCCCTCGCCGCGACTCTCCCGCAAGCGGGAGAGTGAAATCCGCAAGGGTGGGGCGATGGTTACTGCGGTATGGATTGAACATTGAGCGTAGCTGGATTCGTGGGAATGCAGTCCGACTGGAAACAACTGAATTCCTGCGAATCCAGCTACGCGCGATTGCGCAAGCTTCTAAAGTTCGCGCCAGCGTCAACTCACTTTCCGCCTCTTTGAACATCAACGATGAACCAGATCATTCCGCCATCTTTCGCCTTTCGCTTCGCCTTTCCGGTGCCTCGCGCGGACGGAATTCCGCGGCGCGGCAAGCGGCTGTTGAAGCTCGGCGATGAGCACCGGCTGTTTCGACCGGGGGCGGATTTCGGCGTGGAAGAATCGCCGGTGAGCGTTTTCGCGGCCTGGAATGACGGCGGCCTGGGTTTCGCGGTTGAGGTTCATGGCAAGCAGCATCCACCGGTCTCGAACCCGGACCGGTCGGACGAGACGGACAGCTTCCAGTTGTGGATTCACACGCGCAGTGCCCGGACGATTCACCGGGCGAACCGGCTGTGCCATCAGTTCTGTGTGCTCCCCAACGGCGGCGGCGACGATGGCTCGCTGCCAATGGTCCGCCAACTGCCCGTGTCGCGAGCGACCGAGGACGCCCCGCTGTTTCCACCCGAATCCTTTCAGGCGACCACGGAAGCTCTCGACGACGGGTACCGGATCGAGTTCTGGCTGCCCGCCGCAACACTGAACGGCTTTGACCCGGAAGACAGCCCACAGCTGGGCTTCTACTGGCTGCTCCGCGACGCGGAACTCGGCGACATCTGCCTGACCGTCGACTCGGCATTTCCGTACGCATCGGATCCGAGCCTCTGGGAGACGCTGGAACTGCTCAAGAGTTAGGATCGTGTCGGAAGCAACTTGCCGACTTCATCCGTTCTAATCGCCCCGACAATTCATGTAGGAGTTTCAGTACCAGGCAGCACAAGAGTTCCGCTGCCAGGCGACTGACTGACCGGCGACTCATTGGCTGTCAAGTTGGCCAATGACACAGCCATCGCTAACGTCGCGAGCAGGAGGCGGCTGGCGACTTATGACGGGACGGGTTCTTCGAGTCGGCAACGCCAGTTGTTCCTGGCCAACTTGACGGAGTGCAATGATGAAGCTGCCTGACGCGAGCGATGTCAACATTTCCAGTCTCACCGCGGCAATGCAAGGCGGCGACGAATCGAGCGAATCGATTGTTGATCGCTGCCTGTCGCTGATCGGCGAACAGGACGCCGACCTGCGTGCCTGGGTAACCATCGATCGCGAAGGAGCTGTCGACCAGGCGCGGCGACGGGATGAAGAACGAGCCGCCGGAGCGGTGTGCGGACCTCTGCACGGAATTCCGGTCGGCATTAAAGACATTGTTGATGTCGCAGGGTTTGTGACTGGTGCGGGATCACCGTGGTTTGCCCGCCAGCCACCGGCAACCTCCGACGCACCTTTGGTCGCAGCACTCCGCAAGGCCGGAGCTGTCATCATTGGCAAGACAGTGACAACGCAGTTCGCCTGTTTCGATCCTCCGCCCACACGCAATCCCTGGAACAGCGACCGGACTCCAGGTGGGTCGTCGAGTGGTTCCGCGGCGGCAGTTGCTGCCGGACAGGTCCCCGTTGCCATCGGCTCTCAGACCGGCGGTTCGATCACGCGCCCGGCGTCTTTTTGTGGCGTCTGTGGATTGAAGCCAACATTTGGAACGGTGTCAGTGGCAGGAGTCGTTCCTGTCGCCCTGTCACTCGACCACCCAGGACCGATCGGACGCTGCGTCGCCGACCTGCAGATCACTCTTGCCGCACTGACTGGCCTGTCGTCAGTACCGGCATCGAAGTCGCGCGAGCGGCCGTTGCGGCTCGGACGACTGCGCGGCTTTTTCGAAGATCGAACCAGTGCCGAGATGGGGTCAGCATTGAACCGCGCACTTGACCGGCTGATGGGAGCGGGCCTACAGGTTTTCGACATCGACGTCCCACCCGAATTCACCGACGTGCTCGTTCATCACAAACGATTGATGGCCTGCGAAGCCGCCGCGTGGCATCGCAGAAGTTTCGCCGTACACCGAGCGGAGTACGGACCGTGCGTCGCATCGCTGATCGAAGCAGGGCTGGAGACCTCTGCCGTCGACTATCTCGCCGCGCGCGAACACCAGGCAGTTCTGACGCACGCAATGAACTCGCTGGCCGCCGCTGGAGACGTTGATGTTCTGGTCACGCCGGCCACAACCGGAGCCGCCCCCGATACCTCCACGACCGGCGATCCCTGCATGAACGCTCCGTGGAGCTACACCGGAATGCCCACGGTTTCATTTCCCGTCGGCCTGACCGATGAGAACCTGCCGCTGGCAATCCAGCTCGCGGGGCCAGCCGGAAACGACTGGGCGCTCCTTGATGCCGCTTCAGAATGCGAACGCCGACTCCTGTGACGCTCGTCGATGACCACGCCGGTCTTCCGACAAAGGACTGCCAACGGGATCAGCGGTTCTTGTCCAATGTCAGAACCCCAGCTAGACTCCCGCCCGCCTGTGAGGAAGATCGCTGTCAGTCGCGAACCGACAACGCGATCCCCCAGTCCTGATCACGATCAACACGGGCTCCCACCATCCGGAGAGGTGGCAGAGTGGCCGAATGCACCGGTCTTGAAAACCGGCGTCCTTCACGGGACCGTGGGTTCGAATCCCACCCTCTCCGCTCAGTTTCATCGGCTCTCAATGAGTCGCAGCAAGACGCAATCTGTTGCCGTGGCAACGGGTTGCGTCTTGTCGTTGCTGCGGACTCGGAAGACGCCTGCGACTCAACCGCTCTCAGTCAGTCGCAGTCGGAATCAGCCGCGCAGGCCCAATTTGGTGCCCATTCTGATGCCATCGGTGAGCCAGGTAACTCGACCGGTCCGCCGGTTTCCGTCAAGCAACTCCGCGAGCTGGTCGACTGCTGCGATGATCTGCCGGAGCACATTCGCGCGGCAGTGCTCGCGCTGCTGGAGACGGTTTCTCCGAGTGAGCCAAACGCGGATTGACCGGCCCGCCTGCCTGTTACGGAATGTCGGGACTTGTGAATATCTCCCGACGAAACGTAACACGGTGCGGCGATGGTCGATCACACTTCGCGAGTGCTGGAACTGGTCCGGGAAGCTGGCATTCTCCGACCGCGAGACCTGGACGCGCACGAGATTCCGCGCGAGTACCTGATTCGTCTTCGCGATCACGGGCTGCTGGAACGGACTGGCCGGGGACTCTATGTGCTGGCGGAAGCTGAGCGGACGGAAAACCAGACCCTCGCGGAAGCCTGCAAACGCGTTCCGAATGGAATCGTCTGTCTGCTTTCGGCTCTGCAGTTTCACGGGCTGACGACTCAGGCACCGTTTGAAGTCTGGATGGCCATCGATCGGAAAGATCGGCGTCCGTCGGTGGGCTATCCGCCGCTGCGGATAGTTCGGTTCTCTGGTGACGCTCTGGCTTTTGGGGTTCAGGAAACGACGATTCAGAACGTTCCGGCGCGCGTGTACTCGCCTGCGAAGACGGTTGCGGACTGCTTCAAGTACCGGAACAAGATCGGCCTGGATGTGGCCATCGAAGCGTTGCGGGATACCTGGCGGCAGAAGCGGGCGACGGTGGACGAACTGCTGGCTGCGGCGAAGGTCTGCCGAATGGCCAGGGTTATGCAGCCGTATCTCGAATCCGTCGCATGACCGAAGTGGCTTGCCGAGATTCAATCGCTGTCGTCAGCAGCGTCGAGAATCTCGTCCGTTGACGGATCGTCTCTGCGGTTGAACGCTTCCGCGAGATAGACGCGGAGTTCGTCGCAGTACGCGATAACAACCAGTCGCAGGCCGCCGCTCTTGCCGCTGCCAGGCAGGCCCCAGCGAACTTTCAGAATCTTGCCGCCCTTTGGCGTCGCACCGACGGGGCTGATCGACTTGCCCTGCCGCGAGTCGCAGCCGTTCTCTGCCGAAAAGTAGCCACAGAGAAACTCTTTGAGTGACCGTTTCTGGCGTTCGTACTGCTCTGGCGAAAGCTGCTCGCGCACTGCCTGCAGAACATCAGACTTCGGGTTCGCGTGCCACTTCCCGTCTTCCGGCGAGTAGCGCATTACCACTCGACTCCGTCCGCCGCGTCAGCAGCCGCGAGAACGGCATCGTCGAGACTGTGCGGCTCGTGGAGCCACGGATCGTCTTCCAGAATCTGCTGCATCGCGATCAGCAGATCGATCGGCTGAGCAGGGTTGCCGGCCCGCAGACCGTTCGCGTAGGCGAGTTGCCAGCCTGGGTTGTCGTGCGAAAAGTCTGACGCCTTACTGGAGCTGAGATTCGCGAAGTGGGCTCCGACCTGTTCCGCAAGTTCGCGTCGCGGCTCGTTGAGAAAGTCAGGCCGCGGCAGCGTTTTCTGGAGTTCCAGCGGCTTCGCTCCGTCCCATTGGTCGAGTTGCTTCGCCAGGCCGTTTGCTTCCAGTGGCTTAAAGACCCGCTGCGGATACTTCGCGACGACAGGACCGAAATCGAGAGCCACAAACGTGTTCTGTGTGACGGTCTCTCCGAAGTCGCGCAGGCAGGCAAGGTCGAGATAGAAGAGCGCCTTGTTGAGCGTGACCGCGTTCATCCGCCTGTCCGGCGCAGCGTTCAGTAGCGCGACTGCCGCTTCGACAACGCGTTGCTGCTTTTCGTTCTTGAACATGGTTCACCTCCCGGAGCCTGCTTTTTCGATCGGCTGAATCCTACTTTCGCCTTGTGCAGAAATCACGAGAAACCTGCCGTGCGTACTCGGCGGCAGTGCTCGCGCTGCTGGAGACGGTGGACGCAGGCCGGTCACAGTCGCTCGCGGAGAAATCTTCTGTTTCGATTATTTCGTTTGCTGTCATATGCCGATGCGATGATGACACGCGGTCGTCAGGCTGGTCTGAGACGACCGGACGCGAATGTGAGGACGTGAGCGATGGTGACAGCAACAGGTCCAGTGGCACCTACTGAGAATGAAGTTCGGCTGGCCGGAACTTCTGCGGACCGACTGGCCGCTGCGGTTCGCCACGGACGGAAACGCGTCAAGCTGCGAGTTGGTGACAGCGACGAAGTCATCACGGTTCCGGCTGTCGCGGTCGAACTGCTGACGGACATTCTGAAAGAGATGGCGGCGGGTAATGCCGTAACGCTGCTGCCGGTTCATGCGGAGCTGACAACTCAGGAAGCGGCTGACCTGCTGAACGTGTCCCGACCGTACCTGGTGCGACTGCTGGAAGACGGGAAGATTCCGTTTCACAAGGCTGGCACGCATCGGCGGATTCTGGCGTCCGATCTGATGGCCTACCGGCAGAAGCAGGAAGCTGATCAGTCGGCGGCTTTGCAGGAGCTGACTGAGGAAGCTCAGGAGCTGGGGCTCGGCTACTGACGTGAAGCATCGCAGCCATTTCACGGCCCTGCTGGATGCCTGAGTTCTGTTTCCAGCAGGATTGCGAGACACGTTAATTCGTCTCGCGGTGACCGGGCTGTTTCGCGCTCGCTGGGCCGAACAGATTCACGACGAATGGACGCGAGCCGTTCTGCGCCGACGCTCGGACCTGACCGCCGATCGTTTGCAGCGGACTCGCGATCTTATGAACCGAGCCGTGCCGGATTGCCTGGTTGAGGGATACGAGCCGCTCATTGATTCGCTGACGCTTCCCGACGCCGACGACCGCCACGTTCTGGCAGCAGCGATCGCGGGCAAGGCCGACGTGATTGTCACGCTGAATCTGAAGCACTTCCCGCAGACCGCACTCGCTCCGTTCGGCATCGAACCTCAGCATCCCGACGACTACTTCATCTACCATTTGCTGGATCTCGCTCCGGAGACCGTTTGCGAGTCGATCCGTCAGCAGCGGGTGGCTCTGAAGAATCCGCCAAAGACCGTCGCCGAATTGCTCGACACGCTGCGGAATGAGGGGCTGCCGCAAATTGCAACGGCTCTGAATCAGTTCGCCGACGAACTGTGAACCGGGCGCAGCGTTGCGCGAAAGAAAGTGTGTCGAGACACGTACCCGTTCCCGTCAGGGCACAACGGAAAACGTCTCAGAAAGGACCCGCAAAATCTCCCGGCGGTCGGACAGAGAATACTCACCCAGTTGGACACAGCGGCTGATCGGTCGATGCTGGAGTCGGCATGACTCGTGAACGTCACCTGTTCAGCGACGAATCGCCCTGAACTCTCAGCGGGTGGACGGCACCTAGCAGCGAGTTCTGGCAATCGGTGGAAACTTTCAGAAATCTGGATTTTCGAAGTCCTGACTGCAATGTTGTGTCGTCTTCCGGGTGAACAGTGCGTCGAACACGTTGGTGTGGCAGAAAAAGCCATGAGGAAACGGTGCAATGAAGACGAATCCAGACTCGATAAACGTTCTCGACGATGAAGTCATCGAGACTGTCTTGCGCGAACACTGGAACGACATTGTCGAGCGATCGACTCGCAAAGTTTCGTCTCAGGTGATTTGGGACCGCCGGCTGGTTCAGGCAAACAGGTTTCTCGTGGCGGTGGCCATTCTGATGAGCATCCAGTCCGCGTGGGCAACGACGACGCTGCACCGGCTTCTGCAATGACTTCGCTGGCGGCTTGAAGTTTCATCCGCACCTCTCGCGTGGGGCGCTTCCCACATTTGCAATTGCTTTCCTGATAACGCTGGGCTTCCGGTGCGCGCCGGGAGTCCTGCACTGTGAATCTAACAGTTTTCCAATTCGAGGAGACGATTCGATGACCAAGAACATGTTTGCGTTTGTTGGACTGCTGGCGCTTGTCGGCGGCATTGGAGTCTGGCAGTTCGGTTACTTCACTGAGGTGAAGGAGACGATCGAACGTGAAACCGCAATCTCGCGGGCGGCCACGATTGTCAAGCAGATGGAGGATCGAGCCGCATCTCTGACGGAGCGTGCTCGCGAACTGCGGATTCGAGCCCGCTCTCAGGAGAAGGAAGTCGAACGCGACATTCAGCAGGCCGACAAGACGAAGCGAGCCATCGGCACTCTGGCCAGCGCCGCGAAAGACGCCGGGTTGCCGAAGCCCTCTCAAGCGCAGGCGGAAGACCGCTCGAAGACCATTGCCTTTGCCGGTCGCACACTGACAGCGGCTGAAGTCTATGACACTCTGGAGAAGTGGCAGTCTGAAGTCCGCACAGCGGTAGAACGGCTCAAGGTGCCGCGCAAGATGATTGAGAAGATGCGTTCGACCGCCGATCAGCTCGAACAGAAGCAATCGCAGTTCCTGGCTCAGATTGACTCCACTCGTTCGACACTGCAGCAGTTGGAAATGCAGCGGGATCTGGCGGAACTCGACAAGGAGCTGGCAGAACTGGGTGCCAGTGCCGCAGGCAATCCAGCAGGCGAACTGCAGGGGGTTCTGGAAACGTTGCAGAAGCAGATCGACGAGTACGAAGCGACCAGCGAGGTACTCTCAGCTGAGACTACTTCAGAAGGTCCGCTGACACCGGACGAAGTTCTCGCCGGACAGGTCACCGAAGTCTCCGTCCGCAGTGAACTGGACGCTCTGTGGGACAAGTAGCCCGAAAACAGCCGCGGCGGGCATCCTGCCCCGCCGCGGGCGCACGATGGAAAGGGCTGCTATGTCGCAGAAACAAGCGAGCGAGGACGAGTTCGGAGGGCTGCGGGAACTGATTACTGAGATTGCTCGCGCTGCCGACGACGGCAGCGGGGATGAACTGAATGCGGCTCTTAATAGCTTTAGCCGAAAGATGTTCCCGATTCTGCAGGTTTATGTCGCTTCGCAACTGCGGCGACGACAGGTTGGCGGGCCGGACGGTCTGATCGCCGAGGCAGAGGACATTCTGAATCTGCTGCTTATGAAGTTGACTCGGTACGCCTCACACTGCACCGCGCCGAATGACGAGCGGACCTGGTTCTGGCTGCAGAGCGTGATCAAAGGAATTGCTGAAGACGAAGCCAAAACACCGCGCCGGCGGTTCTGGCTGTTGATCGAAAGGCTCAAGGGACATGGCTACCATCACGAAAGCTGGAGTGCGGAACCGAAGCCGTCTGAACAGGAACGGAACGATGACCGGAATTGAACCTATTCTTTCCATGACTCGGTTCTGGCTGCTGTTTCTCGCAATCGTGATCGCCGGTTGTGGTGGAGAAAGCTCTGAAATGCCGGCTGGAGCAAGCCCTGACGAACCTGCGGGTGCCAGCGAACTCACCGACGACAATGCGGACTCCAGTCCGGCGGAGCCATTGTCTGAAACTGACAAGCTCATTGCTGATCTCAGCGGTACGCTCAGCCAGCTTGAGCAGAACCAGCCGGAAATTCTCAACGCGCTGAAGCAGTACCGCGTTGAGCTGGCGCAGCGGCTGGCCGATTTGCGGAGTTCGCTGGCCCGTTCCGGCAAGTCGCTGGACGAGATCCGGACAGCCACCGGGCCAGCGGCCTCTGAAACAAACACGCTGCGAATCCGCCGCGTGGATCGGCGTTGCTCAGAACTGCGCGTCTACATCGGGAAACTCGAAGCCACACGCGACCGGCTGGCATTGCTGGTCGAGGACCATCAGTACGTGCTGACCGATCTGCAGACGAAAAAACGCGTCGATCAACTGATCGATCCGGCTCTGCTGGAAAAAGCCCGCAGCCTGCTGGAGAAGGCCGGAGACCAGAACGAACTCAGCCCGCAGAACATCCTCGAAAACCCAGAGCTGGTCGTGGCGATGGCTGATGCCGAAAAGGCCACTGCGGAGGCCATCAGCAACAGCATCCTGCCCGAGCGACCTGAGAAGTCGCTCGACGATCTGCCGGCACTTCCGACACTCGACTTCGAAACCAGCGGACAGGCGGAGATGTTTCTGTTGGATGACCTGGGCGACCATCTGGCGACAGGAAAAGCCCAGGCGGAACAGCACCTGACAGCCAGTCGTCCGGAAGCGGCGATCGAGAGTTTCCACGAAGCACTGCAGCAGGTCCGCAAAGCCGTGGAAGCCTATCCGCAGCCGGTCACGTGGAAGGACGACTGTCTCAAACAGATCACGGCAACCGAGACTGCACTGTCCGAGCAGCTTGCCGGGCCGTATCTGAATGCTGTCGAGAAAGCGATTCCCGAAGCCCGCAAGTCGGCCAACTGGGACAACGTCCTGGACCTGCTGGAAGCTGTCGTTCGCCTGGCTCCGAAGGCGGAGAAGTTACCCGAGGCTCTGCAGACCATCAGCACGATTCTCGACTACCGTAAGAACACCGACGACTTCGACGCCGTGGTCGCGTGGGAGCGACTGCAGGAGATCAAAGCTCTGCATAACGGCACACCATACCGACCAGTCTCGTTCCGCAGCCGTGCGCGCCGGACTTCGGGCGCGGGCGACAGTTCAAACAACCAGGCTCCGCTGCCGCCCGATGCGAGTCTGTTTGAACGCAGACAGCATGCACAGAACCAGGTCGCCCGTGCGATCAAACGGTGGCGGGAACTTGAGGCAACCGTTGAGACACTCCAGCGTGAACGCGCCAAGCTGCTCGAAACAAAAGTCGCAACCAGTCAGATCGTGCGTGACAAGAACGACGAAATCGCGCACGCGCTGACGCAGCAGGAAGCTCAGTCCCAGGTGGTTCGGACGGCGGCAGCCGCACGCGACGAAACAGAGCTTGCTTTATGGAATGATTTCGACCGGCAGATCGCGGGGCTGCGACAGGAGATCGCCCGCTTGACCGACCCCAACGGCATCGGGGACCGCCCGGACGCTCCTTCGGTGAAGCGTGTTGAATCTCAGATCGCCAGCATTGAGCAGACACGCGCCCGCTACCGTCCCGGGGTCGACCGCGCACAGGGCAAGTCCGAACTCGATCTGACGGCGTTCCTCGCCGACCTGACCAACAGCGTCGCCATCTACAGCACACCGGGGCGTAGTCCTGGCGATGTCAAACAGATCACAGTCAAAGGCGTCGGCACGCGCTGGCGCTGGATTCCGCCCGCCACGTTTCTAATGGGTGAAGAACGAATCGCGACGACGATCTCTCAAGGCTTCTGGATGCTGGAAACTGAGGTCACACAGGGACTCTGGTCGGCGGTGATGGGAAGCGGCCTGGACTGGTCGGACTACGGAACAGGTCCGAGCTACCCGGTCTATAACGTCCGCCATGACGAAGCCGTGTCCTTCTGCCGGAAACTGAATGAGCTGCTGAAGTTGATTCGTGACGCGGAGGGCCTGGCAGTGCGATTGCCGACCGAGGCAGAGTGGGAGCACGCTGCGCGGGCCGGAACGACGACCGCATACTTCTGGGGCGATTCTGAAAATCAGATCGGTCGCTACGCGTGGTACGACGACAACGCGAACAGCTCGACGCATTCGGTCGGAAAGAAGCTGCCGAACGCCTGGGGCTTGTACGACATCGCAGGCAATGTCTGGGAATGGTGCGGCGACTGGTACGACGGGACGCTCCAGGGCGGGGCAGATCCACGCGGCGCTTCCTCAGGCTCGTACCGGGTGGACCGGGGCGGGAGCTGGAGGAGTTCCGCCTGGTTCTGCCGGTCGGCGTTCCGGGGCAGGGACGCGCCTTCTTACCGGTTCCGCAGCCTGGGCTTCCGCGTCGCCACAGTTCCGGAAGTATCCGGAGGCGGAGCCTCAGGTGAGTAGCGGAGCCGGTGACGGAACGCAGAATCGATGAATGTAGCGTCGCAGCAAAGCCACCGCAGAGGTTCTACAGTGCGGTGGATGACGCAATTGGCACGGGATTCACTCCGGCTCTACCGAGAGTTTGTCTGCGATCTGTGGGCAATTAACCTGCCCTTTCGTACCTTCTGATGCAGACGATTTGTCGCGATCAGCTGCGTAAATGTGCAACTGTCTCCCAATGAGTCCGACGATGCGTTTTCTTCTCATCATCACTGCGGCGATAGTCTTTACGGGCTGCGGCTCCGAACCCGAATCGCTGAAGGAGTATGAAACGTACTCATGGGATGAAGACATTCAGGAACTGTATGTCAGCCAGAACGAAGTCGAATCCATCATCGGCCAGGAAGTTGTGTGGGGGTTGACGAATGGCGGCGCTAATCCAGATAGCCTCTCCTTGGGATGGAAAGCTTTCTGGTTTCTTGTTGCAGCGATTATCTTGTTCATCGTCTTCGTGGTGTCGAGTGAAAACTACGACGAGGGCGGGATGGGATGTGCCTTAGTAGGTGGTCTTGTGCTCATCGTGATTCTGATCGTTACGTGCTTCTCTTCCTGGAACGAGTCCGATCTTGTTGCTCAGCGAAGGCAACACGCATCCGAACTGCGTGCCATGTGGGACGACATCGACCGACTCAATCAAACGCTTGCTCATATTCACGTCGTCGATCAACTGGCTTCAGCCGGAAACGACGTGCAGATTGACGCTAGACGGGAAGTGATTCAGGCGATCAGGACGACTCGCGAGAACCTCGTCAAGGCCTTCAAAACGGCCACGATCCTTCGTGAAAACCCGGACTTTGACCGAAAGACTCTCGGAGCAACTGCTATCTCGCCTGTGCAGGGAGCAACTGAGTTGTCAGATCGAGCTGGAGACTTGGCAGACGCTCTCAACAGTGCGATTGAAATCGACATGCGTGCCAACGAGAAGATCAAACAACTGCTCGCGACCGGAGAATAGCCTCCCGCGATCAAAGTTGAGCGTATAAGCGAGATAGAACCGTTGAGGCCATCGGCCACTGGCTTAACCGGAGAAGAACTTCTTTGGTCGATGAAAGTGGCGCGGTTCGCTTTTTTTTTCTGGACTCATCGTGCTAATAGTCTTTCTGACATCGACCCTCGCATGAGCTTCTCTGAGCGCAGCCTCAGGCCAGTATCTTCCTGAGCCGGAGGTGCCCTGATCGGCCTGTAGAGCCCCCCACCCGGAAACTTTTTCGTGTGCGCGCGTGACGGCTGCGGTGGTCTCCGGCGAAACGCTCCAGAGATTCGACTCCCCCCTTGGTGACACGCGGCTCGGGAACGGCGGTCGGCGGGCTGAGAAACGGCGGGGTCCTTCCGGACGGGGGCGGGCGGCGCGCAGTCATGGAATCGCGCTGAAATCGTCCGTGCCGAATTTTTGAAGTTGCCTCCCTCCCCGTCCAGACGCCTCGCTGCTGTCGCGACTGATCCGGGCGGCTGCGGCGTGTCTGCTGATTCGCTCGCTGATGGCATATCACGTTTGCAGGACGGAATTTACGCCGTCGATTCTGACGGCGGGCGAGTGTCTCTGTGCTGTCCTGTTGCTGTCGTGTCCTGTCCTGTTCTGTAGGACCACTCGCGACTACTGCGGTAGTCGGCAATGGGAGCGGCGTGGATCGCGGTGGCTCAATCGGTCCGGACACGGCTCTGAGTCACAAGCTGGACCGACGGTCCGGCAGGCGCTGGATTCAGGATCCAGTGTCCTGCGGGAGTGAGCGTTCCTGTGGGTTTCGATCTGGTCACTTGCGCGGCAGTGGCGGAAGCGGCACAATTCCGGTTCAGTGTTTGTCCGGCGGCGGGTTGATCGCGTGGCCGGTTGGGCGAGCTGCCGACGGGTGGGCTCGCTGGGCTGAGTTTTGACATCGCTCGCGCTGGTTGTCGGGCGAGTCGTATTGAGAACACGCGGGACGGCTGTGGAGAGTCGACGCTCTGCAGTCAAGCGGACCGGGTGAGCGGTTGTGGCTGTCTTCCCTTGCCCAGAACGCCACCCGGACCGGCCACCGCGGCGGTGACTGGAACAGCACGGCTTCGCGAGGGACTCGGGAGAGACTCGACCAACGCCCTCCGGTCGCGGAGCTGCGGTCTGGATCGCGACCGGGAAGACACTGCCGGCGGAACCGCAGCAGAACTGACAACCGAATGATGCCGGAGCGGCGCTGCGCTTGATCCGGCCTACGTTGACTGCCGGCGGCATGGTGTCTCCGGCGAAGCGGGTTCCGGTCACGGTGATCGGCCCGAATGCAGACCGACCGGCAAAGGCGACGTGCTGCAATGCGAAGCTCTGCCGGTCGGAATTCACGTCGAGCCTGCCTGTCACGCGTGGAAGCAATCGCAGGCGGGCTCTCAGCATGAAGGATCGTAAGGATGCTGGTTCTTACTCGGAAGAAAGGTCAGGCCCTGCGCATCGGCGGGGCTGTGGTCAGGATTCTGGCAACACGCGGCGGGTTCGTCCGCCTGGGCATCGACGCTCCGGCTGACGTGCCGATTGTCCGCGAGGAAGTCGACCAGTGTGGAACTGCCGATGATTCCACCGGGCAGCAGGTCGAGCAGCGTTGCGGACTGTCTGCTCGACGTACGAAGCCAGGCAGAGTCGGTGCCGACGATTCAGATCGGTTCCGAACCGTGCGTCAGCTTCGACGAAGAAACCCGGACGCTGGAATGGACGCTCGGTTGAAGCCGCGATTCTACTGCTGATCGTCCGAACGAACGGAGAGGTGAGGACTCAAGGCGAGCATTGACCGCACTGCTGCGGAATCGAGGTTCGTCTCCACTCGCAAACCGATCCGGCTACGCTCCGTCCGTGGCTATCGGACGGAGACACAGCACCTATTGGAGTTTGTCGCCCGCGAGAGTCCGGCCCTCAAGACGTTGCTGGTCACGGCGCAGCACGCCGAGCAGTTGCCAGCGCCCACCACCGAGAACAGGGACGAGTCCGAAACGGAAACCTGTAGTTTGCCTGGCGCTGATGTTCGGAGCGACTGCCGATGCACGCTCCCGCCGCTGGCGCGTGATGGTCGACGGACACAGAACAATGGCCACACTTCTCGGACTTCACGACGACGCCTCTACTCACGCCGCGCCACCGATTCGAAACATGCGTGCAAGCAGCGCGGATGACGCAGAAAGAGACACGAAGTACGGCCTCGCGGGTCACCGACCTGAGTCACTCGTCACCGTTTTCAGCGACGACACTTTTTCCGGCGTGATCTCAGATACGGGCACTCCGGCCAGCACTTCGGCGGCGAGCACGGCGGACTGGCGGCCCCAGTCGTAGTAGTCGACGCCGATGGCTCCGGCGGCGCCCTTTGACACGAGGTCTGGTTCGGTGCAGTAGATCGGAATCTTCTGGTCGCTGGCGACTGCGTGGATCGCCGGGAAGCCGGAACTCGTCACGTTGTCGGCTGACACGATCAGGATGTCGATTCCCGTCTGGCAGATCGCCGAGGTCACGTCGCGAAGCTCGTTCGCCGCGCTGGCGTTGCATTCTTCGAGTTTCAGCTTCCGCTCGGCACACGCGGCTCGCAGGCGTTTGACGGAGATCTCCGAGTTCGGCTCGGCGGGATTCCAGATTGTGCCGACCGTTTTGAACTCGCCCTCGCGACGCTCCGCCAGATCGAGCAGCGCGGCGATCGGCGGGTCGTCGTAAACGCCGACGAGATTCGCTAGCGGTTCTGCTTCCGGATGAACGCCAACAGCGGTCGGGTCGCTCGCGACGGTATAGACGATCGGAATCGACTCGGTCGCGCGGGCGGCGGCGATCATTGCGGGCGTCGTTGAGGTGATGATCAGGTCGGCTCCGTCCGTCTTGATCGACTCGAAGATCTGCGGCAGCTGCGACAGGTCGCCCTGCGCGTTGAACTTTCTGAGGTCGATGTCCGAGCCGGTTTTCAGGCCGGCCAGTTCGAGACCCTCGAACATGCCGCGCGTCGCTTCGTCGAGAGCCGGGCCTTCGACGAGCTGCACGAAGGCGACTTTCAGCGGCCGTCCGAGCCGCGAACCGACTCCGTGATAAACGCGGCACTCGCGGAGGAAACTCGACGGGAACGTTCGCCCGATCTGTTTCGCGATTCCAAGGTTCGCCGCCATGCGGACCTGCGCGACTTCTTCAAACGGAATATCCGCCGGCTTCTCGCCGAGGAGGACGCGCGCGGCGATGTCGCCACCCGCGTAACCGCTTTCGTAAAAGCTGATGCCGACGCCGACCATCGCTCCTCGGACCGACGATTCTGCGTCGCTGTTCACAACCGGGATGCCGTTGTCGAGCCCAGCCTTGACCATCGCTTCGAGGCTCTGATTGGCGGTGTTGTCGCCGACCTCCCAGAGCACGTCGACTTTCTTGAACGCCAGCACCTGCGCCGCCTGCAGCACCTCGCTGGTATTCGTGACGGTCGCTTCTTCGAGCGTGATGCCTCGTTTGCTCAACAGCTGTTTCGCAACGCTGACGGCCTTGCGCGAGTTCGCTTCCGAGTCGTTGTAGACGATGCCGATCGACTTCAGATTGGGGGCGATCTGCTGCATCGCGTCGATCATCTTTTCGAGCGGCGGGAAGCTGCCGACTCCGGTGACGTGCGGCAGATGATCGGTCGCCGACGTCCCCGCTCCAGCGGCGATCGGGTCATAAACCTCGGTAAAGACGACAGGCTTGCTCTTCACCATTGTCGACGCCGACGTCAGACACGGCGTCGTCAGGCTGACGATCAGATCAACGTCCGACTGATCGGCCTTCTGCATCAACGCCGGAATCAGTGCGATGTCTCCCTGAGCGTGCTGAATCGTGTACTCGATGTTCTGCCCCTCGACGAAACCGCGTTCGGCGAGCTTCGTCTTCAGGCCGTCGATCGTTGCGTCGGTCACCGAGTCCGGAGCGAAGTGGATGATCTGCACGCGGTAAGTCCGACCGGCCTCGGGCTTGCGGACGACCGGTTTGATCTCCCGCTGCTCCTCGTGAATGCCGGACTCGTCGACAACCAGTTTCGCCCGCTTCGCCCAGTCGCTGCCGAACTTCCAGTGCGACGCAAACTTCGGCAGCACTGCCGAGTTGATCGCGAGTTGCTCGGGCACGAAGTTCTCAACCGGGATGCCGGCCGGCGCTTCGCCGTTCAGAACGCGGGCGGCCAGTTGTCCGCTCGCGCGTCCGACTTCGTAGTAGTCCGCTCCGAGCGAGAACAACGCGCCCTGCTTGACGTCACTCGGCATGTTTGTGAACAGCGGAATGTCGGCATCCGCTGCTGTGCCAATCAGCGTGTCGAGCGCCGCGGCGACGGTAGTGTCGCCGCCCGCCCAAATCGCTTCGACCTCCCGAGCCGTCAGTGACTTCGCGGCTTCCAGCACTGCCGACGAAGATTCGACAGTGACCTCGACCAGTTCAATGTCGAGCTGCTTGCAGACTTCGCGGGCCATCAGCGTCGAGGCTTCTGAGTTCGACTCGGCGGGATTCCAGGCGACGCCGACCTTCTTGAGATTCGGGTTCGCTTCGCGCGCCAGCTTGAACAGAGCCTCGACCGGCTGCAGCGTTCCGTGCCCGGTCATGTACGGCGGATGTTTCGACGGGTCGTCGCGATCGATCCCGATGCCTGCTCCCCAGGGATCGGTCGTCAGCGTGAAGACGTGCGTCCGTTTCGTGTCGACGTTCGCGTTCGCGAGCGCCTGCAGCACCGGCGTCGAGAGCGTCAGGATCACATCGAAGTCCCGCCCGACGACTTCCTTGGCCATCAGAATCGCCGTCGCCCGGTCGCCTTCCGCGTTGTACCGGGTCAGCTCGATATTCTGCCCATCGACAAACCCGGCTTCGGTCATCCCGGCCAGCATCCCGGCCTCGCCGTCTTCAAGCACCGGCACCGAAACATAATTGAGCAGCGCGACTTTCAGCGGCGCCTCCTGCGGCTTCGCTTCGTGGTTTCGCCGAGGATCCGACCACAGCAACACGACCGCCGCCGCAAAGATCAAAGCGATCCCCACGCCAACATGCCGAGCGATATCGATCATCGTTTTCACGAATCTGCCTCATCCAGAGTCGTCTTAAGAACGCCGACGGATATTCAAGACTTGTTCCTCACACAAAGGCACAAAGCAGAGAGGATCGATTTGCAGCTTACTTTGTGCCTTCGTGCCTTTGTGTGAGACATTGCGTTTCTGAGTTTCCGTTCTCAAAGCGTCATACATACTGAGCCCGCAGCATTTCGGCGGCGGATTCGTCGAGCTGGTTGGCTCGGCGGAGTTCTTCGAACTTTGACAGCAGGTCTTCGGGACGCAGCCGTTTCTTGTCCGAGCCTGAGATGTCATGCACGACTCGACCGCGGTCCATCATGATGACCCGGTCGCCCAGGAACGCGGCCTGCGGCATTGAGTGGGTGACCATCAGCGTCGTGAGCTGGTCGCGTTCGATGAACTGCTGCGTCAGGCGGATGACCTGATCGGCGCTCTTCGGATCGAGTGCCGCGGTGTGCTCGTCGAGCAGCAGCAGCGACGGGCGGATCAGGGCCGACATCAGCAGCGTCAGTGACTGTCGCTGGCCGCCGGACAGTGTGCCGATCGGATTATCGAGCCGGTTTTCCAGTCCGAGACCCATCGCGGCAACACGGTCCCGCAGTTCGCCTTTTCGCGAACCTTTAAGAGCGAGGCTCAACCCGCGTGCCTGGCCGCGCCGAGACGCCAGGGCGAGGTTCTCGGCGATCGTCATCGTCGGTGCGGTGCCGCTGAACGGGTCCTGAAACACGCGGCCGATCAGCTTCGCCCGGCGATGCTCGGGCCAGCGAGTGATGTCGGTTCCGTCGAGCTTGATGCGGCCTTGGTCAACGTAAAACGCTCCGGCGACGGCGTTCAGCAATGTCGACTTGCCGGAACCGTTCGTGCCGATCACGTTGACCCACGAGCCCGGTTCGATCTTCAAATCAACGCCCTGCAACGCGCGGACTTCGTTCGGCGTGCCGGCAAAGAATGTCTTGCGAATTCCTGCGACTTCAAGCACGGCTGGGCCTCCGCACGAGTTCTGAACTGCGCGAGAGAAACTTCGGCAGTACCAGAGCGACGAAGACGGCGACGGCAGTGATCAGCTTGAGATCGTTCGGGTTGAGCCCCCAACGCAGCGCGATCGCGACCAGCAATCGGAACAGCACAGAACCCATCACGGCTCCGGTGATCAGCAGCCCGATCTTCTTTGAGCGAACGAGCGACTCGCCGAGGATCACACTGGCAACACCCCAGACGAGCATCCCGATGCCCATCTGCACGTCGGCGAAGCCCTGGTACTGAGCCAGCAGGCCTCCGGCGAGTCCGATCAAACCGTTGCCGATAAACAAAGCCAGTGTCGTCATCAGGCCGACGTTGACACCCTGGGCCGTGATCATGCGGCTGTTGTCACCTGTCGCGAGCATTGCCAGACCAAGGTTTGTGCGGAAGAACGCAAACAGCACGACGCCGACACTCACGGCCACCACAAACATCAACAGCAGCGCCGCGATGTCGCGCCCCGGAGCCTGCCAGACCGAGAGGCTGACCATCCGCTCGTCGCCGAACAGCGTTGTCGCGAGGCTCTCGGCATAACTCATCACCGTCGGATGACTCAGCAGCGGCACGTTACTCTTGCCCATGACTCGCAGGTTGACCGAGTACAGAGCGGTCATCACCAGGATCCCGGACAGCAGCCGGTTGATGTCGAAGCGGTGATGCAGCGTGGCGGTGACGGCTCCGGCGGTCGCTCCGGCGAGGGCTCCGGCCAGCGTCGCGAGAATTGGATTCCACTCGGCGACGATCAGCGAAGCCGCGGTCGCTCCGCCCAGTGCGAGCGAGCCGTCGACCGTCAGGTCTTCAAACGCGACGACGCGGAAGCTGATCAGAATCCCGAACGCCAGCAGCGAGAGAATCAGCCCGATCGTCAGCGATCCAATCAGCAGAGTCATCGCCCGCCCTCCTGTGTCGCGGTTTCCATCACGACGTCTCGCAGCGGAGCGATCCAGCAGGCACCGCTGAGAAACTCGGACTCACCCGCCCCATTGATCGGCCGGTCGTCCCGCAGAAGATGCAACACGTCCTGGATGGCTCCCGAGTCGAACAGCTCGGCGACCGATCCGGCCAGGTCGAGCGTTCGTTTCTTCAATGGCCGATACGGAAACACCGCCGCGTGAAAGTGTCCGGCGAGTTGTCCGTCGCGATCGAATGGTCGCAGAAACGGTTCGAGCGTCGCCGCGTTCTTCGCGTCCGGAGAGACCGCGACTCCAACGGCCAGAGCCAGCGACTGCCGATGCACTCGTTCTGCGCTGAACGACAGCCAGTCGCGAATCTGCGGAAACGCGAATCGATCGCCAGTCCTCGCGTCAACGCCTGCGGTCTCAAGCACCGGCGACTTTCGCAACTGCGTGCCGACCAGTCCGTCACACTCGCCGAGAACAATGACCGCGGCCGCCTGACAATCGATCGACGCCATCGCGAGCCGCACAACCGACGACAGTGGCACCGGCGGAGACTGCTCGTGATCGGAACTGCTGAAGCGGATGAGGTGAGAGAACGCTCCTTCGCAACGGACTCCATACAGCACCTGCACCTCGGGAACGAAGTCGCCAAGCTGCATTGAGTAGTCCGGCAGGCTGCCGCTCGACGCAGGCGACTGAGCGACCGCTCCGGCGACCGCGAGAAACTCGCCGAAGCGATTGCGGCAGGACTCGAAGTCCTCGCCCAGCGATCCGAGGCCCAACCCGATTGTCGTTTTCGGAAAGTCGACGCCGCGGCAATCGCCGGCAGTGAATTGAGATTCGTTCGGCGGTGCAGCCTCGCCGAAACACTGGCACATTGACTCGCGTCGTTCGTGACGGAGCGACGGTTCGTCGTCGAGACGGAAGATCTGCAGATCGATGCCGTCCTCGCTGGCGACGCGCATCTTCGACATCCGTGTCATCGTTCCGGAGGGAACGTCGGCCAGCACGGTTTCGGGATCGCAGAGCAAGCCGTCGAGCACCCGCGTCTGCTTGAGCACGCGTTCGACGTCCGGCTGCAGATCGCAGATCCCGAAGAATCCTTTGAGCGACGCCAGCCGCTTCTGTGCTGCGAGCAACGCGCTGATTCCTGCCGAGCTGAGATAGCTGACCTCGCCCAGCCGCACGAGAATCCGGTGCCAGCCGTCGCGAATCGATCCGTCGACGACGTCCTGAAAGTGCGTCGCCGACTCGTTGTCGAGCACGCCCGCGACTTTCAGCTCCAGCAGTTCGTCGCTGGAACTCATTTCGATATCCATTCTCGCCTGCTTGTTTCAGACCTTGAGAACGCAAGTTGTGCCGACCAACGTCCGCTCGGCAGGCGGGTTATGACCGATTGCCTGGCAGGATGCGACGGATCGCTGGCTGGCGTTCGCGGGACAGGCTCGCCGTCGGGGAATCGGGCTCAAATCACTGCGGCTGTGGCACGGTGCGACTGAGAAGTTCTGCCACATCCCGCTGCTCGACCGCGTCCTCGACCCGTCCCATGCGCTGATAAACCGACCCGAGATAACGGCGCAGATCGGCGCTCTGCGGAGCGGCCTGAACCGCGCGCTCAAACAGAGGCAGCGCCGCATCCTGTCGTCCGGTGTTCTGATAACAGATTCCCAGCAGCATCAGCGCGATCTCGTCGCGATCCACTTCGACCAGGGCTTCGAGATAAGGAAGCGCCTTGAGGTAGTTCCTCTGATCGAAATGCGATGTCGCAAGATGGTGGAGAGCACTTGTCCGAGTTGTCGGTGAAATCTGCGGCGACCGCAGTGCTGTCTCCGCATGGGCGATGCAGTAGGCTGGATTCTGTCGCCAGTGAATCGTGCTGAAAAAGACTTCGACCTCGGGGTCGGTGAGTCCCTGTGCCCGCACGTCGCTCAAAATTGCGGTGGCTCGTTTTCGAAAGACGTCACCGAGTGCTGCGTTGGCGTCGTCGTCGGTCGAATCGTCGTCGAGCCCGCCAGCAACTCGCGCGGCAAACGCTTCGTTGGCCAGTCCGAGCAACCGTTGTCGTTCGTGATCCGGAAGAAACGAAACATCCGACACGGCAGTCAGCTGGTCGTCCGGCTCGACGCGTGCCTTCGTCGCCCCATCGTCGGCGTGAATTCCGATGCGATGGTGCGTGAACGACAAATGGGGAATGTCGGTCGGGCCACGCGGCATATGGCACGTCACACAGTTGTCATCCGGCTGCTGCCTGATTCTCGCGTTCGTCTGAACGCCGCAGGATTCCGTCGAGTGGCACTCGAGACATCTGTTGCGAAAGTGCGCGACCTTCTCCGAGTCGTCCGGTCGGGCGTGCGGATTGTGGCAGGTCGCGCAGGTCATCGTCGCGGATTCGATGTAGCACCGGCTGAGCCTCATCTGTTCGATCTGGCCGCTGACCGTCATCCGAGTTGCCTCGCGATCAACACGGTAACTGACTCGGAAGTCGGACATTCGCAGGCCGGGCCGAAAGTCGGCCATGCTGCGGCCGCGCACCTCAATGTCCGCCGCCCCGGACAGATGGCATTGTGAGCACACGTCTTCCTGGCGTTCGCGCGACAGATGCCGGACATTGACGATCGAGTGATCGATCTCGCCCTTGATCGGCAGCTTCGCCTCGCGCTCTCGAACGTGCAGTTCGCCGGGACCGTGACAGCGTTCGCAACTGATCGACTTGTGTTCGACACGCAACTTCTTCGCAGCTCCGTTGACCATCTTCACTCGCCCCGCATGGCAGTGGGTGCAGCCCCAGGCGACCTCGCGCGTGAAGCCGTGCTGCAACGGATCCTTTTCAAAGCCGGCGGACATCCCCCACTTGTTCAATCGGGGATACCACGTCATGGGTGACTCAATCAGAAACCCGTCGTCTTCGATCAGGTACATCCGCGAGTAGTTGCCCGAGCCGAGCGCGTACTTCGCGACATCGTCAAACAGCACGACTTCCTGGCCGTCGTGGTCGTGGATGAACTCCCGCAGGCGGACCGACTTGCCGTCTCGATAAATGCGGTAATGCCGCCCCGACAGTTCGTGATGAAACTCGCCATCCGGAGGTTCGATCGCGACGTTGACGTCGGAAAACGAGCGGCTGTGGTTCGTTTCCAGATAGCTGGCATGCTCGTCGCGATGACATGCGATGCAGGCCTCGTTGCCGACGTAGGCGATCTCCGGCGATGTATTACGGAAGCTCGACGTCAGCGGTGCGGGCAGAGCGAAGCGGTCAGAAGCGTCGTCCTGCTGACGGTCGGCAGACGATGCGTTTTCGGCCTGCCCGTCCGAAGGCGACTCCGAGACGTTCCGGAAAACGACCCAGCCGGCAACGGCAGCGAACGTCACCATCGCGGCCAGACCGCCGAGGCTTCTTCGACGTACCGTCCGACTGCCCGCGGCAGGTCCAGCAGATTCGGGCGAAGCATCAGTCATCGACCGGTCCTCTCACTTGAAGGCGAGAGGATTTCAGGTCGAACCGGCAAACTCAAGAAAGCACGTCGTTCGCAAACGGTCGGGCCGCGGAACTCGTTCCGCAGAATGAGTTCGATGGTCAGCGCTGCGTGCGTGGCGGCCAGGGAAAGAACGCGTTGGTTCGCGCTGCATAATCCTCGTAGCCGGGTTTCGAATTGCTCAGCGACTTTTCCAGCAGAGCGACTCCGGACACGTAGCGCAGGAAAACCGTCATCAGCAGCGGGCTGATGATCGTCCACCAGGCCTCCGAAGAACTGGCCGCGATCAGAAACAGACCCCACCAGATGGCAAAGTCACCGAAGTAGTTGGGGTGTCGGGTGAACTTCCAGACGCCGGTGCGGAGAAGCTGGCCCTTGTTCTCGGGATTGGCTCGGAAGCGAGCGAGTTGCCAGTCGCCGACTGTTTCGAAAAAGAAACCCACCAGCCAGCTCAGGACGCCGGGAATGACCAGCCAGCTGTGCGGCTGATCGGTCGCGGCAATGCCGACCTGCAGAGGCAGCGACACAATCCACATCACGACGCCCTGCAACCCGAAGACAATCCACAGACTGGACAGCCAGAACGATTCGCCGCGCCGCTCACGCATCTGCTGATAGCGGTAGTCCTCGGGCCGGCCATGGTTCCGCCAGGCAAGGTACAGCCCCAGACGGACTCCCCAGACGCAGGCCAGCCAGCAGAGCAGTTCTGACGGCAGTGATCTTGAGTCGCTGAGCGATCGGGTGACCAGAGCGACCACAGCAAACCCCGGCCCCCAGATCAGATCGACGATGCTGACGTCACGCTTCAGCACGCTCAGCAGCCAGAGGACAAACATGATGCCCGCGATGACGGCTGCGTTGGTTGCGAAGATGCTGCTCACGATGCGACACCGCGTTCAAACAGAGAATGCTGGACGAACCATTCCTCGCCACGATCCCAGGCGAAGAGTTCCTCGCACGCCATGAAGAACAACCGCCAGCGGTTCATGGCCACAACGGCGTCCTGATCGGGACACGTTCGGCGGAAGACGTCGAGCACTCGATCACGATTGGCGTCAAGCTGCTGCAGCCATGCCCGGCAGGTCCGCGCATAGTGTCGACCGTTCCAGACCCATTGATTGACGGTCTCCAGATCTCCGCGGCAGCGACTGAGGTAATCCTGCGATGGCATCATCCCGCCGGAGAAAAAATGCCGGCCCATCCAGTTGGACTCTCCGTCGGCCTCGAACAGGTACGGGACCGAGCGGTGACAGAAGATGTGGACGAACAGTTTTCCACCGGGATTCAACCAGCCGTGGATGCGGCGCATCAGCTCGGTGTGATTCCGCATGTGCTCGAACATTTCAATCGAAACAACACGGTCAAACCGGCGGTCGATTTCGAACTCGGCCACGTTCGCCGTGAGGACTTCGAGGTTGGTCAGCCCACGATCGCCAGCCTGTGACAGGATGAATTCCCGCTGGGAGGCGGAGTTTGATACGGCAGTGATCCGGCTCTGCGGAAAGTGCTCGGCCATCCACAACGACAGCGAACCCCAGCCACAGCCGAGTTCCAGAACCTGCTGCCCGTCTTCCAGCTGAGCGTGCTCGCAGGTCTCGCGGAGAGCGGCGGCCTCGGCATCGTCGAGCGTCGAAACACCGTCCGGCCAGAGGCAACTGCTGTACTTGAGGTGCCGTCCGAGGACGATTTGAAAAAACTCCGCCGGCACTTCGTAGTGCTGTTCGTTGGCTTTGTCCGGCACGACGGCGATCGGCTTGTCGAGCGTCTCGGTAAGAAAGCGGGCTCTCCAGTTTTCATCGTCGGATGCGCCGATCTCGCGCAGCCTCGCTTTCAGCAACCGACGGATTCCCAACCGGATGAGGAGGTCCGGCAGCCGGCCCTGCTCAGCGGCATTCAACATGCGACCGAGAAATGTTGGCCGCTCAGAAGTTTCCACGCGACGGCTCCCGATCAGTATTCAGGTTTGTCCCAGACCACCTGGACGACGCCGACGGCCTGTTCGAGAAACGCGGCTTCGCAGTAGCACAGGTAGTACTCCCACATGCGAATGAACCGGTCGTCGAAACCCAGAGCCCGCACATCGTCCAGGCGGTCAAAGAAGCGCTGCCGCCAGTGACGCAGCGTCAGTGCGTAATCGTTCGACAGATCTTCGATCGAGGCCAGCCGCAGGTTCGAGGTCCGGCCCACCGAATCCTGCATCGCCGCCACGGAGGGCAGGAATCCGCCGGGGAAAATGTACTTCTGGATGAAGTCGACCGAGCGTTTGTAGGCCTCGTACCGCTGCTCAGGCATGACGATGCCCTGCAGCACAAACCGGCCGCCCGGTTTCAGCAGGCGCCCGCACTGGCGGAAGTAGTCGTCGAGAAACTGCTCGCCCACGGCTTCGATCATTTCAATCGAGACAACCTTGTCGAATCTGCCGTCGAGGTCGCGATAGTCGACTTCCAGCAGTTCGACCCGGTCGCTGATCCCGGCGGTCTGAACCCGCTCGCGCGCCTTCAGCAACTGTTGGCGCGAGATTGTCGTTGTCGTCAGACGGATGCCGTAGTTCTGAACGGCGTGCAGAGCAAATCCTCCCCAGCCGGTCCCGATCTCAAGGACATGTTCGCCAGGCTGCAGGTCGGCCTTGAGGCAGATCGAGTCGAGCTTCGCGACGGAAGCCTCTTCAAGGCTCATCTCCGACCTGTCGAAACGCGCTGAGGAATACATCCAGGTGGGATCGAGAAACAGCTCGAAGAAGTCGTTGCTCAGGTCGTAATGTCGCGCGATGTTTTCACGACTCCCGCTCCGCGTGTTCCGGTTTGCCCAGTGAGCGGCGCGGGCCAGCCAGCGTCCCGCACGGGCGAGTCCCGAGTTAGTGCCCGACAGGGTCTCCAGATTCCGACACAGGATTCGCAGCAACGCCGCGAGATTGTCGGTCTCCCAGTCACCGCGCAGATACGACTCCGCGACGCCAAGACTGCCGGCCATGGCCAGCTGCCGATAGAAGTCCGGATTCCTGATGGTCCATTCGGCGGAGAGTTCCGGGGCTGGCGATTGGCTGCCCAGGGTCGCACAGCCGCCCGCGTCGCAGTAGTGAATGGTGCCTCCCTGCAACTGATTGAGCCGCCCAATGGCAATGGATCTGACCCGGCGTTCGAACCACGTCAGCCCTCGGGCTGCCCGGCAGGCATCCGCCTCGGACTGACCGGACTCAATCCGGGCACGCTCGACCGGTCGTTCGCTGGCATCCTTCAAGCCTGTCGACATTGCTGGCACACCTCTGCTTTCCGAAGTCTGAGTTCCGGATTCGACCACTGGTTTCAGACACGAGGACCTGTTTCGGAGCGTCTTTCCGGATGAGGATGAAACGGAACCCCGCGACGCCACAGCCTCAGAGCCTGCCAGTAGATGCCCACAAGGATCTGCCACGTCACCAGAGGATGCTTCAACGTCTGGCCCACGATCGCGGCGGCAGACATTTCGACCCGCTTCAGACACAGCGACGCATCGAACACGCGATCGTCATTGGCGAAGTTCTCGATGGTGACCGACAGCCGGCGACCGGGCGGACTCACCCGCCATCGATATTCCATCTCCATCGGCAGAAACGGCGAGACATGAAACTCCTTGGAACAACGTGCCCGCCAAATCGTTCGCGACTCATCCTGCGGTGACAGTGCGTAAACATGACGTTCGCCCCACGGCGTATTCGTCACGTCGGCGAGCAGGGTTTCGACCTCGTCGCCAGAAGGTGAGAGGCAGTAGTAGAACGAGACCGGGTTCATGACCAGGCCGAAACATCGCAATTGGGTCAGCAGCCGGATCGGACCGGTCGGTCGCTGTCCGGTCAGTGATTCGACAGTGTTGCGGACACTGTTCTCCAGTGATTCGTCCGCCGGCCCGTGATAGTCGCGTCGAACGAATCGATAGAAACTGAACGGAGCCGCCGACCACAGACCCGGATAGCGAAGGCCACTCTCCAGTTCGGTAATGTCCAGACAGGCCATGAACAACGAGTAGCGGAACTCGTGAGGAACCGGGCTGAAGCGGCGATGGCGAACCACACCCTCGTACAGACAGCAGCCGGAGAGATCGTTGGCAGCCGGGGAAACGCCAGCTCTCGGCTCGTCGCCGGGAAGTCGGTCTGTCGTGAGTCCGGAGCTGGTCATTCGCCCTCGCTCCAGTCGCTGATTCCGAATTGACGACAGACGGCCAGCGCGCTGACGACGCCGTCTTCGTGAAATCCGTTTCGCCAGTACGCACCGCAGAACGATGTTCGTCGCCGGCGAATGACTTCCTGATGTCGAGCCTGTGTCGCCGCTCGCGTGACGCTGAAGACAGGATGCTCGTATTCGAACGTGCCCAGCATCCGTGACGGATCGATGGCGTGTTGCTCGTTGAGCGTGACGAGGACGCTGCTGCGAGTCTGCAGATGCTGCAACAGGTTCATGTGATAGGTGACCGTCGGGCGAGTCTCGGAACCGCTGGAAACATGATAATTCCAGCACGCCCAGGCGCGCCGTCGCCGAGGCAGAACCGACTCGTCCGTGTGCAGAACTGCTGTGCTGCGGCTGTAGGGAAACTGACTGAGCAGTGACATTTCCAGTTCGTCGCCGTCGGTCAGCAGTCGAAGAGCCTGATCGGCGTGGCAGGCCAGCACAACTTCGTCGAACGACTCCACCGTCCCGGAGTGGCTGACCCTGACGGAATCCGCGACACGAGTCACCGCTGTCACGCCACAGTTCAGCCGGATCCGGTTACGGAAGGGTTCAATGAGCCGTTCGACATACTGTTTCGAGCCGCCGCGAATGACTCGCCAGACCGGACGGTCCCGCAACTGCATCAGTCCGTGATTGTGGTAGAACTCCAGGATGAACCGCATTGGGAACTCAGCGAACTCGCCTGTCGGGCAGGACCAGATGGCGGCTCCCATCGGCAGCAGATACTGCTCGGCAAACTCGCGCGAATACCCCCCGTGACTCAGGTACTCGTCGACGGTCTGATTCTCCGGAACCCGTTCGCGGTCGGCAGTCCCTTCCCGGTTGAACCGGACGATGTCCTTCAGCAGCCGCAGAAAGGCAGGGCGAAGCAGATTCCGCCGCTGAGCGAACAGGCCGTTGAGCGACGAACCGTTGTACTCAATTCCCGTCCGGTCGCAGCGAACGGCGAAACTCATGGCCGTCGGATCGGTCTCGACTCCGAGGTCGGCCAGGATCCGCTTGAAGACCGGATAGTTGCGTTCGTTGTAAACGATGAAGCCCGTATCAACATCGACCGCCTGCCCGTCGATCTGCACCGTCACGGTATTCGTGTGCCCGCCGACCCAGTGGCCAGCTTCGAAGACGGTGACGTCATGCTCACGCGACAACAGCCGCGCACAGACGAGGCCTGAGATTCCCGAACCGACAATTGCGACGCGCATTCGTGACCGATGTCCAGCAGAAAGAAGGTTTGAGGTTGGTGTTTGTAGCAGCGAACCGCGCGAAGGCGAAAACGACTCGGCAGATTCCGCGACTCGTGAGCAGCGATCAATTCACAATCGCGCCGAGTCTCTTTGCGATTTCGGTGCGGTCGTCGCTGAAGTCCACTTCCCTGCGGCCTTGAGCGCCAGCACGGAACGGTCAGCGCAAAAAGAAAACCCTGAAACCGGCTTCGGTCTCAGGGTTCTTGAAGTGGCGCGGGCAGGATTCGAACCTGCGACCTCGAGGTTATGAGCCTCGCGAGCTACCGGGCTGCTCCACCGCGCGTCATTGAAGAACATTATTGTCGGCTTGCGGGGCGGGTTCCACCGAGTCGCTCCGCGATTTTTGCAGTTTTTCGCAGAAGATGGCGATCGATGCTTACTTTGACGCACTCGCAACCTGCTGGTCGACCTTTTTGTTCAGTTCGAGGACGCGGTCGAGCGAATCGGCGTACTGTTTGAAGGCCACGTAGCCGGTCAGGCGACCAAGCAGGTCCGCTCGCGGGCTGAGCGCGACGGTACAGGGAATCCGCTTCACCTCAAGAATCTCGGCAATGCGACCGTGGTCGTCGAGGTTCAG
>Ga0070726_10000340_pt1 | contig 61910 bp, 63 predicted proteins | sample tdAd471_FD_67275 | JGI IMG/M metagenome (GOLD analysis project Ga0070726, IMG submission 67275) | Marine sediment microbial communities from the Atlantic coast under amendment with organic carbon and nitrate - tdAd47.1 | ecosystem: Environmental > Aquatic > Marine > Coastal > Sediment | place...
CGGCAAAATCGTTGCGCCTGAACTGTATGTTGCTGTCGGCATCTCCGGGGCCATCCAGCACCTTGCTGGTATGAAGGACTCCAAGATCATTGTCGCGATCAACAAGGACGAAGAGGCTCCGATTTTCCAGGTCGCCGATTATGGCCTGGTTGCGGACCTCTTCACCGCCCTGCCGGAGCTCTCCGACGCGCTCGGCTAGGCCCCGGTCCTGACAATGAATGCGAAAAGCCCGGCTCCTGAGCCGGGCTTTTTTGTTAGCGCGTCAGGATATGGTGGATGAGGCGGGGCCAGGTCCGCAGGCGCGAAGGGTGTTCCGCCACGATGCGCAGGGCGTCCAGTCGTTCATCGTCGAGCCAGACACCGTCGCGCATCACCCCGGTCGGCGTCCGAAGGACGGTCAGATCCGCGAGCGGATTGGCAGGCAGGAGCACAAGGTCCGCTCGATATCCGGCCTCGACACGACCGATCTCCCCGCCCAGTCCCAGTGCGCCCGCCGGGTTGGTGGTTGCGGCCTGCAGAGCCTCGAACGGGGTGACACCGGCGCGCGCGACCAGCAGTTCGATCTCCTCGCAGACCGACACGCCGTGCGGTGTGACCATGACGCCGGCATCAGTGCCGACAACGAGTTCGACTCCGGCCTCGTGCATGAGCCGGGTGACGTCTTCATAAAGCGCCTGCATGCGCGTGCGGTTATCGCTTTGGAACGTGCTCCAGAACGCATACTTGTCCGCTTCGAACCCGTACATCACCGGGTTGAACATCGCCATGTCCGGTCGCTCGAGATGGCCGCCTCGCGTTTCCACGATGCGCGCGAGATTATGGTGGACGATCAGCGTCGGCGCGACCCGCGCCCCGGCCGCCGCGAACTGTTGCGCCAGAGCCCGCGCTCGCTCCATGTCCGGCTCATCCCGGAGGGCGTGATAGACGATGGATTCGGCGTGCTCGATGGTGACGAAATGGGCCGCCAGGGTTTCGGAAATGTCCATCGGGTCGTCCGGCAGCCCCTCCACCGGGTGCCCGGAAAGGGTCATGCCCAGACGTCCGGCTTCGTCGCGAATGGCAGAAAAAGTCTCGCGGGAGAGATGGGTGTAGAGCTTGAGATCGCGATAGCCCGCTTCGTACTGATGACGCACGGCAGCGCGAGCCTCCTCGGCGGTCGCGACCAGCGTCTGCAACCCGTGCACACTGTTCGTATCGGGATTGTTGAGGATGGCACCGGTCGAAATCAGCCGCGGACCGAGCAAAGTGCCGGCCGCGATCCGGTCGGCCATGGGGAGGTGGAAGGGCATGCCGCCCATATTGCGCACAGTCGTGACCCCGTAGATGAGGTCAGCCGCCAGGTCGTTTTCGTCCAGAAGATGGACGTGCATGTCGATCAAGCCGGGGATCAGGTAACCGCCCGCGCCGTCGATGCGCTCGACGTTGATGGCCAGGAGCCCCGCCCCGCGCGCCACGATCTCCCCGTCTTCGATACGGACGGATTGAGGCGCACTGAATTCGCCGGTCTCCATGTCGAGCACATGGACATTCTCGATCAGCCAGCTGCGCGGCTCGGACGCGCTCAGTTGCAGGGCCGACGGGGCGCCGCAGGCCGTCAGGAGGAGGCTCAGCCCCAGGAGGAAGGTTCGGATCATATGGTGTCTCCAGCATTGCATGGCTGATGAGACAGCACACAGGCGACGGGCCTGTCGTCCGGCATCCGGATTCCGGACGTCCGGAATCCGGGCTTAGTCCAGAGTGTCCATGTATTGCGTGGGCGTCGTGCCGAATTCGCGACGGAAAACGTCATTGAAAACCGACTTGGAGGAGAAGCCGGCGGTATAGGCGAGGTCGAGCAGACGCCGCCTTTCGCCTCGCGCCCGATCCTCCCGCATCATCGCTTCCACGTCCTCGACGCGGAGCCGGTTGATATAGTCGTTGAAGTTTCTCCCGGTCGCCTCGCGGATCGCCAGCGATACCCGTCTCTCGGGAACACCCGCCGCCCTGGCGAGTTCCGCCCGCGTCAGGCGCGGCTCCGAATAGAGCGCCTCCTCGCGCACCGCCCGTTCGATGCGCTGGAAATCCCCGCTGAACGTGTCGGCTTCGACCGGCTTGTCCGGCACCAGACTGCCCGGCTCGACACCATCGAACATGCTCGCACGGCGCACGGCGATGTAGATAAGTACGAGTGTCGTCACCAGCGAATAGGCAAGCTGGGCAATATAGGCCTGCTGCGAGGCCAGCCACGGCCAGCTTTCATGCAGCCAGCCAGCATCCATGCGCAGCACGTCATAGACGGTGTCGATCAGATAGGCAGCAATCAGCACGTAAATGCCGCGGAGCTGGATTGTCTGCGCGTCGGATCTCCGGTCCCGACTGAGCGTGTTGAAGCGATGAACCAGCCAGATGGAGGCAGCGGCATAGACGACAAGGCTAATCCGGGCCGCATGCTCGACCAGGTCCAGCCCGTACGGTGTCACCGCGAGCGCGACCAGGAAGGGCACTCCGTGTGGCCAGTCTTTCAACCGCAGCGAGGCGCCGGAATAGACCAGGCTGCGTACCAGGAGATAGAAGATCGCGGGATAGAGCAGGCGGAAGGCTGGCGTGACCAGCCAGATCCTGCGGAACCCCGCCGCTTCCTCAAGCAGGTTGAATCCCATCCAGACTGCCGCCATGACCAAAAGCCCGGTCACCGCGCGAAGACGCGGCCGATCAAAGGTCAGCACCACACCGACGAAGGCGACGGCGATCAGTGCGATCTGCAGGAGGTTGGCGGGGGCGAGAACCATGCCCAAGCACTACCCCAGCCCGCCCGAAGCGCAAACACAGCTGCAGCTGAAGAATTGCGGTTTCCGCCACAGGACCGTTGCAAAGCCTGGGCAGCTTCGCCGACCCACTCCTCCCCGAATGGGTTTTCCGGTTAGACATCCCTTCGAGCTGGAAACACGAAGCCTTGGCCGTCCCCTCGGGACGGCCTTTTTTTCGTTGGGATATCAGTGCTGTCGGATTGCCGCACGGATCAGCGTTTTGGCGTCTTCGCTGTCCCACTCTGCCGGCGCGGCCAGGCGGCCGATTTCGCGGCCATTGCGATCATAAAGCACCGAAAGCGGCAGGCCGATCGCGCCAGCCTGGGTCATGCTGGTGAAATTGCCATCATGGATCAACGGCAGCGCATCCAGTTCCAGCCGGTCAAAGAAGATCCGGGCGTCATCGATACGCCGGTCGAGGCTCACGGTGACGACCTGGAAGTCCTCTCCGCCCAGTTCAGACTGCAAGGCATTCAGCGCCGGCATTTCCTCGACACAGGGGGCACACCAGGTGGCCCAGAAATTCACCAGGATCACCTGACCGCGGTAATCGGCGAGCGTAACCGGCTCGCCCGCGCCGTCCACATAGGTTCCGTTCGGCTGGGCGGGCGGCTCGTCGAGGCTGCGGAAGGCCCGCATCTCGCCCTGCGCGTAGCTGCCAAGCGATCCCTCTACACCACTGTCCATTGCGGAAAAGAGCACGTATAGAATGGCCACTAGCCCGATCACTGGCATGGCGATCAGCCCGGCCTTGAGCGGTGACATTTTCATCTCGACCTCCTTGGCGCATCACATGACAGACGACGTAGCATCTCCCAAGTCTTCGGCAACCAGCAGCATGTGGGGCGGGCGTTTCCAGTCCGGACCGACCGCGGTGATGGAATCTATCAATGCCTCGATTGACATCGACCAGCGCATGGCCGAGCAGGACATTGCCGGCTCCATGGCGCATGCGGCAATGTTGGGCGCTACGGGGATCATTTCAAGCGAAGATGCGGCGGCAATACAGCGCGGGCTGGAACAAGTTCGTGAAGAGATCCGGGCTGGCGGCTTCCCCTGGTCCAAGGCGCTCGAAGACGTCCACATGAATGTCGAGGCGCGCCTCAAGGAGATTATCGGCGAGCCGGCCGGTCGCCTGCATACGGCGCGCTCGCGCAATGACCAGGTCGCGACCGATTTCCGCCTCTGGCTCCGTGATGCCTGCGACCGGATCGATGCCGCGCTCGTCGCCTACCAGCGCGCGCTGGTCGAGCAAGCCGAGCGTCATGCGGACCAGGTCATGCCCGGCTTCACCCACCTGCAGACGGCCCAGCCGGTCTCCCTGGGTCATCACCTGCTCAGCTATGTCGAACTCGCCGAGCGCGATCGCGGCCGATTTTCCGATGCCCGCAAACGCCTCAATGAAAGCCCGCTTGGCTGCGCGGCGCTGGCTGGTACGGCGTTTCCCATCGACCGCGAAATGACCGCCGAAGCGCTCGGCTTTGACCGCCCGATGGCCAACTCGCTGGACGGCGTCGCCGCACGCGATTTCGCTCTGGAAGTCCTGTCGGCTGCCTCGATCTGCGCCGTAAACCTGTCCCGCTTCGCCGAGGAAATCGTCCTGTGGTGTACGCGGCGCTTCGGATTCGCGACCCTGTCCGACGCCTGGTCGACCGGGTCCTCCATCATGCCGCAAAAGCGCAACCCGGATGCCGCCGAACTGGTGCGAGCCAAGCCGGGCCGCATCATCGGCTCGCTGACCGGCCTGCTCACAGTCGTCAAAGGCCTGCCGCTCGCCTATTCCAAGGACCTGCAGGAAGACAAGGCTCCAACCTTCCAGGCGGTCGATGATCTGGAGCTGGCCCTCGCCGCCATGGCCGGCATGGCCGCCGATCTCAGCTTCCACCCGGACGCACTCGAGGCTGCGGCGGGTGAAGCCTATTCCGACGCGACTGACCTCGCGGACTATGTCGTTCGCGAACTGGGCAAGCCGTTCCGCGACGCCCACCACATCGCCGGGTCCATCGTCAAGCTGGCCGAAGCCCGGGGCATTCCGCTCTCGGACCTGTCTCTGGAAGAGATGCAATCGGTCGAGAAAGCTATCGACGACAGCGTGTTTTCCGTGTTGAGTGCGCGGGCGTCCATGCAGAGCCGTGTCAGCTTTGGAGGAACCTCCCCGCTGCGCGTGCGCGAGCAGGTGGCGCGGTGGAAGACTGCACTTGCCGGGGAAGAGTAAATGACGAAGCGCCTGACCAGCATTCTGCTTGTATCCCTGAGTGCCCTCGCGGTGGCAGCCTGCGGCTTGCGGGGCGATCTCGACCGTCCGCCGCCGCTCTGGGGCAATCCGGAGCAGGCCTCCGACGAGACCCCGGACTCCGATACGTCGGACGAATAATCCGCACTTCTCCAAAACGTAATGCGAAGAGCGCTAGTTGTGCGCAAACAGCGTGCTAGATTTCCCGGCATGCGTCGTCGCGCCCTCATAGCTGCCGCCCTGGCCCTGACCTGGGAGCGGGCTGTCCCCGTCGTCTGGCCAAGCCTGGCGGCGCTGGCTGTCTATGCCTGTCTCGCCCTGCTCGGCGTCTGGGAGACCGTCGGCGATCCGTTGCGGGCGATCGCGGCGCTCGCCCTGCTCGCCCTCGCGATCTGGTTGACCCGTCCAGGCCTGCGCGGTTTTGTCTGGCCCGATCATGAGGCCATGGCGCGCCGGATCGAGGAAGACTCCGGCATCGATGCGCGTCCCCACGAAGCCCTTGAGGACCAGCCCAGCGACAGCGACCCCGTCGCCCACCGGGTCTGGCGGGAACACCGCGACCGCATGCGCCGTCGCCTGCGTGATGCTCGCGCCCGTCGGCCGCACGCCGCCTGGGCAAGTTTCGACGTCTGGGGAATTCGCGGCGTGCTCGCGGTTGCTCTCGCCGCTGCCTGGATGCTGGCCGGTCCGGAAGCCCGCCCGCGCCTGTATGACGCTTTCTCCCTCACGCCGCTCTCGACCGACCGGGGTGAAGTGAGCCTGGACGCCTGGATTGACCCGCCAGCCTATACCGGCCGTGCGCCGGTCTTCCTTGCCGCCGACCAGCGCGATGTTGCCGCACCGGCCGGTTCGACATTTGTGACCCGCGTCGCCGGAGCCCGTCGCGAGCCGCAACTCACTCTGCACCTCGACAATGAACGTCGCCGCGCTGATGTCACAGAGATCGGTTCCGGTGTCTATGAAGCCCGCATCGCGATCCCGTCCGATGCCTCGGTACGCCTGCGGTCCGGAGGCACCCGGCTGAACTGGTCCGTCGATGTGCTGCCTGACACCCCGCCCGAAGTCGCGCTGGTAGACGTTCCGGAGTCCACGGCCAATGGCGAGCTGGATATCCAGTTCACCGCCCGTGACGATTATGGCGTTGTTTCCTACGCCCTCGAATTCCGCCCGGAAGATGATCCGGAAGCCGCGTGGGAGAGCCTGGAACTCGTCCCCTCCGGTATCGCCACCTCGGATGTGGAGGGCGCGATGCGCTCGCTGGTCGAGACCGCGCGCCATCCGCTCGCCGGGTCCCGCGTCCTGATCAGCGTGGCGGCAACCGATGCAGCCGGGCAGACCGGCCACTCGCCGGACCTCGCCATTACCCTGCCGGAGCGCGTCTTCCTCGACGCCCTGGCGCGCGCCGTTGCGGAGCAGCGCCGCAATGTGATGAATTCCGATACCGCGTATGCCGATCTGCCTGAACGCGAACCGCTTTACCAGGAAGACTTGCCTCCTGGCCCGCTCTATCTCTCCGAGGAACCGGAACGCCGGATCGAACGGGCCCCTGAGGGTTTGCAGCACGTCGCGCGCGCAATTGACGCTATTACCGATGCGCCGGAGATCTTCTTCCGGGATCCGGTCGTCTATCTGGGTCTGCGCGAAAGCCTCCACCGGCTGCGGCGTGCCCGCGAGCTCGATGACCTGCTCGGCCTGGATGACAATCTCTGGCAGATCGCCCTGCGGGCCGAACTCGGCTCTCTCGCAGATGCCGAAGCCGCCCTGCGCGCCGCTGAACGCGCTTTGGCCGAAGCCCTTGCCCGCGGCGCTGACGAAACCGAGCTGGCTGCGCTCTTCGAAGCTTTCCAGCAGGCGATGGACAACTACATGGCCGCTCTCGCCCGTGAAGCGGCAGAGGAAGGCCGCTTTGCCGAGGACGGCGGAGACGGTTCGGAGCTCAACTCCGAAGGTCTGCAGGCCCTGCTCGACGCCCTGCGCGAGGCCGCCGAGCTCGGCAATACCGCAGACGCCCGCCAGGCGCTCGCGGCCCTGAGTGAACTTCTGCGCAATATGCAGCTTCAGCTGAGCCAGGGCGGCGGGGATGGCGACCAGACCGACCCGATCTCGGAGGCGATCGCCCGGGCCCTCGAGGAACTCGGAGATGTGATCGGCGAGCAGCGCGATCTGCAGGACCAGACCTTCGGCCTGAGTCAGGAACAACAGGGTGGCCCCGGTCAGCCGCAATCCTCCGGTCAGGGTCAACAGCAACAACAGGGCGGGGACCTGCCCCAGAGCCTCGCGGAAAACCAGCAAGGCGGTGCCTCACGCTCTGCCCAGCTCGCCGAACTTCAGTCCCAGCTTGCCGACCAGCTACAACGTTCGCTTGAGGCCCTTCCGGAAGGGGCGGAAAACCCGCTCGGCGATGCGGCCGGTGCCATGCGCGACGCTGAGGATGCCCTGCGTCAGGGAGATGCCGGTGCGGCACTGGACGCCCAGGAAGAGGCACTCGCAGAACTGCGCGCCGGTGCCGAAGAACTGGCCCGCAATCTCCTGGAACGCATGCAGGCCCAGCAAGGCGAGAATGGCGAAGGCCAGGACCGTGACGAGGATCCGCTCGGCCGACCGGCTGATGGCGCCTTCGCCGACGGATCCGGCGTGGAAATCCCGGACGAACTCAGCCGGGCCCGTGCACGCGCCATCCTTGAAGAATTGCGCCGCCGCGCGGCGGAAGCCGGCCGTCCGCAGGAAGAGCTGGATTACATCGAACGTCTGCTCGACCGGTTCGGCACGCCTTAGTCAGACCGCCAACCCTAGTGATGATCACCACTATGCGTTGGCTCGGGGTCGTGATCCCCGGGGGGCGCCTGTTCCGGTGCAGTCGGCTCCGAGCCGTGGGTTAACTCCGGCTCATGGTGATCCGGCGCCGCATGCGCCGACTCGGCATGACCGCCTGCTTCGAGATGCTCGGTGATCGCGTCGACCAGGAGCACTTCGGCCTCGACCGTGCTCGGTGGCGGATCGGAAACAATCGTGCGGAATTCGCGAGTTTCGCCGGCCGCAACCGGGCCGCCTTCCATACCGACAGCCCACTCCAGCAAGGTATTCGCATGTCCATCACGCAGCACGGCGCGCAGGCCCGGCAACTGGCGTGCGCGGCGGTCATAGTTATGGACAGAGCCTTCGATGATCAGCAGGGGCACGCCATGGTCGATCTCGTGGCTCACGGTCAGCTCGCCCACGGAAATCCCGTACGGGTTCACTTCCGTGCCAATCGCCGCGTAGGCCGAGGTGGCGCGCGGCCAGAGCGTTACAATGTCGACGCGGAAAATCCAGCTGGTGATGGCGAGCACCGCACAGGCGGCGACCAGTCCACCCCAGGCGCTGCCGGCCACCGCAAGAGACATTTTCTGCCGTTTTTTCGCCTGACGTTCGCGATAGGCCGTATGGACCGGCTTGTCCTCGACCGGTTCCGGCGCAGCGGTTTCCGCCTCGACCGGAGCGGGTTCGAGTGTCGGCAGGCTCGCCGGGTCTTCCGCCTCGGCGGTCCAGACATAGCTGCAGGAGGCACAACGCACACGGCGCCCGTTCGAACCAATCGCCTGTGGATCGGCACGATAGCGCGTGGAACAAGACGGACAGCTGAGTACTATGCTCATCTGAGTCGCTACTAAACCGGTTGTCCGGAACCCATGGAGATTTCCATAGACCCCAGTGTTTCAAACACGTCCGAGCTGGCTTCGGCACCGGTGATCCGCTTCGACAATGTCGGCATGCGATACGGTCACGGCCCGGAAGTCCTGCGGGACCTATCATTTGATTTACCACGTGGTTCTTTCCAATTCCTCACCGGACCGTCCGGTGCAGGCAAGACCTCGCTGCTGAAACTCATCTATCTCGCTGCGAAGCCGTCGCGGGGACAGATTTCCTATTTCGGCCGCGACGCAGCCCTTCTGTCCCGGGACGATCTTCCGCCTCTGCGACGACGCATCGGCGTGGTCTTCCAGGAATTCCGTTTGCTCAATCATCTCAGTGTGTTCGACAATGCCGCCCTGCCGTTGCGCGTGGCCGGGCGCAAGCGCGCGGACTATGCGGAGGATGTCGCGGAATTGCTGGCCTGGGTCGGTCTGGGCGACAAGATGAATGCCAACCCCGCAACCCTGTCCGGCGGCGAACAACAGCGTGTCGCCATCGCCCGCGCGGTTGTGGCGCAGCCGGAAATTCTCATTGCAGACGAACCGACAGGGAATGTGGACAGCGAAATGGCGATGCGTCTGCTGCGCCTTTTCGTCGAACTCAACAAGCTCGGAACCACGATCATCTTCGCGACCCACGATCTCCAGCTCATCCGCCTGCTCGACGCGCCGGTCATGACGCTGGCGGACGGGCATTTGCACATTCGTCCGCCACGGTCTCAGCGCCAGGCCGCCCGCGAGGAAGCGCTTGCCCAGGTCGAATCCTTCGAAACGGGAGACGGGGATGAGTGATTTCGAAATTCCTCCACCGCCGAAAGGCGGCGCTGGCGCGCTTCTGCCGCCGGATGCCGGACGCGACCGCCCGCTCTTTGTCGTTGCCGCCATCCTGGTTTTCCTCGCCTGCGTCGCAGCGCTCGGCGCGCGCGGCGCCTGGCAGCAATCCCAACGGTGGACGGACGATCTCTCGACCTCCCTGACAATCCAGATACGCCCTGTTCAGGACCGCGACGCGACCGCAGATGCCGGACGTGCCGCCGAGCTGGCGCTCGCGGTCGAGGGCGTGGTTAGCGCAGTCGCGCGAGATCGGGCGCACGCAGAACGCCTGATCGCCCCCTGGCTGGGCAGCGACAACATCCCCGACGACTTGCCCCTGCCACTCCTCGTCGAGGTCCGGCTGGCGCGCGGTATGGACGCCCCGGTCGAGGCGTTGCGAACCGCGCTGGCGACGGAGGGGATCGACGCGACGCTCGACGATCACTCACGCTGGGCCGGCGCGGTGCAGCGAGCGTCAGCGCGGTCCCAGTCGCTCGCCCTGGCGCTGCTTGCCCTGCTGGCCGGTGCAGCAGCGGCCGTCGTAGCCTTCGCCGCGCGCGCCAGCCTCGCCGCCCGGGTCGATGTGATCGATGCCCTGCATCTGTGTGGCGCGGAGGACCGCTATATCGCCATCCTCTTCCAGAGGCGCTTCTTCATGCTGGGCCTGAAGGCCGGCACGGTCGGCGCCCTCGTTTCTGTGATCGTCTCCCTGCTCGTCAGTTCCGGGAGCGACGCGGCAGACGCCAGTTTTTTCCTGCCGAGCTGGCAGAGCAATCCGTTCGAAATCCTCCTGCTGGGCATCGCGCCGCTACTCGCGGGCGCGACCTCGGCTCTCTCCGCACGCCTCGCCGTCATGACGGATCTGGGCGGGCGCTGGTGAGGTAGAATGTTTAATTCGCACCCGGAGCTGTTGCATCCGCCCCGCGTGCGGGACAGGGTGATTTCCGGGAATTGGGTGGGTCGTTGAGCGTGTCGATCAAAGGGTTACAAGCCATCGCCTTTCTGCTGGTTGCCGGTCTTCTGATCGGATTTTCCAGCTATGCCGGCCGGGTCTCCAGCTGGGACGCGCCTGTCGCAGCACAAGCCGACGCCATTGTTGTACTCACCGGAGATGAAGGGCGGCTGGCCGCCGGGGGTGCCTTGCTGCGCGACGGCCATGCACCGGTCATGCTGATCTCCGGGGTCCACAGCTCTGTCTCCAACACCGACATCCTGCAATACACCGGCCTGGACACCGCCATGCTGGACTGTTGCGTCAGCCTCGGGCGCCAGGCCCATGACACCGTTGGCAATGCGAATGAAACCGCGAACTGGGTCGATGCCAACGGTTTTGATCGACTCATTGTCGTCACCTCGGACTATCACATGCCCCGCAGTTTGCTGGTCATGCAGCGCGCCCTTCCCGACACCGAGCTCGTCGCGTATCCCGTCCGCACATCTCCCCCCTGGCAAAGGCCTGCCAGCTTGCGCCTCTGGGTGTTGGAGTTTGCGAAATACGCCATGGTCTGGCTGAGCCAGACCGGCTCGAACTAGACAGGACGCAATGACCGCTCTCCGCTCCGCGATCTTCGCCATCTACATGTACGGCCTTATGGCCCTATTCGGCACGCTCGGCGTCCCGACCCTACTCGGGCCGCGCAGCTGGTCCCGGGGTCTGCTGAAATTCTACCTCAAAGTTCTCTGGGCTGGCCTGGCTGTCATCTGCAATGTCCGCATCGAGGTTCGCGGTCACGAGCACCTCCCGGAAGGTGGAGCGCTTATCGCCGCGAAACACCAGAGCATGTGGGAAACCCTGGCCTTCTGGGGCATCCTGCCCGACCCGGCGATCATTCTGAAGAAGTCGCTGATCTACATGCCCTTCTTCGGCTGGTTCGCGGTAAAGCTCGGCAATATTTCCATCGACCGCAAGGGCGGCGCCTCTGCCCTGCGCGGCATGCTGCGCCAGGCCAAGCAGCGCGGCCAGGAAGGTCGCCAGGTTCTGATTTTCCCGGAAGGGACGCGTGTCGCTCCGGGTGAAAATCCGCCTTATAAGCCGGGCATTGTTGGCCTTTACCAGTCGATGAAAGTACCCTGCGTACCGGTCGCCTTGAATTCCGGGGTACATCTGAGCAACTATTGTGGTCTCAGAAAGCCGGGGATTATCGTCGTTGAGTTTCTGCCGCCCATTCCGCCGGGACTGGACAAGGCTGAATTCATGGACGTGTTGCACCAGCGTATTAGTACCGCGTCTGACCAGCTGCTCGAGGAGCGCTGAGACGTGACAGGGGAGTGGAGCGAGTGAAAACCGGACTGCGTTTCGGCCTGATTATCGGCGGGATCATCGCGATCCTCGCCGCCTATACCGGTTACTGGTTCTACGCGGCTGATCGCGTTGATGAGGAAATCCACGCCTGGATCGCGGACAAGGAAAACTCCGGTTACCAGATCGAGTATTCAGACCTGCAGGTCGGCGGTTTCCCCTATCGATTCCAGATCAATATCGCAGACCCCCGCATCCGCGCTCCGCTGAGTGATGGCGGCTGGTTCGCTCACCTGGATGCTGTGCAGGCCAATGCGCTGCCTTATGATTTCTCGCACTGGATCGTCAGCTTCGCCGGTCCGCTTGTCATCGAAGGCGAGGAAACAGTCCGGATCAATGCGACCACCGCCCGTTTCAGCCGCAAGAGTAATAGCGAGGGCGAGACCGTACGGATCGGCGCAGAGGTGTCGGAGCTGAGCATTCGCGCGATTACCGGCACCGAACCGCAAATCACCGATATCGAGACGCTGCTCCTGTCCGGCCAGGTCGGGGACGATAACTCCCTTCGCATCCGTGTCGAGGCCACCGGCCTGCACGCGTCCTCCAGCGAAGTCGCTGAGAATGTCCGTGTCGCTTTCGGCGATACGGGTGAACTCGCTCGCATGGCCTTCCAGGTCACCGAATGGCGTGCTCTGGCGCTCGAGGGCGATGCCGGCGTGTGGTCACGCGCTGGCGGCGTGGTCCGTGTTGAAGACGCCGAGCTGAGTTGGGGCCCGGCTCATCTGACCGGCGAAGGCGATGTCACCCTGGACACCCAGGCTCGACTCGACGGGCGGCTCTCTGTTCGGATTACAGATCCGGACGCGCTCGCCGACGCACTTGTCGAAGGTGGGCTGGTGCCTGAGGAAAATGAGCAGGCGCTCCGCCTCGCCACCATGCTGGCACCACGCAGTGAGGAGGGCGTGTCCCTCCCCTTCCGCATCCGCGAAGGCGGAATATATCTCGGCCCGGTCAGGCTGGGGTCGGTCGAATAATCGACCGCCCGGCTAGCCCATGAATTCGGTCAGGGCTTCGACAAGGGTCCGGTTTTCATCCGCCTTGCCGACCGTGACACGCAGGCTGTCCGGCAGGCCATAGGGCTGGACCGGGCGGGTGATCAGCCCCTTGGCGGTCAGGAAGGCATCGGCTTCAGCAGCGGTCTTGCCCGGCGTTTGCGGGAAGTGCACGAGCACGAAATTGCAGACACTCGGCGTGACCTCGAGACCGAGGCCACCGATCTGCTGTCGCAGCCAGTTCACCCACTCCTCATTGTGCGCCACCGACCGCTGGACAAAGTCGCGGTCCTTGATCGCCGCGATGCCTGCTTCGATCGCCGCCATGTTTACGTTGAACGGCCCCCGGACGCGATTGAGAACGTCGATGATAGCGGTGTTCGCATACGCCCAGCCCAGACGCAGAGCCGCAAGGCCGTGAATCTTCGAGAAAGTCCGGGTCACGACGACATTGTCGTACGCCTGCGCCAGCTCAATGCCGGCCCGATAGCCATCATCGCGGACGAACTCTGCATAGGCCGCATCGAGAACCAGCAGCGTAGATGCCGGCAGGCCTTCGCGCAGACGACGGACCTCGGCATCGGAAATGAACGTCCCGGTCGGATTGTTCGGGTTGGCGAGGAAGACGATCTTCGCATCATCGCCCGCCGCCGCCAGCATGGCGTCTACATCGGTCCGGTAACCGGTCTCCGGCGCAGACACGAAATTCGCGCCGCTCTGCATGGCAACAAGGCGATAGACGAGGAAGCCGTATTGCGACTGAACAACCTTGTCGCCCGGATTGAGATAGGCCCGTCCCAGCAGTTGAAGCAACTCGTCCGATCCGCAGCCACAGACGATCTTGTCGGCTTCCAGACCTTCTTCGGAGGCAATCGCTTCACGCAGGGCCGTGGCGCCACCATCGGGGTAGAGATGCAGACGGGACGCCGTGTTGCGGAACGCCTCGGCAGCCTTTTCGGAACAGCCCAGCGCATTCTCGTTGGAGGACAGCTTGATCGGGTTTTCGATACCCGGTGCGTCGGCAGCGCCCGGCTTGTAGGGACGGATGTCGAGAATGCCTGCGCGCGGTTCAATGCTCATGTCTGACCTCTGCTGTCGGAAGCGCCATTGCGCGATTTCGACGGAGATAACGCGGCAGGCCCCGATGCTTCAAGTGCCGGAGCATGCACAGGCGCAGTCCGCGGCCTCGGGTGCAGCGCGCCGGTACGTTTCACGGCCTCGACCAGGATCACTCCACCCAGGCCGCCCCAGACGGTCTCGCCGGTTTTTTCCCAGGCGGTGGCCACGCCTCGGTGTGCGGCCCAGTTGAAGGGCGGCGCATAGAGTGCGCGCGACCACGCCGTCGTCTGGAACATGGAATCGTCCAGCAGGCGTGTCAGCTGACCGCGCGAAAAGGGCCGACCATGTCCGAAGGGCGTTGAGTCGAGCCAGGCCCAAACGCCCGCACGTGCCGCCGTCACCACGACCATTCGCCCCTCGGGCGCCAGCACCCGCCAGGCCTCACGCAGGAGAGCCCCCAGATTGTCCGCCTCTTCCAGCATGTGGATCATCAGAAGACGATCAAACATGGCATCGGGAAACGGCATGTGCGTCTCGTCACCCATGGCGACTCTGGAGGGCATGGACGGGATGATGGCGCCCTGCCCGGCCGGCATGAAGGCAACCGCCCTCCGGGCCACCGGCCGCATGTCGTCGAGATAGGGCGTTGCAAACCCGCAACCCAGAATGTCAAGATCACGCACATCGGGCCAGATCGCCGCCAGTCGGCGTTCGATCATGGCCTTCGCCGTCATTCCGCGGCGGCTTCTATAGAAACGATCGAGCTCTAGCGCATCGCGTCGCACTGGCCAGCCTCCTCGCCTGAGCCTAAGTAAGAGACCCCACCCTATCGCACCCGGCACAGACGACAATGAGCAAGCTACAAATCCGGCAATTCCCCTGTTTGTCAGACAATTACGGTTTCCTGATCCATGATGAGGAAAGCGGTGAGACAGCCACGATCGACACCCCCGACGCCAACCGGATTCTCGAAGAGCTGAAAGCCGCCGGCTGGACGCTGACGCAGATCTGGAACACGCACCACCATTTCGACCATGCCGGCGGGAATACCGCTCTGAAAGCCGCTACGGGTGCGAAAGTCGTCGGCGCCCAATACGACCTCGCGCGCATTCCCGAGCTGGAGTTCGAGGTTGGTGATGGCGACATTCTCGAACTCGGCCACCACCGTGCCAAGGTCATCTACACGCCCGGCCACACCAGCGGGCATATCTGCTATTTTTTCCCGGAAGAGAAGGTTCTGTTCGCCGGTGACACGATGTTCGCGCTGGGCTGTGGGCGCCTCTTCGAAGGCACACCGGCGGAGATGCTGCACAGTCTGAATCGGTTGAAGGCGCTGCCGGACGAGACCCGGGTCTATTGCGCCCATGAATACACCCAGTCGAACGCCGCATTTGCGCTGACGGTCGACCCCGACAATCTCGACCTTCAGGCCTATGCCGAAATGGTCAATGCCGAACGCGCACGCGGCGAACCGACCGTGCCGACGACCATCGGAGCGGAAAAGGCAACCAATCCTTTCCTGCGGGCAGACTCACCGGGCATTCGAAAGCGCCTTGGCATGGAGGACGCCGACGAGGAAGACGTGTTCGCGGAGATCCGGTCTCGGAAGGACAATTTCTGATGCCGTCACGCGAGGCCCGGGCCATCATCGATGCACTTGGTATGCAGCCACACCCGGAAGGCGGCTGGTATGTCGAGACCTTTCGCGATCCGAATGAGACAGACGGTCGAGCCCATTCAACGGCAATCTACTTCCTGCTGGAGGCCGGTCAGGTCTCACACTGGCATCGTGTCGACGCGGTCGAGGCCTGGCACTGGCATGCCGGGGCCCCCCTTCAGCTGGACATCCATGATGCAGATGCCGGGGTGGTGACCTCGTATCGTCTTGGCCCGGATGTCCTCGCCGGAGAGCGTCCGCAAGGTATCGTTCGGGAACAGGCCTGGCAAAGTGCCCGCAGCCTTGGTGCGTGGACACTTGTCGGCTGCACGGTGGCACCCGGGTTTCGCTTTGAAGGATTTGAACTGGCGCCGCCGGGCTTCACACCGGTCTGACGACAGGCACGCCCATCAGGACGGGCTGTTCGCGCCGAGCATGGCCCGGGCGATGTAGTCCGAGGACGGGCGACCGGCAAAGCCGTATTCCGGCGCGATCACGACGACAAAATCGCTGCCATTGCGATAGGCACCCGGCTCACCGCCAATCTCGACACTGATGCGTTCTATACCCCGGAGCGCGCGGCGGTCGGGCCGCACACGTTCGCTCGCCAGACCGATCATCATGAACGTGTCGTACTGAACGCCAAGGCCGGACCGCGGCGCAGGCGCATAGTTCAACGCGATATTGTCGCCGACAAGTTCAGCGAAATCACTGGCAACCTCTTCTGCAAGCTCCCGAACTTCCTGCGGCGAGCGCGGGGTCGGCGCGAGGCCGCCAGCGGGGCTGGCATAATCCGCGATTACGCCATCTGGCGCGTCTTCCGGGAAATAGGTCGCTCCACCCAGCGCCGTCAGGCGCAGCACTTCGCGGCCGGTATCGGTCACGAAAGAGGTGCCGCCGCCGGGCGCACGATTGGCGAAGAGAACCAGAACCTCGGCGTCCGGATCATCCCGTTCGCGCAACAGCGCGACCGTGTTGGACTGATCGAAGAGGAAGAAGGCACCCGAATCCGCCCGCTGATACCAGCCGGAGGCCTGCTGGCTGCGCTCATTGCGCAGCAACCGGTCGCGCAGCGGGTTTGCCTGCATACCCGCTGCGGCGTCCGTGATCAGCACGAACGAAAGTATGGCCAAAATGAATCGCGTCATCCCGTTGCACATTCTGGCATGCAAGACGGCATTTTTGGGGCAGGCACTGCAATTGCCATCAGGCCATGTACTGACCGCCATTGATGGTCATCACCGAACCGGTCATGAAGCCGGCGTCATCGCTGGCCAGATAGGCCACGGCCTTGCCAATTTCCTCAGCCTCGCCGAGCCGGTTGACCGGGATGCCTGCGATAATGCTTTGCAGAACATTTTCCGGAACCGCCGCGACCATGTCGGTATTGATATAGCCCGGGGCGATGCAGTTGACGGTAATGCCCTTGCGCGCGGTTTCCTGGGCCAGTGCCTTGGTGAAGCCGATCACGCCAGCCTTTGCCGCGGAATAGTTGACCTGCCCCATCTGGCCCTTCTGACCATTGATGGAAGAGATGTTGATGATACGGCCGAAGCCCCGCTCGCGCATGCCCTCGATCAAGGGACGCGTCATATTGAACAGCGAGGTCAGATCGACCCGGATCACATCATCCCACTGTTCCGGAGTCATCTTGTGGAACATGCCATCGCGTGTGATCCCGGCATTGTTGACCAGGATATCGATCGGTGCACCGGCGAGTTCCTCGGCCTTGGCAATGCCGTCGACACAGGACTGGTAATCGCCGACATCGAACTTGACCGTGGGGATGCCTGTCTCGCTGGTGAAAGCTGCGGCCTTTTCCTCATTGCCGGCGAAATTGGCAACGACGTTGTAGCCGGCCTCTTTCAGCACGAGAGAAATTGCCGCGCCGATACCGCGGGAACCACCGGTTACAAGTGCTGTGCGAGCCATTTTTTACCCCCTGCTTTGTTGCTTTTGCGAACACGGATTGATTCTTCGCGCTTGCAGCAGACCGCTACTCGCGCTTAAACCCCCTAATAAACAGATCGATGCTCTTGTCGAGCGAAGATCTGGTGAAGATAACGCTTTCCGGGCGAAAGGGGAGTTCGCAGTGGCAAAATCCAAGGGTGATGCTTCATTGATCGTCATCAAGAAGTACGCGAATAGACGTCTCTATGACACGTCAACGAGCCAGTACGTAACACTGGACCACCTCCGCGACCTGGTAAAACAAGGTACGGACTTCCAGGTCGTCGATGCGAAATCCGGAGAGGACCTGACGCGCGGCGTTCTTGCGCAGATTATTTTTGAAGAAGAGGCGCGTGGCGCCAACCTTCTTCCCGTCGATTTCCTGCGTCAGTTGATCAGCTTCTACGGCGACAGCCTGCAGAGTGTTGTTCCGGGCTATCTGCAGATGTCGATGAACAATTTCGCCCAGCAGCAGGAAGAGTTTCGCTCCCGGATGACCGAGGCGATGAGCAATCCGCCGGCGGGCATGGCGATGCTGGAAGAGCAGACCCGTCGCAATATGGAAATGTTCGGCCAGGCCATGCGTATATTCACGCCGTTCGGCGGGGCCACCATGCCGGAGGCCGACGAGGTTCAGCCGGCGCCGAAGCCGGAGGCGACGGAGGGCCAGGACGATGTCAATGCGATGCGCGCCGAACTCGACGCGATGAAGGCCAAGCTCGACAAGCTCATCGATAAGGATTGAGCCCGCTTCAAACCGGCACAGGCGCACGGTATTAATAAATTCTTATCATTTTGAGACAGCGAAGGCCGGGAAATTCCCGGCCTTTTCGCGTTTTTGCACGTCCGGAAGCGGCAAAACCTGCATTTTGTTGCGATCCGGGACCGTAAATATGGTTAATATGGGCTTAACACTTGGCACACGCCTTGCGACCCGAATTGCATGACCATGATCCGAGCCCTTGTCCCTGTCCCGACCCCGACCGCCCGGCGCGTAGAGCCGGCTGGTAAGGCTCGTCGATCAAAGGATCATCCGCCGCGGCGCGAAAACGCCCTGGTCCATGTCCCGACCCCGAACGTGTCCGACGCGCCCCGCGCCAAGACCGTTTTCAGGGCGCGGAACGCTGCGCCGGAAGTCCTGGTCCAGATCATCGCCGGTGCTGCACCGCGCGGGATCCGCTCCGAAGCCAGCGAGATTGATCGCTATCGCCGCGCCTATGCACAGGCTGCCAGCCCGGTCGCGCCGCGCCCGCGTTGGGAGAAGAGCGCATGACGCAGATGCCCCTCGCCTATCGAATTGGCTTCTGGCGCGACGCCTCGATCGGCGCGACCCTGCTCTGCCTTCTCTTCTGATCCAGGGAGATCTGCACAAGAAAAATGCGCCGCTCCGGATGGAGCGGCGCTTTCTTGTGTCAGGTTGGGAAAGCTCTAGCCTTCGCCACCGACCGCCAGGTCGCGGCGCGCTGCCACGATGGTGACGACGAAACCGGCCACCGTATCCATCAACGTCATCAAGGTGATGAGGAAGAAGGCCGCAGTGCCAAACAGGCCGTTCAGCAGGAAGAGCGCCATGGCGATCACGAAGATCAGCATGGACAGGCCGTGATTGACGATCGTCGCCGTGCCGGAGCCGGCCGACTTGATCAGCTCGATGAAGAGCATGAGCATGCCGAGAATGATCAGAATGTCACCGACGGACAGTTCCAGAGAACCGTTGACCATCGGGACCGCGAAGACACCCGCGCCCATGTCGACGCCCATCATGGCGGCGACTGCATAGGCAGCAACCGGGATAATCATCATTGGAAATACATTGAACATGGAGCCGTCCCCCTTAGACCGACCACCGCCTCGTTGAGCGCGGTTGGCCGCCATCATACCTAACAATACGCCGTTGTCCCCTCCGGCCATATCGTGTCCTTTCCTTTGCGCGACTTGCGCGCCTGACTAGACTTCATCCGCACCGCGCGGATTACGAGCGCGCGAATTTAACCACATCATTCCCATCATGTCTGTCAAAGAGGCGAAAAGACGGCCAAAATTCGTATATTTTGATGATCCGATGGTGCGGTGACGGTGCGTGACCGGCCGGAACTCGCACTTGAACCCCTCGCGATTCATGAGCGCCGGCAGGAAACGATGCTGGTGATCGAAGAAGGGCAGCTGAAGATAGGCGTCCCGCTTGAACGCCTTCAGGCCACAACCGGTATCATTGCAATCATCATTCAGCATGCGTTTGCGGATCCCGTTGCCGAAGCGCGACGCGAATTTCTTCCAGGCCGAGTCCCGGCGATTGGCGCTGCGGTCGCCCCCCACAAGGGCGAGATCTTCTGGCGCATCCTCTCGCATCAGTGCGTCGATCACGACGGGCAGGTTCTCTGGCGGGTTCTGTCCGTCCCCGTCGAGCGTTGCGACAACACGGCCGCGCGCATGCATCACACCGGTACGAACCGAGCGCGACTGCCCGGCATTGTGACGATGCGCCACCACGCGCAGGGCCGGGAGCTCGGCCTTGGCGTCGATCAGCTCCTGGCGTGTTGTGTCCTTGGAACAATCATCGACGAAGATCATCTCGTAATTGCGCCCGTCGAGCGCTGCGGCGATCTCCCGGGCAAGCGGAACGACGTTGCCGGCTTCGTTATAGGCCGGAACCACAACGGAAATATCTGGATTTTGGCTCATGGGTATGTCTGCTTGAGCTTGCGTCTGGAGTGTTCCCCGTTACATACCGGGTTTATGACACGACGCGAGAAGTTTCTCAGTCTTGGTGTCGATGTTTAGAAATGGCAATCGCTGTTTTCGAGGCAAAACTTCATCCTTCCCCTTGATGGGGAAGGTGGATCGGAGCGAAGCTTCGAGACGGATAGGGTGCGGCCCGACAGGGCCGACAGGGTTTCTTCAGCGCCCTTGCGGGCGCGCACCCACTCCCCCGCTGCGCGGGACCTCGCCCATCAAGGGCGAGGACAGGGGTCGGAGACAGGACGAAGTGGCGTATGACTGAACTTGCTCGCGGCACCCGCGCCTATGTGATCATTGGTTTGATTGCACTGATATCCGCTTTTGCCGGGATCTTCACCCTGCCGCCACTGGACCGGGATGAGAGCCGGTTTGCCCAGGCCACCGCCCAGATGCTCGAGACGGGCGATTTCGTCGAAATCAACTTCCTCGACACGGAGCGCAACAAGAAGCCCATCGGCATTCACTGGCTTCAGGCCGCAAGCGTCGCCGCCCTGTCGGATGCCGAGGCACGAGACATCTGGGCCTATCGCATCCCTTCGCTGATGGGGGCCATTCTCGCCGCACTCGCTGCATTCTGGGGCGGGCAGAGACTGGTCGGACGCGAAGCCGCTTTCGCAGGCGCCGCCCTGTTCGCCGCCACGGTTCTTCTCGGCATCGAGGGTGGCATCGCGAAAACGGACGCCATGCTGGCCGGCTGCACCACACTGGCCATGGCCGCGCTGATGAATGCCCGCGGCGGCGAGACACCCGGCTGGAAAACCGGTCTGATTTTCTGGTTCGCCATCGGGCTGGGCACGCTGATCAAGGGCCCCGTAACCCCCATGGTTGCCGGACTGGCCATTCTGGGTCTGCTCGTCTGGGAGCGGGAATGGCGTTGGCTGAAGCCGGTCCTCGTCTGGTGGGGACCGATCCTCGCGATCGTCATGGTCCTGCCCTGGCTTGTCGGCATCCAGATCGCCACAGAGGGCAATTTCCTGCGCGAGGCCCTTGGTGATGATCTCGGTCCGAAACTGGTTTCCAGCCATGAACGCCATGGCGGACCGATCGGTTACCACCTTCTCCTGCTGCCTCTCCTGTTCTTCCCGGCCACGCTCTTTCTGATTCCGGGGGCCGCCCGACTGATCGGGGCCGTTCGGGGCCATGAGGATGACAGTGCCGCGCGGTCCGCCCGCTTCCTGCTGGCCTGGGCCATCCCGACCTGGATCGTTTTCGAACTCCTGCCGACCAAACTGCCTCACTACGTCCTGCCCGCCTATCCGGCTCTCGCCCTGGCTGCTGGCTGGGCCTTTGTCGAGCTTACCCGGTCGGCGAACTGGCAGCGCTGGATCAGCTGGGGACTGTTTGCCTTCGCCGGGCTTGTCTTCGCCATCGTCATTCCGGTCGCCTTCCTGATCTATGGCAATAATGCCAGCTGGGACGCCGTACGCCTCTCCCTCGCCGGCTTCCAGGGCGGGTTTGAGTTGGCCCCGGACCCTGCTGTTGGCGCCGGCGTCATGCTGGCCGCAGGGCTCTTCGCTGCCCTGGTCGGTGCAACCCTTGTTGCTGAGCGCGTTCGCTCCGGCGCACTGGTTCTGATCCTGGTCGTCGCCTCCGGCCTTGCCTGGCAAATCGCCGCCCGCGGCGTCGCCCTGCCCAACGCCTATGCGGTCCGGCTGGCGGATCAGGTGCGGGCGGCGCGGGAATATTCCGAGACGATTACAGGCATTCCGGCCAGCGAGATCGTCACCGCGTCGAGCTATACCGAGCCGAGCCTGGTCTTCTCTCTGGGCACCGACACGATGCTGGGGTCGACCGAAGAGGTTCTGGCTTTTGCGGAGAGCCGGGAGGAGCCGACAATGGTGGTGCTCGACCTTTCAAGAGACCGTCGGCTGGCCGAACGAGTGATCAACGGACGGGATTACTGGGCACGGGAGCTTGAGGTGAATCCCGACTTCGACTCCACGATCGCTGCGGAAATCGGGGTCTCCGCTGAAGCGCTATTGGACTTCGACCGAAGTCTCGCGGTTTGCCACGGGACCATCGCCTCCGGAACCAACTACTCCCGCGGTGACGAAACTGTGCTCGTGATCCTGTTCACACGATGCGCGACACCTGGTGCTCACGGCGAAGTCTTTGGCGTAACTGAGGAAGGAGCGGCTCTCCTGAACCGGCTGCATGAGGTCCAGCAAGATGATGACATCCCCAATGACCCGCAAGATTGAAATCGTCGAAGTTGGTCCGCGTGACGGGCTGCAGAATGATCCGGTGCTCATGCCGACGGACGTCAAGATCGAGTTTGTCGAGCGGCTGATCGATGCGGGTGTGAAACGCATGGAAGCGGCCAGTTTCGTCCACCCGAAACTCGTCCCGGCCATGGCCGACAGCGCCGAGGTGATGGCCCAGGTCCCGCGCGTCGATGGCGTGAAATATATCGGCCTTGCTCTCAACGAGAAGGGCATGCGCCGGGCCCTCGACAGCCGGTGTGACGAGGTCAATTACGTCATGGTCGCCTCGCCCGGTTTCGGTCTGAAGAACCAGAACGCCACGCCAGAGCAGACCGCCGACCTGTTCGACCAGGTCGCGGTGCTGGCGCACGATGATGGCGTCCCGGTGTCCGTGACGGTCTCAGTCGCCTTTGGCGACCCGTTTGATGGCGAGGTTGACCCGAAGATCCTTGGCGAACTGGCCGCCCGCGCTCGAGCAGCCGGGGCCGTCGAGTTCGCGCTGGGCGACACGATTGGCGTCGCCGATCCCTGGGCGGTACGCCGCGCCATCGACATTGTTCGTGCGCAAAGCGGTGACATGCGCCTGCGCCTGCACTTTCACAACACGCGCAATACGGCGATGGCGAACATCTTCGCGGCCGTAGAAGCCGGCGTGGATGTCATCGACGCCTCCGTCGGAGGTATTGGCGGCTGCCCGTTTGCGCCCGCCGCCACTGGCAATGTAGCAACGGAAGACGTGGTCTACATGCTCGAACGCGCCGGAATCGACACGGGTCTCGATCTGGACAAGCTCATTTCGATTGCGAAATGGCTGGAGACAGACGGGCTGAAACACCCGGTCGAGAGCGCCCTCTCCAAGGCCGGCGGTTTCCCGAAACCCTAGCGCTTCGAATTGGCGCGCTCGGCCTCCCGGGCACGACGATGAGCCTTGAGGTCATGGACGGTGGCACCGCGATCCGGATTGCTGCGGGAACCCCGGTGGACCAGCCGGTTCATCACCGAGAAGAAGGCCACTCGTCCCCAGATGGCCGCATAGATCGGGCCGATGGCGATCAGCGTCATCAGCCGCTGAAGCGGGCCCGGATAGAATTTCCAGAAATACTTCACGAAACCGGCCGCCTTGTGGGTCTCGACGAACAGCGGACTGGATTCACTGGTCCCGCCATAGTGCAGGATGTCGGCGCGCGGCTCGATGAAAACCTGGCCTCCTGCATCGCGGACCGTGCGGCACAGATCGATGTCCTCGACATGCAGGAAGTAGCGCTCGTCGAAACCGTTTCGCGCAAGGAAGGCTTTCGCCGGAACCATCATCGCGGCGCCGGACACGGTCGGGATCGGCGTCAGTCCCATGGGGACCGGCTGGTCTTCCATGTGGATGGTGTTCTTGCCGACATGCAGGAAGCTGGACAGCGCCGTACGCGGCGTCAGCTCACCGCGACGCCCGCCACGCTGCTCGGATCCGTCGGCATTGAGGATACGCGCGCCAATCACCCAGTCCGTCCCGTCCATCCGCTCAGCAGAGCGTTTCAACTGGGACGCCGCCGCCTCATTGAGGATGGCATCGGGATTGAGGAAAAGGATGATGTCACCGGTCGCGGCTTTCGCGCCGATATTGCAGCCCTTGGAGAAACCCAGATTCTCGCCCGTTTCTATCAGGGTGAGATGATCATGTTCCGCCGCCAGATCGCGCAGCATGGCCAGCGTCTCGACCCGGTTTTCGTGGCTGACGATGACATACTCGTCCACGGACGGTGCGCTGAGCACGGCCTCGACAGCCGTCTTCAGGCTCGCGCCGCTCATCCAGGACACCGTCACGACGGAGAGTTTGGGACTGACGGCCATTACGCGAGACTCCGGCGGTCGAGAAAACGGATGACGGCGATGGCCATGCCAAGCGAAGCCTGATGCCATTCTTGCCAGACGCCGTAGGAAAAGACGAGCAGAGCCGCATAGGCCACCGCGACCCATATGATCGTCAACGCCTGGGTCCGCCCCAATCCGTCGAGGCGGCTCAGCATCTCCCCCGTGGACACGAGGGTTACGGCCAGCAGGATCGCGCCGACAAGACCCGTCTCCATCCAGACATGAAGGGCCGCATTATGCGGGTGGAGCGGCAGGATGGAGCCACGAAATCCGTCCGCCATGATGTCCCGGCCCAGCTCGCGCGAAGCGTCCAGCCCGTACCCGAACCAGGGTTGCTCGGCGATCACATCGCTGGAAAACTGCCAGATCTGCAGGCGCTGAGCCCAGGACTCCGGCAGGCTGGCGACGAGTTCGTCTGGCAGTGCGCTGATCGCCGCGGGCAATAGCAGCGGCATCATCACGAGTAATATGGCCATACCCATGAATACGACCGACAAGGCGAGGCGCGGGCGCAGCGCAGCCACGGAAGTAACGACGCTCGCCAGGACCAGTGCCATGGCATTGACAGACATGTCGAAGCTGAAGGCGGCGATAAGCATTATTCCACCGACCATGATCGCAAGCCGCCGCTTCCCGCGTTGCCACATCAGGGCCACAGCCGGTCCGCCGATCAGCACGAAGGGGGCTACGCCATGGCCAAGACTGCGCATGATCTTTCGGGTCAGATCGCGCAGATCATCCGTAGTGAAGCCTTCATAGCCGAGTTTGAAGCCCATCGTGCCGTGGCCGCCGGTGAGGGTCTCGTAGAGGAAGAACAGGCCCGCTCCGACCATGGCAAAGACAAGGAATCCCTCGGCCCGCCGTTTCCACTCCCCTTCCAGCGCGCCGACGCGCCAGGCGAAGACGGCGTACAGCGGAATGCCGAAGAGGGTTTTCGGTATCTGCTCCGCATCCTCGTGGGGTGACCAGAGATAGGTCGTACAGGCCCAGATCAGGAAGAGCGCGGCCGGGACGAAGGGCCAGGCCCAGCGTACGGACCGCCAGGAGATGGGCTGGAGCGGCAGGAAGAGGATCGCCGCCAGCGAAACGACCGCCGCGATCAGGAGACCACCGCTCAGCATCGCCGCGAAAGCGAGCGCGAAGGCGGCACATGCCAGCCAGCCGACCTTCGCCTCGCGCGTCTTCATCCCAGCCGCTCCGTCAGCCTATCGCTTCAGATCCGGGGCCTTGGCCCGCTCACCGAGCAGTTCGATCGCGGCATCGAGTGACATGACTTCCTGCGTCCTGCCTTCTTCGCCCAGGAAGCGCAGGGCCACGGCCCGGTCTTCCTCTTCCTTGCGACCGACCACGGCGATCACCGGCACCTTGCCAACCGAGTGTTCACGGACCTTGTAGTTGATCTTCTCATTGCGAAGATCGGTCTCGACCCGAAGGCCGGCCGCAGCCATGGACTGGCGGACCTCTTCGGCATAACCGTCAGCATCCGAGGTAATCGTCGCGACAACGATCTGGCGCGGGGCCAGCCAGAACGGCAATTTGCCCGCATAGTTCTCGATAAGAACGCCCAGGAAACGCTCAAGCGAGCCCAGAATGGCCCGGTGCAGCATGACCGGACGGTGCTTCTCGGCATCCTCGCCGATGAAGACCGCATCGAGGCGTTCCGGCAGGTTGAAGTCACACTGGATCGTGCCCGTCTGCCATTCCCGGCCGATCGCGTCCTTCACCACGAAGTCGAGTTTGGGACCGTAAAAGGCGCCGTCACCCGGATTGTGCTCATAGTCGAGACCGGACGCTTCCGCGGCCGCCTTCAGCGCCGCCTCGGCCTTGTCCCAGACCTCGTCCGAGCCCACGCGCATTTCCGGGCGGTCGGAGAATTTGATCCGCGGCTCCTCGAAGCCGAAATCGGCGTAGACCGACTTCAGGAGCTCACAGAAGGCCGTCACTTCCGCGGTGATCTGGTCGACCGTACAGAAGATGTGGGCGTCGTCCTGGACGAAGCCACGCACCCGCATCAGCCCGTGCAGCGAGCCCGAGGGTTCGTAGCGGTGACAGGAACCGAACTCGGCCAGGCGCAGCGGCAGGTCGCGATAGGACTTCTGGCCCTGGTTGAAGACCTGGACGTGGCACGGGCAGTTCATCGGCTTCACGGCCAGGACTTTTTCCTCCTGGTCGATCGAGGAAATGAACATGTTCTCGCGATATTTGTCCCAGTGGCCGGACGCCTCCCAGAACTTGCGATCCATCAGCTGCGGCGTCTTGATCTCGACATAACCGCTCTCCTCGAGACGGCGGCGCATGTAGTTCTCAACCGTCCGATAGAGCGTCCAGCCATTCGGGTGCCAGAAGACCTGGCCCTGGGCTTCTTCCTGGAAGTGGAAGAGTTCCATTTGCTTGCCGAGACGACGGTGATCCCGCTTCTCGGCTTCCTCGATCCGGTGCAGATGCGCCTTGAGCTGTTTTTCGTCCAGCCATGCCGTTCCGTAGATGCGCTGCAGCTGGGCATTGCGGTGATCGCCGCGCCAGTAGGCGCCGGCCACCTTCATAAGCTTGAACGCCTTGCCGATCTTGCCCGTGGAAGGCAGGTGCGGCCCGCGACAGAGGTCGAACCACTCGCCCTGGCGATAGATGGTGATCGTCTCATCCTCGGGCAGGTCCTCGATGAGCTCCGCCTTGAAGGCCTCGCCCATCGCCTTGAACTTGGCGATCGCCTCATTGCGGTCCCACACCTCGCGCTCGAAAGGCAGGTCCGCATCGACGATTTCGCGCATGCGTTTCTCGATCGCCTCGAAATCCTCCGTGGAGAAGGGTTCGTTGCGGGCAAAGTCGTAATAGAAGCCGTCCTCGATCGACGGACCGATCGTCACCTGCGTACCAGGGAAGAGTTCCTGCACGGCCTGGGCGAGGATATGTGCGGTGTCGTGGCGGACGAGTTCGAGGGCTTCCGCCTCGTCCTTGCGCGTGATGAGTGCGACCTCGCTATCGCCCTCCAGCGGGCGTTTGAGGTCCCAGTCCTCGCCATTCACCTTGGCGAACATCGACGCCTTGGCGAGGGATTTGGAGATATCGAGCGCCAGGTCGAGCGGGCTGGCGCCATCGTCGAGTTGGCGTACGGAGCCGTCGGGCAGCGTCACATTGATCATGGTCATTCAATCCTTGTCGTCGGCTGGCTCTGCCGTCGATAGCCGTTTGATCTCTTCGCGCGGGTGAGGCGATCTGAAGGCCCAGACTGCCCACCACGGTTGGTGCGTGCAAGCGTGCGGTGCGGGATCATAGCCGTTCGTTCCCCCCGGCCTGCACCGGCCAAGGCGACCGGCCGTGAGCCAGAAGCCCCGCCAGGCGCCCTGTGCCCGGATCGCATCCATGGCATAGGACGAGCAGGTCGGTTCATGTCGGCAGCGAACCCCCAGCGCGTAGAAGACAGGCGAGAGCGTCAGCTGATAGGTGCGCAAGGCCCCCAGCATAAGCCACTCCAGCAACCCTTTCGGGCGTTTTGTCCGCTCGCTTGAACGCATATGAATCAAGCCTTTTAACGCGGCACCGCGCCCTGTCCACCAAAGACCTGTTACGGGCGCAGCCAGCCAGTGAAAATTGTCGGGGTTTTCTCAGGTGTTTCCGGATCGCCCACCCGTCCCGGTCGGCGTGACCGGAGGCGGCGACCCTAACCAGTGAGCCGGGTCGTCGACGTCGAGCGAGCCCGTTCGATCGCTTCGCAGGCGGCATTGAAAGCCAGCAGGACCGACTGTTGCCGCGCGGGATACTCGCGCGCGCCCTCAAGGGCGACAAGCTCCGCAAACCGGCCTTCCGGCGCCGAACCGTCTGCCTTGAGCATCTCCCGCAGTGCATCGCGCGCCGCGAAAACCTCTCTGAAGGACGCGCCGACCGCATGATGCGCAAAGACCGAGGCCGCAGCCTGCCCCAGGGCACACGCCTTGATGCGCAGGGCGATTTCGCGGATCGTCTCGCCATCCACCGACAGGTCCAACTCGACAGAGGAGCCACACAGACGCGCAACCTTGCGCACGCTGACGTCGGGCTTCGTCAGCGCACCGATATGCGGAATGTCTGCGGCGAGCCGCAGGACCGCGTTGGAGTAGAGCGCGTCTTCCATGAAACCAATCTAGTCGGGCGCGACAGGGCGCGCCAGAGGGTGAGTGCTACGCCTCGCCGGGCGTGTCGACATAGTCACGCTGACCGTGACTGATGACGCGGGGGAAGACCTCGTCGTCCTCGACAAGAGCATCCGGCCGAGAGGCGATGTGCACATTGATCACAGCGAAATCCCGTAAGGCTGCAGAGGCGCGGGCCAGGGTCTCGGCAGTTCTCTCACCATCAGCCATGACGGTGAAGGCCTGGGTAAAGCGGCCCTTCGGCTCGGCTCCCAACAGGGTAACTTCGTAGACTGACAAGGTCATGAGCGGGCTCCCCGATTCACTCGGAAGAACGCTAGTCCGGTTTTCCCAAACCACAAAGCCGCAAACCGTGCGACCAATCAGTCCGCCAGCTCGTCCTCGTCAAGATAGGTCGGATCGGTCCGGCCGAGCACTTCCGCGATCTCACCGATATCCGACGACTCGATATCGTCCGGCACCCAGACTTCCTCGATCTCGACCGACCAATAGCCTTCCGCCTGGGCCGCACCGGCGACAAGCCGCTCGGCCTGGGCCGCATCCCCGGCGATGACGCCATAGGTGATGAAACAGGCCCCGACCGCATCCTCGGCCTGGACCATGACATTGAAACCATTAAGCGCCATGGCTTATCCCATCTTCCGCCAGGTGGAGCCTTCCGGCCCGTCATCAACCTGGACCTGGAGCGCATTGAGTTCGTCGCGCACCGTATCCGCCGTTGACCAGTCCTTTTCGGCGCGCGCCTTGTTCCGCGCCAGGATGAGGCCGTCAATCTTCTCACGTTCCGCCGGATCAAGATCCGTCAGACCGAACCAGGCATCCGGATCCTCCTGGGCGAGCCCCATGAGCTTTCCGGCCGCGAGAAGTTGCCCCTTGGCAAGCGCCCTGGCCTCATCGGTCTCCGCCTTGTTGGCCTCACCGGTGATCTGGAACAGCGCAGAAAGGGCTTTGGGCGTGTTGAGATCATCAAGCATGGGCTCGAGGAAAATTGCCGGTGCCTCGACCTCCGCCGCCTCGATGTCCGACAGACGACGCAGCACGCCGTAAATGCGATCAAGGGAGCGACGTGTCTTGGCCAGGAGATCACTCGTCCAGGTCAGAGGCGCGCGATAGTGGGCCGTCAGCAGGGCATAACGCAGCACCTCCCCGGGCCAGTCCTTCACCAGCTCGTGGATCAACTGAACATTGCCCAGGGATTTGGACATCTTGTCCGTGCCCATGGTCAGGAAACCATTGTGCAGCCAGTAATTCGCCATGGCCTTGCCGCCATGGGCGCAGACCGACTGGGCGATCTCGTTCTCATGGTGCGGGAAGACCAGATCCATACCGCCACCATGAATATCGAAAGTCTCTCCGAGATGCGTCGCCGTCATCGCTGAGCACTCGAGGTGCCAGCCGGGACGACCGCGACCGAAGGGGCTGTCCCAGCCCGGATCTTCGTCCTTCGCCGGCTTCCAGAGCACGAAATCCGCCGGGTCCTTCTTGTAGGGCGCGACCTCGACGCGGGCGCCCGCGATCATGTCATCCAGCGACCGGCGGGACAGCTTGCCGTACATCTCATAGGACGCGACGGAAAAGAGGACATGGCCCTCGGCCTCATAGGCATGGCCCGACGCGATGAGCGCTTCCATCATCGCGATCATCTCACCGATATGCTGCGTCGCATGCGGCTCGATATCAGGCATGGCCACACCGAGCGCGCCGACATCCTGCCGGTAGATCTCGGCATAATGCTCGGTGATCTCGGAAATCGGCTTGCCGGTCTGCTTGGACGCCTCGATGATCTTGTCATCCACATCGGTGATGTTTCGCGCATAGACGACGTGATCCTGGCCATAGATGTGGCGCAGGATGCGGCTGAGCACATCGAAGACGACAGCCGGGCGGGCATTCCCGATATGGGCGTAATTATAGACAGTTGGACCACAGACATACAGGGTCACCCGGTCCGGATTGATCGGTTCGAACGCGCGCTTGCGACGCGACATCGTGTCGAAAAGAGTGAGCGTGGTCATGCGGGTTGTCCAACGTATACTGAAAAATGAATGCGTCTCATGCGGCGATGCGATTGGAAATCGCCGAAAGAAAGCCTACATAGCGTGAAGCGCAGACGCGCGAAACCGGAGGATTTCAGGCCCGGACCGTAAAAAGTCATGTGCCATCCCCTGATCCGGAAACCGGAACTACGGCCTCGTCGTACACAGACGCGAAGCCGACCCGTCAACGAAAGGATCCATACAGATGGACGCCATGACACCTGAAGATGCCCGCCTCGCGGCGGAAACGAAAACTCGCCCGTCCCGTGAAGAAGCCGAAGCTGCGGTCCGCACCCTGATTGCCTGGGCTGGCGACGATCCGGCGCGCGAAGGCCTGATCGACACCCCCAAGCGCGTCGCCAAGGCGTTCGAGGAGTGGTTCTCCGGCTATCACGACGACCCGGCTGCCGCCCTCGGCAAGACGTTCGAAGACGTGCAGGGCTATGACGACATGGTCATGCTGACCAATATCGATGTCGAGTCCCATTGCGAGCACCACCTCGCCCCGATCCTCGGTGTGGCGCACGTGGCCTACATCCCGTCCAAGGCGGTCGTCGGCATTTCCAAGATCGCCCGCGTTGTCGAGATCTTCTCCAAGCGCCTGCAGACGCAGGAGACGATGACCGCCCAGATCGCCGATGCCCTGACCGAGGCGATGGAACCGCTCGGCGTGGCTGTCTATGTCGACGCCAAGCACCAGTGCATGACGACCCGCGGTGTCCACCACCCGAACGTCTCCACGATCACCACGACCTTCACCGGCCAGTTCAAGACTGACGCCGACCTGCGCAACCGTTTCATGCGGCTGGTTGAGAAGGCCTAGGCCTCTGCAAAACCGCGAACCGAAAAGGGCGGCCCCACCGGGACCGCCCTTTTTGTTTGTCCGTGGATCCGCGTGACTACGCGGTACGCTCAACGGCTCCTCCGCCCGGCGTAAGCCGCCAGGCGCTTTCCGTTGAGGCTTCATAGCTGCGCGAGAGAATGGTGGAGACCTTGATATACTCGGCATCGATCTGCGTCGGCGTCAGCACCATGCGGATATATCCGTGGTCCGTCATATTGCAGTGCCTCACCGGTTCGTTGGCATCGCGCATCATCTTGCCATAGTCGACGCCTGGCGCCTCGAAGCTGGAGAAGGGAGCCGGGCTTGTCACGGAAGCCGTGACGAATTCCGTGCCCATACGATGGCCCTCTCCATCAACCAGATCATTGGTCCAGAAGGAATGGACATCACCGGTGACGGTAACGATGTCCGCATTCACTGCGCGCAGGGCCGAGAAGAGGCGTTCCCGTTCCGCAGGAAACCCATCCCACATGTCGAGATTGAACGGAATTTCAAATCGGGTGGAATTGATGAAACGGCGGGCGAACTCATTGTCCCGGGTCGCAATCCAGCGGAGCCAGCCGGGCATTTCGGTGGTGAAATCTGGAAAGTTCACACGGCTCATGATGACCTGGTTGCCGAGAATGCGCCACGGCTTGCCTGCCGCAACCGACGCCGCGCAGGCAGCCTGGACATCAGCGATCTGCTGGGCGCCCATCAGTTCGCGATCATCTGCGCCGATGACATCACCCTTCCAGGCATCAACGATGGCAAGATTCTCCTCCGTCATTTCCGAATTCGGGTCGATCGGAAAATCCTCATAGTCCATCACTTCCGATCGTGCCGTCAGACGCGTTTCGAGCATGCACAACGTGGCCAGGTCGCCGATTTCGAAAACACCCCGGCGGTCGATCAGAACCTCCGGCTCCCGAGCGGGCATCCAGTCATACCAGGCGCGCACGGCAACATCCCGGCGGGCATACCAGTCGCCTTCCCCCTCATTGTGGTTTTCCGCGCCCGTTGCGTAGCTGTCATTGGCGGTTTCGTGATCATCCCAGACCAGGATCCACGGCGCAGCGGCGTGCAGCGCCTGCAGGTCCGGGTCACGCTTGTACTGGGCGTGACGGACGACATAGTCCTCATAGGTGAGAATCTCGTGGACCGGGTCGGAGACACGGTTCAGCTCGACCGAGTTCGATGTCGCGTAGCCGTCGGCGGCGTACTCATAGATGTAGTCCCCTAGATGCAGGACGAGATCGAGAGTGTCGTTCCGCGCGGCCTCGCCGTAGACATTGAAATGGCCCGCCGGGAAATTCGAACAGGAGAAGACGCCGATCGTGTATTCCTCGACATGCCCCTCCGGCAAGGTGCGGGTCATCCCGGTCGGTGAAACTTCGCCGATGGAACCCGCCGTGTAGGTAAAGCGGTAGTAATAGAACTGCCCCGGGGCGAGATCGGTCACCAGATACTTGATGAAAGCGACGCGGCGACCATGCACCTCGGCGGTGCGCCAGGTCTCGCTCATTGGCGTCGCGGTGAAGCGCGGATGGTTGGAGAAGCTGGCATCGGCTGCCAGTTCGACCGTCACCTCGTAATCCCGGACATTGTCCGGCAGCACGACCGCTGTCCACAGGACAAGACTGGTCTGGTCCGGGTCACCGGACGCCACACTAAAGGCGAAGACGCCCGCCTCTTCCGGATTGAACGCCTCGATGTCCGGCGCCGAGCAGCCCGATACGGCCAGGCCCATACCTGCCGCACCGACCAGTGCGCCGCGGCGTGTCAGATTGATCTTGTCCATGGATTCCCCCTCGCGAACTCTGCGCCTTCCTAGCGCTGTAATATTGCGTGCGCGCGACAGCAAGGCTACTCGCAATGAGATGAGTGACACACAAGAACAGATTCGTGAAATCCAAGCGGGACCGGAGCACCAGGGCCTGCGACTGGACAAATGGCTGGCCGACAGCTGGGACGACCTCTCCCGCTCGCGCATCAAGGCGCTGATCGAAGCGAAGCAGCTGACCATGGACGGGGCCACCGAGACCGATCCGTCGCTGAAGGTTCAATCGGGGTCGACCTATGCGCTGACCATTCCGGCGCCGCGTCCCGACACGCCGACGCCCGAGAAGATGGACCTCGACATTCGCTACGAGGATGACGACCTCATCGTCCTGATGAAGCCGGCCGGCCTGACCGTTCACCCGGCCGCCGGCAACTGGACCGGCACGCTGGTGCACGGCCTGCTCCATCATTGCGCAGGCTCCCTCTCCGGCATTGGCGGGGTGGAGCGCCCCGGTATTGTCCACCGGCTCGACATGGACACGTCCGGCGTGATGGTCGTGGCCAAATCCGATGCGGCGCATCAGGGACTCACGGCCCAGTTTGCGGCCCACACGGTCGAGCGCGCCTATATCGCCTTCACGGTCGGCGCCCCCTCGCCCAAGGCGGGCCGGATCGAGACGCAACTCGTGCGCTCCTCCAAGGACCGCAAGAAATTCGAAGTGCCGCACGATCCGTACAGCGAGGCAGGCAAGCACGCGATCACGAATTACGCGACGCTGAAACGCTTCGGTCAGGCCCCCGGGGCCGCGATCGGGACGGGGCTGGCGGCGAAGGTGGAGTGCCGGCTGGAAACCGGCCGGACACACCAGATTCGGGTCCATATGGCCCATATCGGCTGCCCGCTCCTGGGCGATCCGGTCTATGGATCCCGTCGCGGCGGCGTACTCGGCGCCGGGGAAAATGGTCGTGAACTCAAGGCGTTCCGACGTCAGGCCCTGCATGCCGCCATTCTCGGTTTTGAGCATCCGGTCTCCGGGGCGTATCTTCGCTTCGAAGCAGACCTGCCCAAGGACATGCAGCGTCTGGAGAAGTTCCTGGAGCGTCTATGACCTCACCTGCCCCGGCCCGGCGACCCAAGCGGCGCAATGCGGAAGAGACCAAGCTGAAACTGCTCAAGGCGGGCGAGACCCAGTTCGCCAGCAAGGGGTTTGACCGTACGACCCTGGAGGACATCGCTGACATTGCCGGGGTGAACAAGGCGATGATCCGCTATTATTACGGGGACAAGGACGGGCTCTACGCGGCGATTATCGAGGCGGTCGTCAACGAGGTTCTCGCCGAGCTTCAGGCCCGTCTGCCCGCCAATGCCGACCCCTCCGGTGCCCTGGCCGACTATGTGGAAATCCTTGCCTCCGCCATCCTCTCGCGACCCAGCTTCCCGCGCATGATCCTGCGCGATTATCTGGACGGCGACATCATGTCCCGCGAGGGGCCGTCGCGGACACTGTTCCAGTTCATGCAGACCACGCGACGCTATTACGAAGCCGGGTTCGAGGCCGGATATTTCCGCGCGCTTGATCCGCACATGCTGCACCTGTCCATCGTCAGTTCGGCGATCTTCTTTTCCATCTCCAGCCGCCTGCGGGCCCAGATCGCGACGCGCGGCCACATGCCGGAAGAAAATCTCAAGCTCGAGGCCGAGGCCTTTGCCCGTCATATGCGCCTCCTGGTGATGGACGGGGTCCGCTCTCGGTCGGATATCGATTGACGATAATTATCCGATGGGATAATTAAGGTTCCGAAGGGGCGATTTTTCAATCGCAATCAGGGATCAGTGCTATGAGCATTTTCACATCAATCCGCAGCCTCGGGGCTGCTCTTACCGCGGCCAGCCTCCTTGCCGCACCGGCAATCGCGCAAGACGAGACCGGTGACATCCTGGACCGGTTCGCCGCCGACTATCTCGAAGACCCGACCTTTGACCGCGACTGGACGTTCGGCGTCCTCGTCGAGGGCGAGGCCTGGTGGACGGTCAGCCTCGACCACGAAGCCGGCACCTATTCGGTCACCGAGGGTCAGCCTGCCGAACCGACTTTCTACTACACGTCCGACCGCGCCTCCCTCGGCAAGGTCGACCGCGGCGAGATGGCCGCGCTGACGGGCATGGCCAAGGCCTTCTCCACCGATGTCACGCCGATGGATATCGAACTGATGGACGGCGCAGGCTTCGACCCGGCGATTCTCGGCCTGACCTTCCACTTCTGGACCCGGGGCCTGCCGGAGCGGACCAACTACCTCACCGCCGAGACCCGTTTCACCCACGGCACCAATGCCGGGATCATCTATTACCAGCCGGGCTTCCGGAGCGGCTTCTTCCATATCGAACCGGGTCATCACGTGAATGAGGACCCGAACAGCCGGACCAACCCCTTCCCCAGCCTGATCGTCGTAACCCAGGGCGAAGCCCGGGCCCGGATCGGCGGCACGGACACCACGGTGGCCGAGGGGGATGTCATCCTCATCCCGGCCGGGGTCAGCCATGAATTCTTCAACGACACGGACGAGGTCGCGATCGGCCTCCTCTTCATGTTCGGCGAAGGCGCCTGACGGCCGGACTTTACGGACGCCTCTCTCCGGCTTCCTATGGGGACGAACCGGAGGGAGGTGTTTCCATGACAGTCGCGACCACGCTCAACATGACACGCGGTGTCGGCGGATCCGATGCGGCCAGCGAACTGGCGAAATTGCGCCCGATGCTGGACCACTGCCAGCCCATCCCGCTCGACGAGCACCGCACCCGCATCACCGCCCTCCAGGCGCGGATGCAGACCGCCGGGCTGGACGCGGTCTATCTCGATGCCGGGACCAATCTGACCTATTACACCGGCACACGCTGGCACGCCTCGGAGCGCCTCGTTGGCGCGATTGTTCCGGCGAGCGGCGAGCTCACCTATATCGGCCCCGCCTTCGAGGAGGGCACGATCCGCGACTATATGCGGGTCGACGCGGCCCTCGAGACCTGGGAGGAGCATGAGGATCCCTATGCCCTCACCGCCCGCCTTCTCGACGGCAAAACCCGGATCGGCCTCGACCCCGCCATGCCGCTGTTCCGCGTCACCGGCCTGAACGCCGCCTGCACGGGCGGGCTGGTCGATGCCGGCGACACGGTGCTGTACGGCCGCGCCCGCAAATCGGCCGCGGAACTTGCCCTCATGCAGGCCACCAAGACCGCGACGCTGGAAGTCCACAAGGCGGCGGCGCGTATTCTCCGCGAGGGCATCACCACGCGGGAGGTCACCGAATTCATCCACGCCGCCCACAAGGCCATTGGTGCCCCGGGCGGGTCGACCTTCTGCATCGTCCTGTTCGGCCCGGACACGGCCTTCCCGCATGGCGTTTCGGACCCGAAACGACTGGAGACCGGCGACATGGTGCTGATCGACACCGGTTGCGCCATTCATGGCTACCAGTCCGACATCACGCGCTCCTATGTGTTCGGCGAACCGACCGATGCGCACCGCCGCGTCTGGGACGCCGAAAAAGCCGGCCAGCTCGCCGCCTTCGCGGCTGCCAGGCCCGGCGCCAGCTGCGCCTCTGTCGACGCGGCCGCACGGGCGGAGGCGGAACGGCGCGGATTCGGGCCGGGCTATAGCCTGCCAGGCATCCCCCACCGCACGGGCCACGGTATCGGCCTCGACATTCACGAAGCCCCCTATCTGGTCGGCAGCGACATGACACCGCTCGACACCGGCATGTGCTTCTCCAACGAGCCGATGATCTGCGTGCCGGGCGAATTCGGCATCCGCCTCGAGGACCATTTCTACATGGCCGAGGACGGACCCCGCTGGTTCACCGAACCGTCGAAATCCATCGACGATCCGTTTGGTTAGGCGCCGACAGGATTTCTCATAATTTCGCGCCGGAAATTTCGCCTCCTACTACGACTATTACGTCTGGGAGGTACTTCCGACGGATTGGCGCTGCCACGCCACTGATGCCGTACGCATTTTGTCCGGACAGCGCGTCCGCTGTCCCTGCCATACGCCTCTCACACGGGACTGGGCTGGTCCTTCACATTTTCAAAGAGCAGGCGGGAAGTGTACGGCCTCGCCCGCAGAGGCGGAAAAGCGCGGCAGCATTCTTTCTTCCCCCACCTAGGGGGAAGTGGCCCGATGCGGAGCATCGGGTCGAAGGGGGCGAGTGCAGCGAGCCGCAAACGTCCGGGCTGCGCCGACACCTCCCCTTGGGGAGGATGGCCGCCCCACTTTTTCCCGGAGGAGCACAGCGAATTCAGGGAGCTGGGTTAAGGCTGGAAGCGGGATGTGATTGTGAGGCAGGGCGAGATCGCTCCCGATTCAATGCCCACACCTCAGTCTCGAAGAAAGTTTGTTTACCCGCCTACATCGCACAACTATGGTTATGTCTTCTCTTTGGGCAGCAAGTTAAAACATGAACCGGGGGGGGGAGCATGTCGTCCAATTCGTCGTCGCATAGTCGCATAAACGATTTTCTTGGGCGGCAGCCATTTGCTGCCGTTGGCGGTGCGAGTGTCCTAAACGTATTCGTAAACCTAGTTGCCCCGGTTCTCACGATACCTCCGGCGCTGGTTATGCTGTCTGAGGCTATCAGCGCGCTAACCCACCCACTCTGGAACTGGCTTTTCGACTTGATCGGATTCAGCATTCCAATCTTGGCTGCGGACTACTTGACTGTGTGCAGTGTGATCTTCTTCGCGTCTGTGCGTGAATTTTTGGATCATCAAAAACGTTTTCCTAGCGCGACTTACACAGCGCAATTCCTGACCATCAACTTGATCAGTGTGAGAGGGGACAGCCCCTTTTTCATTCCGGTTGGAGTGGCTGTCGCATTTGCAGAGGCAATCGTGTGGCCGCTCTCGGTCTTCAATCAGCTTCGCATATATGCTCTGACCTCAGGCGGCCGAAAGAACTACAAAGGGCAAGACGGGAATTACTATTTCCATGAGAGTATCAGTGTCTTTTTTGAATTCTTGGTCTGGGCAATCTTCATAGTCGCATTTGCATACGCGATTATGCTTATTGCTTGAGCGGGCCGAACAGGCCAATCAAGACTGACGGCCTGGGAAGCGAATCGCAATCCAAGCAATTGCTAAACTGAGTTCCCGGTATGGACGTCGCCTGCCCTTCCTTCTGCCAGCAAACCTAACGCAGGGCTGGGAAGGAGTGCGCTCCGGCATGACACTTTGCCCGAAACCTCAAAGTGGAGCGAGCAAGCCACCTCCGGGCTGCGCCGACACCTCCCCCAAGGGGGAGTATCGCGCCTCCCTCAAACCACCGCTTTCGCCTTGAAGTTTTCCTGATAGTTCCGCTCGAAGACCGAGCGGATGACCGGATGGGTTTCGCAGGCCTACCCCCCTCAGTCCGCGTCCTCGCAAAAAACCTCGCCCCAAGCTATAAGGTCCTTGCTTCTGGCGCGCGCTGAGCGTCCGCCAAAAAAGGTTTTTCGAGCGTGGTAAATGTAGACGGATAACGTCTCTCCACCTTCTACGTCCCGAATTCCGGTATCTTTGTGACGCGCTGCAATGATCAGAAAGCGCTCCTGATCCGACAGCCCGTAGTCTGACAGATCGCAAGCACCATGCAGCTTGATGAGTACAGCGCCATTACCCCGCGACACGCGTGCTTGCCGAACGACGTCATAAGCAAGTGGCGGCTCGAAGCCGGCATAATCACGCGATGTGAGGAGATACTGCGCTGTCATTTCTCTGCCTACAGCGGTGGGGATGTCTGAACCTTTCATAGTCCATGGTTTGACATGTGGCGAGCATGGAACGGGGGTCTGCTTAGCCCGCGCGAGCTGCAAACATCCGGGCTACGCCGACACCTCCCCCAAGGGGGAGGATATCGCCCCTCTCAAACCGACGCCGCCTCAGCCTTGAAGTTTTCCTGATAGTTCCGCTCGAAGACCGGGCGGATGACCTTATGGGTCTCACAGGCCTGCACGGCTGCCAGGAGGCGGGGGCAGTGGGTTTCGAACCAGTCCCGGCGCGGGGACCAGTAGCTCATCATGGCCACATAGACGTCGAGCAGGCTCAGCGTCTCCCCGAGAAGGAAGGGGCCCGGCGCGTCGGCGAAGGCCTGCTCCAGGGTCAGCCAGAGCTGTTTGCGGCGCTCATTGGCCTGTTCGAGCAGGACCGGATGGGTTGCCGGGTCGGGATGGAAGCGTTCCGGGCCATCCGTGACGGTGAAAGTCGGATAGAAGGCTGAACTCAGGAAACCGAGCCAGCGCAGATAGGGCATGCGTGCCGGATCATCCGGCCGCGGCGCGAAGGCGTAGGTGCCGTCGAGATCGCCCAGATAGATCAGGATGGCGGCGCTTTCAGTCATGATGCGCCCGTCCGGCAGTTTCAGCGTCGGCACCTGAACCAGCGGATTGATGGCGCGGATGCGGGCCTTCTCGTCCTCGCTGCCGAGCGGGTTGGCGTCGACGCGCTCATACTCATGCCCGAGCAGTTCGAGCGCCGCCTCGACGCAGGTGGACCCGAACCCGTCGGCCCGCAAAAGTGTGTAGCTCATCGCGCTCCCTTTCCTGTGACCGGCAGCTTAACCCGAGCGTCCTGACAGCCTTGTGTCAGGACTTGCCGCGCCGGATCGCGGCCTGGACCTTGAGCGCCTGGACCGTCATGCGGACATCATGCACCCGCACCATGGCCGCGCCGGCCTGGGCCGCACGCATGGCCGCGGCCAGGGATCCACCGAGCCGCTCCATCTCGTCCGCCCCGTCATCCAGAGCCGCGATGAACCGCTTGCGCGATGCGCCGAAGAGAACCGGATAGCCCAGCGCGATGACCTGATCGAGATCGCGCATGAGGGCGAGATTGTGATCCAGCGTCTTGCCGAAACCGATACCCGGATCGAGCCAGATACTGTCTGCCGTCACCCCCGCCGCCATGGCCAGGTCGGCGCGCTCGGTCAGGAAGTCACAGACCTCGCCAACCACATCGGTGTATTCGGGCTTTTCCTGCATGGTCTTGGGTTGACCGGACATGTGCATGAGGATGACCGGAACGCCGAGTTCCGCCGCGGTCTGAAGCGCGCCCGGCTCCTGCAGCGCGCGCACATCATTCCAGATATCGGCGCCGGCCTCGACCGCGGCCCGGGCCACCTCCGGCTTGAACGTGTCGATGGAGATCCGGGTCGCCGTGTCCTCGCGCAGCGCCTTGATCACCGGAATGACGCGCTTGAGCTCTTCCTCGACGCTGACTGGATCGGCACCGGGGCGGGTCGACTCGCCACCGACATCGATCACATCGGCGCCATTGCGCACCATCTCCAGACCCCGGTCGACCGCCGCCGCCTGGTCAAGCCATTTCCCGCCATCGGAAAAACTGTCCGGCGTGACGTTGAGGACGCCCATGACGAAGGGCAGGTCGGTTTTGCGGCGGGCACGGAAATGAGGCATGACGAAGCTGTGATACTATGTGAGGTGCTCGCAGGTATACGATTGCCTACGCTCGTGTGAAAGAGGGCTAAGCTGATGCCGGGTGGCGAATGCTGGACATTCCGAACCGAACATCGCCTGCGCGGCTACATGGCGCATGAATTCGGACCAGGTTCGATCCTGCGCTGCTGGTCGCACGCGGTGTCCAGTGATGCTCCGCACTATGTCTTGCCTAATGCCGAGATCAACATCGTAGCGCGTTATTCCGGCCGCTATTCAAGGGTTGAGATATTTGGCATGGCCACAGAGGCACGCTGGTTCCGGCCCAATGCGGGCGAAACCCTGTTGTCCGTTACCCTGTCACCTGAACGCGCCCTCGCGCTGGGACTGCATCCGCGCGACTGGACCGACCGGCTGGGCGCCGCGCCTGATGTCCTGCAAGACAGCCTGGCCCCGCTGGCGGACAGCCTTGTGGGACGGACTGAAAGATATGCCCGGCATCGCTGGCTCGATGCAATCAACCGCCTCTCTCGCGAGAGGGAGAACACCTTCGCCGCCTATAGCCAAACACATATTCGGGCTATGCATGGCCGGGTCTCACTGGCAGGGCTGGCGAAACGCATGCAGGTCAGCGAACGTCTGCTACAGCGCCGATTTCACGACATGCTGGGCCTTACGCCCAAGCGTTATGCACAACAGATCCGACTCGCCGAGACCATCGCGCTGGCCGACGCGAAGCCCCGACCAGCCTGGGCGGATCTGGCCGCGGCGAATGGATATTACGACCAGTCCCACCTAATTCGTGACTGCAAGAAGCTAACAGGCGTTTCGCCAGCGCGGCTTCACGCACTTCGCACAGCGTCGGAAAAGTCCAATACGGCCACAATGGCCTAGGCAAGACTGATCATTCTTTCAGTGAGTCAAAGGACGAGAACATGTCAAAAATGGCTACAGGCCTCATCAGCGCGCTTGCCCTGGGCGCGAACGTTCATGCGCAGGAGACACTGCAATATGACGGCGCGACCTGGCAGGTCCAGGCCGCGGAAACTGGCGCCGTACGCGTAGAACAGGCGCTTGGTCGCGAGGCGCTTTACATTTCCCGCGGGCAAGCCTGGCGCCGAGATGTGGATCTGCAGGATTTTGTCCTGGAGTACGACTACGCCTCAACCGATCAAAGCGGCTTTATCGGAGTCAACTGGCGCGCCGCGCACGAAAACGCGCTGGAGCAGTTCTATGTCCGCCCGCACCAGAGCGGACAGCCTGACGCCGCGCAGTATCTGCCGGTACTTCACGGCATAGCCGGTTGGCAGATCTATGCCGGTCCGAACGAAACACAGGCCACGCCCCTGCCCGCGCAGCAATGGATCAGCGTGCGCATCGTGGCAATCGGCGATGCCGCAGACATTTTTGTGGGCGACTTGGAAACCCCGCTCCTCCACGTGGCCGATCTGCGCGGTGAAACCAACAGTGGGGCAATCGGTTTCTACATGAACGACCGCCCCTGGATGCAGGGAACAGGCAGCTGGTTCAGCAACATCTCCATCCGGCCGACCACTTCACAGGACCAGCTGATCGGCGAAAGCCGCGAAACAGATCCGTTGCCAGACACGCTGATCGACCACTGGGAAATTTCGGGCGTGTTTGACGAGACGCTTCTGGATTCCGGCTATTCACTGCCCGACCTGGATGTCGAGCGCACCAGACTCGAGGTTGAACCCAATGGCATTGCCAATATCTCCCGCCTCGTCACACGGACGCGGGACGCCAACACAGTGCTGGCGGAGGCCACTCTCAACGCCGATGAAGAAATGACGCGGGAACTGAGATTCGGGTATAGCGACCGGGTTCGGCTCTACCTCAATGGGGAGCAAATTTACGCGGGCAATTCTACCTGGCGATCCCGCGACCACCGCCATCTGGGCACGATTGTGCAGCTCGACCGGGTCCCCTTACGGCTACAGGCGGGCGAAAACGTGCTCACTGCGGCGGTGTCGGAATCCTTCGGAGGCTGGGGTGTAAGCGCGTCGCTGGACAGTTTCGACGGTCTCGCCCTCGAGACGGACTGAACAAAAAACCCCCGGCCTACGACCGGGGGCTCATCTTGCGCTACGCGCCTTGCGGCTCTGGCCCATCGTCTGGCGTGTCGCCGGTGTTGGCCTCGGCACCGGTTCCCTCGGTGATCGGCACGGCGCTGACCGGCGCATTCGGCGGCGGCGTCGGCTCATCATCCGGACGCGAAGGCGGTTTGCCGTTGAGAAGATCGGTAATCTCGTCGCCGGTCAGGGTCTCGTATTCGAGCAGCCCCTCGGCCAGACGTTCCCAGTCTTCCTTCTTCTCGTTGATCACCTTCAATGCCGTGGCATAGGCGTCCTCGATGAAGCGGCGAACCTCGCTCTCGATCAACTCCTTGGTCGCTGCGGAAACGGAGCCGCCAAAGGTCTGACCGTTATAGCCCTCATGGGTCTCGGCATAGTCGACATTGCCGACCTTGTCCGACATGCCCCAGCGCAGAACCATGGCCCGGGCCAGCTGGCTGGCCTGCTGGATGTCGCCGGACGGGCCGTTGGACACGTGGTCCTCGCCATACTTGATCACCTCGGCGGCCTTGCCGGCCATGGTCATGGCCAGTTTCTGCTCGCACTCGTCGCGGTGCCAGTTCAGACGGTCCATCTCCGGCAGGCTCATCACCATGCCCAGCGCGCGACCGCGCGGGATGATCGTCGCCTTGTAGACCGGATCACACAGCGGCATGTTCAGGCCCACAATGGCGTGGCCGGCCTCGTGATAGGCGGTCTTTTCCTTCTGGTCCTCGGTGAGCACCATGGAGCGGCGCTCCGGCCCCATCATCACCTTGTCCTTGGCATCCTCGAAATCCTGCATGGAGACGATGCGCTTGTTGCGCCGCGCTGCCAGGAGCGCCGCCTCATTGACGAGATTGGCGAGGTCCGCACCGGAGAAGCCGGGCGTACCGCGGGCAATCACCTTGGCGTCCACATCGGAAGCCAGAGGCACATCGCGCATGTGAACCTTGAGGATTTTCTCGCGCCCCGTGATGTCGGGATTGCCGACATTGATCTCGCGGTCGAAACGGCCCGGTCGGCGCAGGGCCGGGTCGAGCACGTCCGGACGGTTGGTCGCCGCCAGGATGATGATGCCCTCATTGGACTCAAACCCGTCCATCTCGACGAGGAGCTGGTTCAGCGTCTGCTCGCGCTCATCATTGCCGCCACCGATACCGGCACCGCGGGACCGGCCCACGGCATCGATCTCGTCGATGAAGATGATGCACGGCGCGTTCTTCTTCGCCTGCTCGAACATGTCCCGGACACGGGAGGCACCGACACCGACAAACATCTCGACGAAGTCGGAACCGGAGATCGAGAAGAAGGGCACATTGGCCTCGCCGGCCACAGCACGGGCCAGCAGGGTTTTACCGGTCCCCGGAGGGCCCACAAGCAGCGCGCCTTTCGGAATCTTGCCGCCCAGGCGCTGGAACTTGCTCGGGTCCTTCAGGAACTCGACGACTTCCTGCAGCTCTTCCTTGGCCTCATCGACACCGGCCACATCATCGAACGTCTTGCGACCATGATGTTCGGTGAGCAGGCGTGCCTTGGACTTGCCAAAGCCCATCGCGCCGCCACGACCGCCGCCCTGCATCTGTCGCATGAAGAAAATCCACACGCCGATCAGAAGCAGGAAGGGGAACCATTGGAGGATCAGGGAGAGCAGGAAATTGCCTTCCTGGACCGGCTCCTCGACATTGATGTCGACATTATTCTCGCGCATCACGCCGCGGACATAGTCGTCATCCGGCGGCAGGGTCACGCGGACCGTCTGGTCATTCGTCGTGCGCGCAATGATTTCGTCGCCCTGGATGGTGGCCGAACTGATGGTCCGGCGCTCAACACTGTCCAGGAATTCTGAGTAGCTGACTTCCTCAGCCGGTGACGGCGCTTGACCCGACTGCCCCATGAGCTGGACCAGTGCGAGCAGCAGCACAATGACCACGGCCCAGATCAGGAAGTTTCTCATTTGCATTCGATTATTCCGTTCGTTGGCGGTTCTTACCCATCATATGGGCATTCAGGGTCCGGTTTGCGAGTCACGCGCACAGCAATTTGATCCTGCGTCCGCATCAGTCTGGACACATCAAACCATGCTGGCGACCAATCCGCAAAAAGCCGATGCACGAAGCGTTCATCGATCAGCGACCGACACTCTAGCCCGGAATGTCTTACCAATCCGGCAAGGGCCAAAATATGTCCGTCCCGGCGGAAGGCCAGAAGCGTCGGGCGGGCGGTCGGCGGGACGTCCGTGAACAGGGCGCGATCCAGCTCCGGATAGGTCTCGCCGAGCGGGGTCGGAGGGGTGTCGGGCAGCCGTGTGGCCATGAAACGTCCGTCGATCAGCCCGGCCGTCTCGGGGTAGCCCTCCCCCGGCCGGTCGACCCGACCGAGAATCGCACCGGGGTCCCGGACCAGCCACACCCGGTCCCGCCAGTGATCGACCAGGGCCCCGCCCCCGGTGGCCCGCTCGCCCGCCTCGATCGCGTCCAGCAGCCGGTCGACGGCCGGGCGCGGCACGTCCCGCGCGCCACTGACCGCGCAGATGATCGCATCCAGCAGCCGCCAGCGGAGCGTTCGGGACGCCGTCGGAAAGACCGACGGATCCAGACTTGCCCCACCCCAGGGATGAAGCGCGAGACAGGTCTCGGCGAGGCGTCCAGCCGCCCGCGCCTCGACCTCATCCAGCGCCCGCAGACCGGCGGCCCATCGGGTCAGGCGCGCAGGCTGGAATCCGCCTCGCTGCAATCGCTCCAGAAGCTTGCGAATTCGGATACGGGCGAAGGCCGGATTGTCGTTGGACGGGTCGTCGATCCAGCACGCCCCGGCCGCTGTCAGCCAGTCGCGCAGAGCCGCCCGCGTCTCGTGCAGACAGGGCCGGATCAAGGTGACACCGCGGCCGTCAGGCCAAAGCGGCGAGGCATTGGCCTCGCGCATACCCGCCGCACCGCGCCAGCCACCGCCCGAGGCGACACGCATCCAGACGGTCTCGGCCTGGTCGTCCGCCGTGTGGGCGAGTGCCAGTGTCCGGATCTGGCGTTGACGACAGGCCTCGGCCAGCAAGCGATGCCGAGCCTCGCGGGCCGCAGCCTGCAACCCGGCGGTCGGCGCGGAGGACGTCCAGGTCAGGATGTCGGCTTCAACGCCCAGCGCCTGGGCGCGGCTGGCGGCGAGGCGTGCCTCATCGGCGCTGTCCGGACGCAGGCCATGATCCACGATCAGGGCCAGAAGGGACCGGTCACGACGGCGCGCCCAGTCCACGGCAATCCTCAGCAGGGCCAGCGAATCGCCACCGCCGGAAAAGCCGATGGCCAGGGCGTTGTCCGCCCCGGCCAGTCGATCAAGCTCGCTTGTTACACGCGATGGAAGCGTGGCGGCCACGCGTCAGCGGCAGTTGGCACGCACCGATTCCCGCGCCGCCCGATCCCGGGATTCCGGGCTGGCATTGGGGAATTGGCGACCAAACTGGGCCAGCGTACCGCAGGCCTCGTCGACCCGGCCCAGGCCACGCAGCGAGGCCGCGAGACGCACGAGGGCATCCGGCGCCTTGGGTCCGGAGGGCTGGGCGCGAAGCGAGGCGATGTAATTGTCGGCCGCAGAGCCGAAATCATCGCGGACGAAATAGGTTTCGCCGAGCCAGTAGAGCGCCTCGCCGGTATTGGGATGGTTCGGGTTCTCCGCCACAAAGTTTTCGAACCCCATCTGCGCGCCATCAAAATCGCCATCGAGAAGACGGGCGCGGGCACTGTTAAAGACGGTCGTCGGGTCCGCGGCGACCGGAGCCGGATTGCCACCCAGCGTGCCGGTTGCTGCGGCGCGGGCTTCCGCAAACGGATCCGCTTCGCGCTCCTCATCGTCGAGACCATCCTCGGAGGCCCCGCCCATACTGTCGTCGAGCCCGTCATTCATGAAGGCCATTGCAGCGTCATCCAGCTGGGGTTCGGCGGCCGGCGCGCCCTGCATCTGCATGGCTTCGACCTGCTGACGCAGCTGGCGATTCTCGAACTGGAGTTGCTCCACCAGGCCAGTCATTTCGCGGACCTGGTAGTCCATCGCATCCAGCCGTTCCATCAGGGTTTCGACGACCGGGTCACCGGCCAGGAACTGGGCTTCCAGCTCACCGATGCGCACCTCGGTCTGGTCGATACGACGCGCGAGTTCGCTACGGGATTGGGCTTGGGCCGGGGCAGCCACGGCAAGCGCGGACACAACGGCAGTCAGACACAGAGTACGGATCATGATGCGCACCTAATGCAAGAGATGGGCAGAATTGCGGCTGCCCGGGTCTGCAAACAGAAAACGCCCGCGACGGTCAAGGCCGCGGGCGTTTCTCACTCGATACCGAACCAGCCGAAGCTTAGTTCGTGTAACCGCTGGTGATGACCGTCGTGGAGTTACGGTTCACGGCCCAGCACTGCTCGTTGGATTCACGGCAGGTCGGACGCTCTTTACCGTAGGACGTCGTGGAAATACGCGACGGGTCAACGCCCTGGCTGATCAGGTAGTCACGGGCAGCGTTCGCACGGCGCGCACCGAGAGCCAGGTTGTATTCGCGGGTACCGCGCTCATCGCAGTGACCTTCGATCGTGATGCGAGCATCGCGATACGTGTTCAGCCAGGCAGCCTGGGCGCGCAGCACGGCGCGGGCCTCAGCCGTCAGGTCTTGGCGGTCGTAACCGAAGAAGACGCGGTCACCAGCCGTTGCGACGAAGTGATCAACGGACCCGGCGGTCGGGCCGCTCGGCTGAGCCGGTTGAGCAACCGGTTCCGGGGACGGTTCCGGGATCGGATCGGCAACCGGTGCCGGCGTGGAAGCACAAGCGGTGGCAAACGCGCTCAGCGCGGCAATCGCAAACAGTTTGATCTTCATGATGTGTACACCCTCATCCAGCCAAGACTTTTGCGCTTGGCGCACTCCTTAGACACGTCTCAGCGACGCAATACCGTCGGCCCCCCCACTGGTGCCGCACTTGAAAAGAACACTACGCAGAAAACATCTATTCAATCAAGGGCGACCAAGCCGGGTCCGACGCCATCCCGCCGGTGGCGAGACGCCGCAGGTTGAAGCCTGCCAGGTCGATGCTCCAGATTTCGTAGCGAGTCCCGTTTGCGCGCGGCTCGCCACGGGTGAAGAGCAGAACCCGTCCGTTCGGCGACCAGGCCGGCGTATCGACGAAATAGCCCTCGAAGAGAATACGTTCGATGCCCGAGCCGTCTGCCCGCACCACGCCTAGCGAAAACAGGCCGCCGGACTGCTTGGTGAAAGCGATCAGATCGCCGCGCGGAGACCAGACCGGCGTCGTGTAACGTCCCTGGCCGAATGTGATGCGGCGCGGGTCCGTACCGTCGGCATTCATGATGTAGAGCTGAGATCCGCCGCCGCGTGCGGAGGAGAAGACGATCTGTTCACCATCCGGCGAGAAAGACGGTTCGACATCGTCAGCCGGGTGCTGGGTGAGGCGCGACAGGGAGCGCGTCCGAAGGTCGTAAAGGTGGATGTCATGCCCCGACCGCGTCTCGACCGAAACCGCGAGACGCGTGCCATCCGGCGAGAAGCGCGCGGACAGGCTTTGTCCATCCGGATCAATTTGCGACGCGGAACCGGTGCCACCGGACGCGAACAGCGCTTCCTGGCGGCCGGTTTCGAGGTCGTAGAGATAGGTCGTCGCCTGGCCGTCGAGGAAGGAGACATAGGTAATCTCCTGTGCGCTCGGGGAATAGTTCGGCAGCAGCGCCATGTAGGACCGGTCCGTCAGGAAGGACGGGTTCGCCCCGTCCTGATCCATGATGGCAAGCTGGTGAAGGGCTTCACCATCGACGCCGCGGCCCTCGGCCACGTAGACGATGCGCGTGTCGAAATAGCCAGCCTCGCCGGTCAGGCGCTGATAGACCGCGTCGGCCACCTTGTGGGCCACGCGGCGCCAGTTTTCCGGGGCCGTGACGTACTGCACGCCGAGGAGCTGGTCTTCCAGACGCGTGTCCCAGAGACGGAAGGCGACGAGAAGGCGACCATCCGGTTGTTCGGTAATGCGGCCGACGAGCAGCGCGGAGGCATTGATCACACGCCAGTCGGAAAAGCGCGGACGCAGGTCGATATTCTCGATGTCCTCGATGAACGCCGCCGGGTCGATGGGAGCGAAGAGACCGGAACTCGCAAGGTCATTCGTGACCACACGCGTGATGTCCGCACCGCGCTCAACCGCCATATCGGTCTGCCCGATGAAGTCCGGCAACGCGATCGGCAGCGGATCCAGATTGCCCTGTGTGATGTCAACGCGCAGCGGTTCCTGGGCGGAGGCTGCCGAGACGAGCAGGACACTGGCGAAAAACGCGGAAACAATCTGGAAAATGCGGGTCATGAAGACGGGCTCCGGATGGTTGAAAGGCTAGCCGGCGGCAAGATTGACGTGAAAATTGACTTCTATAAGGCGCCACTGCGAATAGCGCTCCGGCGGCAGGTTGAAGGGAGCGCAATCGATGACCGCAGTCTGAGCACGCTCCGCCGCGGTAATCCAGAACGGATTGCCGGATGCGCGGATCCGGTTCAGATCGCGGACCTGCGGCGGCCCCGAAAGCGAGCCATCGCGATTGAGACGAACCTCGACGATGACCCCCAGCTGTTCCGGGTTCGGCATGTCGGCGACCGTGCGCCAGCAGCGATAGGCCTGGGAACGGAACAGCGTCACGATATCGGCGGTATTGGTATTGCCCGAACCCACGGCATTGCGACGGTCGCCCTGGTCAGGCGTGCCTGCATCGGCCCGTGCATTGTCCACCTCGCGCTCGAGATCGCCGAGAAGATCTGCGAGAGAAGGCTGAGACGGTTGCTGGGGTTCCGGCTGGACCGTGCGCGGCTCTTCGCGCGCCGGCTCGGGTTCAGGTTCGGGTTCCGGTTCGGGCTCGGGCTCCGGTTCGGGCTGGACCGGCTCGACCGGCGTCTCCGGTTCAAGATCGATCACTTCCGGTTCCGGCTCCGGCTCGGGTTCCGGCTGGGAAGCCGGGACAGGATCAACAATCTCGTCCTCAACCGTCGGCGCCTCCTCGGCGACCTCGGGCACCTCCTCCGGTTCCGGCGCGGCGGCCCGGACACTCGTCGTCTCGGCAAACTCCACCAGCTCGACCGACACAATAGGTGCACTATCGAGTGTCATCGGCACGCGCGGAAGATAGATCATCCCCGCGGCGACGAGACCGGCGTGTATGAGGAGAGCGATGACAAGGCCGCGCACGTTGCTGTCCTAACGTTCCACGGGATCCGTCACGAGACCCAGGCGCGTGAAGCCGGCGTCCGAAATGCGCGCCATGACCGGAGCAATCTGGCTCCAGTCCGCCGCGCCATCCGAGCGGATGAAGATGCGGCTGTCATACCCGGTGCTCGCAATCGCGGTCAGACGCGGGACGAGTTCGTCAAAGCCGACCTCGGTTTCCTGCAGGTAGATCGTGCCGTCCGCCGTGATGGTAATCGTCAGTGGCTCCTCACCGGCTGGCAGGTTCCGCGCTTCGGTCTCCGGCATGTCCACCTGAACACCGACCGTGAGGAAGGGCGCGGTCACCATGAATACGATAAGCAGCACGAGCATGACGTCGACGAAAGGCGTCACATTGATCTCGGCCTTTGGCTTCCATCGAGCGCGTCCGCGACCCGATCCGCCAGAACTGTCGAGTGATACCGCCATGGGACTAGCCTTCCCGGTCAGCCAGGGCGGAGAGCTCGTCGACGAAACCGTCGAGGCGCGCGCCATACTTGGCGAGGTTGGCGGACAGGGCGTTGAAGAAAATGACCGCCGGGATGGCCGCCAGCAGGCCCAGGGCCGTCGCGAACAGCGCCTCGGCGATACCCGGGGCCACGACGGCAAGGTTGGTATTCTGTTCGGCCGCAATGGCGCGGAAGGCGTTCATGATGCCCCAGACCGTCCCGAAGAGGCCGACGAAAGGCGCGGCGGAAGCGATCGTGGCGAGAATGCCGAGGCCGGTTTCACACTGGTTCATCTGACGGCTGGCTTCAGCGCCGGCGGCCTTGGCAACACGGCCGCCCGGGTTGGAGCCCTTCCATTCGCGAAGCCCCGCCGCAAACACCCGGCTGAACGGGTCTTTCGGGGTTTTCGCAAACTGGCTGGCCAGTGCGTCGAGGGACCGACCGGACCAGAATTCGCGCTCAAAGGCCTTGCCCTTGGAGTGAAGGCCGCGCAAGTGCAGCGCCTTGTCGATCGCCACGGCCCAGGACCAGATCGACATGAAAGCCAGGATGCCCATCACGGCTTTCACAATAATGTCGGCTCGCATGAACAGCGCGAGGAAGGAGAACCCTTCGACTGCCTGCCCGACTTCAACCATCGTCGTTTCCATGAAACTTTCCCTCGGATGCCCTGTCCCGGCTCACCGGATACTCTACGGCCTACACAATTATCGCACGATCTTCCCGAACGCCCCCGCGTTCGAGCGGGCACCATACTGCCCTTCTCAGAAGAATGCGGCAAATTTCAGATGCTGATAGCACAAGACCCCCGCGGACTTGCAGGAGGTTATCGCAGGAAGCGAAGAGTTTTTCTGATTTCCCGCCTCAGGACCCCGCCGCAGCGACTTCATGGCCCATATCATTGCTGACCGTCTGGTTGCGCTGACGATCACCGGCAATATCCCAGTGCTCGACAATCCTGCCCCCCTTCAGCCGGAACAGGTCCGCGGCCTCATACAGGCCTCCCCGGAATGTCAGCTCGGAAAATACGGCGACAAAATCGCCCTGACCGACAACGCGGTGGACTCGCGTGTAGCAAAGCGGCTGATCTGACAGGAGCTCGTCCGCAATGAAGGACTGGAAGGACCGGGCGCCCGGCGACATGCGTGGATTGTGCGTGATGAAACCGTCTTCATCGAGATAGTCCATGATCCGGCTGGCATCGCCCCTGACGAAGCAGGTATCGACGAACTCGCGAACGATCGCCTTGTTCTCGTGCCCACACTCGCTGACATCAACGGCCCTGGGACCGTCGACCCGGCTGCGATCCGGGTTGATGCGGGGCTTGAGGCGATTGGTGACCTGATGGAGCATGTTGCCGGAACCATCCGCGCAGATTTCAAGCAGACTCATCGTCACCCAGGACTCATATCCATCCGGGTTTTGCGCGATGTGCATGAAAAGAAGATTGCCATCCTCGAAACTGCGGATGACTTCGAACCGGATATTGCGCGGATACAAGGAACCGAGCCGGGATCCCGCCCCGGCAATCGAATATGGTGCCTTGTAATCAGCCATTGCCCCTCCTGGCCCGTGTCCGCCGACGCCAGCTGTCGTGGCGCAAACATGACAAGGAGTTCATGGTAAACCCCGGCGCCGTCAGGAGTCCAGCTTCCTCGTGTAAGGCGTCCATTTCGCTACAAGTTCTCGAGGTGGCCGCAAGGCGCGCCCATTCCCGTCAATGCAAACCGCCTCGACGTCAGCGGTGGCGATAATCTGGTCGCCGCGACGAAGGCGCTGGGAGATGTTCAGCCGGGCACCGCGGCTCGGCTCATACCGGGTTTCGACGATCAGGGCATCATCGACCCGCGCGGCCTGGACAAACTCGATATTCATCCTCCGAACAGCGAAGGCCACGGGGTTTTCCTGCGCCGCCAGTTCGGAATGATGTATCCCCATGCAACGCAGGCTGTCCGTCCGACCGCGCTCGAAGAAGTGCAGATAGCGCGCGTGGTAGACGATGCCGGAAAAATCCGTGTCCTCGTAATAGACACGAACGGGAAGTCGATGGGCGAGATCCTCTCCGAAACTGCCGGATGTCGGTTGCATATCCGTTTGGGTCGTCATGCCGGACACTCCCGTTTCCAAGTCGACACGTCAGGGCCTATTTGAACAAGTCCGGCTTGCCTGCCGGATCAACGGGCGGGGCGAAGCCGAGATGCTCATAGGCGCGCGGCGCCGCCAGGCGCCCGCGGGGCGTGCGCTGGATAAACCCCTGCTGGATGAGGAAGGGCTCGACCACGTCTTCCAGGGCATCGCGCGCCTCTGCCAGGGCGGCTGCGAGCGTCTCCACCCCCACCGGGCCTCCCGCAAAGCTTCCCACCAGCGCCTTGAGATAACGTCGGTCGAGGCTGTCGAGCCCGATGGCATCGACCTCCAGGCGTTTCAGGGCGCGATCGGCAACCGCGGCGGTGATCCGGTCTGCACCTTCCGCTTCCGCGAAGTCCCGGACCCGGCGCAGCAGGCGCCCCGCCACGCGAGGTGTGCCCCGGGCACGTCTGGCAATCTCGTGTGCGCCATCATCCGTGGCGGCGATTCCGAACTTCGCCGCATTACGCGAGACAATCGCGCCCAACTCCTCGGAGGAATAGAATTCCAGTCTCACGGGAACGCCGAAACGGTCACGCAAAGGCGTCGCCAGCAGGCCCGCGCGCGTTGTCGCCCCGACGAGGGTAAAGGGCGGAAGATCAATCCGGACCGTGCGCGCTGCCGGCCCCTCGCCGATCACCAGATCGAGGCAGAAATCCTCCATGGCCGGGTAGAGGATTTCCTCGACCGCCGGGGCCAGCCGGTGGATCTCGTCGATAAAGAGCACGTCCCGCGGCTCAAGATTGGTGAGAATGGCGGCCAGGTCGCCGGCCTTGGCGATAACCGGTCCGGATGTGGCGCGAAAACCGGCTCCCAGTTCACGCGAAACGATCTGGGCCAGAGTGGTCTTGCCGAGCCCCGGAGGCCCGGACAGGAGAACATGGTCCAGAGCCTCCTCCCGGCGCCGGGCCGCATCTACAAATACCTGGAGATTCTCGATTGCCGCGCGCTGGCCGACAAAATCGTCGAAGCTCAGGGGCCGCAGGGCGCGGTCCTTGCCGTCGCCGGGCTGCGCGTCGCTTTCGATAAGGCGGGAATCGTCTTCAGACATGGTCTTTCCCGCTTAGCCTGATCCGGCAGGCGTGGCCACAAGCAGCACTCACGGCGCCAGTTCTCGCAGGCAAAGCCGCATGACATCGCCGAGCGGCGCATCCTCGCCAAGCTCGCGGAGGACCGTGGCGACGGTCTGCCGCGCCGTGCTCTCCGGATAGCCCAGATTGATCAGCCCGGACACGGCATCCTCCCGGGAGGCAAAGCCCTTGGCCGTGTCGGCAGGCCTGGCCTCGCCGCCAGACGCCGGCGCCGTTTCCGCTTCGTGGGGCGAAAGCCCGATAGAGAAACTCCGGCCAACCGGCGGCGCCTTGTCCTTCAGCTCGCTGGCAATACGGGTCGCCAGCTTGGGCCCGACGCCCTTGGCGCGCGCGAAGGTCGACTTGTCGCCCAGGGCCGTCGCGTTGGCGATCTCGGACACCGGCACGCAATCCAGAATCGCGAAGGCCGCCTTGGCTCCAACGCCCTGGACCGTCTGCAGGTGCACAAACCAGGCGCGCTCGATCTCCTCGAGAAAGCCGAAGAGCTTGAACGCGTCTTCTCGGACATGGGTTTCGATATGCAGCTTCACCGCCGCGCCGGGCTCGAGCCGGGCAAGCGTCCGGCTACCCGCGGCGACGAGATAGCCAACGCCATTGACGTCGATCACCGCCTCTTCCGATCCGACAGCCTCGACGACCCCGTTGAGCATCCCGATCACGCTGCACTCCCCATTCTTCTGGCCGGACGATGATGCGCATGACAGATGGCAATGGCCAGAGCATCTGCTGCGTCAGCCTTTGCCCGAGTTCCCGGGAGAAGGACACCGATCATCGCCGCGATCTGGTCCTTGTCGGCCGCGCCGGTTCCGACCACGGATTTCTTCACCAGACGGGCGGGATATTCATCCACCGGAATGTCGAGCACCGCCGGCGCCAGCAAAGCCGCAGCACGTGCGTGTCCGAGCTTCAGGGCCGATGCGGCATTCTTCGCCATGAAGGCTTCCTCGACCGCAGCCTCCGCGGGGCGATAGGTCTTCAGGACCTCTGTCACACCGTCGAAAAGACACCGCAGACGCACCGAGAGGGCGGCCTTGGTGTCCGGCTTGACAACGCCGTGGGCGACATGGCTGAGCCGTGTTCCGGCCACGTCGATCACACCCCATCCCATGCAGCGCAGACCGGGGTCGATTCCCAAGATTCTGAGTGAGTTACCTGACATGTCGCCCTCCGACTTCGGTCTAGCATGCGTTTGCAATTCGGAACAAGTCGTGAACACCGCGCAAAACCATCCTCCGTGGCGACCCCGGGAGGCCAGCAATTAATATTCATTCGCGATTTACATGATTATCAGTCGCAAAAATGGTAGCAACTAACTGATTTTACGAATTTTTATTTCCGAAGCATTTGTTTGAATTCTTTGCAACTCGCCCGTAGAGTTTAAATGGAGACAGAGTTCCCGCATGGCGGCAGGGCCAACAGGGAACGCAAGGGGAGACTATCATGGCCAAAAAAGGCAAACTCAGCCGTCGCTCATTCCTGGCTCGCGTGGCCGGGGGCACAATCGCCACAGGTGCCGTTGCGGCAGGTGCGGGGGCTGTCATGGTCCAGCGCGGTAGCGACGCGGATCCGTCCGACTCCGTCGGCATGGCGCGTACGGGCATCACCGACAGCGATCCGAATGATTACGCGAACCACGGTTCCAGCTACACCGGTATGACCGACAGCGATGGCGGCGCCTGTGCCGATGCCGGCGGCTATGGTCGCGGCAATACCGGTTGGACGGACAGCGATGGCGGCGGCTGCGCCGACCCGGCCGGTCGCGGTCGCGGACCGAGCCACTAGAATTTCCATGCCGACGGCGGGGCGCACATCTCAGCCGTCGGACATCTTTCCATGCGAGGCTTAGCGACAGGTCTGCTGTCGCGATAACACTCCGAGGAGATATCCATGGCGAAAAAGGGCAAGCTCAGCCGGCGTTCCTTCATGACCCGGGTGGCTGGCGCCACTCTGGGCGGCGGCGCCGCAGCGCTCGTAACGGGCGGTGTTCAGGCTCAGAACTACACCGGACGCACGGACAGCGATCCGAATGATTCCGTCGGCTATGGCCGCACAGGCGTCACCGACGCGGACAGCGGTGCCTATCGCGACCGCGCCGGTTATGGCCGCAGCGGCCGCTCCGGCGTCACCGACAGCGACCCCTATGACGCGGTCGGCAATGGTCGCGGCGGCTCCGGCATCACGGACAGCGATCCGAACGATCCGGTCGGTAATGGCCGCGGTCGCTCCGGCTATACGGACAGTGACCCCTATGATGCTGTCGGCAATGGCCGTGGCACCTCCGGCGTCACCGACAGCGACCCGAACGATCCGGTCGGCAATGGGCGCGGTCGGTCGGGTATCACCGACAGTGACCCCAATGATCCGGTCGGCAATGGCCGCGGCGGCGTGACGGACAGTGATGGCGGGTCCTGCTCGGACCCGGGCGGTCGCGGTCGCGGGCATGTTCAGCCGGGCACGACCGATAGCGATACGGGCGGATGCTCCGACCCGGTCGGTCGCGGACGGTCTCGCCGTTACTAAGACAAGTCCAGACGGGCGGTTTCGGACACGAAGCCGCCCGTGCTGATTCAATCGCATCCCCAAGCAGGAGTGTCCCATGGCCAAGCGCGGCAAGCTCTCTCGTCGTTCCTTCCTGACCCGGGTGGCGGGTGCCACCCTGACTGTAGGCGCGGGCGGGACGGTCGCCGGCTGCGCGACCACAGGCTATACGGACTCAGACCCGTTTGACCCGGTTGGCGGGGGTCGCGGCGGTCGCGGGATTACCGACGCCGATACCGGCGCCTATTCCGACCCGATCGGCCGCGGTCGCGGCGGCGGCAATGGTATCACCGACAGTGACACCGGACGCTACGCCGATCCGGCAGGCTATGGTCGCGGCGGTGGCATTACCGACGCGGACACCGGCGCTTATGCCGACCCGGTCGGCCGTGGTCGCGGCGGCGGCGTCACCGACAGTGACAGCGGCTCCTATGCTGACCCGGTCGGACGCGGGCGCGGCAGCACCGGCATCACGGACCGAGATAGCGGCACCTATGCGGACCCGGCTGGTCGTGGGCGCGGCGGCAGCTCGCGCATGACGGACAGTGACAGCGGCCGCTATGCGGATCCGCCTGGCCGGGGTCGCGGTAGCACCGGAATCACGGACAGCGACAGCGGCGCCTATGCCGACCCGGCAGGACGGGGTCGCGGTGGTGGGATCACGGACAGCGACAGTGGACGCCATGCGGACCCGGTCGGTCGCGGACGCGGTCGGGGCAGCGGTGTCACGGACAGTGATACCGGCAGCTATGCCGATCCGGTCGGACGCGGTCGCGGCGGTTACTAGCCAGCCGCGCTGATACGCCACGCCCCTTCTTCTTGAACTTCAACACCGTAGCCGTAACATCCACAAAACGGCTGGGGAGATTTATGCATGAGCGACAAAGCCTGGATGACGAATGTGTTCGACTATCTGATCGGACCGGAGACCAAGGACGAGTTTTTCAAATCCATCCATGAGAAGAAGGCGCTGGTGAGCAAGCGGAATGATCCGGCCCGCTATCTCGACCTCCTCTCCATCGAGCGCATCGACCAGATTGTCGCCGATCAGGATTTCGAAGCCGGCCAGCTCGACATGACCCGCGCCGACCCGCCGGTCAGCCGCGCGGACTACACGTTCGACAATGGCCGCATCGATAAAGGCGCCCTCGCCCGCCAGTTCCAGCAGGGCGCAACGCTCATCATGCCGCAATTGCACATGAATGACTCGACCCTGGGCGCTTTCTGTCGAGCCCTCGAAGCCGAGCTGTCCTGCCATGTCCAGACCAATATCTATCTGACGCCGCCGAACGCTCAGGGGTTCAAGACCCATTATGACGATCACGATGTTTTCGTCCTCCAGGTCTCCGGCTCGAAATCCTGGCGCCTCTACAACACGCCGGTCGAGAACCCGTATCGCGGCGAGAACTTCCAGCCGGGTGTCCACGAGGCAGGTGAACCTGTGGAGGAATTCATCCTTCACGCGGGCGAATGCGCCTATGTCCCGCGCGGTCTGATGCATGATGCGCTGACGCATGGCGACGAACCGTCCCTGCACATCACGGTCGGCCTGATCGTGAAAACCTGGGCTGACCTGATGCTTGAAGTCATCTCCCAGGTTGCGCTCGACCATCCCGGCTTCCGGAAGTCATTGCCGGCCGGTTTCGCCCGCGCGGACTTTGATCGTTCCTCCGTCGAGGACCAGTTCAAGTCGCTGGTCTCCGCAATCACCGACAATGCGGACCTCGACGATGCCATGGACATCTATGTCGACAACTTTATCCGGTCGCGACAACCCCAGACCGACGGGACCATTGCCCGCTTCGAGACGCCGAAGGACCCGTCCGTGCGATATCGTCTGCGGCCGCACCTGGCCTGGCGCCTGGCCGGCGATGGCGAGGACGTCGTTCTGATCACGGCCGGCGGAGAGCTTCGCTTCCCGGAGGCCGCCGAACCGGCGATCCATACCCTGCTGGACGGGGGCGAGATCAACCTGGCGTCTCTCGACGCCCTGGAAGAAGCCGACCGTGTTTCCACAATGGAGCGCCTGTTCGCCTTCGGGGTCGTTGAACCGGTCGCCTGACCGCATTTCGCGTTTCGCTCATATTTGAATACCGGCCGGAATATTGTCATTCCGGCCGCACCGTGGTTAATCCCGCCGCCAGCAAGACGGAGGGGAGCCGAATTGCGCACAAGCAGCCTTAAGTGGTCTATGTATGCGCCTGACGACTCCAATCCTGGCGGGAAGCCTTTTGTCACTTATCGTCCTGTGGATGATGTGGCCCTCGCCGATTACATCTACAGCCTGGATCGAGCCGGAACCGCCCGTGCTCACCGGCAATTTGGCCCCGGATAGCCGCCTTGATTCGGCGGAAATCCTGCCGGTCCATTATCCGGGCATTGGCAGTGGCCTCACCGGGATCTCTGGCGAACAGGCCCTGACCACCTCACTCCACGGTGTCCGGCGTCTCGATCTGACGTCCGGCGGATCCGAGACGATCTACGCGACAGATGGCTGGCGAATCACGACTATCGCGAACCTGTCGGAACACCGACTGGCCGTCGCCTGTGTCTCCGGCGTCTACAGCCTTGATCTTGATACGCTTCAGATTTCCGCGCTCAGCTCCGGCTATAATGCGCGCCCGCTCGGCTTTGTGAACGATCTCGCCGTCGAGCCTGACGGGACCATCTATTTCACCGATTCCTCGACCCGCTGGGGCCATGAAAGTGAAGGCCACAACCGGTTTTTCGATTTTCTGGAGAACCAGCCAACGGGTGTTCTCTACCGGATTAATTCCAACAACCAGATCACCGAGCTTGTCGCGGACCGGCTCTACTATCCGAACGGTCTGGTCGTGGTCGAAAATGGTCATGCGGTACTTGTCAGCGAGACCAATCGCTACCGCGTCATGAAAGTCTGGGTGTCCGGCCCGCGCGCTGGTGATGTCGAAGTCTTGATGGAGAATTTGCCGGGCTTCCCGAACGGCCTTCGAATCGGCCCGGATGGCCGCCTCTACATCGCCATCTCGGCCCACAGGTCCGAGACTCTGCGCTTCATTCGAGCTCGCCCTTTCCTCGCTCAGACCTATGCAAAGCTGAGCCAGTGGATCAGCCTGCCCGTCGATTATCGCGGCTTCGTGCTGATCGCGGATCCGCAAACCGGCGAAATCATCGACACGCTTCACAGGAGCGATGACACCCTCGGCCCGATTTCAGGAATCTGGTTCGAGCCAAACGGAGACATGCTGATCAGCACCGCCCGGGACGACCTAATCGCGCGGCTGCCCGCAGCGGTATTCACCGAGAGCGGGCCGGGCGGACCAGCCGTGGTCAGCGCCGATAATTAGGCAAGCGCGCGCTCGACAGCGTCCTCGACCGCTGATGCCGTGATGTTGAAGTGGTCGTACAGCACATCAGCCGGCGCACTCGCACCGAAACCGGTCATGCCCACGAAAGACACCGGACGCCCAAGCATCGTGTCCCAGCCGAATTGCAGCGCCGCCTCGACACCCACGACCGGCACGCCTTGCGGCAATACCTCGGCCTTGTAGTCATCGGACTGTTCCGCGAACAGGTCGAGACATGGTGCGGACACGACGCGGACCTTGCGACCCTTGGCAGCAAGCGCCTCGGCGGCCTGGACCGCCAGGATCACTTCCGAACCCGTCGCAACAATAACCGCTTCCGGCGCCCCCTCGCAGTCGCGCAGCGTGTAAGCACCGCGCAGGGTCATGTTCTGCGAACCGTCATCCTCGCGCAGGAAGGGCAGCCCCTGACGCGAGAGCGCCAGCACTGACGGACCTGTCGTGCGGAGCAGGGAGGCTTCCCAGGCTTCCGCAGTTTCCAGGGCATCACACGGACGGAACACATACATGTTCGGAATGACGCGGAGAGACGCCAGCGTCTCGACCGGCTGGTGCGTCGGACCATCCTCGCCCAAACCGATGGAGTCATGGGTCAGGACGTAAATGGTCGGCTGTTCCATCAGCGAGGACAGACGCATGGAGCCGCGGCAATAATCCGCGAAGACCAGGAAGGTTGCCACATAGGGACGCAGGCCGCCGTGCAGCGCCATCCCGTTGGCGCAGGCCGCCATGCCATGTTCGCGCACACCGAAATGGATGTACGGACCGGCATAGTCATCCGCCGTCACAACACCGCCATGACTGGTCTTGGTCAGGTTCGATCCGGTCAGGTCCGCAGAGCCGCCGACCAGCCCCGGCCAACTCGGCAGGATGGCTTCAAGCGTCTTGCCGGAAGCGGCGCGGGAAGCGAGCTTCGGCTTGTCTGCGGCAACGGACTTGCGCCAGTCAGCGAGCGCTGCGAGGGCAGCCTCATCCGGCTCACCGGACAGCTGGGCGACAAGCTCGTCAGCCCGGTCCGTCGATGCCAGGCGGTCACGCCAGGCGTCATGGACTTCCGGCGACCCGGCTGCACGCCAGGCGTCATAGATGTCCTCCGGGATCTCGAACGGGGCATGAGTCCAACCGAGTGCTTCACGCGTCAGGGCGATTTCCTCATCACCGAGCGGTGCCCCGTGGCTGCCTGCCGTGCCGGCCTTGTTCGGTGCCCCGAACCCGATCGTCGTGCGGCAGGCGATCATCACCGGCTTGTCGCTGAGGCGGGCCTTTTCGATCGCCGCATCGATGGCATCATGATCATGACCGTCGATCGAGAGCGTCATCCAGCCCGCAGCCTCGAACCGCTTCACCACATCGGTGGATTCAGACACGCTGGTCGGACCGTCGATAGAGATTTCATTGTCGTCCCAGAAGACGCAAAGCTTGTTGAGCTTCAGGTGTCCGGCCAGCGAGATCGCTTCGTGGCTGATGCCCTCCTGCAGATCACCGTCCGACGCGATCACCCAGGTACGGTGGTCGACGAGTTCGTCTCCATAACGGGCGTTGAGCATGCGTTCGGCAAGGGCCATGCCGACAGACATGGAAATGCCCTGCCCCAGCGGCCCGGTCGTCGCTTCGACGCCCGGCGTGTGACCGTATTCCGGGTGTCCCGCCGTGATCGATCCGAGCTGACGGAAATTCTTCAGCTGATCCATCGTCATGTCCTCGAACCCGGTCAGGTGGAGGAGCGAGTAGAGCAGCATCGAGCCGTGGCCAGCCGAAAGAACGAAACGGTCGCGATCCGCCCAGGCCGGAGCCGCCGGATCGAACTTCATGTGGCGAGCCCACAGGACCGTGGCGACGTCCGCCATACCCATCGGCATGCCGGGGTGTCCGGAATTGGCCTTCTGGACCGCGTCCATGGACAGGGCCCGGATTGCATTGGCCATGTCCTTGTAGCTCGTGCCGAGAGTTGCGCTCATTTCGTCCTCGCTTGGAGACAGTTGGCCGCGGAAGCGACCTCAGGATTGGAAGTGTGTGCGCGCTAACAAGGCGCGCGTGGAGGCGTCATACCCGGAGATGTCGCCATCCAGAATACCCTTGGTCAGAACTTTTCCCAGTTCGACCCCCCACTGGTCGAAGGGATTGATTTCATTCAGGACGCTTTCGACGAATACTTTATGCTCGTGGAGGGCGATCAGGGCCCCGAGGGTTTCCGGTGTCAGATCATCGAGCAGGAGCGTCGCCGACGCGCGACCGCCGGGCATGGATTTGTGGGCCGCAAGCTCCGGCTCCGCCGCCGGATCGACCTGCCGACCATCCAGCAGCGCAGCCCCCTGGGCAGCCATGTTGGCAGCCAGCGCCCGCTCTCGCGCATCGGCGCTGGAGAAGTGACGACGGATGCCGATGAAGTCGACCGGCACCGGGTCCTTGCCCTGGTGCAGCCACTGGAAGAAGGAGTGCTGGATCTCCGTTCCCGCACCACCCCAGACCAGGGCACCCCCGGGACCGCTCCGGTCCTCACCGGACGGGGTTACGGCCTTGCCGAGCGATTCCATTTCCAGCTGCTGGAAATAGTCCGACAGTTTTGACAGACGCGCGGAATAGGCCGCGACGCAGCGG
>Ga0070726_10000341_pt1 | contig 61889 bp, 51 predicted proteins | sample tdAd471_FD_67275 | JGI IMG/M metagenome (GOLD analysis project Ga0070726, IMG submission 67275) | Marine sediment microbial communities from the Atlantic coast under amendment with organic carbon and nitrate - tdAd47.1 | ecosystem: Environmental > Aquatic > Marine > Coastal > Sediment | place...
GAAGGCCTAATATTACTCCTGCGTGGGACATCGGTGTTCTCTCCATTAAACGATCTTCGCAAAATCAGTTTAATGAATGCCGGTGTCCCCCGTTAATGATGAAGAGCCTAAATCGATCAAACGGTTCGGCTCGGCGGCTCTTCCCCATTAAGGGGGATGCACCGATATTCACTAAACCCGGTTGATGACGAAGAGCCCCACAAGTCACTTCCTGCCCCCTTGTTTCAGTATTAGCCTTGAACAAGGCCATTTCCCTTGAATGTTCCGGCAGGCGCGCAAACAACCTCGCCTGCTCGTCCCATGACAGAGGGTATGGCTTGCGGGCATCGTCACAATCGAGCAACTGCAGTAAAGGGGCTGTATCAAGCCAGGTCAAACCCGATTCATCCCGTCACAATATCTCGGATGTGTTTCTGGCGGCAAGCTTCTGCAGTTAACCGCCAATACGGAGAATTTTCACACCGCAGCAAATATCCCTACTATAGTCATGAGTAAGAGCGAGCCCCGGGATATGAAAACATGATAAGAATGGGTGGCGCAGACGCCTTCATGCTGACCAATGAAACGCCCCGGGCCTATATGCACACCTTCAAGGTGGCCATCCTGGACCCTACGACAGACCCCGAGGGCTGGTCGTTCGAGAAGTACTACAAGGATACCTCCGAGCGGATTCATTTGATTCCGTATTTCCGCTGGAAGTACGCCCCATCGCCGCTGGGCATCAGCCACCCCATGTGGGTGGACGACCCGGATTTCAACCTGCGCTACCATCTGCGCCGCGTGTCCTGCCCGGCCCCGGGGGACCACGGGGCCCTGTGCGAGTTTATGTCGTCGGTCTATGCCTACCAGCTGGATCGCAGCCGCCCGCTGTGGATGTCATGGGTCGTCGAAGGCCTGGCAGACGGCAAGATTGCCATCGTCACCCTGGTACACCACGCCTACGTGGACGGTGTGGGCGCGGCCTGGGGCTTACAGCAACTGTACCGCCCCGAGCCCGGCTGGAAGCCCGACCATGTTCCGCCCTGGCAGCCACGACCCTGGCCATCCTGGGGTAAGCGCCTGCTGTGGGGCATAGGCGACCTGCCCCGGGTAGTCATAAAGCAACTGCCTAAAGTGGTGTCGGGTATCAGGAAAAAAAGGGCCCTGGACAAGCGCCATGAAGCGCTGGGCAAGCCGCCTCACCCCTCGCCGACGAAGATGCCACAAACTCCTTTCAACCAGGCACTCTCCTACGGCAGGACATTCGTCTGCGACAGTATGCCACTGGATAAATTCAAGGCCATCAGCAAGGGCCTGGGGGTCACTATCAATGATGTCTTCATGTGCTGTGTTGCCGGGGCTATCCGGGAGCTGCTGCAGGATATGGATTACGATCCCGTCCAGCCGTTGATAGGCGGCACACCCTTTGCCGGCATGCGACCAGAGGGTTGGCAGGGTCTGGGGAATTTTGCGACTGTCGATTACTGCTGGATACACAGCGAAATTGCCGATCCGCTGGAACGGCTCACGGCAAGCCATAATTCCGCTGTCGAGATGAAAGCACACCTCAGGGAAACGCTGTCTGCCGGCGCTGACCTCAACGCCGTCTTCCAGCTGTGCCCGCCGTGGCTGGTAAGCGCCATTCGGTGGTATATAAACAGGCAGAAGGGGGCCCTTGGGTTTTTTGGCAATCTTGTTATATCCAATGTACCCGGGCCCCGGGAAGCAATCTACCTCAACCGTTACAAACTGGACAACTGGTTCTCCACCGGGCAGGTTTTTGACGGGTCCTGCCTCAACATGACCATGTGGTCATACTGCGACAAGGCCAGCCTGTGCATTCTGGCGGACGAGGAGGTCATTCCTGACGGTTGGCTGGTTTACAATGCTTTTGTCAAGGAGCTCGACGCACTGGCTGCTCTCATACCCGAACAGGCGTAACAGGAGCGTCTGAGGCAGTTAGAAGTATGCGCGCACTGCCGCCCAAAGCGTCACGCCGCTGAGCTCGCGTTCGCGGTCGCCGCTGATGTCTTCGTACTCGACGCCGGTCATGAATTTGAGGTTATCGCCTGCGACGTAGTAGTTCAGGCCCGCGTAAATTGCCTGATACTGGTCACCGCTTCCAGCCCCTGCAAGCTCTTCCAGAGCCACACGTCGCAGCCCTCGAGATCCACTGGAGACAGGCACTCCAAGGTCGGTACTGACACCTGCATACTGATAACGGAAAGCTGCCTCAAGCTTGTTGTCTACAATGAAAAAACTCGGCAGGATCACGAAACCATAGGGATCAAACCTGCTCTCGCCCACGGTAGCGTTGGTCATCACGTTTACATCACCAAATTTGCGGGTATACGTTACCGAGCCTGCCCAGTCATAGCCAAAGGGCGTCAAAATTGTGTCTTCGTTGTCTGCGTAAATGAAGTCGAGAATCAGCTCGCCTTCTGCCACTGGCAGAATTGCGCTGGCCTGAAGGGCAACCTTGTCACTCCAGCCGGCCCATTTTTCCAATTCAAGCTCCGTGGACCAGACGCCAAGTATGTACTCGGCACCGTCCTTCTCGAGGTTGATATTCACACCCGTGGGGCGCCGGCTGCCGAAGCGGTTGTTGATGGCGCTGCGTTCAATAGTCTTGATTCGCTTGGAGGACTGGTGTTCCTCTCCACCGAAAAGAAGCTTGTAGCGGCCGTAACCAACCGAGGCTTTATCAAAACCCAGCACATCACTCTTGCTATAATCGATGTAGAGTTCGTCCCAGCTGTCGTAAAACGTAATATCGTCGTCCAGTCCCCGCTCTCTGGCGTTCCACCGACCCAGCACCCTGAAACCGTCCAGGAACTTTATCGACATGCCGGCCCGGAGGCGGCGAAGCTCATTATGGTCGCCGCTGAAGTCTTGACCGGCCAGTTCGCCATCGGAGTAATTGTATTGATAGTGCAGGCGACCGAAAACCTTCACTTCCTGCACAAATCCATCATCGCTGGAATAGACTTTCCCCATGTTCTTCAGGGTATCCTTCCAGTCCTCTGCCTGGACAGTGGTAGAGCCAAGCAGGACGCTGGCCGCGAGTAAACAAGTTCCAGATAGGTTGCGAATCATGCGTCTTTCCTCGTGATGGGCCGTTGCGGTTAATGCTTGTTATAGCGGGCGTTGGGCTGGCCGGCCGGGCCAGTCAGGAGCAGGACTTTAGCAATGGTTTATTACACATTTATGACACTGTGACGGTTTATTACATATTTATTACATAAGGGCGGTTTTGGCAACTTGACCCATCCAGGCATGAGAAAAATGCCTTGAACCGGGAGCAGGTCCTCAGTACCCCGGTGGCTGAGATTGAATCGCTAATGTAGCCAGAAAGCCGGCCCCATCAAGTGCTTTGGGCACTGAGTAGGAGCTGATGCGCCGATATGATCAGGAGGGCATATACTCGCTACTCGGGCCTCCTCTCGTCTCACTACGTCCAGTGTGCCTCATCGCCGATCGACGTCATTGATATGAAGACCGGCCGGGACTCTCATTGCTTTCAGTACTTTACAATTCTTTTCATGGATGGTCGTCTACGAAGGGCCCATGTTGCGTATCATAAGAGGTCCCATTAACGAACCTGGCAAGCCTGGCAAACCCAACGGCCCCGACGGGGCCTCCTCGGAAAAAACAACATGTCTCCTCTGGTTAAAAATCTACTACTTCCGCTGCTACTGCTGTTCCTGGCTGGTGCAGTGGCTTTTCTTATGGTTAAAAGCCGCGATGATTTGCCTCGCCGTGAGCAACCCGCTGCCGTAGCTGCGGTGCAAGCCATAACGGTCAACCCCGGGCCTGTTGCGGTCACCATCGAGTCGCGAGGCATGGTGGCACCGCAGCGCGCTATTGATCTGGTTAGTGAGGTGTCGGGCCGGGTGGTTTGGGTGGACCCCGGGTTCGTGCAAGGAGAGGAAGTCCAGGCTGGGCAACTGCTTCTGCGCGTGGATCCCATTGATTACGAGGTTGCGGTAGCGGATGCGGAGGCGGCGCTGGCCAGCGCAGAGCTGTCGCTGGCAGAGGTGAAGGCCTTGGTTCAAAAGGCTGCGATCGTTGAAGCTCAGTCGCGTGTGAGCGCCGCCCGTGAGCGGCTGCGGCAAGCGCGGAACGACCTCGCCAATACCGAAGTAAGTGCGCCTTTCAGTGCCATTGTCGACGTGAAGCAGGTAGATCTGGGGCAGTATGTGCAGACAGGACAGGCGCTAACCCGGTTACTGTCCACCGACGTGGCAGAGGTGCGCCTGCCGCTTCTGGCCTCCGACGTGCCTTTTGTGGAGCACGGCGCGGATGTCGACGGGAACTGGCCCGAATTAACGTTAGTGGCCACCTTTGGTGATGCGCAGTACCGTTGGCAAGCCAGACTGGACAGGGTGGAGCGACGCGTAGACGAGCAAACGCGGGTGTTCTATCTGGTGGCGCAAGTGGATAAACCATACGATCTTACGCTGCACGAACACGCTCTGGCGATCGGACTGTTTGTGGAAGCCAGCTTCAAGGGGCGGCCTGTCCCCAACGCATCGCGCCTGCCTCGTTCGGCACTGCACAGGAACGATTCGGTTTTTGTCGTTGAGAATGGCCTGCTGCGCGAACGTAAAGTGACTTTATTGCGCAGGGAGGGCGACTCAGTGGTTATCGGAGAGGGCCTGCGCGCAGGCGACGTGGTGGTTACCAGCCGGCTGAGTCTCATGGTCGATGGTCTGCCCGTCACGGTGGGCGGCTGAGATGGGTGCGAGCCGTGAAACAGGTCTTATCGCCTGGATGGCCAATAATGCGGTAGCTGCCAATCTGCTGATGCTGCTGGTGTTCGTGGGCGGTTTGGCTGCCATCGAAAACCTGACCAAGGAAGTGTTTCCAACTTTTCCCACAGAAACCATCACCATTACCGTACCCTATCCCGGAAGCTCTCCGGAGGAGGTTGAAGCCGGCATAGTGCGTATTATTGAAGAAGAGCTGCAGGACCTGGTCGGCGTGAAGGAGATTTCTTCGGTGTCTCAAGAAGGCTCTGGCACGGTAACCCTATTGATGGAGCCAGGGACGCCTATGTCCAGGGCGTTGGTGCAGGTAAAAACGCGCGTCGACGGTATCGCATCGTTCCCGGCCAATGCTGAAGAGCCTATTGTGGATGAAGTCCTGGCCCGGACCCGCACCATGAATCTCACCGTTTACGGTGATCTGGATGAATACCAGATGCGGGAGCTGGCTGACCAATTGCGTGATGAAGTGCTGATGCTTCCCGGCATCAGCGAGGTGACGCTTAACGGGGCCAGAGACTACGAAATCTCTATCGAGATCTCCGATACGGCACTGCAACGCTACGGACTGAGTTTTGACAATGTGGTCGATGCAGTGCGGCAGCAGTCACGGGATTTGCCTGGCGGAAAACTGCGTACTGACCAAGGTGCTATCACCCTGAGGTCGGTTGGTCAGGCCTACAGTGCAGAGGATTATGCTCTTATACCCCTGATTACACGTAGCGATGGCACCTTGTTGCAGCTGGGAGATGTTGCCACTGTGCGCGACGGTTTCGAGGAGCAGCCTGTGTTAACCCGGCTCAACGGTAAGCGCGCCATCACGCTGGTGGTGGACAGGGTGGGGGATCAGGATGTTTTGGCCATGACCGCCAACTTGCGCGCCTTTACTGCAGCAAAACAGGGTGAGTTGCCCCCCGGTGTAGTTTTGACGGCCTGGGCTGATCGCAGTGAAATCCTCAAGGGGCGCATCAATCTCATGCTCAAGAGTGCGATACAGGGAGCCATCCTGGTGTTGATTACCCTGGCTCTGTTCCTGAATTTATCACTGGCTTTCTGGGTGATCCTCGGTGTGCCGTTTTCGTTCCTTGGTGCGCTGCTGATGATTGATCTGTTCAGCCTCACTACCATTAATATTTTCTCTGTATTCGGTTTTATTCTGGTGCTGGGAATGCTGGTGGACGACGGTATCGTGACTGCTGAAAGTGCATTCTCCCAGCTGGAAGATGAGCATGACGGTGTAGACAGCATCGTTCGCGGCGTTCGTCGTGTCGCTGTCGCAACGATTTTCGGTGCCTTGACCACCATGGTGGCTTTCGCACCCGCTGCCATGCTTACGGAGGGCGTGGGTCGACTGCTTTCTGTAATTGTTCCCGTTGTCGTGTTCAGTCTGTTGTTCTCGCTGCTGGAGACCAAGCTGATTCTACCGGCACACCTGCGTCATGTGCGCATCGACAAGACGCCGCCTGATATGCGCTCGCCACTGGGTTGGCTGAAGGCTCTGCAGCAGGCGTGCTCAGGAGGCATGGTGCGGTTTAGTCAGCGTGTTTACCATCCGCTGCTGCAGCGGGCGGTGGCTTACCGCTATATCACCCTGGCTGTGTTCTTTGGCGGTTTGTTGATGTGTTTCGCGCTAGTGCCATCCGGAATCGTGCGTTTCGTATTCTTTCCCAACGTTCCCTCTGATTCGATTTCGGTGAATTTAAAGATGCCCAATGGCACACCCTGGGAAACAACGCATGACTACAGCCTGCGTATCGAGGAAGCGGTTCGGCGCATGGATGAACGCTACCGTCAGGAAACCGGCTTGGACAATAGTGTCGTGCGAGAACTGCTGACGCTGTCCAAAGTGGATACAGAATCGACTGTTTCCGTTGAATTGTTACCCAGCACTGATCGCAACGTGACATCGGTACAGCTCGCGGCCTGGTTACGCGAGGCACTGGGCGAGCTGCCTGGTGTGCAGTCCCTGGTCTTTGATGCGAATGCTGGTCCCTCCGGTGCCGCTATCGACCTTGAGCTTTCCGGAAAGAACCTGGAAGACCTGCGCAGTGCGGCTCAGAAACTCAAGTTGGCGCTGCTCGATTATGAAGGTGTATCGGATATTCGCGATACCTTTGACGCCGGGGGGCCCGAACTGGATATTCAGATTACAGCCGAGGGCAGGGCGTTGGGTCTGACACAGGTGGAACTGGCCAGGCAGGTGCGGCAGGCTTTTTTTGGCGCAGAGATACAACGCGTGCAACGTGGCAGGCATGAAGTGCGGGTCTATGTGCGCCTTCCGGAAGCGCAACGCGATTCGCTCAACGCGTTGCAATTACTTTGGATTGATATACCGGGCCGCGGCAAAGTGCCGTTTGACGCGGTAGGTACCGCACATGAACAAACCGGGGTGAGTGTGATCAAGCGATTTGATCGTCAGCGCGTGGTTAACGTTCAGGCTGATGTAGACAAGTCTCGTGTGGAGCCGGGAGCCATTAATCGGGATATTGTTGAGACTATACTCCCTGGCGTGTTGGCGGCGCATCCGGGTGTCATCCACCGGTTGGCGGGTGAAGCGGAAGCCCAGGCAGAGTCCACAGGGTCGCTGCAGTGGGGTTTTGTCGCGGTGCTGGTAATGATCTACGCCGCACTCGCTGTTCCCCTGCGCAGTTATGCGCAGCCTTTGATAATTATGATAGTTATCCCGTTCGGGCTTACCGGGGCGATACTAGGTCACCTGATTGTGGGTATTGATGTCAGTATCCTGTCTGCGATAGGTATGATTGGACTCACTGGTATCGTAGTAAATGATAGCCTGGTCCTAGTGGACCATATCAATCACCGACTCAATGAGCGAGGAGAGAGTTGGCAGGGTGCGGTAGTTAACGGCGCTGTGCGCCGGTTTAGGCCTGTTGTGCTAACCTCCTTGACGACTTTTGTGGGACTTGCGCCCATTCAGCTGGAGACGGCAATACAGGCGCAGTTCGTCAAACCAATGGCTGTCTCTGTTGCTTTTGGTGTGCTTTTTGCAACGGCGGTTACATTAGTTTTGGTACCAGTACTGTATTTCGTGGGGAGGGACATTCGAAGTCTGTTTGTCACCGATAGCGGGCGGTCTGAATTCGCTGACTAAACTTGCCGGGACAGTAGCTGAGCAACTAGAGTCTTCCGTTGAGGTGTTTTTTTCGTGCCCCATCCCCTGTTCGGAAGAGTAAAGTCGCCTCGAGATGCAGCTGCCTCGTGTACGGGTGGACCCCAGCGAGGGCTCCAAATACCCTCGCGCTATACTTTCACCCACGGTGATATCTGTATTATTCTTTGCGTTCAGAATAAAAACACGAATATGACTATGCGCTATCTGAAAGCCCTGACCAACCACCAGACCTTCGAGAGCCTCCGCAATACCACACTGGTCGTAACGGGTTGGCTTTGTACGCTGGGCGGCCTGGTGGCCGATGTACTGCAGCCGATAGCTCCTTTCGCGTTCTACGTCTTTGTTTGCGCTGCTATAGCGCTGGTTTTACTCTGCATTCTGTATTTTCGTGGCAAGCGAGACTTGCTGGGTGCTGTCGCGTTCGCCGGGCTGGCGACGATAATATTCGGGCTGTTGTCGCTGCTGCAATCGGGCGATGAAGCGCAGGAGCGTGGCATCGTGGCCGCTGCAGTGCCAGCCGTGGCTTCCTTGCAGCAGAGCCTGGGGATCATCGATGAAAAACTCGATGCGATAAAAGAAGACACCGTAGCTTTGCGACAAAGCTCTGAGCGCCTGGAGGCCAACTCGGCTTCCATCATGCGTTCGCTGGAGGAGATTCGGGAGGGCTTTAACCGGGATGGCATTATCGCCCAACCCGAGTCACCCGAGGAGCACTATCACAATGCCCGGCTGCACGAGCTGGAAGGCGATTACAGCGCCGCCCGGCGCTCTTACCTTGAGTATTTCAGTAGCGAGCTGCCGCTGCTGGATCCGCACCTGCGTTTTATCGCCTTTCTCAAAGTACAGGAGGGAACTGCAGGCGCCAGGGAAACCTACAATACGGTAACGGCAAGAAGCGAAGGGGATATGCCTGCTTATGCCAGACTACTGCTGTTGGGCAGGGATGCACGCATCAATGCGCTGCAAAGTTACTTCCAGGAGCACCCTGAGTTTGCGCCCGTTGCCTACCATTTGAGTCTCGAGTATTCGGAGCGACGCCTTGGTAGTCAAACACTGTCGGACAAGAGGCAGGAGCTGGCTTACCTGAATGCGTTTGAAGAGCGTGACGCAAAAGGTGGCTTGCTGAGGTACCTGATAGACCAGGAACTGGCGGGGCAGTGGCGCGAGGATGTCAGCACTCGCAAAATTGCACTGCAGGCACATGACGGTGCGATACTTGAAAACCCTGTTTCCTTGAGCTGGATGCCCAATAACGCGGGTTGGAATGCCAACATTACGATTGCCGAGCCAGTGACGGATATTCGCTGGAACATTAAAGGTAAGACACAGGCGATCAGCACAGGCATGAGCGGCTATACCGACCCGGCAACAGGTAAGCCCGCGCCGCGCACGTTCTTCTCGCTACCTGCTAAACAAAAAGATGCCACCATACAGATTCGCTATACTGACCTGTCAGGCGCTGAACAGGGGCCTTTTGAATTCGCCTTTGCGGGGAAAAAAGAAAGCGTCGACGCCAACAGGCGGTTACTGGAGGCTACCAGCAGTTCCTGGCTGTCTTTTCAGGAGTACGACCGCAAGCCTCTGCTGTATTTTTCCATGCTGATGACTTACCGGGGAGCGCTGTCGAAAATAGAGTACGGCTTGAATACAGCGACGCCGAATAAAGTGTTTCGCTTCCCCGCCTGGAAGAAAGGCGGACTGGCTCCTATTGATGCCAAGACTCCGACGTTCATCAAAGTGCCTTCGAATACGCGCTACGCTACCGTCAGATTGACGTATAAAGGTGGGGACAAGTCACCGATCATGCGCTTTGACCGTTAATCCGATGCCATGTTTTGTAAGCATCCGCAATATCCTGAGCCGACTGCTATGCTCCAACTGCCGGGCGGTGGTGATGCCTGATGAGTGAAACCACCCTGAAGCATCGGCTGCGCTCCATTGTGGAGACAAACAAGACTCGCCAGGGTGCAGTGTTTCAGGCTCTCATTCAGGTTCTGATCGTACTTTCCATAATCGCGTTTACGATAGAAACCTTGCCGGGGCTTGACGAAGAGGTGCGCCTGGCGCTGAGGTACTTCGAGATCGTCGTCATTCTGGTCTTTACTCTTGAGTACTTGTCGCGACTGTATGTTGCGCAGAACAGGTTGGCTTTCGTATTCAGCTTCTACGGTATTATTGACCTGTTGGTGATCCTGCCTTTTTATCTGCAGCTGGGTCTGGACCTGAGATCCTTGCGGGTATTCTGGTTTTTTCGCTTGTTCAGGCTGTTCAAACTGGTGCGTTATGTGGACGCCGCGAAACGTATGGCGCGAGCATTTCAGATGGTACGCGTCGATCTGGCGGTTTTCGGTATGGGCGCTGTGCTGGTGCTGTACCTGGCTTCGGTCGGTATTTATTTCTTTGAGCATGAGGCGCAGCCAGAAGTATTTGCCTCCGTAATTCACTCTTTCTGGTGGGCTCTGGCAACTCTGACGACGGTAGGCTATGGCGATGTTTACCCCGTCACGATGGGTGGCAAGATATTTACGTTCTTCACTTTGATGATAGGTCTGGGGGTATTCGCAGTACCCACAGGCCTCATCACCATGGCTCTGGTGAATACGCGCAAGGCCGACCTCGGTGAGTCTGAGTCGGATAAACTACCGTAGATTAGACCCACACGCAGAGCCTGTTTACACGCGTCACGCAGGTTCCGCGAACAAACCGGATAGAAGTTGCGTGTGATCCAGCGCCTCTATACCTGAATCTGTGAGGTAGCCACCGTCACGTTGGCTGATCAGGCCTTTGTCAAAAAGACTCTGACAGGCGCTGATAACCTCAGGGCGGCTGGTAGAGTGCACTTTTATTCCATTGCCCGATGTAGCGATCTGAAACTGCAACAGGAGGTTCATTTGCTCTAGCGATGATTGAGTGAATCGCAAATTCCTGGCCTCTGCCTCTGTCTGGTGGTGTGCAGATAAGAAAGCACAGAATAGTCGTACTTCGCAAGAAGATAGGGCCCTGAAGATCAGGAACCGGGCAACCACCAGCAGGCATCCATCTGGCGATGAGTTGTTGATGCGGTAGCGCTTTCAGCAGAGAATGTAATCTTGAGTTGCAGATGAGGGCCCATGTGCCAGTTTGTTAACACACCACTTTATTGATAACCAGGCAGGAGAAAAACCATGGATACCAGCAATCTTTTTTCATTGACGGGGCGTGTGGCGCTTGTCACGGGAGGTTCCAGAAATCTTGGCAGGACGATTGCTGAAGCATATATCGCGCAGGGAGCAACTGTGTATATCAGCTCGCGCAAAGCCGCGGATTGCGACAAAACGGCTGAAGAGCTTGGGCCGCAATGCCACGCGCTGCCCCAGGATGTGTCCACGGTAGAGGGGGTAAAGGCGTTGGCGGAGGCGCTGGCTGAAAAGGAATCCCGGTTGGACATTCTGGTGAACAACGCCGGTGCAGCCTGGGGCGAACCCTTTGAACAGTTCCCTGAAAAGGGTTGGGACAAGGTGATGGACCTCAATCTCAAGTCACCCTTCTTTCTGACCCAGGCCCTGCATGGAATGCTCAAGGCCGGCGGGGCAAGTGGGCAACCAGCAAAAGTGATTAACATCACTTCAATCGATGGACAGCGGCTCAACCCGTGGGAGACTTATAGTTACCACGCCTCCAAGTCAGGTTTGATATACCTGACCAAGCGCCTGGCGGCGCGCCTGGTAAGCGACAACATTATCGTGACCTCGATTGCACCGGGCGCGTTTGCATCGGATATGAACAAAGCGGCTCGCGATAGTGCCGATGCTGTCGGTAAGAGGATTCCGCTTGGCCGCATAGGCACACCTGAAGATCTGGCGGGAACGGCGATTTTTCTTGCCAGTCGCGCTGGTGATTACGTTGTGGGCGATACCATTACTGTCGATGGCGGGCTCGTGCATGCGGCTCTGGGGACCTCCATCGACGACTAGGGTTGCCGGTGCGCTGGTCAGGTTTTCCATTTCGTCGACCGGCAGATTCTCGTTATTCTGCAGGCGCCGATCAAACTCGAGTTGGGTCTCAACAACGCGCAACTGGGCTTTCTCAGTGATCTGTGAAGTCCATCGCGGGGCGAGGATGCGCTGCGTTATGCCATTTTGACAGTGGTGTTGATTGGCTCGCCCTCTATTCTGGTGTTTGTGCTCGCTGTGCTTGCCAGCGGACCTGGCAAAACGAACAGCCGCCTGACGGCGGCTTAACCGGGCCGCTGGGAAGGCGCCGGTGGTAGAGGCATCCAGTGAGTTACCGCACCGCCGAGACCTTTCGGGATGAAGGTTTGGTCAGCCACCGAGAACTCCATCAGCCGGTGCCGCCTGCCGCGCAGTAACACCAGAAAGTGCCCCGAGGACGAGGGTCTTCGTGTTTTCACCGGTACCCAACTCCCTACCGTTTTACGTGTCTGGATTTCTTCCCCGGTTTCGCCTCGTGCAATGATGCGAGGGATAGACGGGTTAGTTTCCGTGTCGAACGCTGGTGGCTCCGCCTGCATGAAGTAACGCATGGTTTTCTGTCCCCCGGGGTGAATAATTGAAGCAGGCGACGTCCCTGTGGCAGCTTGCTTCTTCACTCTCGCAGACTACAGGCGTGCGCCGCAAACAGCCGCCTGTCCAATTTGGGTCAGTCCGCTCGGGGCAGCGCGCAGCGCTGTGCAAGCTTTTCCTCACTTTTACGAGGGATATGTCGGGAAAAGCTCAGGTCTGAGCGTTACTTACTACTGTGAAGCAGATACGAAATTCCCTAGAATACGGCGCCTGCGGCGGTGACCGGAGCGAGCCTTTACAGGCAATCTGTTAACAACGGAAGATCTTTCTATGTCCACTCAAACTGACGCCTGGCAGGCCAGGTTCGAACGCCTGCGCAGTAACAAGCTGTTCGAAACACTGGTTATTGTCATCATTCTGGTATCAGCACTGGTGATAGGGGTAAAAACCTACCCTCTGCCACCTATAGCCACCCAGATCATCGTGATTCTGGATTGGGGCATTACACTATTTTTTCTCGCCGAGATAACGGTGCGCTTTGTTGGGGAGCGTGACAAGAAACGCTTTTTCCATAGCGGCTGGAACGTATTTGACACACTGATCGTTGTGGTGAGCCTTATCCCGATAGAGGATTCCGAGCTCGCATTGATAGGCCGTCTGGTGCGCATATTCCGTGTATTGCGCATGGTTTCCATTATTCCCGAGTTGCGCACCCTGCTGAATTCTCTGCTGGCGGCAATGCCACAGCTTGCTTACGTGATGTTGATGATGTTCATCATTTTCTATATCTACGCTGCAGTTGGCAGCACGTTCTTTGCCACTATCAATCCGGAGCTCTGGGGTGACATAGCCATTTCGATGCTTACGCTGTTTCGCGTAATGACGTTTGAAGACTGGACAGATGTAATGTACGAAACAATGGCCGTGTATCCTCTGAGCTGGGTTTTCTACCTGAGCTTTATTTTCCTGTCTGCTTTTGCTTTCCTGAACATGATCATAGGTATTGTCGTCAACGTACTGGAGGAGGAGCACAAGCGTCAGGCCAGGGCGGACGCGTTGGCCGCGGGGGAACCCACGCTGACCGAACTCAGGGATGAGATTCAGGGTTTACGGTTGTTGCTTGAGGCGCGCAGGCAGTAGCCCGTATTGCGCAGGAAAAATTTCCCGAGCATACTTTGCCGATGAAATTTCCACTTGCCATCTGCCTCCTGCTGTTAGCGTCCACAGGTGCTTTGGCGCAGGAGCTCACACCCAGGGCATACTGGCCTGCGCCGCAAGGTACGCAAGTGGTGAGCGTTGGCGCCATGTACACCAAAGGGGATACTGTGCCTGATCCCTCGCTGCCGATTAATGGTATCAACTCCACGATTACCACCGGAGTGCTGGGCTATCTGCGCACCTTTGACTTGTTCGGACGCACCGCTCACCTGATTCTGGAACAGGCATACTCCACTGGTGAAACCGTCGGCGAAAGCAATGAACTTGGACCTCTCTCAGTTGATTACCAGGGCCTGGGCGATGCGGCGGCCACGGTGTCTGTAAACCTGATGGGCGCGCCTGCCATGGATCGAGAAGGTTTTGCAGCATTGCGCAGGAACCCCAGGCCTATTCTTGGCGCCAGTGTGAAGGTTGTCGCGCCCACCGGGCGTTACGATGCAGATCGCCTTATCAATGTGGGAGCCAATCGCTGGGCCGCGAAATTTGAGTTGGGCTATATGACTGTGCTGGCGCCCAAGTGGTTGCTGGAGTTTGAAGCGGGTGTGTGGGTCTTCGGCGACAACGACGATTTTCTGGGAGTCACTCGAGAACAGGGCTCTATACGTGCCCTGGAAGTGCATCTGGTGCGCAGGTTCTCGCCCGGCTTCTGGGCCTCACTGGACCTGAACGGTTACCGGGGCGGGCAAAGCGTTGTTAACGGCAAGCGTCTGGATGATGTACAGCGGGATGCGAAGATAGGGGCAACCGTGGTGTTTCCTTTTGCCGGCAAGCACGCCATAAAACTGGCCTTCGCCACGGGCTCAGTGAACGACTCCGATGAGGACTTTGACGTATATCAGGTCAGCTACCAGCGCGCGTTTTAGCCCTTGTTTGATGGCAGGTGGTGAAGCCGTGCAGGCCTGGGTCTACACGTTGAAACGGAAGTGAATAACGTCACCGTCCTGAACAATATAGTCCTTGCCCTCCAGTCGCCAGCGTCCCGCGTCCTTGGCTCCCTGCTCGCCGTTGTGCGCGATAAAATCGTCATAGGAGATGACCTCTGCGCGGATGAAGCCTTTCTGGAAGTCTGTGTGAATAACAGCTGCTGCCTCGGGTGCGGTGGCACCCACTTTAACCGTCCAGGCGCGTACCTCTTTCACGCCAGCGGTGAAATAGGTCTGCAGGTCGAGTAACTCATAACCTGCGCGAATCACCCGGTTCAGTCCCGGCTCCTCCATACCCAGGTCGGCGAGGAATTCGTCACGTTCCTCGTCGTCCAGTTCAACAATCTCCGACTCCAGTTTGTTGCAGATCGCTACAACCACGGCATTTTCCATCTCGGCAATGTTGCGTACCACATCCAGATGCGGGTTGCCCTCAAAGCCGTCTTCGTCGACATTGGCGATGTACATAGTCGGCTTGACCGTAAGCAGGAACAACTGTTTGAGTAGCACCTGTTCGTTCTTGTCCAACTCAAGCGCACGCACTGGCCGCGCTTCATTGAGGTGTGGCAGCAGCTTGTCTTCCAGCAAGGCCTTCATGGCAATTGCTTCCTTGTCGCCTCCCTTGGCCGTGCGCACGACTTTCTGTAGCTGTTTTTCGCAACTCTCCAGGTCTGCCAGCGCCAGTTCAGTATTGATGATTTCTATGTCTGCGGCGGGATCAATCTGGTTTGCTACGTGGATTACGTTATCGTCCTCGAAGCAGCGCACCACGTGGGCGATGGCATCAGTCTCGCGGATATTGGCGAGGAACTGATTCCCCAGCCCCTCACCCTTGGATGCCCCGGCCACCAGTCCGGCGATGTCGACAAACTCCATGGTGGTGGCTACCTCGCGCTCCGGCTTGACGATGGCTGCTATCTTGTCCTGTCGCGGGTCCGGTATAGGCACTATGCCGGCATTTGGCTCGATCGTGCAGAAAGGAAAATTTTCCGCATCTATGCCGGCTTTGGTCAGTGCGTTGAACAGGGTTGACTTGCCCACGTTAGGCAGGCCGACGATTCCGCATTTGAAACCCATGAGATTGTCCTTAGATCGGCAGTCAGGCTGCCTGGAAACTGTGTAAACGTGTCATCGCTTTGGTCGTGTCACCGTCCAGTAGCAGTGGCAGCGATGCGATGGCTTCCTGAATGCTGGCGTCTATGCGGTGCCGGTCCGTCTGGGAGGGCCTGGTGAGCACGTAGCCGGAGACTCTGGAGGCGTGTCCGGGGTGGTCTATGCCTATACGAAGACGGTGGAAATCACGGTTGTTGCCCAGCGCCGGGATGATGTCGCGCAAGCCATTGTGTCCGCCGTGCCCACCCCCTTGCTTGAATCTGGCCGTGCCAGCGGGGATATCCAACTCGTCGTGCGCAATGAGTATTTCTTCAGGATCTATCTTGAAGAAATTGGCAGCGGCCGCCACGGATTTACCGGAGCGGTTCATGAACGTGGTGGGAATCAACAGCCGCAGATCGTGTCCTGCATAGGTTACGCTGGCAGACAGGCCAAAGAATTTTGATTCGGTTTGCAAGGTTGTGGAGCACTGGCGTGCCAGCTCCTCCACGAAATCGGCACCCGCGTTATGCCGGGTGCCCCGGTATTCACTACCGGGGTTGCCCAGACCGGCGATCAGCTTGATCGCTGTCAACGCGGATGCCGCATGGTGAGGAACTAGTCCTCGCTGTCTTCTTCGGCGTCGGCATCATCGCCAGCGTCCGCCGCTTCGACATCTTCTTCATCTTCCGTTGCGCTGCCTTTCGGAGCGATCACTGAGGCAATGGCCAGGTCGTGGTCTTCACCCAGGGCCAGGGCGGTAGAGGTGACGCCCGCCGGCAGTGTGATATCAGAGAGGTGAACGATCTGTCCGGTTTCTACCTCAAGCATATCTACTTCAATATACTCGGGAATGTCAGCCGGCAGACAGGACACTTCGATATCTGTGGCCTGGTGCTGGATGATACCGCCTTCCAGTTTCACCCCACGGCATGCCTCCTCGTTGAGGAAGTGAATGGGTACATTCACCTTCAGTGCGACCTTGTCGGAAACGCGCAGAAAGTCTGCATGCATCACGAAATGCTTTGCCGGATGGCGCTGCAGGTCTTTGAGAATGGCTTTTTGCGCTTCACCACCAACATTCACAGACAGCACGTGGGAGTAAAATGCTTCGTTTTCCAGCGACTTTTCCAGATCCTTGCGGATGATGGTCAGCGGTTGGGGATCCCTGCCGCCGCCGTAGATGATGGCGGGGATCTTGTCAGCGTGACGACGCAGGCGGCGGCTCGCACCTTTCCCCATGTCCTCACGCACTTCGGCTTGTACTTCAAATTGGTCAGACATAGTCAGACTCCTTTGATATTCGCTACGGCACCTGCGACCGGTGCGATAACGGGTTGGTGTTTGCGTTGCCCCTTACTGGAACAGCGCGCTGATAGATTCCTCGTTGGCCACACGACGCATGGACTCGGCCAGCAGGTCGGCGGTAGTGAGTTGGCGAATCTTGGTGATCGCTCTCGCCTCGTCACTCAGGGGAATCGTATCGGTGACAACCAGCTGGTCCAGCTGGGAGTTCCGAATATTGTCCAGTGCCTTGCCCGACAGTACCGCGTGGGTGCAGTAGGCATAGACGGCGACAGCGCCGCGCTCTTTGAGCGCGTTGGCTGCCTGGCAAAGCGTGCCGGCAGTGTCGACCATGTCGTCAACCAGTACGCAGCAGCGGCCCTCTACGTCGCCGATCAGGTTCATCACCTGCGCCTCATTGGCCTTGGGCCGGCGCTTGTCGATAATCGCCAGATCAGCTTCATTCAGCTGCTTGGCAATAGCTCGCGCCCTGACCACGCCGCCGATATCAGGGGAAACGACAATCAGGTTGTCGTAGTTCTGGGCCACGATATCGTCGTTCAGTATCGGGGAGCCATATACGTTGTCTACCGGGCAGGAAAAGAAGCCCTGTATCTGCTCCGCATGTAAATCCATTGTCAGCACGCGGTCGACACCCACTGCATCCATCATGTCAGCCACGACCTTGGCGGTTATGGGTACCCTGGCGGAGCGTACGCGACGGTCCTGGCGGGCATAGCCGAAGTAGGGGACGACGGCGGTAATGCGGTGTGCTGACGCACGGCGCAGCGCATCGATCATCACCAGCAGTTCCATCAGGTTGTCGTTGGTGGGTGCGCAGGTGGACTGAACGACGAAGACGTCCTTGCCACGCACGTTTTCATTCAGCTCTACCGCGACTTCACCGTCGCTGAATTTGCCAACGTCAGCCTTGCCCAGCGACAAATACAGACGGCTGGCAACTTTATGAGCGAGTTCCGGGTTGGCATTACCGGAAAAAACCATCATCTTCGAGGACACTGCTACCTGCCTTGATATTGCCTGCTTAAATTCGTCTTGGTGCTTCAAACGCGACAAGAGCTATACGCCAGTTGGCGTATAGCACCTGGTGTAATGGCTGGGGTGGCAGGATTCGAACCTGCGAATGCCGGGATCAAAACCCGGTGCCTTGCCACTTGGCGACACCCCAATCAAACTTTGGGTCTGGCCAGCGCTGTATGCACTGGCGACTCGTTCACGCCCCGCGCCACGAAACCGCGCATCGGTCGCGGCAGCTGGCTCAGGGCAGACCTGGCTGAGTGTTCGTCCGGGAAGCTGCAGAAAACGCATGCGCCCGTGCCGGTCATTTTGGCTTCACCGAAATTTTCCAGCCAATTCAATGCGTTACCAACCTCGGGGTGGAGGCTGGTAACCAGCGCTTGGCAATCGTTCCGGGAGTGGCCCTCGAAAAAGGCCGCTATTTTGATGGGAGAGGTGTCCCGTGTCAATTGCCGGTGTGAAAAAACTTCAGCGGTGGAAACGTGGCAGTCCGGGGCAATGACAAGATACCAGTACTCGGGCATGTCCAGTGGCGTCAGCCGTTCGCCGATACCCTCTGCCCAGGCGGTATGGCCTGCCACGAATATCGGTACATCGGCGCCCAACTTTGCTGCCGTCGCCAGCAATTGTTCCGGTGTGAGACTGAGCTCCCAGAGCTGGTTCAGAGCCAGCAGGGTGGTAGCCGCATTGGAACTGCCGCCGCCCAATCCACCCCCGGTGGGTATGTGTTTTTCCAGGTGGATGCTGACACCGTAGCGCGCGGCGTCACGCGGCAGGGCTCGGGCGGCACGCATTATCAGGTTTTGCTCGGCGGGGATGTCCAGTGTGTCTCCTGTGAGCTTCAGTTCGCCACTGTCGTTGATTTTGAACGTCAGCTGATCGCCCCAGTCCAGCAATTGAAACAGTGTCTGCAACTGGTGATAGCCGTCAGCTCGCCGGCCAGTGACATGCAGGAACAGGTTCAGCTTTGCCGGTGACAATAAGGTGATGGCGTCGTTCATGGGGCGGTAAAATCCCCCCACTGGCGAAGAATGATGCGGGCGCTGGTCTCATCACGGTACAGGCGCAGGCGCGTAGGTAGCATAAAGCCCTCGAACTGCTGAAAATCCAGGTACTCCACGGTCCAGCCCGCCTGTTGTATTGTTCTGGGCAGGCGTCCCGCCTCATCCAGGGTGATCGATGCCGGCGCCAGTTGCGGAGCGGGCACACCCTTGAGCCAGTAGTGCAGGCCGCGCATCGGCAGGTGCAGCGTATTACTGTCCTGCAGTGCGGGGTCGTCCAGCCGCCATCGGCTGTACTCCTGCCCTTGGCGAATCTCCAGTTGTAGTCCATCGCTGTCGATGGTGGTGTTGTTCAGGCCCAGTGGTCCGGAGAGTCGCAGCTGTGTGCTATTGCCGTGCTGGCGCCATGACAGACTGGCTGACTCGGACTGCTGTGGAGTGCGCAGCGCAACCTTGCCGCTGGCTGTCCAGTGCTCAAGTTTCGCCAATTGCGCGCTGTGCAGTGCCCAGCTCTGGTTGACGTCTTGTGGTTGCTGCAGCGCGCTGCAGGCAGACAGCAATAGCAGCGTGAAACAGGTAGCTGCCGGAAACAGGCGTGTCATTCGGCCTGGTCTGTGGCCGCTGGCGGCAGCGTTACCAAATCGTTCACGCCAAGACGCTGCAGTGTTTCCCGCAGAATAGCGTGGTCTGGATCTTTGAGCAGGGCTCCTTGCCAGATCTTGCGAGCCTGGTCGGTGTCACCCATCTTCCACATAACTTCGCCCAGATGGGCTGCCACTTCGGCATCTGGAAACACGGCGTAGGCCCGGGTGAGATAGTCCAGGGCTTCTTCCAGTCTTCCTTTGCGATACAGGATCCAGCCCATGCTGTCCAGAATGGCGGGTTCATCCGGGTCCAGCTCCAGTGCGCGACTGATGAGGTCGAAAGCCTCATCAAAGCGGCCGGTCTGGTCGGCCAGCGTATATCCCAGGGCATTCAGTGCGGTGGCGTTATTGGGGTCACGAGCGAGAATGGCGCGCAAATCCGCTTCCATCATCGCCAGGTCGTCCTGTTGTTGTCCCAGCATGGAGCGGGCGTAGCGCAAGGACGCAGAGTCCGGATACGCCTCTATGCCGGCGTTAAGCACTGCCATTGACGCTTCTCGCGCGCCAGCGGTATTGAGCAGGTCTGCCTCAATGCCGAACAGCTGTTCGCGCCTGGCTGGCACTGCCTCGCGCTGTTTGCGAAACCAAGCCTGGCTGGCCTCCAGTTGTCCGTTGCTGATCAGGATGCGGCCGATACGCTGGTTTGCCCCCAGGTACTGGCGACTGTCGCCAATTTGCATGTAATGGGCTATTGCCTCGCTGGGCTCGTCGGCGTCCTCGGCAATGCGGCCCAGATAGTATTGTGCCTCGTCGAGGCGCTTTCCGGTATCCACCACCTGCCTGAGGTAGGCCTTGGCGACCACGTTGTCACCCGTTTCACGGTTAATCAGCGCAAGTGACAGCAGCAGGTCAGCGTCGCCGGGAGATTGCGCTGACAATATTTCGAACTGTTCACGCGCAGCGACCATGTCGGAACTTGTGAGCAGGCGCGCATACTCCAGGCGCAGACGGTTGTCTCCGGGGTTCCTGGCCAGCGCTTTTTCGATGCGCTTGTAGGGCCTTTTTGCGTCCTGTTGCAGCAGAATACGGGCTTCCAGCAGAAGGGCCTGCTGCTGGTCCGGCTCCACAGCGAAAAGGCTATCAAGTCGCGACAGCGCCGTGTCGTACTGCTCATACTCGGTGTTGATGAGCGCCAGGGTCAGCAGTAGTGCGGGGTCTTCCGGGAATTCGGTCAGCAGGTCGTTGAGGCCATACAGCAGTTTGCTTTGCTGTGTATCATCGAGCTTGCTGAAACCCTGCAATAGTAGCGGGTAGTTGGCCTGTCTGTTATTGCGCGACACGAAGGCCATGTGTGGCAGGGCCTCCAGTGGCTCGCCACTGCGCGCCATCAGGGTGGCAGCGGTGTTGTTGGCTTCCAGGTTGTCCGGTTCCTGTTCCAGCCACAGGCGTACCGCGTTCAGTGCGCTGGGGTCGTCATTGATAAACTGAGCCAGGTGGGTAGTGTGACGCGAGACGCCCGCGTCCTGCAGAATGCGGCTTTGCTCCATATAGTTGCTCAGCGCGGTTCGGTAGTCTTGTCTGCGCAAGGCGAATTCTGCGAGTAACAGAGGGTAGACGCTATCTTCCGGAAAAGGACGTTCCGGAGGCGGGGGCAGGGCAGCGTCAGTTGCGCTTGCCGCAGTCTGTTGTGCCGCTGGCTCTGCAACAGGCGGAGAGCCGGCACAGGCCGCGAGCAGCGCAAAGCCAAGCATGGTGGTAAAGAGACGGAGCATTCAGGTGACGGCGGTTGGTCTGGTCGATTGAAAGCCTATGATGACACAACCTGCGGTCGAAACCCAATTCGCATGGCGCTCCTGGGCGACGGGCTATTTGCTTGCTAACTTGTTAAAATATCAATCAATTTTATGCGGATATGGTATCGTTCGCCGGTTTTTTGCCGCGGTGCGCGTGTTCCGCTGCAGCCGGCACGACCAAACGGGAGCTCGCCACCACACATGAACCTCATCGCTCTGGGCATCAATCACAACTCGGCCGCTGTTGAAGTGCGCGAGCGCGTGGCTTTTGCACCGGAACAGGTGAGTGAAGCGATGGCCGACTGCTGCAGCGCAGCTGGGCTTGATGAGGTGGTGATCCTGTCTACCTGCAATCGCACTGAAATCTACGCCATTGCACCGCCGCGCGCTGCGTTGGCAGACAAGGCAATACAGCTCATCGACTGGATGGCCAGTTACCATCATCTTACCGTTGAGGACCTGCGCAGCGCTGCCTATCACTTCGAGGCCGAAGAAGCGCTTACCCATATCGCCCAGGTCGCGGCTGGCCTGGATTCAATGGTGTTGGGTGAGCCTCAGATTTTCGGTCAGCTCAAATCGGCCTATGCCGTCGCTGCTGACGCCGGCACGGTAGGCGGTGAACTGAACCGTTTATTCCAGCGCGTCTTCGCCATCGCCAAGAAAGTTCGTACCGATACCGCCATTGGTGAAAACCCGGTGTCTGTTGCTTACGCTGCGGTTGATCTTGCCGGGCATATTTTTTCTGATCTGTCGCAATGCAGTGCGCTACTGGTGGGCGCTGGCGAGACGATTGAGTTGGTAGCCCGTCACCTTGTGAATGCTGGCGTGCGCAAGATAGTGATTGCCAATCGTACGCTGGGTCGGGCGCGTGAGTTGGGCCAGAAGTTCGGCGCTGAAGCGGTTTTGCTGTCCGAGATACCCGAGCAGTTACCGGCAGCTGATATTGTTATCACCTCTACGGCAAGCCAGCTGCCTATTCTGGGCAAGGGAGCCATGGAACAGGCGATCAAGGTGCGCAAGCACCGTCCGGTGCTGATGGTAGATATAGCTGTGCCAAGGGATATAGAGCCGCAGGTGGGCGAGCTGCGTGACGTGTATCTCTACAGCGTTGACGACCTGCGCGAGATCGTCGACCAGAACCTGCGCAGTCGCCAGAGTGAGGCGCGCAAGGCCGACCTGATTATCGCCGAAGGTGTCGCAGCCTGCGCCCGTGAGACCATGGAAATGGGCGCGATAGATGCAGTCAAGGATTACCGGCGAATGGCCGAGCAATTGCGTCAGCAGGAACTCGACAAGGCATTGCGCAGTATCGCCCGCGGTGACGATCCGGCATCGGTGCTCAAGCAATTCTCACGCGGACTTACCAACAAGCTGATCCATGCGCCAACGGCGGGTCTCAAGCAAGCCAGCGTGGAAGGCCGTAACAGTGAGCTGCAAAGCGCCCGGCGCTTACTCGGGATCGCTGGCACCAGAGAAGCTCAAGGCAAGGGCGGTGATAGCGGCACCGACACAGATGCCCTGGAAGTTTCAGCCCACGACACAGACCACTCGAGACATACCCTGCAATGAAAGCTTCTCTCCTGACCAAGCTGGAGACCCTCACTGATCGTCACGAAGAGGTGTCTGCGCTGCTCGGCGACAGTGAAACCATAGCGAATCAGGACAGGTTCCGCGACCTGTCGCGTGAGTACTCCGAGCTGGAGGCCGTCGTCCGGTGTTATGCCCTCTACAGCCAGGTTAAAAGCGACCTTGACGAAGCACACAAGATGCTCGATGACCCGGATGCGGACTTACGCGAGATGGCTCAGGAGGAAATCGAGGCCTCTTCGCAGCGCCTGGCTGACCTGGAGACGGAGCTGCAGACGCTGTTGCTGCCGCGAGACCCCAACGACTCACACAACGTGTTTCTGGAAATTCGCGCCGGCACGGGTGGGGATGAGGCTGCTATTTTTTCCGGTGACCTCTTTCGCATGTATTCGCGCTACGCTGAAAACCGTGGTTGGAAGGTTGAGGTCTTGTCCGAACGACCCGGTGAGCATGGCGGCTACAAGGAAATAATCACCCGAGTCGAGGGCAAGGATGTGTATGCCTTCCTGAAATTCGAATCCGGTGCGCACAGGGTGCAGCGCGTTCCCGAGACAGAGTCCCAGGGTCGCATCCACACCTCGGCCTGCACGGTAGCGATTATGCCGGAAGCGGAAGATGTCGACGCGGTGGAGATCAGCAAGGCGGACCTGCGTATCGACACTTACAGGGCTTCGGGCGCAGGTGGCCAGCACGTTAACAAGACGGACTCCGCGGTGCGCATCACGCACCTGCCAAGTGGCATCGTGGTCGAGTGCCAGGACGAACGCTCACAGCACAAGAATCGCGCCCGTGCTATGTCGTTGCTGCAGGCCAAATTACTGACCAGTGCGCAGGACAAAGCCGCAGAAGAGCAGGCTGAACAGCGCCGCAATCTTGTCGGCACGGGCGATCGTTCCGATCGCATACGCACATACAATTTTCCGCAGGGCCGGCTGACAGACCACCGCATCAACCTGACTCTGTACAAACTGGCGGAAGTAATGGAGGGTGACCTGGACGCCGTAATCGGCCCCTTGCGGCAGGAGTATCAGGCTGATCAGCTGGCGGCACTGGGTGACAGTTGATGGCGACTGTGCAGGAGTTACTGCGCGTCGCTCGTAAGCTGTCCGGGGAAAGTGCTTTGCGAGACGCCGAAATGTTACTCGGCCACGCCCTGGGCAAGTCCCGCACCTGGTTGTATACCTGGCCAGATGCCGAGGTTGGTGAGGACTGCGCCGACACCTTCACTGATCTCCTTGCGCGCCGTGCCAATGGCGAGCCGGTCGCCTACCTGCTTGGTCATCGCGAGTTCTGGTCATTGGACCTGGACGTCGCTCCCGGCACCCTGATTCCGCGCGCTGAAACCGAAACCCTGGTGGAGTGGGCGCTGGAGCTGCCGGTACCTGAGGGCGCCCGGGTACTCGACCTGGGCACCGGCAGTGGCGCTATCGCACTGGCCCTGGCCAGTGAACGGCCCGACTGGCAGGTGACAGGCATTGACGTGGATCCGGCCTCGGTGTCCCTGGCCACAAGGAATGCGCACAAGTGTCGTTTGGCACAGGTGAACTTTAAACAGTCCGACTGGTTTTCTGCTGTTGGCGACGAGTGTTTCCATCTTTTGCTGAGCAATCCTCCCTACATAGAAGAAGGTGACGTGCACCTGTCGCGAGGGGATCTTCGTTTCGAGCCGCAGCGTGCTCTGGTGTCGGGTGATGCGGGGTTGGCTGATCTGGCGCATATTGTTCGTGAGTCGCCCGCCCGGTTGCTGGCGGGGGGCTGGCTGTTGCTGGAACATGGCTTTGAACAGGGCGCTGCGGTCCGACGGCTGCTGACGTCGCAGGGCTTTACGCAGGTAACGACCCGCCGCGATCTTGCAGGCCTTGAGCGCATAAGCGGGGGCTGCTGGCGTGCTGACTGACCAGCAACTACTGCGCTATAACCGGCAGATTCTGATGCCGGATTTCGACATTGCAGGCCAGGAGAAGCTGCGGGCAGCGAGCGTGTTGATTGTTGGTCTGGGTGGCCTGGGTTGTCCTGCTGCGTTGTACCTGGCAGCAGCTGGGGTGGGGCGACTGGTGCTTGCCGATGGCGATGCGGTCGAGCTCAGTAATCTGCAGCGCCAGATCGCTCACGGTGATGCCGATATTGGCTGCAACAAGGCCGCTTCCGTTGCTGCTTCCGTGGCAGCGCTCAACCCTGATGTCGCGATAACCGTTTACCCGCGACACCTTGATGCGGGAGGCATGGCAGAGCTGTGTGAGGGTGTCGACCTGGTGGTGGATGCTGTGGACAATTACCCTACGCGGTTTGATCTTAACCGTGCCTGTATTGCCGCTGCGCTGCCGCTGGTGTCAGCTGCAGCTGTGGGCGGCGAAGGCCAGTTGGCGGTATTCGACCCGCATAACGGTGGCCCCTGCTATCGCTGTCTTTACCCTGCTCAAGGGCTGGACTCAGCGCTGCGGTGCAGCGAAAGCGGCGTGCTGGCACCGGTAGTGGGGGTGCTGGGGTCACTACTGGCCATGGAGGCCTTGAAGCGATTGAGTGGGTATGGTGAAACGCTGATCGGCGGTTTGCTGGTCATGGACCTGGCGAGCGCACAGGTTCAACGCCTGCGGGTAATGCCACGGGATGATTGCCCTGATTGCGGCCACCTTCAGCGCTAACCTGGGCTTTCAGGTCCCCTCAGCCGGCTCGGGAAGCGACTTGCGCAGGGCGTGTAGCAGGCGCCAGGTGACAAGCACGGTGGCAGCACAGATTCCTGCGATAAGTGCTTTCCATATTGCCGCGGTGGCGTCGGCAGCAGTGTTCGAGACCGCCATTCCCAGCCACCATGCCAACGGCAACGCGAAGAGCCAGTAGCAGATACAGGTGACAATAAACGGGTAACGAGTGTCCTTGAATGCGCGCAGGCAGTAGGATGCGGCAACCTGTACGGAATCGATCACGATAAACAGGGCGGCCAGCTGGATCAGCCGTATGGCGATGTCGTAAATGTGTGGGTCGCTGGTATAGGCTGAGATCAGCGTGCCGGGTATGGCAAGCAGCACTGTTGTAGCAAACACTCCCACCAGCACAGTTACTGCGGTGCCTGTCTTCACCGCCAGTTTCACCTCGCGGAGGTCATTCCTGCCCAGAGCATGTCCAACGCGGGTTGCCATGGCAGATCCCAGGCTGATCAGCGGCATGTAGACAACGTCCCAGACATTATAGGCAATCTGGTGTGCTGCCATGGCGTGGGTACCCAGGGTGGCTACCATCAAGCCGATCACCGAAAAAACGCCCATCTCCAGGAAAAACGTCAGGCCGATAGGCACACCCAGGCGCATGATTTCGCCTATGACGGCGGGGTCAGGCGCCACCAGGCGTAGGGGCGGCAGATACTCTCGCATGGCATGTGTTGCCAGTATGTAAGCCCCTATGAGTAGCGGGCTTAGCCACATGGAGATCGCCGTGGCCCAGCCGCAACCGGCTGCACCCAGCTCGGGTGCGCCCCACTGGCCATAAATCAGAGCGTAGTTGAGAGGGATGTTGGCGAGAAAACCAATCACGCTGGCCACAGCGAAGGGGCGCAGGATGCCAATGCCCTGGGTATGGCAGCGCAGTGCCTGGAACAGCACGGCGGCGGGCAGGCCCCAGGCCACCGCCTGCAGGTACGCCAGGCTTTTGTCCAGAGTGCCGGTTTCCAGCTCCAGCAGCGACAGCAGTGGCCCTGCGTGGTAACAGGCGGGAGCGACGATCAGGCCGAGCAACAGCGACAGGTATATCGCCTGTGGCAGGATGTCCCGTATCTTCTGCAAGCGCCGGGCACCGAAGTCCTGGGCGACGATGACGGACACAGCCAGCATGATGCCAAGCGTGAGCAGAAACAGAGGCAACCAGATGTTGTAACCTATGGCGATTGCGGCAAGATCAGCAGCGCTGTAATGCCCCGCCATAATGGTGTCGACCACGCCGGTACCCATCTGCGCCAGCTGGGCAATGATGATTGGCCAGGCAATTGCCAGCAGGCTGCGACTCTCCCTGCGGTAGGCTTTCCAGTTGCTCACTGGCAGGCGCGGTCAGCGAGCCGTAAAAGGATTTGTCCACCCAGCGGAAACCTTTTGCCCGAGTTGATTGTCACAGATTGAATAGACCCACAGGACATTGACCTAATGAACGCGCTCGCCGACTGGTATTACAGCATACACAACGCAATCTTTCCTCGTTTGCAGCATCTGGATGGCCTGGCGCCGCTGGCGCTGAGGCTCTACCTTGTGCCTGTGTTCTGGATGGCCGGTACCCAGAAGATAGCCAACATAGACAGCACGGCGGAGTGGTTTGGTAACACCGAGTGGGGCCTGGGCCTGCCTTTTCCAGAGGTGATGGCCTACCTGGCGGCCTACACTGAAGCCGTTGGTGCATTATTATTGTTGCTGGGCCTGGCGACTCGCTGGATATCCATACCTCTGATGATCACCATGCTGGTGGCCATCTTCGCCGTTCACTGGGACAACGGCTGGGCTGCTATTGCCGACTCCAGCTCTCAGGAGGTGGCAGTTCGCCTGGGCGCGGCCAGGGATATCCTGAATGAGCACGGGAACTACAGCTGGCTGACCGCCAGGGGCTCCTTTGTCATCCTTAACAACGGCATTGAATTTGCGGTGACGTACCTGGTGATGTTGCTCGCTTTGCTGTTTTGTGGCGGCGGGCGCTATGTGAGCGTGGATTACTATTTGTCGCGCCTGTTTCCATCGCGCGGCTAGCCTGTAAAAACCTCAACGCGGAGCATCTGAAAATGCTAGACTAGCGCGCGTTTTTTGAACAGTTACAGGAAGCAGTGAGTTGATAAAAAGTCTAGTTGGGCGCTTGTCCGGCAAAAATGAGCCGGCCCGCGAGGTGGCACAGGCGGCTGCTTCTGCGCACCCCAAAGCCCCACGCAAGGACCAGTCACAAAAGCCGCAGGCCGAGAAAGGCCATGCCGCAGACGGGCAGCCCGCACACGGCAAAGGGGGCAAGAAGCGTCGGCCTCGCAAGCCAAAGTCAGCGCAGCAGGCCTGGAGTGTGGAGGAGTTCGCGGTAGAGCCCAAGGAGGGTGAGACACGCTTCCACGACCTGGCGTTGCGCGATGAACTGATGCACGGCATAGCGGATCTTGGATTTCACTACTGTTCAGCTATTCAGGCACAGGTACTGCCGCATACCTTGCAGGGCCACGATGCCATCGGCAAGGCACAAACCGGCACCGGAAAAACGGCTGCTTTCCTGATCACCATATTCAATGACCTGTTGGTTAACCCGGTTGAAACAGAGCGGTTTATTGGTGAGCCCAGGGCACTGGTTATCGCACCGACGCGAGAATTGGTGATGCAGATTGCCGCCGACGCGGCAGATCTGGGTAAGCATACCGGCCTCAACACGGTGACCCTGATCGGCGGTATGGATTACCAGAAGCAACTCAACCGCCTGCAACGGGAAGTCGTGGACCTGGTTGTCGCTACCCCGGGGCGGCTGCTCGATTTTATGGGTCGGCGCGACCTGTTCCTGGATCACGTTGAAGTGCTGGTGCTGGATGAAGCCGACCGCATGCTGGACATGGGCTTCATCCCGCAGGTTAAACGCATTGTGCGAGCCACGCCGCGAAAGGAAGACCGTCAGACGCTTTTGTTCTCCGCAACCTTTACCCAGGACATCATCAATTTATCGCAGCAATGGACTTTCGAGCCGGTGACGGTAGAGATTGAGCCTGAAAGCGTGGCTACCGATTCAGTGGACCAGAAGATCTATCTGGTCAGCTCGGAGCAGCGCTTTCGTATACTCAACAACCTGATTCGCAGTGACAGCTGCTCCAGCCTGATCGTCTTTGCCAACCGGCGTGACCAGGTAAGGCGCCTTCATGAGCGACTGCGCAAGGCCGGGGTGAAATGCGGTGTGCTCTCCGGCGAGATCCCGCAGGCGAAGCGCACGCGTACGCTGGAACAATTCAAGAGTGGCGAGATCAAGGTGCTGGTGGCCACTGACGTGGCCGGCCGCGGCATCCATGTCGATGGCGTCAGTCACGTGGTGAATTACAACCTGCCGGAGGACCCGGAGGATTATGTTCATCGCATAGGGCGCACCGGACGTGCCGGAGCCACGGGGACGTCAATCAGTTTTGCCAGTGAGGACGACGCATTTTTGCTGCCTGATTTGGAAGCGCTGCTGGGTTCACCGCTGGAATGCACTCACCCGCCAGAGGAACTGCTGGGCTGAGGGGCTGCTGCCACGGCATCAGCTGGCGTCGGCCAGTTCCTTTGACCAGAGCAGGGTAGCGCCGACGACCGCTGCCGGCACCACAAAAAAATTCACCAGCGGAATGCCTGTGCACAGTGCAACAGCACCGCCAAAACCCATGCTGGACAAACGCCTTCGGCGCACGGCTTCCTTGACATCGGCGAAACTCAGTTGGTGGTTGTCCATTGGGTAGTCGACAAACTGAATAGACATCATCCAGGCTCCCAACAGGAACCAGAGCACCGGCGCTACTGCATTCAATACCGGGATAAATGTCACCACCAGTACGAAGGCAGCCATTGGCAGGTAGTACAGCAGTTTGGCAAGTTCTCTGAGTATTCCTCTTGGCACCATCATCAATGCGGTGCCCAGACCCTCCATGGCAGGTACTTCTTTGCCAGTGATCAGTTCTTCTGCCTTTTCCGCCAGCAGTCCGTTAAAAGGTGACGCGATGATCAGAGCCACAGCGGTGAACAGGTAGCCGGTTATCAGGCTCAGGGTGATGCCTACCAGAGGCCACAGTATCCACTGGATAAAGCTCAGCCACTCCGGGACGGCGCTCATCCAACTGTCCATCAGGCTGCTCAGGTAGCTTAGTCCCAGTCCTATCAAGGAGCCGAATATCAGTATATTCACGGTGAGAGGAATCAGTACGAACAGGCGCAGCGAAGGGTGCCTGAGTAACTTTGCGCCTTCGAAGAGATACCCGATGCCGCCGACTATGTTTCCTTTCACGCGCCGCTCCTTCCTTTTTCTATGCAAGCCTGACAAATACAGCGCTTACCTCGTTCGCTGGCTGGCAGCGAAGCCAGAACCGCGTCAGGTACGCTAATGTTCATGCACCAGCAATTCCGGGCGTCCTTGCCGGCAGCAATCGCGCAAGCGTTTTCGTTCTCGCAAAGTGGGCACTTGTCTGTCCTGGTGTTGTCCATAATGCGGTGTCTGTTGCCCTGTTTGGGACGCTATAATAGCTCACTGGAAAGAGAGTGTAAGTATGACTGACGACGAACAGAACCTGTTCAGTGACGAAATGTCGGACGTTGTTCCCCTGAAACGGCCCGGGAGGGTGAGGGTGACTACCGGTCAGGCTGCCCGCGATTTATCGCTGCAGGCACGGCGCGAAGCGGCGGTAATTGACAGCTCGTGTGACGGTAATCTGCTGACTGAGGAGGGGCTGGCCATCAAGCCTCTGGATTCCTGGTATGTGCTGGATTTCAAGCGCCCGGGTGTGCAGAACGGTGTATTCCGCAAGCTCAAACAGGGGCGTTATGAGGCTGATGCACGCCTTGACCTGCACCGAATGACGGTCAAGACCGCCCGCCGAGAGTTGTTCGAGTTCCTCCAGGAAGCGGTGCGTCTGGGAATTCGCAGTGTCATCATTATTCACGGCAAGGGTGAGAGTAAAGCGGAGCGCGATCGCTCCTCCATCCTCAAGGGTTGTACCGACTACTGGTTGCGTGAGCTGGATATGGTGCAGGCTTTTCACAGTGCTCAACCCAGGCATGGTGGGACCGGCGCGGTGTATGTACTGTTACGCAAAAGCGAGGAAAAAAAGCGGGAGAACCGGGAGGCGTTCATGAAAGGGCGTGTGCCCTACGACGGTTGAAGCGCCTGCTGCCGGAACGCCGGGGCGCCGGAACGCCGGAACGCCGGTCTGGCATGGGGGTACAGGGTCGTTATGCCTTCAGCGTTTTTTTCGGGTGCTTGCGCTGCGGATAGCAATGGCGGCATATTTCGCAGACGCGTCCGTCGCACCCCCTGGCGGTGCAGAATTCTCTGCCGTAGAAAATAATCTGCAGGTGCAGGCGATTCCAGCTCTCCCTGGGGAAGAGACGTTTGAGGTCTCGTTCGGTTTGCACCACATTTTTTCCCGAGGTAAGCCCCCAGCGTTGGGCCAGCCGATGGATGTGAGTGTCCACCGGAAAAGCGGGTACGCCGAAGGCCTGTGCCATCACCACGCTGGCTGTTTTGTGTCCAACGCCGGGGAGCCGCTCCAACGCCTCCATATCCGCCGGGACCTCACCGTTGTAGTCCTCCACCAGCATTTCACTCAAGCGCCGGATGGCTTTTGCCTTTTGCGGCGAGAGCCCACAGGGGCGAACGATTGATTGAATAAGCGATACGTCCTGAGAGGACATGTCCAGGGCATTGTCGGCCACGGCAAACAGCGCCGGGGTTACCTGGTTGACCCGTTCGTCCGTGCATTGGGCGCTGAGCAGTACAGCGACCAGCAGGGTGTAAGGATCCTTGTGGTCTAGTGGTATTGGCGGCTGCGGATAAAGTTCCTGCAGGCGCTGGAGAATGTACTGGACCCGTTCAGCCTTCAGCATGGTGTGCTCTCTACAGTTTACCCAGCCTGTGAACAATGCGTTCCGCAGCTTCCACGCATTGGTTCAGCTCTGCCACCAGCGCCATGCGCACGCGGTTTTCCCCGGGGTTGATGCCCTCTGCTTCGCGTGCCAGGTAACTGCCCGGCAACACGGTGATATGTTCGCCGGCATAAAGCTCCCTGGCGAAGTCCGTCGCTGCAATGGGGGTGCGCGGCCATAAATAGAACCCGGCGTCAGGTAACGACACGTCCAGGTGGCCGGCCAGAATGCCCGTCATCGCTGTGAATTTTTCGCTATAGCGCTGTCGGTTCTGCACCACGTGCAGCTCGTCCTGCCAGGCGACGATGCTTGCGAGCTGGTGATGGGGTGGCATGGCGCAGCCGTGATAGGTGCGGTACAGCAGGAACTGGCTGAGAATATCCGCATCCCCGGCGACGAACCCGGAACGCAGCCCCGGCAAATTAGAGCGCTTGGACAACGAGTGGAAGACCACGCAGTTGCGAAAGTCGTGATTACCCATGGCGCTGCACGCCTGTAACAGGCCCGCAGGTGGGTTGGCTTCGTCACGGTAAATCTCGGAGTAGCACTCGTCTGATGCAATAACGAAATTGTGCTCAATGGCCAGATCAACCAGTCTCTTCAGCTGCTCCAATGGCATGACCGCGCCGGTCGGATTGCCGGGGCTGCACAGGTAGAGTAACTGGCAGCGAGCCCACTGCTGTGCCGGGATAGTCTCGATTTCCGGCAGAAAGCGGTTTTCAGGTGTGCAGTTGAGAAACAGTGGTTGCGCGCCCGCCAGCAGGGTCGCGCCTTCGTAGATCTGGTAAAACGGGTTGGGACACAGAACCAATGCATCATCCGCCGGTGCGACCACTGCCTGCGCGAACGCGAACAATGCTTCGCGGGTGCCCGTCACCGGTAAGACCTGTTGTTCTGCGTCAATACCCTCCAGATGAAACCGATTGATCAGCCATTGGGCGATGGCGGCGCGCAGTTCGGGCATGCCTCTGGTGAGCGGGTAGTGCGACAGCTTGTCGAGATTTTGCGCCAGCGTAGCCAGCACGAATTGCGGAGCCGGGTGGCGTGGCTCTCCTATCGACAAGGCGATGGGCGACTTGTCAGCGGGTGGCGACAGGTCGGCAAACAGTTGCCGCAGTCTTTCGAAAGGGTATGGCTGGAGCTTATCCAGATTGGGGTTCAATGTCCTTCTCGCTCAGGCTGCGGCCTGTTCATCAAGTTCTTCGCAAATAGCCTGTTGTATGGCATCGCAGATGGCCTGGTCGGTAATCGGTTGTTGCTTGTCGTCCGTGATAAAGAACACGTCCTCGACACGCTCGCCAAGCGTCTGGATCTTTGCAGCTTGTAACACGATACCAAAGTCGACGAATATGCGGCCGATGCGAGCCAGCAGCCCCGGACGGTCCGGCGTGGCCACTTCCAGTACGGAATAGTTTTTTATTTCGTCCACGCTCATGGTGGTCTCTGTCGGAATGGAAAATGACTTTTTCGCCCGCGGTGTGCGCCGCTGCACCGTATCGCTGGCGTCGGAATTATCTGCGAGCGCGGCCGCCAGATGGTCGCGGATATGGTTCAGTCGTGCGGCGTCCGCAGCAATGGAGCTACCGTCGGTATTGAGCACCGAGAAGGTATCCAGAGTCATGCCGTCGTTGGCGTTATAGATCCGTGCGTCGTGCACTGATAGATCCAGTTGTTCCAGCTGCGCGCAAATTGTCGGGAAAAGCTGGGCGCTGGAGCGGGCGTGAATAAAAATCTGCGTGGTGTTGGCAACGCTGGAGTCAATACTGGAGCGCAGGACTACCAGTGGCTTGCTCTTGTCATGATGACCGGCAATTGCTTCTGTATGCCAGGCGATGTCTTCTGCACGCTCGCGTAAAAAATAGTCTTCGCCCCTTTCTTTCCACAGCTCCTCCAGTTCTTCGACGGTAAAGCCGCGGTATTCAAGGTTGTCTATGGCCGCGTATCGGGTCTCGTCAATCCATTCCTGCTTGTCCACGGGATTTTCCAGCCCGCGACGCAGTGCTCGCTTGGTCTCGGTATACAGTTGGCGTAACAGGCTGCCACGCCATGCGTTCCACAGTGTCGGGTTGGTTCCATTGATGTCGGCGACAGTAAGCGCGAACAGGTAGTCCAGTCTGTTCTGGTCGCCAACATGCTGGGCGAACTGGAGAATGACATCAGGGTCCGATATGTCCCTTCGTTGCGATACGGCAGACATGGTGAGATGGCTCTTGACCAGCCATGTCACCAGTTTGGTGTCACGCGCTGACAGCCCGTGACTCTCACAGAATGCCTGCGCATCCAGTGCTCCCAGTTCCGAGTGATCACCGCCACGGCCCTTGCCGATGTCGTGAAAGAGTCCTGCCAGATAGAGCAACTCTATTTTTGGCAGCCTGCTGGTCACCCGGGCGGTGACGGGAAAGCGCTCGGCGAACTCGGGTATCTGGAAGCGACGCATGTTCTCGATCACTTCCAGTGTATGCGCGTCAACGGTGTAGGCGTGAAACAGGTCATGCTGCATCTGGCCAATGATGCTGCCAAACTCAGGGATATAGCGCCCCAGCACCCCATAACGCAGCATGCGCTTGAGCTGCCTCGTCAGTTTGTAGGGGGATCGGAGCAGGTCCATGAACATGCGTTTGTTGATGTCGCTGGCGCGGAAATTATCATCGATCAGGTGGAGGCTGTTGCGCAGCAACCTGATGGTGGGAGCAGCGATGCCGTTGATGGCGTCATTGCGGGCGCTGAGCAGAAAGACTTCCAGTATCGCCGAAGAGTCTACCTTGAAGACGTTGTCGTTACGCGCTTCAATATATCCGTTACGCATCTGAAAACGGCCGTTCAGCTCAAGCACGTCGTGGTCGCCTGCGGCGGTGAGGAATGCCTGGTCAAAATTCTGGATCAGGACTTCGTTGAGCATGCCCAGCGCCTGGGCCCAGCGATAGTAGTCCTGCATGAATTTTTCTACCGCGAGTTTGTCTCCGTCCTGCAGTCCCCATATCTTGGCCAGCTCACGCTGGTGGTCAAACAGCAGTCGGTCCTCTTCTCGCCCGGTCACCATATGCAGTGCGTAGCGCACCTTCCACATGAACTCCCGGCCGTCCACCAGCACTTTCATTTCATCAGCATTGAGGAACTCTTCGGTGGTGAGGCGCTCCAGCGACTCGACACCAAACTGGCGTTCAGCTATCCAGCCTATGATCTGCAGGTCTCGCAGTCCGCCGGGGGACCCTTTTACATTCGGCTCAAGGTTATATTCCGTGTCCGCGAACTTGTGGTGCCGGGCGCGCTGTTCTTCCAGCTTGGCGCGGAAAAACTCTGCACTTGGCCACATTTCTTTTGGCCCTGTGCGGCGGCGAACATCCTGCATCAGGGTCTCTGGGCCGCGCAGCACACGGGCTTCCATCAGGTTGGTGAGAATGGTGATGTCCTCGCGAGCTCCGTCCACGCAATCCTGAACGGTACGTACGCTATGGCCGATATCCAGACCTATATCCCACAGGCGAGTGAGAAATGCCTCAATCTGACCTGAAGCGTCCTCGTCGTTTTCTCCCAGTAACACCATTATGTCGATGTCTGAATGTGGGTGCAGTTCACCGCGACCGTAGCCGCCTACCGCGACGAGTGAGATGTCACTTTCGGGCCAGTCGTGGGTGTCCCACAAGGATCCGAGCAACTGGTCCATGAAGGCCGCGCGCTGGCCCAGCAGCAGGCCGGCTCGGGCGCCAGCGCGAAATTGCTGGTGCAGGTACTGCGTACAATGGTTTATGGCGTCTTTACAGGCCTGGACGGTCTTGCCCTGCTCCAGGCTTTTAGTGAAAGCGCGTGGGTCAAAGGCGTCGCGGGGAAGAGGGGGTAGGGATGTGGCCACGAGAGTCCTCAAAACGGTTCGTTTGAGCGGCGGGTGAATATCTCGCAGCCATCGGATGTCACGCCAAGCGTATGCTCCCATTGAGCGGAGAGACGACCGTCGCGTGTGGTCACCGTCCACCCGTCTTTCTGATTGAGTCGTGTCTGTCGTTTGCCGGCGTTGATCATGGGTTCTATGGTAAATGTCATGCCTTCCTCCAGAACCAGGCCCGCACCTTTCTTGCCATAGTGCAGCACTTGCGGGTCTTCGTGGAAAACTTTGCCGATGCCGTGGCCGCAGTACTCGCGCACCACCGAGTAGTAGTTCTTCTCGGCGTGCTGCTGGATGACTGCGCCGATGTCGCCCAGGGTGGCGCCGGGCCTGACGATCTCCAGTGCCTGGTAAAGGCACTCCTGGGTGACCTGAATGAGACGCTGCGCGTGAGGTGCTACGTCGCCAACCTGCACCATGATGCTGGAGTCGCCATGGTAGCCGTCCACGATGACCGTGACGTCAATATTGATGATGTCGCCGCTCTTCAGTTTCTTGGTGTCAGAGGGGATGCCATGGCATACCACATCGTTGATGGAGGTGCAGATGGATTTGGGGAAGCCGTGGTAGTTCAGTGGAGCAGGGATAGCGCCCTTGGCGATGATGTATTCGTGACAGATGCGATCCAGTTCCCCGGTTGTCACACCAACCTCGACCTTCGGTTCGATCATTTCCAGCACTTCTGCTGCGAGTGCGCCCGCAACTCGCATTTTTTCCAGCTCGTCCGCTGTCTTGATCGATACGCCCATGTTCAACTCATTGATTCTATTGGATAAAAAGCCATTTTTGGCCACTTTCTGGCCGGCCGGGGTGGCACATTCTAACGCATTCGCAGCAGCAGCGGGTAACACCCGGTGGAAGTGGGGCTATTTTTACCTTTATTCGCCACAGTGCCTATGGTATAAAGCGCGCCTCATTTTTGGCGGCAGCTCCCCTTTCGGGAGGGGCCCCAATAAAGTGGGAAACCAACGACACACACATATCGTCACCTTTTCCAGGGTGCCGTCCGCCGTCAGGCAGAGGGTTTGGAGCAGGGGGTATGTGGAGGACTAACCCAAAAAACCAAGGTAATTATTATGTCGCAAGTAAGCATGCGCGACCTGCTGCAGGCAGGCGCCCACTTCGGTCACCAGACCCGTTACTGGAATCCAAAAATGGACCAGTACATATTTGGCGCCCGGAACAAGATTCACATCATCAACCTCGAGCACACCGTTCCTGCGTTCAATGAAGCGCTGGATTTGGTCAAGCGCCTGGCCTCAAACAAGAACAAGATCATGTTTGTAGGTACCAAGCGTGCAGCGGGCAAAATCATGAAAGAGCAGGCCGAGCGCGCAGGCCAGCCCTATGTCAGCCATCGCTGGCTGGGTGGGATGCTCACCAATTACAAAACCATTCGCGCGTCTATCAAACGTCTGCGTGAGCTCGAAGCACAGCAGGCTGACGGCACCTTCGATCGGCTGACCAAGAAAGAGGCGCTGATGCGTACCCGCGACATGGAGAAGCTGGAGCGTTCCATAGGTGGCATCAAGGACATGGGCGGCCTGCCCGATGCCTTGTTTGTTGTTGATGTGGATCACGAGCGTATTGCCATAACCGAGGCCAACAAGCTGGGTATACCGGTTATCGGTATCGTTGATACCAACAGTAATCCTGACGGCGTAGACTACGTGATTCCCGGAAACGACGACGCGATCCGCGCTATCAAGCTCTACGTGACGGCGGTTGCCGATGCGTGTCTTGAAGGTCGTGCCGAAGGTGGTGAGGCTGTCGCCAGCAAGAGCGACGAATTCGTTGAGGAAACCGGCGAGGCGGCTGCCCCTGAGGTAGCTGAGTAAGCGGTTTACCCCGAGCGCTGTCGGCGATGACAGCGCCGCGCATACAAAATCACCCCCGGCGCAATGGCGACCGGGGTTTTTTATTTCCAAAATCCTATTTCTCTGGATTGCACAGGAGGAAACAATGTCAGCAAAACTCGTAAAAGAACTTCGTGAGCGTACCGGCCTGGGCCTGCTCGAGTGTAAGAAAGCCCTGGCAGCCGCCGACGGTGACGTAGACAAAGCGATTGAAGAACTGCGCAAATCCAGTGGTATGAAAGCGGCGAAAAAAGCGGGCCGAACAGCCGCCGATGGCGTTGTCGCCACGCGTATTGCCGACGACGGCAGCTATGGCGTAGTGGTTGAAGTGAATTCAGAGACCGATTTCGTAGCCCGCGACGACAACTTCCTGGCATTCGTAAACCGGGTGGTCGATGGTGCTTTCACCGATAAGCAAACCGATGTCGCTGCACTGATGGAAGGTGAGTTGGAAGCCGCCCGTGAAGCACTGGTTCAGAAGATCGGTGAGAATATCAGTGTACGGCGCATTGAACTTGTCAGCGCTGATGCCGGAGTAGTGGGGGCCTATGTTCACGGAAACAACCGCATTGCAGTACTGGTAGAACTCAAGAGCGGCGACCAGGACCTGGCCAAAGACGTGGCGATGCATGTTGCCGCGGTTAACCCGCAAGTGGTATCGCCCGCAGACATGCCAGAGGACGTTATCGCCAAGGAAAAAGAGATTTACACTGCTCAGGCGCAGGAGTCGGGTAAACCTGCTGAGATCATCGAAAAGATGATTGGAGGACGGGTTAAGAAGTTTCTTGCAGAGAACTCACTCGTTGAGCAAGCCTTCGTCAAGGACCCCGATGTGACGGTTGGCAAGTTGGTCTCTGCTGCCGGCGCCGAAGTCGCTTCTTTCGTTCGCTTTGAAGTGGGCGAAGGCATCGAAGTAGAGAAAGTGGATTTTGCCGACGAGGTGGCGGCCCAACTGAACGGTTGATTGCTGCATCAGTGCGCTATCCAATAACGGGGCTTCGGCCCCGTTTTTATTTTTAGCGCCCACATAAATGTTCATTAGTACCGTTTTGGCTTATCTCGCGGAATAACTTGGGCCAGCAGTCGTCACATGTATAATTCCTGCCACGTCCCCAAAATCAGTGCTGACTTAACATGCCCAGAGATGACATCGATAACATTCCCCCCATTGTCCCCTCGCGCGACCGGGAGTTCTCGCCCGGGGCCACTGGCAAGGGCGGCAGTGCCAAAGCCACAGCCTCACGCGGCGCACCCTCCAAGGGAGGCGGCAAACCGGCTGCATCAGCCGGAAACGGCGGTTCGGGGTTTCTCGCTCGCCTGTTCATTACCATCGCGCTGGTTGTCGCCGCAGTAGCCTGTGCCTGGGCCTGGCAACTGCAGGGCCAGTTGCAGCAGGCCACGGACACGCTTGGCGACTACGCCGGGCGGATTGGCGATCTCGAGGCCCGCTTGTCCGACACTGACGAGGGTATGAGTCAGAACGCCGAAGTGCAGGCAGCGAAGATCCGGGAACTCGACAGTGAGGTGCGCAAGCTCTGGGACAATGTATGGAAACAGTCCAAGGAGCGCCTCGGTAAGCTGGAGGCGGCCAGCAAATCACACAGCAGCAAAATTGCAGCCAACGAGAAGTCGCTGGCCAGCTTGCAGACAAAAGCCGACGGTGCCGCCGCTGATCTGGCAAAGTTAAAGAGTGTCTCTGGCGATCTCTCGCGTCTTATGAACAGTGCGAAAAGCAACCAGGCTGAGGTCGAGCGTGTGGCTGATACGCTCAACAGCATCAATCTGGACATGGCCAAATTGAATCGGCAGGTGACCAGCAACGCTGAAGCCGTACGCGCTACCGACGCCTTCCGGCGACAGGTAAATGCCAGTATCAATGACCTGGAAGCATCTATCCGGGCGCTGCAGGCGCTCCCCTAGTTCATCCTGCGTTGTGCCGGTTGGATACTTGTTTTGGCTAATCGGCGCCGGGGGTGACAGCCGCCGTCCCGGGACCGCAACAGCGCCATCCCTGGCAGCTCGGCTTCGCACATCCATGTGCTCAGACGCCCCGGGACGACCGCTGTCACCCCCGGCGCCCTCTCCTGGCCGCGTCTGGCTGGTTTGCCGGTTTTAGACCAACGCCAGAGCTTTTTCCCCAGCGGTTTCGACGTGTACAATACGGGTTTCCCTATCCGACCCCCGCCAATATCAAGGAAGCCTGCAATGACCGTGATTCGTCAGGATGATTTCATCGACAGTGTCGCCGACGCCCTGCAATTTATCTCCTATTATCACCCCAAGGACTTCGTCGACGCCGTGCATGAGGCGTGGCAGAAAGAACTCAACCCAGCAGCCAAGGACGCGATGGCGCAGATCCTGATTAATTCGCGCATGTGCGCCGAAGGCCACCGGCCTATCTGCCAGGATACAGGAATTGTTACCGTGTTCCTGAAAATAGGAATGAACGTTCAGTGGGACGCCAGCATGTCCGTAGCGGACATGGTTAACGAGGGAGTGCGTCGAGCCTACACACATCCCGACAACGTGCTTCGTGCCTCAATTCTGGAAGATCCCGCCGGTGCGCGACGCAACACCAAAGACAACACCCCGGCCGTGATACATATGGAAGTGATCGAAGGCGACACCGTGGATGTGCAAGTGGCAGCGAAGGGAGGTGGCTCCGAGAACAAATCCAAGATGGCCATGCTCAACCCATCCGACAGCATAGTCGACTGGGTGGTGAAAACCGTGCCCACGATGGGCGCAGGCTGGTGCCCGCCGGGCATGCTTGGGATCGGAATTGGCGGCACAGCGGAGAAGGCCGCCGTTATGGCCAAAGAATCACTCATGGAACCTATTGATATACACGAGCTACGCGAGCGCGGTGCGGCGAATCGTACCGAGGAGCTGCGCCTTGAGTTGATGGAAGCGGTAAACAAGCTGGGGATCGGCGCGCAGGGACTGGGCGGCTTGACGACCGTGATGGATGTGAAGATCAAGGACTATCCCACGCACGCAGCGTCCTTGCCGGTGTGCATGATCCCCAACTGCGCAGCAACCCGCCACGCCCATTTTGTGCTTGATGGCAGCGGTCCCGCTCTGCAGACACCGCCCAGTCTTGACGATTGGCCGGACATCACCTGGGAAGTGGGCGAAGGTGTGCGACGGGTAGATCTCGATACTGTCACCCCGGAAGAAGCGGCTCTGTGGAAACCCGGTGATACCCTGCTGTTGTCCGGCAAGATGCTTACCGGTCGCGATGCGGCCCACAAAAAAATGAAAGAGCTTATTGATTCAGGAGAGGGATTGCCGCCAGAAGTAGACCTCAAGGGGCGCTTTATTTACTACGTTGGCCCCGTAGACCCGGTGCGTGATGAGGTGGTCGGTCCGGCTGGCCCCACTACATCCACGCGTATGGACAAGTTTACCGATTTCATTCTGGAGAAGACCGGCCTGCTCGGTATGATCGGCAAGGCGGAGCGGGGTCCGGTTGGCGTTGAGGCGATCAAAAAGCACAAGGCCGTGTACTTGATGGCAGTGGGTGGCGCAGCTTATCTGGTGTCAAAGGCGATCACATCGGCTCGGGTCGTGGCTTTCCCGGAGCTGGGTATGGAAGCGATCTACGAGTTTGAGGTGAAGGATATGCCGGTGAGCGTTGCCGTCGACGCTGAAGGGACCTCGGTGCATGAGATAGGTCCGAAAATCTGGCAGGCAAAGATCGAAGAGCAGGCGCTGGTGGTCAGCTGATACCGTGGCCGATACCTTCTACTGGCACGACTACGAGACATTTGGCAGCAATCCCTCCCGTGACCGCCCGGTGCAGTTTGCGGGGTTGCGCACAGACGCAGATCTGAATCCGGTGGGCGAGCCACTGGTGATTTACGCGCGCCCGGCCAATGACTTTCTGCCCCAGCCCCAGGCCTGCCTGATTACGGGAATCACGCCGCAAAAGGCGCTTGCTGAGGGTCTGCCCGAAGCAGAGTTTATCGGGCTGATCCACCAGGAATTGGCTCAGCCTGGCACCTGTGGCGTGGGCTACAACTCATTGCGCTTCGACGACGAGGTTACGCGTTACACCCTTTATCGTAATTTTTATGACCCCTACGCCAGAGAGTGGCAGAACGGTAATTCACGTTGGGATATTATCGATATGGTGCGAGCCTGTAATGCCCTGCGTCCCGAGCGGATTAACTGGCCTGTGCGCGAGGATGGTTTGGCGAGTTTTCGCCTTGAGGACCTCACCGCAGCGAATGGTATTGCGCATGAAGCCGCCCACGATGCGCTCTCTGACGTGCACGCAACCATTGCCATCGCTCGCCTGATCAAGAGCAGGCAACCTCGCCTGTACGATTACGTCCTGCGCAGCCGGGACAAGCGCGCGGCCGCCGCGATGCTGGACATCAAGGCCATGAAACCGGTGTTGCACGTGTCGGGTATGTTTGGCGCGCAGCGTCACAACATAGCGTTGATTGTGCCGCTGGCTGTGCATCCCGTAAACAAGAACGAGGTTATCTGTTTTGACCTCATGTCCGATCCGGCCGCGCTGGTTGAGGGCTCCGCGCAAACCCTGCGTGAGCACCTGTATACGCGTACCGAAGAGCTGCCTGAAGGTGTCACCAGGCCGGGTTTGAAAACTGTGCACACCAACCGTTGTCCGGTACTGGTTACTGCAAAAATGGCGGACCCGGATACTGCGGCCCGGCTGGGCATTTCTGGCGATCAGTGCCGCGCCCACCTCGCTGTGCTGCGTGATTACCGCAGCACAGACCCGCAGGGCTTCGTCAAGAAGATTCAGGCGGTGTATGCGGGTCGTGATTACGCAGAGATAAACGACCCGGACAGAATGCTCTACAGCGGCGGCTTTTTCAGCGCTGCCGACAAGCGATTGATGGACCAGGTACGTGAGAGTTCCGCTGAGGACCTGGCCACAGCCAGCTTCCCCTTTGAGGACGGCCGTCTGCCGGAGATGTTGTTTCGCTATCGCGCGCGCAACTACCCCGACAGCCTTTCCGGGGAAGAGTTGGCCCAGTGGGAAGAGTACCGTTTCCAGCGACTGACAGAGCCCGAAGCGGGCGCCAGCATCTGCATGGAAGAGTACCAGCAGACGGTAGAAGCGCTGGTTGCGTCCGGCGATCTTGGTTTGCAGCAGTGTCAGTTGCTGGAGCAGTTGCTGGAGTACAGCGACAGTCTGCTGGCATAGATCGGGGCTGGTGCTACGGTTCTGTGTGGTTTTGTGCATCGCCCGGAAGTCGGTGCGGACGCTTTCAGCAATGCGGTATTAAGCACATGGCCCGGGGCCGCGAGGGGCCGTATAATCGCGCAGTCATTCACCTGCCACTGAGGGAGCGCAGCACGTATGGAATTTGCCGGAAGCCATATCCTGTCTGTCTCGCAGTTTGAGCGTGAGTACGTGGAACGCATCTTTGTTCCTGTGCTGGTGCTGGAAGTGGTTGCTGCGGTAGACAAGCATTCCCGTGAGGTGAATTGGTACACGGCTGGTCGTTGCTGATGGCGTTTGAACTGAGCTTTGGCGCTGAAGACGTACGCGTGCTGAAGGATGAAACAGTCTTTCAGGGCTACTTCAGCGTGCGTCGGGTAACACTGCAGTATCGCGCCTTTGAGGGCGGGTGGGTCGAGCCGCAGGTGCGGGAGATATTTGAGCGTGGTGATGCGGTCGGCCTGCTGCCCTACGATCCGGCTACGGACTCAGTCGTGCTGATAGAGCAATTCCGCCCCGGAGCCATGCGTGACCAGCAAAGCCCGTGGATGCTCGAGGTCATTGCCGGCATTGTTGAGCGCGATGAAAGCGAGACAGAAGTGGCGCATCGCGAGGCCCTGGAAGAGGCTGGTTGCGAAGTGACAGACCTGTTGCCTATCGCCACGGTTCTGCCCAGTGCCGGTGCGTGTTCTGAGCGCGTTACGCTGTTCTGCGGCTGCGTTTCCGGCGCGATAGCAGGCGGTGTGCACGGTCTGGCTCATGAGGGGGAGAATATTCTGGTGCATTCGCTGCCTGTGGAGGCCGCATTTGATCTGCTGGACCGGGACTGCATTCCCAATGGCCATACACTGATTTCCTTACTTTGGCTGCGTAACCATCTCGACAAGGTGAGAGCTCGCTGGGGCTGAGCCCCGGGATGCCTGTCATGAACGAGCCGTCACCCACATTGGAAGAAGCCAGGCCGGGGTTGCTGCGCTCCAGTGCCCTGGTTGGCGGTATGACCACGATCTCCCGCGTCCTGGGATTGGTGCGTGACATCGTGATCGCCGCATTTGTCGGTGCCAGCGCCAACGCAGACGCGTTTTTTGTCGCTTTTAAGATCCCGAATTTCCTGCGCCGCCTGTTTGCTGAGGGGGCTTTCGCCCAGGCATTTGTACCCGTGCTGGCCGATTACAAGCAGGAAAATGCCTTGTTTGCTGTCCAGGCTCTGGTCAACCGGGTCGCGGGTGTCCTCGGTTCAGTGCTGCTGCTATTGACGCTGGTGACCGTAGCCGCATCGCCTGTCGTGGCAATGATTTTCGCGCCCGGCTTCGTCAGTGAGCCGGAGAAGTTCCAGCTCACCGCAGACATGATTCGCATCACTTTTCCCTACCTGCTGTTGATCTCCATGACCGGTTTGTGCGGGGCAATTCTCAACAGTTACGGTCGTTTTGCCGTGCCTGCCTTTACGCCGGTGTTTCTCAACCTCTCGCTGATATTCGCTGCGACTGTGGCCGCGCCCTGGTTTGCCGAGCCGGTTTTCGCGCTGGCCTGGGGTGTGTTCTTCGCGGGTATTATTCAGTTGCTGTTTCAACTGCCCTCGCTTTACCGTCTGGACCTGGTTCCCAGGCCAGTGTTCGATGTGCGCCACGAAGGTGTGCGGCGGATATTGAAGCTGATGGTGCCTGCACTGTTTGGCGTATCTGTCAGTCAGATCAACCTCCTGCTGGATACGGTGCTTGCGTCATTCCTGCCTACCGGCAGTGTCTCCTGGCTCTATTATTCAGACCGCCTCGCTGAGCTGCCCCTGGGCGTGTTTGGTATTGCGATAGCCACGGTAATCCTGCCCAACCTTTCTGCACACCGGGCTGCCGCGAGAGAGGATCAGTTCGCGTTCACCCTGGACTGGGCAATGCGCTGTGTGTTGCTGATTGGCGTGCCCGCTGCGCTGGCCCTGGTCTTGTTGGCCAAGCCTATTCTTATCACATTGTTTCAGTACGGAGCGCTCACACCTGAGGATGTAGACATGGCGGCCCTCAGCCTGCGAGCCTATAGCCTGGGCCTGGTGGCTTTCATGTTGATAAAAGTACTCGCACCCGGCTTCTATGCGCGCAAGGACACCGCCACGCCGGTCAAGATCGGGATAATCGCTATGGTGGCGAATATGCTGATGAACTTTGCTTTTGTCCTGCCTTTGCTCTGGTATTACAACGTGGGTCATCTGGGGTTGGCTTTGGCCACCAGCTTGTCAGCCTGGCTCAATGCCGCGCTGTTGCTGCGTGGCCTGAGACGTGATGGCGTATTCCAATGGCAGCCGGGATGGCAGCGATACTGCCTGCGTCTGCTGGCGGCCACTGCAGCCATGGCACTGGCGGTCGTGCTGTTGCAGGGAGACAGTACGCTCTGGCTGCAGTGGGACTGGCAGCGCAGGGCGCTGGAAATGCTGTTAATTTGCACTGCCGGCGGCCTTGCCTATGTGCTGACACACCTGGCCATGGGCACCCGTCTGCGCCACTTGAGAGCGCCGGGGGCCGTCTAGTGCACATGGCGGAAGCAGGTCTGCCGGCCCTGGCTTTTCTGCCGCTTTCACAACACAAGCAGGGCAAATTGTACGTTTCAGCTGTCCTGCGCATTCGCTATAATCCTGCGTTTGGTTTTACCGGGCGTCCCCTGATCTCATGGAGCTGATTCGCGGCCTGCACAACTTGCGGCCCAGACACCGCGGTTGCGTGGCCACTATCGGTGCCTTTGATGGCGTGCATCTGGGGCATCAGGCAGTGATGCATCACCTGCGCGACAAAGCAGCCGAACTGGACCTGCCCAGTGTGGTGATAGTGTTTGAACCGCTGCCGCGAGAGTTTTTTTCTCCGGTACAGGCTCCCGCGAGAATCATGAGCTTCCGCGAGAAGTTTCAGGCCATGGGTCAACTGGGAGTCGATCGCCTGTTGCGCATCCGGTTCAATGAGTCGTTGCGTACGATGTCCGCAAAGCAGTTCATTGAAGAGGTATTCGTTGGTGGGCTGGGGGTGCGCTATATCGTGCTGGGTGATGATTTTCGCTTTGGCAACGATCGTCAGGGCGATGTCCGTTACATTCAGCAGCAGGGTGAAGTCCACGGATACAGCGCCGGACCGACGCCAACGTTTTCCTGGCAGGGCGAGCGGGTAAGCAGTACCCGAATTCGTGAGGCTCTGGAGGCAGCGGAATTTGAGCGCGCCGAGCAGATGCTGGGGCGGCCTTACAGTATATCTGGCAAGGTGGTTTACGGTCGGCAACTGGGTCAGACCATTGGTACGCCTACGGCCAACCTGGAGTTGCGCCGACTGCGGGCACCTCTTTCCGGCGTTTACGCGGTGAAGGTCAACGGGGCGGGATTGTGTGATGCCCCGGGCGTCGCCAACGTGGGTGTGCGCCCGACAGTTGATGACAGTATCAAGGCCAACCTGGAAGTGCATCTGATAGATCGTGAGGTAGAACTGTACGGCCAGCACATCGACGTCAGCTTCCTGCACAAGCTGCGCGAGGAGAAGAAATTTGCATCGCTGGATGAGCTGAAGGAAAACATAGCCAAAGACATTGAATCCACCCGGGCCTGGTTTAACCAGAGCCAGACATAGAAACGATATGAGCGAATACAAAGACACACTGAATCTGCCGAAGACGGCTTTTCCAATGAAGGCGAGCCTCGCCCAGCGAGAGCCGCAGCGGCTCAAGCAATGGCAGGAGATGGACCTCTACGGCAAAATTCGTGAGGCCTCACTCGGACGCCCGAAGTTCGTGCTCCACGATGGCCCCCCCTATGCCAATGGTGACCTGCATCTGGGGCACGCGGTGAACAAGGTGCTCAAGGACATTATCGTCAAGTCACGCTCACTGGACGGCTTCGACGCGCCGTATGTGCCAGGGTGGGACTGTCATGGTCTGCCTATTGAACTCAATGTGGAAAAGAAAGTCGGCAAGCCTGGCGTCAAGGTAACTGCTGCCGAGTTTCGGCAGAAATGCCGCGAATATGCCGCCAGGCAGGTGGACGGACAGCGCCAGGACTTTATCCGCATGGGTGTGTTCGGTGACTGGTTCAACCCTTACCTGACCATGGATTTCCAGTTTGAGGCGGATATCGTGCGTGCCCTGTCACGCATTGTCGCCAACGGCCACCTGCACAAAGGATTCAAGCCCGTGCACTGGTGTATGGACTGCGGTTCCGCGCTGGCGGAAGCGGAGGTGGAGTACAAGGACAAGCACTCTCCGGCAATTGACGTGGCGTATGTTGCTGCCGACCCGGATGCCGTCAGCGCAGCCTGCGGTGCCGATTACAAAGGTGAAATAGCTATTCCCATCTGGACCACCACGCCCTGGACCCTGCCGGCGAGCATGGCGGTGAGCCTGCATCCGAAGCTTGAGTATGTCCTGATGCAGGGTAAGGGGCGGGCCCTGGTCGTAGCTGCCGAGTTGGCCGAGGAATGCGCCCGCCGCTATCAGCTCGAGGAGCTAACGGTGCTGGGCCGCTGCCTGGGGCAGGCCCTTGAGGGCCAGCCGTTACAGCACCCTTACCTGAACAGGCAGGTCCCGGTTGTGCTCGGTGAGCATGTTACCACCGAGGCCGGCACTGGCGCCGTGCATACAGCCCCGGCACACGGCCAGGATGACTTTATCGTGGGGCAGGCTTATGGCCTGGAAGTCTATAACCCGGTTGGCGCCAACGGCGTCTATCTGCCGGAAACCGAACACTTCGGCGGGCAGCATGTGCTCAAGGCCAATCAGGGAATCTGTGAGCTGCTGCAGCAGCGCGGGGTGCTGCTGCATCACGAGGACTATGAGCACTCCTATCCACACTGCTGGCGCCATAAAACCCCTATTATTTTCCGTGCCACGCCGCAGTGGTTCGTGAGCATGAAGCAGAACGGCTTGCTGCCCAAAGCGCTGGCTGAAGTAGACAAGGTGCAGTGGTTGCCCGAGTGGGGTCAGGCACGCATCGAAAGTATGCTGGGAGAGCGTCCGGACTGGTGTATATCCCGTCAGCGAACCTGGGGTTCCCCGATAGCATTGTTCGTACACAAGAGCTCAGGCGAATTGCATCCCGACACCGAGGTGCTGATGGAGCAGGTGGCGCTGCGTATGGAGGAGAAGGGGATAGACGCCTGGTTCGAGCTGGAGCCGGCGGAGCTGTTGGGGGAGGACGCAGAACATTACGAAAAAGTGACTGACACGCTGGATGTATGGTTTGACTCCGGTGTTACCCATGCCTGCGTGTTGGAGCGTCGGGGTGAACTGCAAAAGCCCGCCGATATGTATCTTGAAGGCTCTGATCAGCATCGCGGTTGGTTTCAGTCCTCTCTGCTCACAGGTGTTGCCATGGACAATGCCGCACCTTACAAGAGCGTGCTGACACACGGTTTTACGGTAGACAGTGATGGCCGCAAGATGTCCAAGTCCATCGGTAACATTATTGCTCCAAAGACAGTAATGAATGATCTGGGCGCCGACATATTACGTTTGTGGGTCGCAGCCACGGACTACCGCGGCGAACTGACCTGTTCAGATGAAATTTTCAAGCGCACGGCGGATTCCTATCGTCGCATCCGCAATACCGCGCGGTTTTTGCTGTCCAACCTGCATGGGTTTGACCCCGCGACTGACGCATTGCACGAAAACGAAATGCTATCGCTGGACCGCTGGGCGGTGGATCGTGCCGCAAGCTTGCAGCGTGAGCTTGCGGCAGATTATGCGGCGTATCAGTTTCATCTGATCTACCAGAAGTTGCACAACTTCTGTGCCGGTGACCTGGGCGGATTTTATCTGGACGTGATTAAAGACCGGCAGTACACGACGCGCGCCGAATCGATTGCCAGGCGTAGCGCGCAGACTGCCATGTTTCATATTGCGGAAGCCATGGTTCGCTGGATCGCCCCCATACTCAGTTTCACCGCTGAAGAAATCTGGGAAAACCTGCCAGGTGAGCGCGGTGAGTCAGTATTTCTGGAACAGTGGTACGAGCATTTGCCGCCGATGGCGGACAGTGATGTGATGGGGCGCGAATACTGGCAGCAAATGATGGCTGTTCGAGGCGTGGTCAATCGCAAAATGGAGGCGCTGCGTGCGGCCGGGGAATTGCGTGGTTCGCTTGATGCCAGGGTGACGCTCTATGCCGAAGGCGAAGTTGCACAGCAGTTGCAGGCGCTGGGCGACGAGTTACGCTTTGTGCTGATAACCTCCGGTGCCAGCGTCCTGCCAATGGCCGAGGCTGGTGCCGGCGCCGATGAAACGGATATTCCCGGTTTGCAGATAGAAATCGTGGCTGCTTCGGAAGAGAAATGCGAGCGCTGTTGGCACCGGTGTGAAGATGTCGGCACGTTTGATGCGCACCCTACGCTTTGCGGCCGCTGCGTGGAAAATGTGTACGGTGAAGGTGAGCAGCGCCGCTTTGCGTAATGGTGTTCAGGCATGGCGTTGGTACCTGCTTGCCCTGCTGGTGGTATTGCTGGACCAGTACACCAAGGGTCTGGCCAGTGCCAGCCTGGACTATGGTCGTCCGCTGGCTGTGTTTTCATGGTTCAATCTCACCCTGCAGCACAACACCGGCGCGGCTTTCAGTTTTCTCAGTGATGCCGGTGGCTGGCAGCGCTGGTTCTTTACCCTGGTCGCGCTGGTGATCAGCGCAGGGCTGGTAGTGTGGTTGTTTGTTGCAGAGCGGACCAATTGGCTATTGGCACTGAGCCTTGCCCTGATTCTGGGCGGTGCGATCGGTAACGTGTGGGATCGCATCGTCCTGGGCTACGTAGTGGACTTTATCTCGGTGCATTACAGCGGCTGGTATTTCCCGGCCTTCAACCTGGCTGATTCTGCGATTACAGTGGGCGCCGCCTGCATGCTGCTGGACGGTTTTATCCATCGGGGAGAAGACAATGACTGATTATGATGTGCCTGTTTCCGAGGGTACGCGAGTTTTCCTAAACTTCTCCGTAAGTCTGGAGGATGGGTCAGAGGTCGATACCAATTTTGGCTCTGAGCCGGTTGATTTCACCGTGGGAGACGGTTCCCTGTTGCCGGGTTTCGAGCGTCGCCTGTTTGGTATGGGGGCCGGAGAGCGGCAGATGTTCAAGGTACCTCCCGAAGATGCGTTTGGTCAGCCGAATGAAAACAACGTGCAGCGGCTGCCTCGAGGACAGTTCGAAGACGATGTGGAACTGGAAGTGGGCCTCGTTTTCTCTTTCGCCGATGCCGGGGGAGGTGAGTTGCCCGGTATGATCATCTCCTTTGACGACGATGAAGTCGCCGTCGATTTCAACCATCCCCTGGCCGGCAGGACTATCTTGTTTGACGTGCTGGTGCACCGGGTAGAGCCGGCGGAGTTGCACTGATGGAGATTCAACTGGCAAATCCCCGTGGTTTTTGTGCAGGCGTGGACAGGGCTATTGATATCGTCAATCGCGCACTGGAGGTGTTCGGCGCGCCGATCTACGTGCGCCATGAAGTGGTGCACAACAAGTTTGTGGTGGATGATTTGCGCTCTCGTGGCGCAGTGTTTGTCGATCAGTTGGAAGAGGTGCCCGACGACTGCATCGTGATATTCAGTGCCCATGGCGTCTCCCAGGCAGTGCGCAGCGAGGCCCGGACGCGGCAGCTGAAAGTATTTGACGCCACCTGTCCGCTGGTGACCAAGGTACACATGGAAGTGGCCAGCTTTAGCGCTGCAGGGCAAGAATGCGTGCTCATCGGCCATGCCGGTCATCCTGAGGTGGAGGGTACGATGGGGCAATACGACCACTCGGCCGGGGGCGAGATATACCTCGTCGAGGATGAGCAACAGGCTGCCACGCTCGAAGTGGTGAATCCCGAGAGACTGTCCTATGTCACGCAGACCACCCTTTCCATGGACGACACTGCCAAGGTCATACAGGCCCTGCGCGACCGTTTTCCGAATATCGAGGGTCCGCGCAAGGATGATATTTGCTATGCCACACAAAACCGCCAGGACGCGGTGAAGCAACTGGCAGCGCGTTGCGACCTGATGCTGGTGGTGGGCTCGCCCAACTCCTCCAACTCCAATCGTTTGCGCGAACTGGCTGAACGTATGGGCGCCGAAGCTCATCTGCTGGATGGCGCCGATGACATTGACCCGGCATGGCTGCAGGGCAAGCAGCGCATCGGTGTGACGGCGGGCGCGTCAGCTCCCGAGGTACTGGTAAAGGAAGTGATTGACGGGCTGCGCGCTCTCGGTGCTGACGCCCCGCTGGAGGTTGATGGCAGGCCCGAGAATATTACCTTTTCGCTTCCCAAAGAATTACGCATAGAGGCCAAAAACCTGTAAATCCCGTCCCGGGAAGTATCTCCCGGGCACATTACCGTCTCCCCCGTGATCCGCCCGATCCATCCAATGTGTTCTCTCGCTGGTTTTCTTGTTCGCTGCAGCTAGTCTCAAAGCAGGGGGAATGGTCATGAGAATCGCGTTTTCACCGCCGGAACAACATGGCTTTACGCTGATCGAATTGATGGCAGCGGTGGCCATCCTGATCGTGGTTGCGTTACTTGCTGTGCCGTCTTTTTCTCGCTTTAGAGAGGCCACGCGCATTCGCACCGAGACGACCCGGCTGATGAGTGACGTGGTACTCGCCCGTAGTGAGGCGATTAAACGCAATCGTCAGGTCAGCCTGTGTCCTGCCAGCGTGGGTGCAGAAGGTGAGCTTGAGTGCGGCGGTCTGTTGGCAGATGGCTGGATTATCTTTGAAGACAGTAATCGCGATGCCAGCCTCAATGCAGGGGAGGTGTTGATTCGACGCGGTAGAGCAGTGCTGCCCGGGCTGGCGGTGAGTAACCGGCTGGCCACGCGTGAGGCAGACAGTGCAATCAGGTACCAGCCTGACGGGACGGCGCGGCGCAATATGACCTTGATGGTCTGCTCGCGAGCCTACCCGGACATCGCCTCCTGGAGCGTGGTGCTGAACCTGGTGGGACGCCCGCGTATGGCTTACGACTGGGGGAACTGTGCCTAGCTGCGCAAGCTGTTTTCAGTCCTCCAGCTGTAGTTTTTTCAGCCGGTACCGCAGGCTGCGGAAGCTGATGCCCAGCAATTTGGCAGTGGCGGTCTTGTTCCAGCGTGAGTCCTCCAGCGCCTGGCTGAGAATCTGCCGTTCTATGTCAACCAGATAACCTTCGAGGTCTCCGTAGGCTTCTTCCACAGACCATGTCTGCAGCCCGTCGCGGTCAGACTTGCGAGTGCGTGCCTTGGGGTTGCGTGGCGTCATGCGCGAAAATTGCAGGTCCTCCGCGCTGATGTTACCGCTTTCGGCCAGGGCCATGGAGCGCTCAAGAATATTTTCCAGCTCCCGTACATTGCCGGGGAAACTGTACGCGCAGAGTGCGTCAATGGCAGACTGGTCGAGTTCAGCCTGCTCGTTACCGTGTTCCCGGGCGATTCGCTTGAGCAGCGCCCGCGCCAGCATTGGAAGATCCTCAGCGCGTTCCCGTAAGCTGGGAACCTGCAGATCAATAACATTGATACGGTAGTAGAGGTCATCGCGGAAGCGCCCGGCTTCCACTTCCGCACCCAGATCCTTGTGCGTGGCACTAAGCAGGCGCACGTCGGTGGGGACTTCCTCGCTGCCGCCCACTGGCCGTACTGCTTTTTCCTGAATGGCGCGCAGCAGTTTTACCTGCATTCCCAGGGGTAGGTCGGCCACTTCATCCAGAAACAGCGTCCCGCCCGCAGCAGCCTGGAACAGGCCCGGTTTGTCGGCGTTGGCGCCGGTAAAGCTGCCCTTGAGGTGGCCGAAGAGCTCACTCTCCATGAGGTCGGGCGGAATAGCGCCACAGTTCACTGCAATGAAGTTACCCGCAGCACGCGGGCCATTGTTGTGAATCAGGCGGGCGACTACTTCCTTGCCGCTACCTGATTCGCCGCGAATGTGGACAGGTGCCTGGCTGCGCGCAAGCTTGGTGATCTGCCTGCGCAGTGCCTTCACCGAGGGTGCCTCACCCAGCAGGTCCTGCACTACCGCTTTGTCCAGGCGGCTGGTGTCTCCCTCCAACTGCAGCGCAGCACTGACCAGTTTACGCAGGGTCTCCAGTTCTATGGGTTTGCTGATGAAGTCAAATGCGCCAGCCTTTAGTGCCGAGATGGCCGTTTCCACGCTGCCATGCGCTGTGATCATTGCCACCGGGATCTGCGGCTGTTCCTGTTGAATGAATTCCACCAGGTTTATGCCGTTGCCGTCAGGCAGGCGCATATCTGTCAGGCAGAGATCGGGAACTGTTTCGGACACGATGCTGCGGGCTTCACTCAGGGTGGCGGCGCTGAGCGTCTCCAGGCCCATACGGCTGAGAGTAATATCGAGTAGCTCCCGGATATCCGGTTCATCGTCTACGATGAGAACGCGCTGTGCTGCCATTTAGGATGCTCGTTGACTGAGGGAAATTCGGAAGCAACTCTCGCCTTTTTCAGTTGGGCGATAGTCGAGACCAGCATTGTTGATTTCACACAATTCCTTGCACAGGTACAAGCCCATGCCGCTGCCCTCGGCGACGGTGGTGAAAAAAGGTTCGAACAGTTTACCCTGATCTGATTGTGGCACACCGGGGCCATTGTCGATCACGTTGATCAAGGTCTGGTGACCAATAAAATCCATTGCGACCTCTATGCGCGCGGTTTCCTTGCCAGTTGCCTTGCCGCTGTGGCGCAGGGCATTGTCCAGCAGGTTGGTTAGCACCCGTTGCAGGTTCTCGGGGTCGAATTCGACCAGCAGGTCACTGTATTGGCAGTCCACGGTGATGTCAGCGGGCCGGCTCAACCCCTGCAGGTAGTTGTTTACAAAAGCCGCCAGCCATTGCTGCAGCTTGATGTATTCCGGTTTGGGCGGTTCGCGGCGGGAGATCTGCATGACGCTTTCAACAATCTGGTTGACGCGCTCTGAATGGCTTTGAATGATTTCCGCCATGCGCTTGTCGTCGGGTGCCAGCGCCTCCGATTCCTGCAGCAATTGCGCAGCATGGCTGATAGCCCCCAGCGGGTTGCGGATCTCGTGGGCTATGCTGGCAGTAAGGCGCCCCAGCGACGTGAGCTTGAGGGACTGTGCGTACTGTGTGACAGGAGAGTAGTCTTCAACGAAGACCAGGCTATCTCGCTGGGTGCTGGGCTGTAACTCGCGAAAGTGGGCAATGACCGGGACTGAATCCTGGGTGACATTAAACGGCTTTGCCTTGTGCAGGCCGGTTTCCTTCCAGTGTTGGAACTGGCGCGCCAGTTCCTGGCAATATTCCCCCAACTGCCGCCCCTGATCCATGATAACGGGACGCTCAGGGACCAGCAGCGTGGAGGCGGCCTTGTTCATCACCCGGACAATACCGTCACTGTCGACCAGTAGAATGCCCGTATCCATATGCTGCACGATCTGCTCGTTGAGTCGCTGCAGGTCATACAGGTCGCTGGCCCGGTTACGTGCCAGTTCTTCGGCGCGGCCCAGGCGTTGGGCCACCGCTTGCACCATAATCGATACAATGAAGATGAGGGCGCCCAGCAAGCCAGCCGGGAACAGCGCCGGGACATCCTGTTCACGGTGAAAAATCAGCCAGACGGTATCACCCAGCAGTGCCAGCGCGCTCAGTGCAGCGATCAGCGTGGCAAGAGTGCGGTTCACGATGAGCACCGCGCTGGCCGAAACTGTGATAATCAGCAGGACAGGCAGGCCGCTGATCACGCCGCCGCTGGCATGCGACATCAGCGTTATGCTGACGATATCCAGGATGAATACGATCAGCATAAGCCGCTGGTTGAGGTGCTGTGAGAGAAGGCCAACCAGGGGAACACTGGTTGCCAGGTGCAGCAGTGCTACCGAGACATAAAGCGTGGGGTGCAGGACGCCAACCAGCTGCCGTGTGTTCGGGCTAACCAGCATAATGAGCAATACCAGCGACAGCAGCGAGCGATACGCCACGTAGATGCGAAACAGGGCCTGGTTCTGCTGTCCGCTGGCGGCGGTGGGTCGAGTAAGAATTGCTGGGCGGTTCACGGTGGCGTTCAGCCTGTTATCTGTCGTTCTTTTGCCTGGTGCCCAGTGTAACAGGCATCCTTGAATTCGGGCTGGCTTAAAGCTGAACTTTTGCGGAAAATAGCGCCCCTCCAGCAACTCCATTTCCGAGCAGCGCTATGGCAAGCCTGAATATCCTCATGGCCCAGATGAACACTCTGGTGGGTGACTTCGACGGCAACACACAACGGGTGATAGATACCGTGAGGCGGGCGCAGAAGACGCATAGCGCCCCTGTGGTGGTCTTTCCCGAACTCACTCTCAGCGGTTATCCCCCCGAAGACCTGTTGCTGCGCCCCAGTATCGCTCTGCGGGTGCGCCAGTCCCTGGAGGCGATCTGTGCTGCTCTCGATGGCGATGCCTGGGCAGTCATCGGCTATCCGCAACTGATCGATGAGGTGCTCTACAACGTCGCGGGAGTGGTACACCGTGGTGAAATCGTCGCCGAGTACCGTAAACAGCGATTACCGAACTACCAGGTTTTTGATGAAAAACGCTACTTTGCTGCGGGTACTGAACCTTGCGTTGTCGAAGTTCAGGGCATCAAGGTGGGTTTAAGTGTCTGTGAAGATATTTGGGAGTCCGGACCGACCCTGGACACCGCGCGCGCTGGTGCCGAGCTGTTGCTGAATATTAATTCATCACCTTACCACCGCGGGAAGCGGGATGAGCGGTGGCAGCGAGTAGCAGAGCGCGCCCGGGACTCCGGCTTGCCAGTAGTTTACGTCAACCAGGTGGGCGGACAGGATGAGCTGGTTTTTGACGGTGGCTCTTTTGCCGTAAGCGCCGAGGGCAAGGTAATTGCAGCTGCGCCGAATTTCGAGGAGGGCGAATACTGGCTGCACTTCGACAGTGAAGACAGGAAGTCACCGTTTACCGGCCTTGAATTGCTGCCGCCGCTGGATGAGATGGAAGCAACCTGGCGCGCGCTGGTGCTGGGCGTGCGCGACTACGTCAACAAAAACCGCTTCAAGGGCGTGGTGCTGGGTTTGTCCGGCGGAATTGATTCCGCATTGACTCTGGCTGTCGCGGTTGAAGCCCTGGGCCCGGAGCGGGTGGAAGCGGTGATGATGCCATTCCGTTACACCTCGCAGATGAGTGTTGAGGATGCGGCACAGCAGTCCAATACCCTGGGTGTCAGCCACAAGGTGATATCCATAGAGCCTGTGTACACGGCTTTTATGGAAAGCCTGGCGGAAGAGTTCGCCGGAACTGAAGTCGATACGACCGAGGAGAACCTGCAGGCCAGGTGTCGCGGTGTACTGTTGATGTCCATTTCCAACAAAAAGGGGCTGCTGGTACTCACCACGGGTAACAAGAGTGAGATGGCGGTGGGTTACTCAACGCTTTACGGCGATATGGCTGGCGGATTTGATGTGCTCAAGGATGTGCCCAAAACGCTGGTGTTCGATCTCTGTCGTTATCGCAACTCACTGGGCCCCTGCATTCCCCAGCGTGTGATTGATCGCCCGCCTTCTGCGGAGCTCGCGCCGGACCAGAAGGACGAGGACAGTCTGCCCCCGTATGACATCCTTGATCAGATTCTGGAGATGTATGTCGAACGAGACATGAGTGCAGAGGCGATTATCGCGGCGGGTATGGAGCGCGAGTCGGTGCAGCGGGTGTTGCGACTGGTTGATATAAATGAGTACAAGCGGCGACAGGCGCCTATCGGTGTGCGCATTACCAAACGTGGCTTTGGGCGGGACCGGCGTTATCCTATTACCTCGGGCTGGCGGATTGGGGACTGATCACCCCGGGCCGGCAAAATGCAAAAAACAGGCTAGAGATCAGGACGTGTATCGAACTGCGGCGGCGTAGGCGGGAAGAACAGTCCGAAAGTCGCCTTGTTGATCCAGTTGCGTTGTAGGCCGTCCAATGTGTACACGCTCTTGAAGTTGCCGTCCTTGTCCAGGTTGGGATGCTCCGGGTAGTTCAGCGCCAGAGTCTTGATCGCATCCTCGGCCAGGTCATCCAGCCCCAACAGGATATAGCCCTGGGCCATCACAGCAAGGCCGTCAGCCACTGCCGGTGTGCGCTGGAAATTCTCCACAACATACCGGCCCCGGTTCGCTGCAGCCAGGTAGGCGCCGCGTCGGAAATAGTAGTTCGCCACGATGATTTCATGGCGGGCCAGCAGATTGCGCAGGTGCAGCATGCGCGCGCGCGCGTCGGCGGCGTAGGGGCTGTCAGGGAAGCGGGTGACCAGCTGGTTGAACTCTGCAAAGGCTTCCTTTGCCTGACTGGTGTCGCGTTCCGAGGCGTCGGTAGGCAGGAAGCGGGAAAACAGGTCTTCGTTGGCGGAGTAGGCGGCCAGGCCTTTCATGTAGTAGGCATAGTCCACGTTAGGGTGGGCTGGATGCAGGCGTATGAAGCGGTCTGCGGCTTCAACCGCCGCTTCCTGCTCATAGCCATTGTAATGCGCATAAATCAACTCCAGCTGGGCCTGCTCGGCGTATTTGCCGAAAGGATAGCGGGACTCCAGTAGCTGCAGACTGCGTACCGCCAGGTCCCAGTTGCTGGAACGCAGGTAACGCTGGGCCTGCTCGTAGATTTGTTGCTCCCCGGTGTCTGCGGCAACATCCGGTAGTTCGTCGTTGCCCGCGCAGCCGATCAGGGCAATACCGAGCAGGAAAACAAGGGCGTACTTCAAAATTTTCTCACCAGTGCTTAGCTGCTGGCATGCTACCATGCATGCCAGCGTAAAGGCGGCTATTTAAACACAGCAGCGAAGGCGCATAAACAGGAAAAATAATGACCCAGAGGATTGAAATACAGGCCGAGGTGCCGGCCGAACTGGACAATGAACGACTGGACCAGGTTGCCGCCCGGCTATTCCCGGATTACTCCCGTTCACGGCTGCAGGGCTGGATTAAAAAAGGTGAATTGCTGGTTGATGGCACGCAACTGCGGCCGCGAGACAAAGTCAGGGTGGGCGACCTGATGGTCATTAGTGCGCAGCCTGAACAGGCGGTGAACTGGCAGCCTCAGGATATAGAGTTGGATATTATCTTTGAGGATGAGCACATTCTGGTGCTGAATAAACCGGCGGGATTGGTAGTTCATCCCGCTGCCGGCCACTCCGACGGCACACTGGTGAACGCGCTGCTGGCACACGCGCCGGATATGGCGCAGCTGCCGCGTGGTGGCATCGTACACCGGCTGGATATGGAGACTTCCGGCGTGATGGTCGCGGCCAAGAGTCTGCGCGCGCACTACGACCTTGTAGAGCAGTTGCAGGCGCGCAGTGTCAAGCGCGAGTACTGTGCGGTCTGTATCGGGGTGATGACCGGCGGGGGTACTGTGGATGAGCCCATTGGCCGCCATCCCAAACAGCGAAAGAAAATGGCGGTACTGGCGGTAGGTGGTAAGCCAGCGGTCACCCATTATCGGGTGAGTAAGCGCTTCGGCCATCACACTGCGATCACGGTTAACCTGGAGACCGGGCGCACGCACCAGATTCGCGTACACATGGCGCATCGACATTACCCGCTGGTTGGCGATCCTGTTTATGGCGGACGCCCGCGGATTCCGCGGGGTGCGTCTGATGAGTTGATCGCGGCCCTGCGTGGTTTCCCACGACAGGCCCTGCACGCGCAGGCACTGGGCCTGCTGCATCCCGAGAGCGGAGAAGCGATGCAGTTTGAATGTCCTTTGCCTGCGGATATGCAGTCACTGCTCGCCGTGCTCGAGCAGGAAGACCCGGTAGTAAACAGTGATGCCGCCGGCTATTGACCCGCAATGGTGTGTGCCACACTGGTCGGTGCCCGGCGTCACCGCGTTTACCACCACTCGCTCAGGCGGTGTTAGTGCTGCGCCCTGGGACAGCCTCAATCTTGGCCCCCACGTGGGGGATGCCCCGGCCGCGGTGGCCGCTAATCGTGCAGCGTTGCGGGCAAGGCTGCCCGACGGAACGCAGATTCAGTGGCTGCAGCAGGTGCACAGCAGCACCGTCGTCGAGGCGGCTGTCGGCGACAATCTTCCCACGGCAGATGGCTGTTGGGTAGCGGAGCCTGGCATTGCCTGTGCCGTGATGACAGCGGATTGCCTGCCGGTACTGTTCAGCGCTGTCGACGGTATGTGCGTTGCAGCAGCGCACGCCGGGTGGCGGGGGCTGTTGTCGGGCATCCTTGAAGAGACAGTGACAGCCATGGGGGTGGCACCACAAAGGCTGCAGGCCTGGCTTGGTCCCGCCATCAGTGTCGAGGCGTTTGAAGTCGGCCCTGAGGTTCGTGACGCCTTTATGGCTTCAGGAGCGGATGCATCCGCTTTTTCGCCCGCCCCTCGACCTGGTCACTGGATGGCCGATCTATATCAGCTCGCCCGGCAGCGGCTCGCGGCCTTTGGGCTCGCCGATGTCAGTGGCGGCCACTATTGTACCTACCGCCAATCCTCACAGTTTTTTTCCTACAGGCGTGACGGCCAGACCGGTCGTATGGCGAGTTTGATCCTGATCAACCCCTGATAAAGCCCCACTTGAAATACTGGCTTTTTGGCCTCATATAACTCCCAGATTGAAAAATGACCTGCCTGGATGAGAAGCCGGGGGAAGCGAGGAATTACCATGAGAATGGACAAACTGACAAATCAATTGCAGTCGGCCCTGGCGGATGCCCAGTCGCTGGCGCTGGGCAAGGACCATAATTTCATAGAGCCGGTGCACCTGCTGGGTGCGCTACTGGAGCAAAAAGGTGGTTCCGCCCGGCCCCTGTTGCAGAAAGCAGGCGCTGATGTGGTAACGCTGCGAGGTGAGGTACAGGGCGCAATTGATGCCCTGCCCACGGTCAGCGGCACCGAGGGCGAGGTGCATGTTTCCCAGGACCTGGGGCGTATCCTCAATGTTACGGATAAACTGGCCCAGCAGGGCGGGGATGCCTACATCTCCAGTGAGCTGGTGTTGCTGGCCATGCTGGAAAGCAAAAACCGTGTGGGAGAACTGCTTAAGGAGTGCGGCGTCACAGCGATTGCACTGAAAAGCGCTATTGACCAGGTGCGAGGAGGAGAGGCGGTGAATAATCCCGAGGCTGAGGAGTCTCGGCAGGCGTTGGAGAAGTACACCATTGACCTGACCGAGCGTGCCGAGCAGGGCAAGCTGGACCCGGTGATCGGCAGGGACGATGAAATCCGTCGCACCATCCAGGTTCTGCAACGTCGCACCAAGAACAACCCGGTACTGATTGGTGAGCCCGGCGTGGGTAAGACCGCGATCATTGAAGGGCTCGCTCAGCGCGTTATCAACGGCGAGGTGCCTGAAGGGTTGAAAGACAAGCGTATCCTGTCGCTGGACCTCGGGTCGCTGCTGGCGGGCGCCAAATTCCGGGGTGAATTCGAGGAACGCCTGAAAGCGGTACTCAACGAGCTGTCCAAGGAAGAGGGACGCATCATTCTGTTCGTCGACGAACTGCATACCATGGTAGGCGCCGGTAAGGCGGAGGGTTCCATGGATGCCGGTAATATGTTGAAGCCGGCGCTGGCACGGGGTGAGTTGCATTGTGTGGGTGCTACCACGTTGGACGAATACCGCCAGTATGTTGAAAAAGACGCGGCACTGGAGCGTCGTTTCCAGAAAGTGCTGGTCGACGAGCCCAATGAGGAAGACACCATTGCCATCTTGCGCGGGCTCAAGGAACGCTACGAGGTGCATCATGGCGTCGATATTACCGACAGCGCGATCATCGCAGCGGCAAAGCTGTCGCAGCGCTACATTACCGACCGCCAGCTGCCAGACAAGGCGATAGACCTGGTCGATGAGGCTGCCAGCCGTATCCGTATGGAAATTGACTCCAAGCCCGAGGCGATGGACAAGCTCGAGCGCCGCTTGATTCAGCTCAAGATCGAGCGTGAGGCGGTGCGCAAGGATGAATCCGCGAAAGAGCAGGTGAAGCTGCTGGACCAGCAAATTGAGACGGTGGAGCGTGAGTTCTCTGACCTGGAGGAAGTCTGGAAAGCCGAGAAAGCCTCACTGCAGGGTAGTGCTCAGATCAAGTCAGATCTGGAGCAGGCCAGACTGGAGCTGGAAGCTGCCAGGCGTGCCAGCGACCTGACCAAAATGTCAGAGCTGCAGTACGGCCGCATCCCTGAGCTGGAGAAACAGTTGGAGCACGCGCAGGAGGCAGAGACTGCCGAGCGCACCCTGCTGCGAAACAAAGTCACCGAGGAAGAAGTCGCCGAGGTGGTGTCTCGCTGGACCGGGATTCCTGTGTCAAAGATGCTCGAGGGAGACCGTGAGAAATTACTGCGGATGGAGGGTTCCCTGCACGCTCGCGTGGTAGGGCAGGACGAGGCCGTGGTTGCCGTATCCAATGCGGTACGTCGCTCGCGGGCAGGCCTGTCTGATCCCAATCGGCCCAATGGTTCTTTCCTGTTCCTCGGCCCCACTGGTGTCGGCAAGACTGAGCTGTGTAAGGCGCTGGCAGAGTTTCTGTTTGATTCAGAGCAGGCGATGGTGCGCGTCGATATGTCCGAGTTCATGGAGAAGCACTCTGTGGCCAGGCTGATAGGTGCGCCTCCTGGCTACGTCGGGTACGAGGAAGGCGGCTACCTTACGGAAGCCGTTCGCCGCAGGCCTTATTCGCTGCTGTTGCTGGATGAAGTAGAAAAGGCACACCCCGATGTGTTCAATATTCTTCTGCAGGTGCTGGAAGATGGTCGCCTTACCGACGGTCAGGGTCGCACAGTCGACTTCCGTAATACGGTGATCGTGATGACGTCCAACCTTGGCTCGGATCGTATTCAGGAGATGGCCGGCGATGAAAACTATGACGCCATCAAGGCGGCAGTGATGGAGGAGGTAGGGCGCCACTTCCGGCCTGAGTTTATCAACCGCGTGGACGAGTCAGTGGTATTCCATCCGCTGCAACAGAGCCAGATCCGCGGTATCGCCGAGATTCAATTGCAGGGACTGCAAAAGCGACTGGCGGAGAAGGAGCTGTCTCTGGAACTGTCCGAGGCGTTCATGGATCACCTGGTGTCCGCTGGCTTCGATCCGGTTTACGGGGCGCGTCCACTGAAGCGAGCTATTCAGCAGGAACTGGAGAACCCGCTGGCCCAGCGGATGCTGGCCGGAGAATTCAATCCGGGCGACACGATTGCTGTCGACCTCGATGGAGACTCGGCAAGCTTCAAAACAAGCTGACCTTAAAGGGCCCTGCGGGGCCCTTTTTTGGTTCATCGCACAGTAGCGGGGAATGAGGCATTCAAACAAAGCGGACGCCACAAATGGGGTAAGCCTTCCTCGGTTGAAAACAAACGTCCACGCCCTCGGAAGGCTTACCCCATTCGTGGCCTCCTCCTTCCATTTCGACATCACTATCCACTACCTATACTCCCTGTGACGCTCCAAATCGCCGGGAGAGCACCTGAATTCAGCGTTTGATCACCTCGACCCTCCGGGTTCCCCTCAGTCAGTTGCGAGCCAGAAAAGCACTGTCTCGCGCCATTCCTTCGGCGGGTGATTT